>Ga0154470_1053_pt1 | contig 143486 bp, 118 predicted proteins | sample RifGroC2_FD_115949 | JGI IMG/M metagenome (GOLD analysis project Ga0154470, IMG submission 115949) | Geobacteraceae bacterium GWC2_58_44 | reverse complement strand
CCCCCAGCCCCTAGCCCCTAGCCCCTAGCCCCGCCTCTGCCTCTAAAACGGATACCCCAGCCCGACGAAAACGGCGGCGCCCTCTCGGCCGACCCCTATATCGAGACGCCCGACAATATTTGGCCTTACCACGGCACGAATTCCGATCCCGGGGTTGAACTCCAGATCGCCGGCTCTTAGATCGGCCAGCGACTCCATTACCCCGCCAACATCCAGAAACGGCGCCAACTCCCAGTCCGCCCGGACGCCGAATACCTCCCAGCGGAACAGGCGGATCCTCTCCTCCAGGTTGCAAACCAGATAGCTGCTATCGATGAAGCGGTTCCTGCCATACCCCCTCAGAGTGGTCTCACCGCCCAGGATGCTCCGTTCCAGGAAAGGAACCCGCTCTCCCCGTGTCTGACTGTAGGCGACCCTCCCGACGCTGATGAAGCGCTCACCCCTGACCGGATAATATCCCTTCACCTCGGCCTCGTAGCGCCGGTAGCTTTCGCTGCTCCCCAGGGCATCCAGGCTTGCCTCCACGGTCAGCCTGGCTCGCACTCCGGAGCTCGACATCAGCTGTGCATCCAGAGTGGAGTAAACCAGGGAGAGCATCTGGGAATGGGTCCTGAACCGGTCGCTGCCGGGAACCTGATCGGGGCTGAAGAGGTCGCGCATGAAGGGGAGCTTCTGCACCGCCCCCTTTACGATCCGCACCTGCCTGTAACGCTCCCCTATGAACAACTGGGTATTGTCCCAGATCGGATATCCGGCCGAAATCGTGAAGCCCAGCTCCTTGTCGCCGAAATTGGTCTCGTCTTCCGGCAAGCTGGCGGACTGGAACCCGAAAAAGCGCGCGGAGCCGTCGGTGTACGCATAGAGGAAGCCGTTCAGCTCCAGCTTCTGCTCCATCAGGCTCTGGTCCCTCACTCTCAGTTCGTAGTCCTCGTTCACCTCGGTCGACTTGGAGAGGTTCATCTCGTAGCTTCGCAGCGGCGAGGGGTAAAAGGCGCCGTAGAGCGTTGCCGTGGTGCCGAAGTTGTCGTTGCGGTTCAGCTGCGGCGCTATCAGGGTGAAGACTTCGTCCTTCTCGTTGTGGAGCAGGAAAGCGGTCAGGGCTCCATAGGTAACCCCTTCGTTCGGGCTGGAGGCGATGACCGGCAGCGGGACGGTCACGACTTTGACGCTCTCCTGAGCCATGGCCGGCAGGGGAAAACGGCCGGACGGAAGGTAGCTGGTGCAGCCGCCGAGGAGCGCCGCCAGGAGGAGAAGAAAAGTGAAAAGCGTGGTGGTGCGCATGGATCTCCTACGATGGAAAAGACGGCAATGATTACCGCGAGCTTGATGGCACTGCCTCCCAGCCCCGCTGCTTCAAAGGCGGAGCCTCTGCCCCACTGCCGCGAAGCTGCTGGCCGGAGGGGAAATTAGAAAACATAACGGTTCACCTGAATTTTTACAATAGAAAAACCGTTCGGCAAGGTGCCGACATCAACCTGACGCCGGTCAAAAAGTTGACTGGCGGTGGTAGAAAATGACGTTCCCGAGCCCCCCTGTGCCTCCCTTAATGGCGCGCCATGTCGCGTTTCCTCAGGTTTACCGGCCTTGGGAGCCTCGGAAAACAAACTGCCGGGAGATGGCACACCGGTTGCACAGGGTCCTTTGCCGGAGAAACCCCAGACCAGGCAAAGGAAAGTTGAGTAATGGCCAATACCGCAGCGGACGCCCTGGCGATCCCGACAGGCAGCAAGAGTTCGAATTCGGATATCTACATGGCGATAGCCCTGATCGGGATACTCTCCTTGATGATCATCCCGCTGCCGGCGTTCATGCTCGACATCTTCCTCGCGGCCAACATCACCATCGCCATCGTGATCCTGCTGGTCTGCCTCTACACGGTGCAGCCGCTCGATTTCTCCGTGTTTCCCTCGATCCTGCTGGTCACCACCCTGTTCCGGCTCGCCCTGAACATCGCCTCGACCAGGCTGATCCTGCTGCACGGCAACGAGGGTGTCGAGGCGGCCGGAGGGGTGATCAAGGCGTTCGGCCAGTTCGTGGTGGGCGGCAACTACGTGGTCGGCGCGGTCATCTTCCTGATCCTGGTCATCATCAACTTCGTGGTCATCACCAAGGGCGCCGGGCGGGTGGCGGAAGTTGCCGCCAGGTTCACCCTGGACGCCATGCCGGGCAAGCAGATGGCGATCGACGCCGACCTCTCGAACGGCCTGCTGACCGACAAGGAGGCCAAGGCCCGGCGCAAGAAGATCTCCCGCGAGGCGGACTTCTACGGCTCCATGGACGGCGCCAGCAAGTTCGTGCGCGGCGACGCGGTCGCCGGCATCATGATCGTCCTGGTCAACATCATCGGCGGCTTCGTGATCGGCGTCTGGCAGAAGGGGATGCCGCTCGATACCGCGCTCGCCAACTACACGCTCCTCACCATCGGCGAGGGCCTGGTGGCGCAGGTCCCGGCGCTGATCATCTCGACCGCGGCCGGCATCATCGTCACCCGCTCGGCCGACGAGAACAATTTCGGCCACGAGATCGCGGGGCAGCTCTTGAACTACCCGAAGGCCTTCCAGGTCGCTTCGGGCGTGCTGTTCCTGTTCGCCATGATCCCGGGGCTGCCCCACTTCGCCTTCTTTCTCCTGTCGGGCGTTTCCTACCTGATCAGCAGGATGGCGGTGGAGAAGGGGGGGCAGGTCGAGGAGGTGGCAGAGACCCAGGCGGCCGACGAGGACCTGGATCAGATCAACTCGATCCGTCCGCTCGACATGCTGGAGCTGGAGGTAGGTTACGGCCTGGTCCCGATGGTGGACGCGAGCCAGCAGGGGGAGCTTTTGGACCGGATCCGCTCCATCCGCAAGCAGGTCGCCGACCGCATGGGGTTCATCGTCCCTCCGATCCACATCCACGACAACCTGCAGCTCAAGCCGTACGAGTACAACATCCTGATCAACGGCGCCAAGGTCGGCGGCGGCGAGCTCTCCGGGCAGTACCTGGCGATGGATTCGGGGGGGGCCACCGGGATGCTGGAGGGGATCAAGACCACCGAGCCGGTCTTCGGGCTCCCGGCGGTCTGGATCAAGGGGAAGGAGAGGGAGCAGGCGCAGGTCTCCGGCTACACCGTGGTGGACAACACCACCATCCTCGCCACCCATATCAGCGAAATCATCAAGAAGCACGCCCACGAACTGGTGGGACGCCAGGAGCTGCAGCAGCTTCTGGACGGCGTCGCGGCGACCCTGCCCAAGGTGGTGGAGGAGCTGGTCCCCTCCCTGCTGAGCCTCGGCACGGTGCTCCGGGTGGTGAAGAACCTCCTCAAGGAGAGCGTCTCGATCCGGGACCTGCGCTCCATCCTGGAGACCCTGGCCGATTACGGCGGGGTGACCAAGGACCCGGAGATGCTGACCGAGTTCGTGCGCCAGAGCCTCGGGCGCTACATCGTCGAGCAGTACAAGCGCGAGGACGACACGCTCTGCGTGCTCTCCATGGACCGCGAGGTGGAGGAGACCATCGCCGACGCGGTCCAGCTCTCGGAGCAGGGGAGCTACCTCGCCATCGAGCCGGGAGCCGCCCAGCGCATCCTGGCCGCCATCAGGCGCAACGCGGAACAGTTCGACGCCACCGGCGCGCTGCCGGTCCTGATGGCCTCGCCGACCATACGGCGACACGTGAAAAAGCTTACCGAACGGTTCATGCCGAACCTGGCGGTGATCTCGCACAACGAGATCCCGCCCAACATAAAAATCCAATCTTTAGGCGTGGTGGTGCTCAATGCTAGTTAAGACTTTTCAGGCAGGCGAGATGTCGGAGGCGCTCAAGATGGTGAAGGCCGAGATGGGGCTGGATGCCATGATACTCTCCTCGAAGAAGGAGCGGCGCAAGGGGATCCTGGGCTTTTTCTGCAAGCCGTACTTCGAGGTGACCGCGGCGCTGGAGCCGAGGGCGCCGAGCCGTCCCAACCCGTACCGCGAGGAGCCGGCTCCCGCCCCCCCCGAGCGGGAGCTCTCCACCCGGGAGGAGTTCCAGAACTCCATGCTGGGGCCGCTGGCCCGCGAGGTGCGCGAGCTGAAGGTGCGCATCGAGGCGCTCTCCCGCAAGGACGCCCTGCAGGCGAGCGCTCAGCCGGCCCCGCAGCCGGCCTACCAGCCGGTGCAGCCGGTCCAGCAGGCCCAGCCGGAACCGGCTGCCGAGCCCGCACAGGGGCCGAGGACCTTCGCCAAGGAGGAGCTGGAGGAGATCAAGAAGCTCCTGTACCACGCGGTTTCCGGCAAGGATAAGCAGCTCCCCAAGACGGTGACCTTCCCCCAGGCCGATGCGGCAGCGGAGCAGCCGGTGCCGCGGCAGCCGGTGCAGCTGCAGCAGCAGCTCGAGGTGCTGGTCGGCACGCAGCCGCAGCGGCAGGAGAGCGCCCCGGCGCCGGAGGAGCAGCGCCTGCTGGGGCTTCTGGCCGATGAGCTGCGCGCCGAGGATGTGGGTACCGCGGCGGTGGAGCTCATGATGCAGCAGATCCGCCCGGCGGCCGAGGACGGCGCGGGGATTGAGGAGCTGAGGTCGCTTATGGCCGAGGCCCTGGCCGGGATGGTCAAGTGCTCGGGGTCGCTGCGCATCAAGAAGAACGGTCCCAGGGTGGTCGCCGTGGTCGGCCCCACCGGGGTCGGCAAGACCACCACCATCGCCAAGCTCGCCGCCATGTACGCCCTGAACCGCCGGGTCTCGGTCGCCATGGTGACCACCGACAACTTCAGGGTCGGCGCGATCGAGCAGCTGAAGACCTACGCCAAGATCATGGACCTTCCGCTGGAGGTGGCCGGGAACACCCAGGAGCTCGCCAAGGCGCTGGCCAAGCATGCCGACAAGGACCTGATCCTGATCGATACCGCCGGCAGAAGCCCCAAGGACACGGAGCGGCTCGACGAGCTGAAAGGGTATCTGGAGTGCCAGGCGGGGATCGACATCTACCTCTGCCTGTCGGCCACCACCAGGGCGCGCGAGATCGACGAGATCATCGCCACCTTCGGCACGCTCCCGGTCACCAGGCTCCTCTTCACCAAGCTCGACGAGAGCAAGAGCTTTGGCTGCATCGTCGACACCTACCTGAAGCACAAGATGCCGCTTTCCTATTTCAGCACCGGGCAGAAGGTGCCCGAGGATATCGAGGTCGCCACGGCGAGGAAGCTCGCCTCCATGGTTGTGAAGGAGTCTGCCAGATGACAGCATCACACGGCGCAACAGATCAGGCAGATACGCTCAGGCAGCTGGCGGGCCGGGCCAAAGGGCAAAGGAGCGACGCCCTGGACCGGCTCCAGATGCGCGAGGGGTTGAGGGTGATCTCGGTCACCAGCGGCAAGGGGGGGGTCGGCAAGAGCTCGGTGGTGGTGAACCTCGCCGAGTCGCTCGCGGCCCTGGGAAAGCGGGTCCTCATCGTCGACGCCAACGCCGGCGTGGGGGACATCTGCCTGCGGCTCGGCAAGGAGGCGCCTTACCGGCTGAACCAGGTGCTTTCCGGGGAGAGGACCCTCGAGGAGAACGTGATCGACGGAGGGACCGGCATCAGCATCCTGCCGGCGGGGATGGGGGTGCAGCAGTACACCTCGCTCTCCCCGACCGAGCGCTTCTCGCTGCTGCAGGGGATGATGCAGCTCGAGGACCGTTTCGACTTCTTCCTGATCGATACCGGCGCGGGGATCTCGGCCAACGTGACCAGCTTCGCCGCCGTCGCCCGGGAGATCGTGCTGGTGGTGACGCCGGAGCCGAGCTCCATCACCGACGCCTACGCGCTGGTGAAAACGCTCTCCGGCCGCGACGGCTCGCTCCATTTCAGGATCCTGGTCAACATGTGCCGCGACGCGGAGGAGGGGGCAGCGCTCTTCGCCAAGCTCTCGGCGATCACCGGACGCTTTCTCCAGGTCTCCATGGATTACTCGGGATGTATCCTCCACGACGAGATGCTCGTGGAATCGGTCCGGCGGCGCGGAGCTCTCTGCCGTCTCTACCCAGATGCGAAGGCCTCGCTCGGTTTCCGGGCGCTGGCGCAGAAGATATCGGCAGCAGGGTCGTCCGGCGCTGTTGCCATGCCGATTGACCCGGTGGCAGGACGCAAGCAGTGGAGGAATCATGAACTGTCTTCTTAAGGCGTACGAGCAGGAGGCGCAACGCGGGGTGCCCCTGAGCAGGGATGAACTGGTGGTTTCCCACCTCCCGCTGGTGAAATTCATCGTGGACCGGATCGCCTCTTCGCTCCCCCCCCACCTGGACCGCGACGATCTGAGGAGCGCCGCAGTGATCGGGCTGATCTCGGCTGCCGAGCGCTTCGACCCCTCACGCGGCGTGCAGTTCAAGACCTTCGCCGAGCAGCGCATCCGGGGGACCATCATGGACGAGCTGCGGGCCCAGGACTGGCTCACCAGGAGTCTCAGGGACAAGTTCAAGAAGCTGGAGCGCGAGTTCAGCCAGCTGGAACAGCGCCTGGGTCGCAACCCCTCCAGCGACGAGGTGGCACTCGCCATGGGGCTCGAGCTCAAGGATTACTTCCGGCTGCTGGAGGAGATCCACCTCCTCTCCTTCGTGAGCCTGGACGACGCCTGGCACGACGAGGACGGCGCCCCCTTCGGCCTTCTGGACGTCCTGGAGGACAAGGGGACCGAAAGCCCCCAGAGCCAGCTGATCGCCCGCCAGACCGTGGAGCGGCTCGCCGAGTCGATCGACAACCTCCCGGAAAAGGAGCGCATCGTGGTGACCCTCTACTACTACGAGGAGCTGAACCTGAAGGAGATCGGCGCCGTGCTCGATCTCACCGAGTCCAGAATTTCGCAGCTGCACAGCCAGGCGATCATCAGGCTGCGCGGCAAGATGAAGCGCGTAGCGTGAGGGGGAAGCTATGAACAGCGGGATGTATGCGGCCCTCTCCGGCAACCTCTCGGCGATGCGCCGGCTCGAGGTGATCTCCAACAACCTGGCCAACGCCAGCACCCCGGGCTTCAAGGGTGACCAGATCCAGTTCGAGAGCGTGCTGGCAGCCGTCAATAATCCGACACAGGTAACGCCGGTCTTCAGCAACGAGCAGTTCTCCACCGATTTCACCCAGGGGTCGCTGCAGAAAAGCGACAACGTGCTCGACCTGGCGCTGGACGGCGACGGCTTCTTCGTGGTGAACACCCCCCAGGGCCCCGCCTACACCAGGCAGGGGAACTTCCACCGCGGGGCGGGTGGGCGGCTGGTAAACGGCGACGGCTACGAGCTGCAGGGGAAAAACGGCCCCATCAGCGTGGCCGGCGGACGGATCGAGATCGGGGCCGCCGGCGTGGTGACCGTGGACGGCGTGGCGTCCGGCACCCTGGCCCAGGTGGATTTTCCCAAGCCGTACCAGCTTGCCAAGGCGGGGGGGGGGCTTTTCGTGCCGTCCAACCCCCAGACCGCGACCACCCCCTCGGCAGCCGAGGTGAAGCAGGGGTATCTGGAGAGCTCCAACGTGAAGGTGATCGTCGAGATGGCGCGCATGATCGAGGCGAGCCGCTACTTCGAGTCGTGCGCCAAGGCGGTCAAGAGCTACGACGACATGACGGCCAAGGCGGCCAACGAACTGGGGAAGGTGTAATTTTCAAGGAGATTTGACATGATCAGGGCACTATGGACCGCCGCATCCGGGATGCAGGCACAACAGCTGAACATAGACGTGGTCGCCAACAACCTGGCCAACGCGAGCACCACCGGTTTCAAGAAGAGCCGCGCCGACTTCCAGGATCTCATGTACCAGACGGTGAAGATGACCGGCGCCCCCTCCACCAACGCGACCACCATGCCTACCGGCATCCAGGTGGGTCTCGGGGTGAAGCCTGCGGCGGTGACCAAGATCTTCTCCGCCGGCAACATCACCCAGACCGGCAACGAGCTCGACCTGGCGATCCAGGGGGACGGCTTCTTCCAGGTCCAGCAGTCCGACGGCTCCACCGCCTACACCAGGGCGGGGGCGCTCAAGAAGGACGGACAGGGGAAACTGGTGACCTCGGACGGGAGCCCGATCCTGCCGGAGATCCTGATCCCCAGCAACACCACCCGGATCTCGGTGGGAAGCGACGGGACGGTCTCGGCGCAGCAGGCCGGGCAGACCGCTTCAACCACTATCGGGACCCTGCAACTCGCCACCTTCTCGAACCCCTCGGGCCTGAACAGCATCGGCAAGAGCCTCTTTCTCCCCACCGACTCCTCCGGCGCCGCCACGACCGGGACCGCCGGCCGGGACGGGCTGGGGACCCTGGAGCAGGGGTACGTGGAGACCAGCAACGTGAGCATCATGGAGGAGATGGTGAGCATGATCGTCGGCCAGCGCGCCTATGAGATCAACTCCAAGGCTGTGCAGGCCTCGGACGAGATGCTGCAGCAGGCTGCGGGACTCAAGAGGTAGCGTGATGCGAACTCTCCTGCTGGCCCTCATGCTTTTCGCCCTGCCGGTTGCCGCCTGCGCGCTCCCCTCCCCGGTCGACCCCCCCGCCGCCAACCTGGTGAGCGAAGGGGAGCTGCAGCGCGTGATCGGCAACTTCCTGCTGCAGAAGGGGGCGGCGCTGAACGCCCTGGTGTCGGTCAAGAAGATCGGCTACCAGGGGGAGATGAAGCTTCCCGCCGGGCGGGTCAGCTTCGAGGTGATCGCGCCGGAGCGCTGGGAGGGATACGGCAACGCCTCGGTGGCACTCATCGTGCGGGTGGACGACCAGGTGAAACGGAACATCACCGTGCTGGTGGAGGTCGAGGCGCTCGCCGAGATGGTGGTGGCGACCCGGACCCTGGAGCGGGGCGAGGTGCTGACCGCCTCGGATCTGGTCCTGGCGCGCCGGGACCTCTCCCAGGTGCAGGGGCGCTTCCTGAAGTCGACGGAAGACGCGGTGGGACTCAGGGTCAAGAGCGCGATCCGCGCCAACTCGCCGGTGCGGGGCGATTACCTGGAGCGGGTGCCGATCGTGAAGAGCGGTCAGATGGTGACCATACTGGTCGAGAACGAGGTGGTTCGGATCACCGCGAGCGGCAGGGCCAAGGGGTCCGGCGCTCTCGGTGACAGCATCATGGTCCAGAACCTCTCTTCGCAAAAGGACGTAGCCGCGCGGGTGCTTGACGCGACCACGGTAAGGGTGGATTTCTGATGCAGATGCAGGAAGTTTTCAAGAAAACGCTGAGGTTGGCGCTCATTGGCGCGGCTCTGTTGCCGGCAGCCTGCTCGCATCAGAGCGCGGAGGTGAAGACCCCGGCCTTCGACGAGCAGATAGCCAAGCCGGAGCCGAGCTACGCCTCCGGGTCGCTCTGGCAGGCCTCCTCGGGGGGGCTGGCGGAAGACCTGAAGGCGCGCAGGCGCGGCGACATCCTCACCGTGGTCATCTCGGAGCAGGCGAGCGCCAGCAAGCAGGCGAGCACGGGAACCAAGCGCGCCAGCTCGATGAGCGCCGGGATGCCGAAGCTCCTCGGCCTGGAGAAGACCCCGATCAAGACCTGGGCGGACCTGGATGAACTGCTGAGCGTGAGCTTCGGCTCCAAGTTCGACGGCAGCGGCTCCACCTCGAGGCAGGAGACCCTGCAGGCCACCGTCTCCGCCAAGGTGCTGGAGGTGCTGGCAAACGGCAACCTGATGATCGAGGGGAGGCGCAACGTCAAGGTGAACAACGAGGACCAGATCATCGTGATGACCGGTACGGTCAGAAGCCGCGATATCAGCGCGGAGAACACGGTGAGCTCGGCCCTGGTCGCGGACGCCAGGATCGCCTACAGCGGCAAGGGGGTGATCAGCGACAGGCAGAGACCGGGCTGGCTCATGAACGCGCTGGACTGGGCCTGGCCGTTCTAAAGCAGAGTGAGACAGGTAAAGGTTAAGGTTAAGAAAGGCAGGTTGAGAAAGGCAGGTAAAGGTTGAGGTTAAGAAAGGCAGGCGACTCTCTTCCGCTAGGGGGAGGGGACTGAAAACTGCCAACTGAAAACCGAAAACTGACTTTGAACCGCTTTGAAGGGTTAGGTGACAGGTGAAAGGTGAAATAAGGTTCAGGACATGCTTAATGCTGGCACTGTTCGTGCTGCTGCTTCCGCAGCTCGCACAGGCGGCGCGCATCAAGGATATCGCCGCCTTCGACGGGGTCCGGGAAAACCAGCTGCTCGGCTACGGACTCGTGGTCGGCCTGAACGGCACCGGCGACTCGGACCAGACCAGGTTCCCGGTGCAGTCGCTGGTGAGCGCACTGGAGCGGCTCGGGGTGACGGTGAACCGCAACGAGATCACGGTGAAGAACATCGCGGCGGTCATGGTGACGGCTCAGCTGCCACCGTTCGCCAAGCAGGGAAACCGCCTGGACGTGCTGGTCTCCTCGGTCGGAGACTCGAAAAGCCTGGCCGGCGGGACTCTCATGATGGCGCCGCTCAAGGGTGCCGACGGCCAGGTCTATGCGGTGGCCCAGGGGGCGATCCTGACCAACTCCTTTTCCTACGGCGGCCAGGCGGCAAGCGCCGCCAAAAACCACCCCACGGCGGGGACCGTCCCCGGGGGGGCGCTGATAGAGCGCGAACTCCCCAACGTGCTGGCCGACAAGAAGGATCTCAAGCTGAACCTGCACCGCTCCGATTTCACCACCGCGTCACGGGTGGCAGCGGCCATCAACGACCGGTTCAACGGCCAGGTGGCGAGCCTGACCGATCCGGGGAGCGTGCAGATCTCGGTGCCGGAGCCGTACCGGGGCCGGCTCATCGAGTTCGTGGCGGACCTGGAGCGGCTGGAGGTGAACCCGGACGTCACGGCCCGGGTGGTGATGAACGAGCGGACCGGGACCATCGTCATGGGCGAGAACGTGCGCATCTCCACGGTGGCGGTCTCGCACGGCAACCTGACCGTGGTGGTCAAGGAGACCCCGAGGGTCTCCCAGCCGAGGGCGCTCGCCACCGGCACCACCACCGTGGTACCGAGGACCGAGCTGAAGGTCGCCGAGGAGAAGGTGAATCTCTCGCTGTTGCGGGAGGGGGCGAACCTGGGAGACGTTGTAAGGGGACTCAACACGCTCGGCGTCACCCCCAGGGACCTCCTGGGGATCCTGCAGGCCATCAAGGCCGCCGGGGCGCTGAACGCCGATCTGAGCGTGATGTAGCGGCGCGATCCTTCCCGGGGGCGCAGGGGCGAATGATCAGGCGCCCGAACTGCCAATGAAGCACAGACAAGGAGCGATTGATGCAGCTGAATGGGATATCGAATAGCGTTCTGCCGGTGGTCGACACCCCGGTGCAGGCCTCCCTCAAGGGCGCGCGCCGTGAGCAGGCCGACCCTGCGGCGGCAAAGAAGGTGGCCCGGGAGTTCGAATCGATGTTCGTCGCCATGATGCTGAAGTCGATGCGGGAAACGGTTGGCAAGGAGACGCTGACCGGCGGCGGACGGGGGGAGGAGACCTTCCGCTCCCTTCTGGACCAGGAGTACGCGGCTGCGGCGACCCGAAGCGGCGGCATCGGTCTGGCGCAGACCATAGAGCGGGAGCTCATGCGCAGCAATGCGGCGCCTGCTCCCCGGAAGGGGGCTGACCATGCGGATTGAAGGGGCGCCTTACCTCGTCAACCTGTCGCGCCCGGAAGCGGTGCGCAAGGAGGGCGCGCAGCCGGAAGCGGTTCAGGCGACACCCGCTCCCGCGCGGCCGCGCAGCTTCGACCGGGTCGAGCTCTCCCGGGAAAGCCGCGAGCTGGAGAGGCTGAAACGTGAGCTGGCGGCACTTCCCGATGTCAGGCTGGACCGGGTGGCGCTGGCCAAACAGAACCTGCAGGACGGCGTATACCGGGTGACATCGGCCGTTTCGGCGCAAAGGATGATGGAAGCATACGGCAAGCGATAGGGGGAAGGGTATGAATCGAAGCATTACGGAACTGATAGCGGCCCTCTCGGACAAGGGGGAGCTGCTGAACCAGCTGCAGGGACTTTTGCAGGAGGAGCAGGGCTGTCTCACCTCGCTCGATCTCGCCAGGCTGGAGGAGAACCAGCAGGAGATGGCCGACGCCATGGATCGGCTGGGGCGGCTCTCCGAGAGCTGCAGGAAGATGATCGAGTCGATCGGGAGCGACCTCGGGCTGGCCGGCAACGCCTCGCTCTCCCCGATCATAGCCCGGCTGGCGCAGCCCGAGCAGAAGGTGCTCAGGGAGGCGCAAGCCAGGATCGCGGCCGACTCGCAGGCGCTCAGCGGCGCCCTGACGCTGAACCGCGGGCTGCTGGAGGACTCGCTCAAGGTGGTGGACCGGTCGGTGAATTTCTTCAACCGGCTCTTCAACCCGGGCGACACCTACGGCGGGGCCGGCTCGCTGGTGGCAAGGCGCGGCGGCAGCCGCTTCGTCTGCAAGGAGGCCTAAAGCCATGGGGATCAGCTCCATCTTCGACATAGCCTCCTCCGGCATCGCCGCACAGCGTCTGGCCATAGAGGTGGCGGGCGAGAACATCGCCAACGTGAACACCCCCGGTTACTCGCGCCAGGAGGTGGTCATGGAGAACCGGCCGGTCGGCACCTCAAACGGGTTTGCCTTAGGTTCCGGGGTGCAGATCCAGACGGTCAGGCGCTCCTACGACGGCATGCTGCAGCAGCAGATCGTGAACAGCAACAGCACCTACCAGCAAAACCTGGCCCGGCAGCAGGCGCTGCAGCAGATCCAGCCCTCCTTCAACGAGCTCGCCTCGGACGGGCTGGGGAAGGCGGTGGACAACTTCTTCGGTGCCTGGCAGGACCTCTCGGCGAACCCGGCGGGAAGCGCCGAGCGCCAGGCGCTCCTCTCCAGGTCCCAGATCCTGGTCGACACCTTCCGCCAGATGAACGGCAGCCTCGCCACCGTCGCCCGGACCGCCGACAACAACCTGGTCGGGATCGGCGCGGAGGTGACGGACCACGCCAGGAACCTCGCCCTGGTGAACACCCAGATCCTCGCCACCAACTCGGTGGGGGGAAACGCCAACGAGTTGCTGGACCAGCGGGACCTGCTGCTGCAAAAGCTCTCCGACAAGATCGGCATCACCTCGACCCTGGCAAGCGACGGCACCGCCACGGTGACCCTGGCCGGGGGGGAGCAGCTGGTGAGCGGCACCAGATACGCGACGCTCTACACCCGCGCCAGCGCGGCGGTTCCCCCCACTAACAACATCCGGCTCTCGGGACTCGGCAATCCACCCCCCGCCAACAATCCGGCACTGGACGCCGACGTGACCGGGACCGTGGGGGGGGTCGGCAACAGCCTGGGGGAACTCGGGGGGATGCTCCAGGTGAGAGACTCCATAGTCCCCGGCTATATCTCCAAGCTGGACGAGATGGCCTCGACCCTGGTCTCCGCGGTGAACGCGCAGCACTCGGCGGGGTACGGGCTGGACGGGCTTACCGGCAGCAACTTCTTTGCCGCGGCGGGGGGGAGCGCCGCGACCATAGCGCTCGACGGCGGGCTCACGGCCGCCAAGATCGCAGCAGGGTTTCCCAGCGTCGCCGACCCGGCCCCGACCAGTACCGGAAACAACGCCAACACCCTGAAGATCGCGGCGCTCCAGCAAACCAGCTTCGCCTTCGGCACGGGGAGCGCCACCCTGGACGGTTTCTACAACGCCATGGTGGGCGGGGTCGGCATCGATACCCAGGGGGCGCAGAACACGGCCGCGCAGGGGGCGGCCTTCCTGAAGCAGCTGAACGCGCTCAGGTCCTCGAACTCGGCGGTCTCTCTGGACGAGGAGCTCACCAACCTGACCAAGTACCAGCGCGCCTTCCAGGGCTCCGCCAAGGTGATCAACGCAGCCACCGAGATGCTCGACGTCGTCATGGGACTGGTGCGATAGGAGATAAGCCATGAGAATCACCCCCGGCATGACCGCGGACAATGCCATCTACAACCTGCAGCAGGGGCGTTCGGCCATGGAGACCCTGCAGGAGCAGATCTCCTCGGGCTCGATGGTGAACCGCCCCAGCGACGACCCGCTGACCACCCGCCAGCTCCTCGACCTGCAGAACCAGATCTCCGCCGGCGACCAGTACAGCTCCAACATCACCAAGGGGGAGCTCTTTCTGAACATCACCAACACGGCGCTGACCGGGATGTCGGCCCTGATGCAGCAGGTGAAGAAGATCGCCGGCGACATGGCGAGCGGCAGCACCGATGCCGCCACCAAGGCGGGAGCGGTCAGCAACCTGACCCAGTTGAGGGAGCAGCTGATCGACCTGGGCAACACCCGGATCGGCGACCAGTACGTCTTCGCCGGTTTCAGCAACAGCCAGCCCTTCGATCTTTTGGGCAACTTCAGCGGGACCGACGACTCCCTGGACCTGGAGATCGCCCAGGGGAGCCGGGTGGCGACCAACGTCTCCGGCGGCAACCTGCTGCGCGGCGGGACCCCCCCGGGGTCGCTGGGTGTGGACATCCTGGGAGGGATCGAGGCGCTGATCTCGGCGATCTCCGCCGACGACACGGCAGGGATCGGCACCGGCATCACCAATATGAAGGAGGGAGCTGAGCGGATAGCGGCGAACCAGGCCGAGGTGGCCGGCCGGCTGGTCCGGATGGACAACATGAAGGGGATGATCGCCAACAACCAGAACACCCTCAAATCGATCTACGGCGACCTGCAGAACGTGGATTACGCCAGGGCCGGGGTCGAGCTGAGCCAGCAGACCACCGCGTTCACCGCGGCGCTGTCGACCACGGCCAAGCTCACCCAGCTCTCCCTTCTGGACTACATGAAGTAGCTCGACAGTAGGCGGTAAGGCTCCCCCCGGAGGCCGTGCGAGCGCTCTACATGAGACCCGCCCGGCCTTTTTTTAATTTCCGTGCTAAACTTTTCCAGCTTGGCACCGAAGACGTAACTAGCGGCCGGTTGGGCCGGAAAACAGCAGGCACGGGTGAGCTATGATCAAGGTGACCACGCTGGACGGCAGTGAGATGTATCTGAACCCGGATCTCATCGAGATCATCTCGGAGACCCCCGACACCCACGTCACCCTCTCCAACGGCAACCGCTACCTGGTGCTGGAGCCGGCACGGGTGGTGATCGGGCGGATCGTGAATTTCAAGGCGCGCCTGATGCGGCGCGCCGCCCCGGACGCCGGGAAGCGCTACCTGCGCCGAAACGATGCGGAGCGGTATTACCCGCTTTGCAGGCTGTAACGTAGTCCATCTCAGGGATCAAGTGATGCTATGGATCTAGCCACAATAATCGGATTGGTGCTGGGGCTTGGCGCCGTGTTTGGCGGAGCCGCCCTGGAAGGGCTGCACATGACGGCCCTGGTACAGCCGACAGCGGCGCTGATCGTGCTGGGGGGGACCGCTGCGGCCACCTTCGTCAGCTTCCCGATGTCGACGCTCCTGACGGCGGTCAAGGACCTGAAAAAGGTGTTCCAGCCCCCCAATGAGGACCCCGAGGCGGTGATCAAGAACATCATCAACTACGCGGCCAAGGCGCGCCGCAACGGCCTGATCTCGCTGGAGCAGGAGGCGCAGACCGTGAAGGACTCCTTCACCAAGAAGGGGATCTCGCTGGTGGTGGATGGCATCGATCCGCAGAAGCTGCGCGAGACCATGGAGATCGAGCTCGGTTCCTTCGAGGAGCACGGCAAGGGGAGCGCCGAGGTCTTCGAGTCGGCAGGGGGGTTCGCGCCGACCATCGGCATCATCGGCGCGGTGCTCGGGCTGATCCACGTGATGAGCAACCTCTCCGACCCCTCCAAACTGGGGGGGGGCATCGCCGTGGCCTTCGTCGCCACCATCTACGGCCTGATGACCGCCAACCTCTTCTGCATCCCCTTCGGCACCAAGCTCAAGCACCGGTTGAAGGAGGAGCTTTTGCAGAAGGAAATGGTGATCGAGGGGCTGATCGCCATCCAAAACGGCGAGAACCCGCACTTCATCGAGCAGAAGCTCCGGGCCTACCTGCACGACGGCGGGGAGAAGAAAGGGAAGTAGATGGCCAGGAAAAAGAAACACGAAAAAGAGGCGAATCACGAGCGCTGGCTGGTCTCCTACGCGGACTTCATCACGCTGCTGTTCGCCGTGTTCGTCACCCTCTACGCCATGAGCCAGACCGACAAGAAGAAGGTGGAGGAGGTGATGGCGTCGATGCGCGACTCCTTCGGCTACAGCACGACCACCTCCGGCGCCAAGCCGAACGTGATCGACTCCGGCGCCATAAACATCATGCCGTCGCTCACCAAGCTCACCGCTGCGCCCCCCAGAAGGGGGAAGAGCAGGGGAGGGGAGCAGGATTTCAAGGTGACCAAGGCCTCCATCGAGGCGTACCTCATGAAGGCCGGGGCGCAGGAGAAGGTGACCGTCTCGATAAGCCAGCGCGGACTGGTGGTGAGCCTGAAGGAGGCGGGGTTCTTCGATTCGGGGAGCGCCATGCTCAAGCACGGCTCCTACACCCTGTTGAACGACGTGGTGCAATCGCTTGCCGGCTACTCCAACGCGGTACGGGTGGAGGGGCACACGGACAACGTCCCGATCAGCTCGCGCGCCTTTCCCTCCAACTGGGAACTCTCCACCTCGCGAGCCACCAACGTGCTGCAGTACCTGACCCGGCAGGACGACTTCGACCCGGGGAAGATCTCCGCCACAGGCTACGGCGAATACCGTCCCCTGTTCGACAACGGCAACGAGGACGGTCGCAAGAAGAACCGCAGGGTCGACATCGTGCTCCTCTCCGAGCAGAGCGAGAAAAACGAGCCGTGAGAGGGGGGACCAACTCCCCGTTCACCCACCACCGACTCCTGCCATTAGCCTCCCTCTGCCATCACCTCCTGCTGCCATCGCCTCCCGCTGCCATCAACTCAGCTTCCTGCCATCGGCTCCCCCTCCCTTGATGGGAGGGGGCGGGGGGGAGGGTGAGGCTGGTACGAGCTTTTCACCCTCTCCCCAACCCTCTCCCATCAAGGGAGAGGGGGCTTTTGCAGCAGTGTAGGGTGGGCCCCGCCCACCAAACCTCAACCGACGGTGGACTAGGCCCACCCTACGTGATCTGCGTGGCGCCACCTGTTAACTTAATGTTAGTGGAGCAGGGGGGCGGGTGAGGCTGGTGCAATCCCCCGCTACAGAGCAACCTCCCATCCAGCAGCGGCGCCGACATTTCTGACACCTGCCGCCAAAACTTTGACTCCCTCCTCTCCTCTGAGCTAAACCTCATGCATTTTCAGCCAGTTATCCGAAGCGCGAGCCGGTGGTACGGTAGTTGCTGACAGGAAGTGATCGCTCCATCTCATCTTAGAGGTTTCCAGCAATGAAAGTATCGATGCCCAGCGGCTCCACGCACGGGTGGGGGATCGCCGGGAGCTATCTCTCGCGCGAGATCGCCAAGCTCCCCCCCGTCGAAGGGGTGACGCTCCACTGCATGCCGCGCAGCCTGGCCCCGCTCAAGCCGGAGGCGTGGGACGCCATCAACATAGGCTACTGCTTCTTCGAGGACAACATCGAGATCCTCAACTTCACCCGCGAGGCGGGGAGACGCTGGGATTACATCGTGGCCGGCTCTAAATGGTGCGAGTACCACCTGAGGATCGGCGGGGTCAGCAACACCTGCACCATCCTGCAGGGGATCGATCCGAGCAACTTCCATCCCGTCGCTCCCCCTCCCGATGACCGGTTCGTGGTCTTCTCGGGGGGGAAGTTCGAGCTGAGAAAGTCCCAGGACATCGTGATCGCAGCGATGCGTGTCCTCATGGAGCGGCACCGGGACGTCTGGCTCTCCTGCAGCTGGACCAACCAGTGGCCCTTCTCCCTTGCCACCATGGCCTCCTCCCCGTACATCGACTACCGGCACGACGAGGAGAATTTCCTGGAGCTGCCGCAGCGGACCATCCTCGCCAACGGTCTGGACCCGGCCCGGGTCCTGGCCCACCCGCTGGTCGACAACGCCACCATGCGCCAGATCTTCGCGGCAAGCCACGTAGGCCTCTTTCCCAACCGCTGCGAGGGTGGCAACAACATGGTGATGTGCGAGTACATGGCCTGCTCGCGCAGCGTGATCGCCTCCGACACCAGCGGCCATGCCGACGTGATCAACAAGAACATCGCCTACCCGCTCACGCGCTACCGCCCCATGGTGGTGGCAAGCCAGGGGGTGCAGAGCGCGGTCTGGGAGGAGCCCCTGCTGGAGGAGGTGATCGAGACGCTGGAGGAGGTCTACCGGCGCCGGGACGAGCTCCCGGAGAAGGGTGCCCGCGCCGCGGCGGAGATGGAGCGCCTCACCTGGGCCGGCGCCGCAAGGCAGTTCCACTACCTCGCCACAAAACTCGCCAACCGGGCCGAACTGCAAAGGATGCGGGTTGTCTAGCGCCATGGGAGCAGGCATCGCGGAGTCCCGGGAGGGTTTCCGGCGCGCCCTCGGCCTGCACCGGGCCGGGAAGCTCCCGGAGGCCGCGCTGCTCTACCGCAGCTTGATAGCTGCCGGGGAGCCTTGCGCCGTCGACGCCCGCATCAACCTGGGGGCGATCCTGGACCAGGAGGGGCGGCACGAGGAGGCGCTGGGTGAATACCGGCAGGCCCTGGAGCTCGGGGAGGGAAACCCGCTCGCCTTGAACAACATGGGGAACTCCCTCATGAAGCTGGGCCGGTTCGGCGAGGCGGCGCAACGCTTCCGGCTTGCGCTGCTGCAGAGCCCGGAGTGCCTCGAGGCGAGGCTCGCTCTGGGCGCCGCCCTGCAAAGGGGAGGGGACGCCCCGGGCGCCATCGCCTGCTTCCGCGACATGCTGCAGCTCGACCCCTCCTGCGCCGAGGCCCACTGGAACCTCTCCCTTGCACTGCTCCTGTCCGGAGCATTCAGGGAGGGGTGGCAGGAGTACCAGTGGCGCTGGCGCAGGGATTCCTTCACCTCGCCCGGGCGCGGCTTCCGGGAGCCCCTCTGGGACGGCGCCCCGCTTGCCGGCCGGCGCCTGCTGGTCCACGCCGAGCAGGGCTTCGGCGACACCATACAGTTCATCAGGTACCTGCCGATGCTGGCCGCGGCCGGCGGCACCGTGCTGGCGGAGTGCCAGTCGGCCTCGCTTCGTCCCCTGCTGGAGCGGATACCCGGCGTCGGCGCCGTCTTCGTCATGGGAGAAGAGCTCCCCCCCTTCGATCTGCAGGTACCGCTGCTGTCGCTTCCCCACCTCTTCGGCACCACCCTGGAAAACCTGCCGGCCCGGGTGCCCTACCTGAGCGCGGACCCCGAGCGGCTGGCCGCCTGGCGCCAACGGATGGGGGCCTTGGACGGAGTCAGGGTGGGGCTGGCCTGGGCCGGGAAGCCGGTGCCGGATCCCTTCCGCTCCTCGACCCTGGAGGCCCTGGCGCCGCTTGGCGGCATACCCGGCGTCACCTTCTACTGCCTGCAGCTGGGAGAGGGAGCCGCCGGGGCCGGCGCGCCGGGGCTCGAGCTGGTCGACCTGACCGCGGAGATCTCCGACTTCGGCGACACCGCCGCGCTCATCTCGCATCTGGACCTGGTCATCTCGGTGGACACCTCGGTGGCGCACCTGGCCGGGGCGCTGGGTAAGCCGGTCTGGCTGCTCCTTCCCAAGGCGGGGGACTGGCGCTGGCTCCTGGAGCGCGAGGACTCCCCCTGGTACCCGTCGATGCGCATCTTCAGGCAGGAGCGGCAGGGGGAATGGGGCTCCGTGGTCGAGCGGCTCAGCGGCGAGCTCGACGCCGCCGTCTGGCCCCTGCTGGAGAAAGCGGCGGCGAGGGAGCCGTTCAACGGCTGGCGCTTCCATCTCTGCGGCGAATTCCTGGCGGCAAAGGGGAGGCACCGCGAGGCGACGGTCAGGTTCAGCAAGGCGGCGCAGCTCATCCCGGCGAGCTGGCAGCCGCATCACGCTCTGGGGGTCTCGCTGCAGCAGATGGGGCGGGTGGCGGAGGCCCGGCGGAGTTTCGAGGCTGCCGTCGCGACAGGCGCCGATCTGGCGCCGCTTCACGAGGCGCTCGGCATCACCCTCCAGCTGCAGGGGGAGCTGGAGGGGGCGATCGACTGCTACCGGAAGGCGCTGAACCTCGATCCCGCCAGCCACAAATCCCGCTTCAACCTCGCCACGGCCTGCCGGGAAAGCGGCAGATTCGCCGAGGCGCTGCACGGTTTCGCCGAGCTGGTAAGGCTTTGCCCCGGGCACGCGGACGCCCACTGGAACCTCGCCCTCCTCCTCCTTCTGACCGGGGAGTTCGCCGCCGGATGGCGGGAGTTTGCCTGGCGTTTCCGCAAGAGCGAGCAGGCGCCGGTTCCCAGGTGGCAGGATCACCCGCGCTGGGACGGCTCCCCCCTGGACGGGCGGAGCGTGCTGCTCTACGGCGAACAGGGGCTGGGGGACACGCTGCAGTTCGTGCGCTACGCGCCGCTTGTGGCCGAGCGCGGCGGCCGGGTGCTGGTCGAGCTGCAGTCCCGGGCCCTGCTGAGCCTGGTGGCCCGGGTGGCGGGGGTTTCCGGGGTGCTGGTCGCCGGGGAGAGACCCCCCGAGTTCGACCTGCAGGCGTCGCTTCTGGATCTGCCGGGGATCTTCGCCACCGGGCCCGGCAGCATCCCCGATGCCGTTCCCTACCTGCAGCTCGCTGGCGCGCCGCTGCCCCTCCCCGATCTCATCGCCCGGGACGGCTCCTTCAAGGTCGGCGTGGTCTGGGGCGGCAACCCGGCGCACCAAAACGACGCCAACCGCTCCATCGGGGTGGCACACCTGGCGCCCCTGGCCGGGGTTCCGGGGGTAAGCTTCTATTCGCTGCAGCTGGGGGAGGGCGCGCTGCAGGCGGACGGTTCCTCCCCCCTGCAGCTCAGGGACCTCGCGCCGGGGATCGGGGATTTCTCCGATACCGCGGCCTACGCCTCGCAGCTCGACCTGATCGTGACGGCGGACACCTCGGTGGCGCACCTCTGCGGCGGGCTAGCGCTTCCGGTCTGGGTGCTGATACCGTACCTCCCGGACTGGCGCTGGCTCCTGGAGCGCGAGGACTCACCGTGGTACCCGACCATGAGGCTCTTCCGGCAGCAGAGTCCCGGCGACTGGGAGGGTGTGGTGCTGCGGCTCCGGGAGGCGCTCGCCCTGGCCGCGTCGGGGGAGGGAGCCGGCGCCGCGGCGAAGGCGCAGCGCACCCTGGGGCTCACGCTGGTCGGGGAGGGGCGCTTCGCGGAGGCGGCCCGGGAGTTCCAGCGTGCCACGGCGGGGTACCCGCGCGACGTCGAGCTCCTGAACCAGCTGGGGTGCGCGCTGGACAACGCCGGCAGGCACCTGGAGGCGATCGACTGCTACCGGAGGGCGCTTCGCCTCGACCCGGGGCTCATGGCGGCGCAGTACAACATGGGGAACAGCCTGCAGGCGCTGGGGAGGACGGAGGAGGCGATCGACTGCTACCGGCGCGCGCTGGCCCTGGATCCCTCCCTGGCACAGGGGTGGCACAACCTGGGGTTCTCGCTGCGGGAGGCGGGGGGTCTCGACGAGGCGCAGCTCGCCCTGGAGCGGGCGGTCACCCTGCGGCCGGATTACCTGGAGGCGCGCCACAACCTGGGAGAGCTGCAGCACGCCCGCGGCGACCTGGACGCCGCCGTCGAAAGCTTCAGGGAGATCCTCGCGCTGGACCCCCGCCAGCTCCCCTCCTGGAACGGACTCGGCATCGCACTGCAGGCGCAGGAGAGGCTGGAGCAGGCGGTCGACTGCTATCTCACGGCGCTCTCGATAAAGCCCGACTATCTGCACGCGCTCAACAACCTCGGGGCGGCCAGCCGGGCGCTCGGGATGCCGGAGCGGGCGGTCCACTGCTACCGCAGCGTGCTCGCCCTGGACCCCGACTATGCCGACGCCCGCTGGAATCTCGCCCTGGTCGAGCTGCTTCTCGGGCGCTTCCGGGAGGGGTGGCAGGGATATGAGTGGCGCTTCCGGAAGGTCGATCCGATCCCGACCAGAAGCTTTCCCCAGCCGCCTTGGGACGGCTCCCCGCTCAAGGGGCGCAGCATCCTGCTCCACGCCGAGCAGGGTTTCGGCGACACCATCCAGTTCGTGCGCTATGCCGGGGCGCTGGCTGCGACGGGCGCGGTGGTGCTGGTCGAGGGCCAGTCCGACGCCATCGCACCGCTTCTCACCCGCGTCCCCGGGATTACCCGTGTGCTGGTGCGCGGCGAGCCGCTGCCTGAGTTCGAGGTCCACGCCTCGCTCATGAGCCTGCCGCATCTGTGCGGCACGCGCCTGGAAACGGTACCGGCACGGATCCCCTACCTCTCCGCGGAACCCGGGGCGGCCGAGCTCTGGCGCGCCAGGCTCGCCGGGCCCAAGCTGCGCGTCGGTCTGGTCTGGGCCGGCAGGAAAAGCTACAAGGACGACGCCAAGCGCTCGCTCAACCTGAAGCTCTTCGCGCCGCTGGCCGGGATCGCCGGGGTGCGCCTCTACTCGCTCCAGGTGGGAGAGGGGGCCGAGCAGTCCGCCTCGCCTCCCCCCGGCCTGGAGCTCACCGATCTCGGGGGGGAAATCCGCAGTTTCGCCGACAGCGCCGCCATCGTGGCCAACCTCGATCTGGTGATCTCCGCGGATACCGCGGTAGCGCACCTGGCGGGGGCGCTCGGCAAGGCGGTCTGGATCCTGCTCCCTGCGGCCTGCGACTGGCGCTGGCTGCTGGATCGCGACGATTCCCCCTGGTATCCGAGCGCCCGTCTGTTCCGGCAGAGCCGTCGCGGCGACTGGACGGAGGTGCTGCAAAGGGTGGCGCGGCAACTGGCGCAGCTGGCAGGTTAGGGACCATCCTATAGAAGTGCTCCACGCACTAATCTACCCCATCCCCACCCCCGACCCCACTGCCGTTAAGTGAAGGATGGTGCTCATCTTCAGCCAATGATGTGCCAGTTGAAAGCCTCCCCCTTTGCAAAGGGGGATTGAGGGGGATTTCAACTCTGTTGCGAGCTTGGGCTTTGTTGCAGCCTGGGCCAAATCCCCCCCGCCCCCCTTTGCAAAGGGGGGAGGCAGGCAGGCGGCGCCTTAACTTAATGGTAGTGACCCCCGACCCTCCCCTTGAAGGGGAGGGAGTTTCATAGACTGTTTTTCCAGTTTGCGAGGAGACGATGGACGCATTTGCCGAACTGAGCGAGGCGCTGCTGAAAAACCGCGTGGAGCGGGCGGGTGAACTTTGCCGCGAGCTTCTCGGGGCGGCCCCGGACAACGTCGAACTGCTGACGCTTTCCGGGGCGCTCGCGCGCCAAAGGGGGGATCTGGAGGATGCCCTGGGCTTCTTCTCCAGGGCCGTCACCATGTCGCCCCTCCTCGCCCAGCTGCAAAACAACCTGGGCGTGGTACTCGAGGACCTGGGGCGAAACGAAGAGGCGGTACGCCGTTACCGGGAGGCGCTGGCGCTCAAGCCGGAGTACTGCGAGGCGAGCTGCAACCTGGCCAACGCGCTGCGAGGGCTGGGACGAAGCGCGGAGGCGCTTTGCCACTACCGTGCGGCGATCGCCTTCGACCCCTGCTATACCGACGCCTACTACAACCTGGGCAACACCCTGCGCAGCGAGGGACGCTGGGAGGAGGCGGTCGAGAGTTACCGTCGGCTCGTCGCCCTGAGCCCCGGCCACCTCTCCGGATGGATCAACCTGGGAGGGTCGCTGCACGCGCTGAACCGGTTCGCCGAGGCGATCGAGGCCGAGCGCCGCGCCCTCGAGATCGACCCGGAGAGCGCCGACGCCCACTGGAACCTGGCCCTTGCCCTGCTCGCCACCGGGGAATACCGGCAGGGGTGGCGCGAGTACCAGTGGCGCCTGAAGGGTGCCGCCTTCCCGGCGAGCTTCGCGGGGAGGCCGATGTGGGACGGCTCACCCCTTGCCGGCCGCACCCTGCTGCTGCGGAGCGAGCAGGGGTTCGGCGACGCCCTGCAGTTCTTCCGCTACCTCCCGCTGCTGGCCCGGGAGGGGGCGAGCCTGGTGCTTGAGTGCCGTCCCGAGCTCCTCCCCCTGCTCGCCTCGCAGATGCCGGCCCTGCGCTGCTTTGCCGCGGGAGAGGAGCCCCCCCCCTTCGACACCTTCGCCTACCTGATGAGCCTCCCCTTTCTGCTCGGGACCACCCTCGCCAACCTCCCGGCGCAGATCCCCTACCTGGAGGCGGACCCGGAACTGAGCGCCCGGTGGGGCGCACGGATGCCGGGAGGGGCGCTCAAGGTGGGGATGGTCTGGGCCGGGAGCGCGGGATACCTGAACGACCGCGAGCGCTCCCTGGCGCCCGGGCTCCTGGCACCGCTTGCCGGGGTGCCGGGGCTCGCGCTCTACAACCTGCAGATGGGAGCGGCCGCCCGTGAGCTGGCGGCTCACCCCTGGGGGAGCGCCGTGCACGACCTGACCGGGGAGATCCGGGATTTTTCCGACACGGCGGCGATCATCGCCAACCTCGACCTGGTGATCTCGGTGGATACCGCGGTAGCCCACCTGGCAGGCGCCATGGGAAAGCGGGTCTGCCTGATGCTCCCGCTCTCCTGCGACTGGCGCTGGCTCTCGGGGAGGTCCGATTCCCCCTGGTACCCGAGCATGCGCCTGTACCGGCAGGAGACGGCGGGGAATTGGGAGCCGGTGGTAGCCCTTTTGGCGGGCGACCTGGCGCCTGAGCGCAGCGACCTGAACGGGCTCTTCCGGGGGGCCAACGCGCTCCGCCTGGAGGGGCGCTACACCGAGGCGGTCGACGCCTACCGGAGCCTCCTGGAGCTGGGGCCTGAGTGCGCCGAGATCCACAACAACCTGGGGCTCGCCCTCCAGGATCTGGGGCGCCTCGACGAGGCGCTGGCCAGCTACCGGCGCGCGCTCGGCCTCAAGCCGGGACTGGCCGACGCCCACAACAACCTGGGGACGGTGCTGGTGACCCGCGGGGAGCGCGAAGCCGCCATCCCCTGTTTCGAGAAGGCGCTGGCGCTGCGAAACGACTTCCTCCCGGCCTATCTCAACCTCGGCTGCTCCCTGCAGCATCTGGAGCGCCCGGAACAGGCGCTGCCGCTCTACCTGCGCGCCCTCGCCCTGGAGCCCCGCTCGATCGAGGCCCGCATCAACCTCGGGACGGCGTACCAGGAGCTGATGCAGCCGGAACGGGCGATCCGGGTCTATCGGGAGGCGCTCGGCCTCGACCCCCGGCACGCCAAGGCGCACTGGAACCTGGCGCTCAGCCTGTTGAGCATCGGGGAGTTCGAGCGCGGCTGGCGCGAGTACGAGTGGCGCTTCAGGGAGGCTGCGCTCCCGGGAACACAGGGGGAGCGCTGGGACGGGGAGCCGATTTCCGGGCTGACCATCCTCCTCGAGTGCGAGCAGGGGCTGGGGGACACCCTGCAGTTCGTCCGCTACGCGACGCTGGTCGCCGAGCGCGGCGCCAGGGTGCTCCTCGAGTGCCAGTCCCCCTCGCTCAAGCCGCTGCTGCAAAGGGTTCCGGGGGTTGCCGCGGTCTTCGCCAGGGGGGAGACGCTCCCCTTCTTTCACTGCCGGGCGCCGCTTCTGAGCCTGCCGCGCATCTTCGGCACCACGCTGGAGCGGATCCCCGGCGCGCACCCCTACCTGAGCCCTGACCCGCTGCGCGCGGCGGCCTGGCGCCTGAAGCTCCCCCCCGGCCCCGCGCTCAAGATCGGGGTGGTCTGGAGGGGAGGCCCGCTCCCCAGAAACAGGGCCTGCCCCCCGGCGGAGCTGGCGCCGCTCGCCAGGCTCCCCGGCATCGCCTGGTACAGCCTGCAGCTGGGAGAGGCGCCGCTTCCCGGGCTCCTCCCCGCGCGCGACCTCTCCGGGGAGATGCGCGATTTCGGCGACAGCGCCGCCATCGTCGCCAACCTGGACCTGGTGCTCAGCGTCGATACGGCGACCGCCCACCTGGCGGGGGGGATGGGGGTGCCGGTCTGGACCCTGCTCCCGCACGCCTGCGACTGGCGCTGGCTGGCGCAGAGGTCGGACTCCCCCTGGTATCCCTCGATGCGCCTCTTCAGGCAGGAGCGCCCGGGAGAGTGGAGCGGCGTGGTGAGCCGGGTCGGTGGCGCCCTGGCTCAAATGATGAGGGAAAGGAGGGCGGTTAAGCAAAAATAACGCAATGCGGTGGGGAAAATATTAAAGTTCTGGATGCTCCGCTCCGATAATCTGTTCCATGTGCGTAGAAAAACCGGCGACAAGGGGGTGACTTCATCTGTAAGGCGCCGTAACAACGCATGGCAACAGCAGTCTCGGCAGAATGCCGAATCGAAGAGAGAAGGTAGCGCGAGCAGTCCCGGCAAGAATGCCGGAATCAACCCAGAAAAGGAGAAATACCATGTCTGAAATCTCACTCACCGCAGGAATGAGAACCAACCTCCTCAACCTCCAGAACACCAGCACCCTCCTGAACCGGACCCAGCAGAGGCTCTCCTCCGGCAAGCAGGTAAACAGCGCCCTCGACAACCCGACCAACTTCTTCGCCGCCCAGAACGCGAACCAGCGCGCCGGCGACCTTGCCGACCGCAAGGACAACATGTCCGAGGCGGTCCAGACCGTCTCCGCGACCAACGCCGGTATCACGGCCATCACCGGCCTGATCAACGCCGCCAAAGGTATCGCCCAGTCGGCCCTTTCCACCAGCGACACCAACGTGCAGTCGAAGCTTGCCGGCCAGTACGACACCATCCGCTCCCAGATCGACAACATCTCCTCCGATTCCGGGTACCGCGGCCTGAACCTGCTCAGCTCGACCAACACCCTGACCGTCAACTTCAACGAGGGCGCCACCTCGAAACTGAACGTGGTGGGCTTCCTGGCCAGTTCCACCGGCTTAAGCCTCGCGCCTGCATCCGGCAACTGGCAGGCGACCTCCAGCATCACCTCGGACGCCGCCAAGATGGATACCGCCATCTCCACGCTGCGCACCAACACCCAGACGCTCGCCGCCAACCTGAACATCATCACCACCCGTCAGAACTTCACCGACAGCATGATCAGCACGCTGCAGACCGGTGCGGACAACCTGACCCTGGCCGACATGAACCAGGAAGGTGCCAACATGCTGATGCTGCAGACGCGTCAGTCCCTGGGCACCACCTCGCTCTCCATGTCTTCTCAGGCATCGCAGGCGGTCTTGAGACTGTTCTAAACCCCAGAAAACGGGACGGGGGAGGTCATCCCCGTCCCGTATTTCCCTCTTGAGAGGGGGTAAGCCATGTCGACGATAGATCCGTTGAAAGTTGATCACGCGGCCGTCAAGCAGCCGCTCCAGGCGCCGGATCCCTCCCGTGGACCGGCCCCCTCCAAGAGCACGACGCGCGACCGGGATGCCGGCAGCGCAGAGCCGGCAAGCGGCGACCAGGTGCTCCTCTCGGCAAACCTGGACGGCAAGTTCAAAGAGAGGCAGCTGAAGCACGAGCAGGACAACGCCCTGGCCGGCGCGGTCCGGAAGACGGACCGGGCGATGCAGGCCCTGGGCCAAAAGATTGACGCGGCCAAGGCCCCGCTCGACGCCATCGTGAAGAATTTCCCCCCCTTCTCCCCCGAGGACAAGGCGCGCATGAAGCTGTTGAGGGAGTACTCCTCGATAAGAAAAGAGATAGATCAGCTCACCTTACCTCCCCCTCCCGACCTGGCCAAGGACCGCAAGGCCGTGGCAGTTCCCCCCCCGCTAGAGCAGAGCGCCGACGACCGTCAAATTGCTGACCATCTGGCCAAACTTGACGCAGCCACAGCGGCACTGAGCGGCCGGCGTGCCGGACTCGCGGCGGATACCGCCTCCTTTTCGCAGGGGAGCCGCTTTTCCGGCCTCTTTTCCGCTCCAGAAGGGGCCGAAACGGCAGCATCCGGCCCCATTTTGACCGAATCGTCCGCAGTGCAAAAAAGTGCCGAAGTTGGCCGGCAATTTGCAGAATCGGTAAGGCAGGGAGTGACAGTTGACCACTCCAAATTCCTGAAAGGGTTGAGCTAACCGACATGTCCCTAAAAATTACCTTGAAAAGCAACGAGCGGCTCATAGTGGGCGGCGCCGTGGTCAGAAACGGCGGCAAGGGTACCGTTCTCTTCATCGAGAACACCATCCCGATCCTGCGCGAGAAGGACATCCTGGGCGAGAAGGACGCGAACACGCCGTGCAAGCGGGTCTACTTCACCATCCAGCTCATGTACATCGACGAGCCGAACGTCCCCCAGTACCGGAGCGCGTACTCGGAGCTGGCCGGCGAGATCCTCCGGGCGGCGCCGAGCACGGCGAGCTTCGTCGAGCAGATCAACGAGCGGATCGAGGCCGGGAACTACTATCAGGCCCTTAAAACGGCGAAAAATCTCATCGACTACGAAGAGGAGCTACTGAAAAATGCAAACTAACAACGCGATCAAGGAGTACGTGGGTATTCAGAAGGAGAGCATGTCGGGGCGCGAGCTGGAGGCGTCCGTGCTGACCAAGGCGGGTCTGATGCTGAAGGCGTGCCAGGACAACTGGGACGCCCCGGACCGGGAGACCAAGCTGCTGGACGCCATCAAGTTCAACCAGAAGGTCTGGAGCTTCTTCCAGGCCGAGCTCTCCGAGCCGGGGAACCCGATGCCGAAGCAGCTGCGCGAGGACATCCTGAATCTGAGCCTCTTTCTGGACAAGAGATTCTTCGAGGTGATGGCGTATCCGGAGCCGCAAAAGCTCTCCATCGCGATCGACATCAACTTCAACATCGCCGCGGGTCTCAGGACCAACCGGGACGCCGGCTAGCTGCCGCCGCCGGGCGTCTCATGGGGGAACGGGGAGGAGGGGGCCTGAAGAGCCGGAAGGTTTTTGCAGGTCCTCTCGCCGTCCGCCCTCTGTGCCGATCCTCCATGCCCACCCGGAGCTCTGCACGCCCCCTTGGTCGAGTAACAGAAACCGGTAGCAGGAGAGCAACTTCCCGCCGCCGGTCTGAAGAACCCTGCCGCAGTACCTCCCGTCAAAAATTCCGAAACGAAGCCGGGCGAAGCGTTACCTGGCGCTCCTGCCGGACCGGGACCCGTCAACTGTCGGGCTCGTAGTAATATACCCTCATCAACTTCAGGAATTTCCTTGCAAATGACCGGGCGCTGCCTCGCAGGACGCTGGCGTCCCGTCGGAGCCCCCCTGTTCTCGTTAATCTCCTCGCTACTACTATGAGGCTCCAGGGAAGTCGCAGAAACGGTTCGGAATGCTTTTCAGATATCATCGCGCACCAACTCCTTTCTTTCGAGGGCCAAAACAGAATCAGGTTAGGGGGGTAGTCGGTCAGATCCACCTGAGAAGTTTCTCGTTCCCAAGCTCCAGCTTGGGAATGCAATCGCTGTCAAAGCTCCAGCTTTGAGGCGTTGAAGCGGAGCTTCCTGTACGTTTTGCGTTCCCAGGCCGGAGCTTGGGAACGAGATGACGAGGTAAACGGGGGATCGTTTGGCAGGTGGAGCTAACCGACTACCCCCCTCAGGTTGATAATGCGGGGGGAGTTGCGGCGGCTGCCGCTCAGGCATCACGGATGCCCCCCTCCCTCCACGATTTTCAACAGCGCCGCTTCCAGTTCCCGCGTAATCCCCGCCCCGTCCATAAGCGGCGACCCCTGCAACCGTCCCCTGAGTCCCTCCCGAAGCTGCCGCAATCTTCCGGCGTTTCCCGCCAGTTCGCGCGCCATCGTGACGTAATCGTCGCGACTCTCGGCGATCAGCTCGGTCAGGCCGCAGTTGGTGAGGAGGCTCACGCCGGTGCGGGCCGCGTGCCTGGTCCCGGCCAGCGTCACCACGGGAACCCCCATCCAGAGCGCCTCGCAGGTCGTGGTGGTGCCGTTGTAGGGGAAGGTGTCCAGGGCGATGTCGACCCTTTGGTACTGGGCCAGATGTTCGGCGGGGGAGGGATTTCCCCCGTGCAGCTCGATCCGCCCGGGATCGACGCCGGCCGCCTTGAACTCTTCAAGGATGCGGGCGCAGACCTCGGGGTCGCCCAGCGGCCGGCACTTGAGCAGCAGCGTCGAGCCGGGAACGGCCTGCAGCACGCGCCCCCAGAGGGCGATCACCTCGGGGGTCACCTTGGCCAGGTTGCTGAACGAGCCGAAGGTGATCCGGCCCGAGGAGGCCAGCGGCAAGGCTCCCACCGCGGGGGAGTCCGGCGGCGGGAGGTAGCAGCAAAACGACCTGGGGAGCCGGATCAGGCGCTCGCTGTGCAGGCGGTCGGCCCTCCCCGGAGGGTCGGCGAGCCGGTCCGTGATCCGGTAATCGATCTGCGGCACCCCGCTGCCGTCCGGGTAGCCGATCCAGGTCAGCTGCAGCGGCGCCGGTCTGCGGGCCAAGAGCGGGAGCCGGTTCCCGGAGGTGTGCCCGGCGAGATCGATCAGGACGTCGATGCCGTCCCCGGCGATGATCCGGGCCGCCTGGTCGTCGCCCACCCCGCAGAGGTCGCGCCAATTTTCGGCAAGCCCCTTGAGCCGCTCGGTGGTCCGGTCCGGCCGGGCCAGGTTGGCATAGCAGAAGATCTCGAAGCGGCTTTGGTCATGATGGGCCAGGATAGGCTCGATGAAGCGGGCGACGGCGTGGCTGCGGAAGTCGGGCGAGAGGTAGCCGACCCTGATGCGGCGCCCGGAGGGGGGAAGGCCGCTCCGCCCGGGCGAAAGCTCGCCGGGGCGGAACGCCTTTTTCCGGGCTCCCTTCAGGTGCTCGGCGAAGATCTGCCGGTCGCTGAACTGGGGGGAGTAGTGCAGGGCGAAGAGGAGGTTCTGCCGGGCGTCGAGGTGCTCCGGGTCGAGGCGCAGCGTCCGGCGGTAGGCGGCTACCGCATCGAGGCTCCTCCCCTGGAAGTGCAGCACGTTGGCCAGGTTGTAGCTCAGGCGCACCGACTCCGGCTCGAGCCTGAGCGCCTCGGCGAGCTCCCGCTCGGCAGCGCAGAGCCTGCCGTGATCCTTGAGGATGAGGGCGAGGTTGATCCGGGCCTCCTGGTAGCGCGGCTCGATCCGGAGCGCCTCCCGGTAGCAGCAGGCCGCCTCCTCGACCCGCCCCAGCTGCTGGAGCGCCACCCCGAGCCCGTTCAGCGCCCTGAGCTCTTCCGGCGCGAGGCGAATGGCCTCCTGGAACAGCTCGATGGCCTCCTGGAGGAAACCCTCCGAGGCGCGCACCACGGCCAGGGTGTAGTACCCCCTGGCGCAGCGCGGATCCTCCCGCAGCAGATCGTGCAACTGGGCGCGGGCCTCCTCCTGCATCCCTTTCCTGAGCAGAAGCTCGGCATATCTGAGCCGGGGGTGTGTCTCGCCGGGGGTCTGGTCGGCCATGCTAGTTCCTGTAGAGCGTTAGTTGACGGAGCCGGTCCAGCCGGCTCCCCAGAAGCCTCAGCTTCCCGGGGGGCCACCCCTTCATCTGGGCCACGGCGCAGGAGACGTTGGAGAGCCCGTTGCCGATGAAGCTGTCGCAGCGCGCGGCGAGCAGCGTGTCGACGATGACCTCCTCGGCGAGCCGGTAACGGCTGGCATGCCTCTGGTAATGCACCCCCTGTGCCGTTTCGGTGCGGGTCGCCCCGGTATGGAGCAGTCTGTCCCGGTAGCGCCCCAGGTAGCTCGACAGGATCTCCTTGTCGTCGGTGATCAGGAAGAGGCGGGCCTGCGGCGTATGCAGCAGGTAGCGCTCGATTTCCGGATGGTACAGGGCGTTCAGCCGCTCCAGGTTGGGGTCCTCCCCCCCCTTGTCCCCCCCCCTCACGTGCAGTGCCAGGTGGATCCTCCCCCCCATCTTCTGCCTGAAAAAGGCCTCGACCTTGGCCGCGATCCACGGCTTCACCTTCAGGTAGCGCCGGAACAGCTGCAGGTAGAGCTGCTCCGTGGTCATGCCGTGCAGCGGGTGCCCCGGGGCGATCCAGGGGGCCAGGTCGTTTACCGCGTAGTGGAAGTCGCTCACCACGACCTGCTCCGCTCTCTCGAAGGCGTAAAGGGAGGAGCAGCGGGACCAGGGCCCCTCGGCCTGGTTGACCCGCTCCGAGGCGAGGTTCGCGGCGCTCCACTTGGGGGGGTAGTAGCTGCGGCTCCCCAGGGCGAGATCCTTCAGGGTGTAGCGGCTTACCGGCTCGAAGAAGCTCTCGAAGGCGTTTGACGCCGGGTCGTCGCTGAACAGGCTGTTTCCCCCCCAGTGCACCACCGGGATGCGCCCGGTCATCTCCGCCAGCAGGAGCTGGCCCAGTACGTGGTTCACGTCGGACCAGAAGCCGTAGCCCCAGGCCTTGATCAGCAGGAAGCGCTCCCCTTTTGCCGGTGCCGGCCTGACGCGTGCCGACTCCTCGGCCTTGACCAGCCGGATCCGGGTGGCCAGCGAGCCGTCCCCCCTCCCGATGGCGTCCCGGAACTGTCCGGCAGCGCAGGCGGCTTCCCCGATGGAGAGGGCGACCTCCCCCAGGGTGCGGCTCAGCTGCGGGGTGCGCTCCCCCCGGTCCAGGAGATGGCGGCAGATCAGCTCGGCCGGCGTGACCAGTCCCATGGCGTGCAGCAGTTCCGCGCAATCCGCCAGGGTCGCGGCTCCGATCCTCTCCTCGCTTGCCGCGGCCGGTGCCGCTGCCAGCCTCGCCGCATCACGGTAAAGCGCCCGGGCGAGATCGGCCGCCATCTCCCGGTTCAGCGTCTCCTGGACGCCGCCCAGCGCCGTCTCCTCCGGCGGGTTGCAGCGCAGGGCGCCGAGGAACTCCCTGAGCGCCCGATCGAGCCTCCCGGCCTGCAAAAGCCTCTGCCCCAGCGCTATACGATCTACGGATCGATCTTCCCTGCTCCCGGCCGCCCAGTTGCGCCAGATCTCCCGGAAGGCCGACTCCAGCTTTCCGGTGAAGCCCCTCCCGTCGGTGAGCGGCGAGGCCGCCATGGTTTGGCGCAGCGTCCTTCTGAGCTTGGCCAGCCGTGCGGCATCGCGCGCCAGCTCCAGGGCGGCGTCGCGGTACCCCTCGGCCTGCTGCGCCACCAGCCGCTGAAGCCCCACGCTGCCAAGGAGCGAGGCGCCGACGCGGGAGCGGTGGCCGGCGCCCAGCAGCGTCACCACCGGGACCCCCATCCAGAGCGCCTCGCAGGTCGTGGTGGTGCCGTGGTACGGGAAGGTGTCGAGGGCGATATCGACCCGGCGGTAGAGCCCGAGATGCTCCCGGTAGGATGCGGTGTTCCCCAGCAGCTCCAGGCGCTCCGGAGCCACGCCGTGGGCGGCGAAGAGCGCGGCCAGCCGGCCCCGGCTCCCCGGGTCGGCCAGCGCATACCCCTTGACCAGCATCCGGGAGCCGGGCGCCCCCTGAAGCACCCCCGCCCAGAGCGAAACGGTCTCACCCGTGATCTTCGCGGGGTTGTTGAAGGAGCCGAAGGTGATGACACCGCTGGAGAGCAGGGGGAGCTCTCCCACCTCCGGCGCCTCCTCGGGGGGAGCGAAGCAGGAGAAGCTACCCGGAAGCCGGACCAGCTTCTCGGCGTAGAGGCGCTCCGAGCAGCCGGGGGGGTCGGTGACGGCGTCGGTGATGCGGTAATCGATCGCCTCGAGCCCGGTGCCGTGCGGATAGCCGAGCCAGGTGACCTGCACCGGAGCGGGCTTCCTGGCGAAGAGGGGGAGGCGGTTACCCGCCGTGTGCCCGGAGAGGTCGACCAGGATGTCGATGCGGTCCCTGCGGATCATCTCGAAGGCCGCCTGGTCCGGCACCCCGGCGATGTTGACGAAGCGGTCCGCCAGCTGCCGCAGGCTCGCGCTCCTGGCGTCGGGAACGGCGACGTTCGAGTAGCAGAAGACCTGGAAACGGCTCCGGTCATGATGGCGCAGCACCGGCTCGATGAAGCGCACCACCGCGTGCGCCCTGAAGTCGGCGGAGACGTAGCCGATCCTGAGCAGCCGGTCGCAACCCCTGTCGTTTTGGTGCGGGGGTGCCGGGAATCGGTGCAGGGCGCCGAAGGAGCGGTGCTCGGCGGCGAGCTCCTCCTCGGCCAGGCCGGCCGGGTAGCAGAGGGCGAAGAGGAGCGAGCTGCGCGCCTCGTGGTAGTCCGGTTTCAGGCGCAGCGCCTCGCGGTACTGCGCCACCGCCTCCTGGTGCCTTCCCTGCGACTTGAGGGTGCAGGCGAGGTTGTGGTGCGCCTCGGGGTAGTCGGGGCAAAGCTTCAGCGCCTGAAGGCATGAGGAGATCGCCTCGGAGCTCCTGCCGTAGCGCTCGAACAGTAGGGCGAGGTTGCTGTGCGCCTCCGGATAGAGCGGGTCCAGCCGGATCGCCTCCTGGAAGCTCGCCAGGGCCTCTTCCCCGCGCCCCAGCTCGCTCAGGGCCAGCCCGAGGTTGTTGCGGATCCCGGCGTCTGCGGGGCTTAGCGCCGCCGCAGCCTGCAGCTCTGCCGCGGCCTCGGCCATGCGCCCCACCCTCGCCAGGGCGAACCCCAGGTTGCTGCGCGCCTCGCACCAGTCGGGGCGAAGGGCCGCCGCCCGGGCGAAGTGCGGCAGCGCCTCCCCGGGCCCCCCCAGGAGCTCCAGGGTGCAGCCGAGGTTGAAGCTTGCCGCGGCGAAGCAGGGGTCGATCTGGAGCGCCCGCCGGTAGCTAAGCGCTGCGGCCTCCCGCTCTCCCGCGCCGAAGCGGGCGTTTCCCTGCTCGAAGAGCCCCTGCGCCGTTTCGGCGGGGAGGGCTGTGACTCTCCCCTCGCTCATGCTCTACCCTCCCCTGCGCCGAATTTTTCGGCGAAGCGGAAAAGCGCTGCCGCCAGGTCGCCGCGCTCCCCCCTGACCAGCCCGTCCGCGTACTCGTTGATGAAGTCGCCGCAGTCAAAGCGCAGAAGCCGCAGCTTTTCCGCCAGCGCCTCCGCCTCCTCGGTCTCCCCGAGGGTCAGGCAGCTCACGCTCAGAAGCGACAGGGCCGGCGGGTAATCGGGCCACTTCTGCAGCATCTCCCGGCACCCTGCCAGCGCCTCTCCGGCGTTCCCCAGGAAGAACTCGCACTTGGCCAGGTTGAAGAGAGCCTCCTTCATTTCCGGTGCCAGCTCGGCTCCCCTCAGCGCATGGGCGCGGGCTTCGCGGTACTTCCCGGTGGCGAGGTGCAGGTACCCCAGGTTGAAGTACGCCTCGGCGCTTTCCGGCCGCGCCTCGAGGAGCCTGTGCCAGAGCCCCTCGGCTTCCTGAAACCTTCCAAGCTCGGTGGCCTGCAGCGCCAGCTCGCTCAGCGATTCGGCGCTGGCGCCGCTCTCCGAGAGCTTCCTGAGACCGAGCCGGTAGTAGCTCTCCTGTTTTTCGGCGCTTTTCGCCGCGTCGAGTTTGCCGTAATGATGCACCGGGACGTCGCAGGCGTGGATCGGGATGCCGCAGCCGACCAGGGAGAGCTCCAGCAGTTCGTGCACCGCCCCCTCGAACCGGAGCCGGCCGTCGTTGGGGAAGAGACGCACCTTGTCGCTCGGGGTCCAGCCGCGTCCCCGCTCCTCGCCCGGATACTCCCCGGCGTTGGCGCTCCAGTTCTTCAGGGTGATCGCCTCGGTATAGTTGCGGGTGGTGAAGGAGTAGGCGGTCGGCGCGGCGCTCCGCTCCAAGAGGGCGCGCAGCGGCGGGAGGTCGCAGGGCGCGAGGAGCTCGTCGGCGTCCAGCACGAAGATCCAGGCGCCGAGCGCCTTGGAGAGCGAGAAGTTGCGCGCATCGGAGAAGCTGCCGTTCCAGGGAAATTCGAAGAGCCGCGCCCCGAAGAGGCGGGCGATGTCGCAGCTCCTGTCGCTCGACCCGGTGTCGACCACCACGATGTCGCGGGCCAGCGCCTTGACCGACAGGAGCGCCGCCGGCAGCTGCCCGGCCTCGTCCTTCACGATCATGCAGACCGAGACGGTGCCGCGTCCGGCCGCCGCGGCCGCCGGGGGACCGGCGAGCCCCCTGACCTGGAGCGCCGCGTCGATCATGGCGTCGTCCGTGCCGAACTCGACCGCAGCCCGCTCGATCTCATCCATCGCCTCGGCGAAGCGCCCCAGCCGGATCAGGATCTCGACCGCTCCGTAGGCGAGCCCCTTGTGCTCCGGGTAGAGGGCCCGCGCCTCGCGCACCCTGACCTCCTCGCGCGGCAGGAGCCGGCAGGCGTCGGCATAGCCGTGGTAGCGGGCCAGCGCGGCCATGCTCGCCGGGGAGAGCACGAAGCCCAATTCCGCCAGGTTGAGCCCCTCGTCCCGCGCCCCGCGCTCCCAGGCGAGCGCGGCCAGAGCCGTGTAGCAGGGACCGAAACCGGGGTCGGCCGCGATGCCGGCGCGAAAAAGCGCCTCGGCCGTCTCGGAGTCGCCGCGCAGCAAGGCGAGCGACCCCTTCAGATGCAGCGCGCCTGCCGAGTCAGGGTCGAGCTGGAGGGCGCGCTCAACCAGCGCCTCCGCCTGGCCCAAACCTCCCAGAGCGCTCCGGCACTGCGCGGCGAGCAGCAGGCTTGGCAGCTCCTCCCCCTCCGGCATCTCCGCCAGCACCTCCAGCGCGTCCCGGAAAAGTCCGGCCTCGATCAGTATCCCGGCGAGCAGCCGGTACGGTTCCCGGCTCTTCGGGGAGAATTGGATCCCCTGCTGCAAAACCAGCTCGACCGCCTGGTTCAGCCGCCCCTGCCGGGCCAGCCGGAGCCCCCGGGAGAGGGCGTTGCGGGTGACCAGCTTTTTGGCGCACGCCTCGTCGAGCCGCCCCAGGTGCCATTTGGCATCGAAAACGGCGCGGTTCTTCGCCATGGCGCGCGGGTAGTCGATGCCGTTTCCCTGGAAGGAGCGGCTGCCGTAGTGATGGATGAAGACGTCCCCCGCGATGACGCAGCCAAAGCCGGCCAGTGCGGCGCGCAGGCAGAAATCGTCGTCCTCGAAGTTGCCGCTGCCAAAGCTCGGGTCGAGCTCCCCCACAAGCTCCAGCAGCTCGCGGGTGAAGAGCATGCAGAAGCCGACCACCCGCTCCACCGCGATGCGGCGCCCCATGTTCTCTCTTCTGAAGCAGCGGGCGAACTCATCGAGCTCTGCCAGGTTCCGGTACCCCGTTTCCCTGACCCGCTGCGCTCCCGCGATCTCGTTGGTCATCGGTCCCACGATGGCCGCAGCCGGCTCGCGCTCCAGTGACTCCAGCATCCCGGAGAGCCAGCCGGGGGTCAGCACCACGTCGTTGTTCAAAAGCAGGATCCGCCCCCCGCTTGCCTGGCGCATGCCGATGTTGCACCCTGCGGCAAAGCCGAGGTTCTCGCCGTTTTCGATGAGCCGGTGGCGGCTCTTCCCGGCGCAGAACTCCCTGAGAAAGGGGAGGGTGCCGTCCGTGGAGCCGTTGTCCACCAGGATGATCTCGTGCGGCTCCGGCGTGTTCCTCGCCAGACTCTCCAGGCACTCCCTGGTGCAGTCGATTTCGTTGTAGGTCAGTATCACGATGGAGGTCACCAGGGCCTCCTGCCGCACCAGGCGGAACAGGTACTGATAGGCGGCGCTTTCCCGGCAGAATTCCGGAGCCGCCACCCCACCTTGCTGCAGCGCCTGCAGCAGCCGATCCGGGATCTCCGCATCCCCCGCAAGTGCAATCGGGGTGACGCTGGTGGCGCTGAAACCCGCGGCTGCGAAGAGGCCCAGGGCGCTCTCGCGGGTGAAGAACCTCAGGTGGCTGCGGTCCAGGATCCCGGCGTCCCGGTATTGCCAGCAACCGTGCAGCAGTCCCTGCAGCACACTCCAGTGGGCCACGTTGGGAAGGCTGACCACGATCTCTCCGGCCGGCGCGAGCTTCTGCTCCAGCCCGGCCAATACCCCCGCCGGCTCGACCAGGTGCTCCAGGACGTCGGCCAGGATGATGCTCTGGAAATATCCCTGCGGCAGCTCTTCCAGCGCCTGCTCGATAGGGAGTGCGATGACCCGGTCCAAAAGCTTCGCCGCGCCGGCCGCCGCCTCCCCGTTGCACTCCACTCCCCAGACCTCGGCCCCCTGGCGTCTCTTCAGCCCGGCGCCGAGCCTGCCGGCGGCGCACCCCACGTCGAGGATCCTCCTGGCGCGGCGGCTCACCAGCCGCTGCACCTCTGGCCGGGAAAAACCGTGATAATCGGCCGGCAACTCCGGCTCCCCCTGGTCCGACTCCCGATCCGACGGTTGCTCCGACGGTTGCTCCAGCGCGGCGAGGTTCTCCCGGGCCAGCACGCTGTCGGGGGCAATCTCTAGGGCCCGCAGGTAGTGAAACCGGGCCGCTTCCAGGCGCTCCAGCAGGATGCAGATCATCCCGGCTCCCAGATGGGCTTCCAGGTCGTCGGGATGCGCCGAGGCCTGCGCCGTATGGTGCTGCAGCGACTGGTACAGCTCGCTCTTCAGAAAGGCCTGCAGCTTGTCCCGGTAAAGGGTCGAGGCGGGGTCGAGAAGGGCGGCCTTTTCGAAATGCTTCCGGGCCAGCCCGATCTCCTCCGCCTTGTAATAGAGCTCAGCCAGGTCGTGATGGGGCGCGGCGAAGCGCGGATGGAGTTCCGTCCAGCGCAGCAGCTCAGCCATGCCGCCGGGGAACCCTTCGGCAATTCGATCCAGCAGCGCCCGGTACGCTTCCTGTTGCTCTGGCGCGAGCGGGGTGGCTGCCGGAGCGAGCGGGGCGTACTGGGGGCGGTACTTCTGCTGGATCTGCATGTACTCGAGGGTCGGGAGGTCCCCCTTGCGCGAGACCGTCTCCTCGCTCAGCCAGTAAAGTCCGAGAAACTCCGGGACGTGGATGAAGTCGTGCTTCAGGGCGGCGCGCAGCCAGAAGTCGTAGTCGGCGATACTTCGGTAGCGCTCGTCGAAGTAGCCTATCTCCTCGTGCAGCGACCTTCTCCAGAGCGGGAAGGGGCCCACGCAGCAGAGCTCCATCAGGGAGAGCCGGTCGAAGGGGGGCCAGTCCCGGAAGCCAAGCGGCCGGTGCGCCTCGAAGGTAGCGTTCTCCTGCTGCGTGATGCGCATGTCGGGGTAGGCGAGCACGCATTCCGGGTGTTCCTTGAGCGCCCCGGCCAGGGTCTCCAGGGCATCGCGGCGCAGCCGGTCGTCCGTGTTGGCGTTGGTGACGAACTCGCCGGTCGCCATCCGGATGCCGCGGTTCCAGGCCTGGTAGACCGTCTCGCGCTGCTCGGTCCTCAGGTAGCGGATGTTCGGGTAGCGCCCCTGGAACTCCTCCACGATGGAGCGCTCGTTCTGCGGCGAGCCGCTGTCGATCACGATGATCTCGAGGAGGGGGGCGATGCTCTGCGCCTCCAGGTCCTCCAGCTTGCCGCGCAGGAAACGCTCGGCGTTGTAGGTGGAGACGATGGCGGAGACCAGGTAGCCTTTGCTTCGGTTCAGGTTCCGAGTCACAGCGCCGCTGCTCCCGGCCGCAGCAGGATCGGGAGCGGCGCAGGCGGGCTGAAGCGCTTGGCCTCGGCCGAGAAGAGCGCCCTTTCCCGGGCCAGGACCCGGTTCGCCTCCGCCGTGTACCCCGCCTTGTCCTTGGACTTCTGCAGCGGGTGGTCCCTGAAGCCGGCGATCAGGGAGTCGACCGAGTAAAGAGCCGCGCTCCTGAAGAAGCGGGCCCAGAGCTCCAGGTCCGCGGCGAGCAGGAGCTCCTTTTCCAGGTAGGCTCCGCTGCGCTCCCAGAGCCCGCGGCGCCAGAAGACCCCCTCCTGCTGGATCAGTTCCTGGTCCGCCAGGTACTTGGCGCGCGAGTTCATCGGCAGGAAGCTCAGCACCACCTTTTGCCTTCCCTGCTCGTCGAAGCTGTTGGGCCTCCCCATGAGCCACTCGACCTCGGGATGCTCCGAGAAGACCGTGGCAACGGTGTCGAAGGCTCCCGGGTGGAACATGTCGTCCGCGTTCAGCCACCCCATGATCTCGCCGGTCGAGCGCAGGAATCCCTGCTCGATGGCGCTGTACTGCCCGGCATCCGGGCGGCTCTGCCAGTGGGAAAGATGTTTTTGGTACCTCTTCAGGATCTCGACCGTGTTGTCGGTACTCCCGCCGTCCATCACGATCAGTTCCAGGTTCGGGTAGTTCTGGGACAGGATCGAGTCGATGCATCTCTCCAGGTAGCGCCCGTAGTTGTAGGAAGGGATCACGGTCGTGATCCGGGGGGCCGGCTTCCCGGTTCCCTTCCCTGCTCCCTTGCCAGTTCCATTCCCCGCCAGCTGCGCCGCTTGCTTCGGGGCGCCTTTTAAGCCGACTGCTCCCTGCGCCGCTTCCCTCGGGGCGCCTTTCGGGGCGCCGGCCGGCGCCCTGGCTCCCGCCGCGGGGGTGCCGCCGAGGTACGAGATTTCCACCGGGTGGCTGTCCAGGAGCTCCTCGCACCCTCTCCAGGCCGGCTCTCCCCGAAGCGGAATCCAGAGGGAGTCCGATTCGCAGACGACGCGGATCGATGCCGAAGCTCCCTCCAGGCTCTTTCTGACGGCCTCGCCGATCACCCGCGGGTCCAGGCTCTTGACGCAGTGGGCTTGGGAAAAGCTGCATCTCCAGTCGCAGTGGTAGCACTCAAGCGGGAGGCAGACCACCGTGGTGAGGGGGGTGTACGGCATGAACCGGCCGAAATGTCCCCCCCCCAGCAGGATCACGTTGGGCGTGCCGACTGCGCAGGCGATGTGCGCGGTCCCCGTTTCGGCTCCCACTGCCAGGCGGCAGCGTTTGACGATGGCGGCGCTTTGACGCAGCGTCAGCTTGCCGCAGAGGTTCAGGCCGCGGGCGCCGCTTTCGTCGAGGTTCCGCTGGCTCAGGGGGTACTCGTTGTCGCTACCCAGGGCCAGCAGGGTGAAACCGTGCTCCCTGCAGAGGGGGGCCAGTGCCGCGCCGTAATGGTCATAAGTTCGGTCCCCTGACTGGGCTCCGGCAAAAAGGGCCAGGCAGTTTTCCGCGCGGAGGCCGTTTTCCCGGAAGAACTCCTCGGCGAAGCGCTCGTCCGCTTCGGTCAGCCAGATCAGCGGATCGAGCCTTTCGACCCGGATGCCGATGCCGCCCAGGAAATCCCGGTGCCTGGTCAACTCGGGAACCCACTCTCCCTCCGACTCGATTAGGGTGGTGTAGTACAGGTCGTTCTCGTCCCTGGACTCGGCGGGTATGTTGCAGAGATTGCCGCGCATGGCGACCCTCTCCCTGGCGCCGCTTCCGATGGTGAACAGGTCGTAGACGGGATCGCGGGAATAGAGGGAGTTCAGCGCAAGGTCCGGTTGCAGCGAGGCTATGCGTTGCAGGATGATGTTGCGGTAATTCTCGTCGAAGTACGCCCTGCCCCGGTCTATCCCTATCACGGCATCGACGAAGGGTGACGATTCGTACAGTTCCGCCACATGTCCCTGGCAGAGCACGGTGATCGTCGAGTTCGGGTATTTCCCCTTTACATGCGGCAGCATCGAGGAGGCGAGGATGCTGTCGCCGATCGAGTCGGGGCGCACCCAGAGGATTCTGGTCGGGATATCGGAAATCACCACCTGGGCCAGGGCCGGCAGCTCCCCCCCCCATTTCCCGAGGAAGATCCCCCGGGCCTTGGCGTCCAGCACCTTGGCGGCCTCGTGAGAGTCGCTCGATTTCCCCTCATGATGGATCAGGACCGAACGCGGCTCGTAGAATATCTTCTTGCCGGCCTTGCGGACCTTGAGGCAGAGGTCGACATCCTCGTAATACATGCCGTAATCCTCCGCCATGCCGCCGACCTGCCGGTAGAGCTCCCGGGTGATGGCGATACAGGCACCGGTCACCGCCTGCACCTCCTCGGGGTGATTGATCCGCGGGTCGTCCTCGGCTACCCCCCGGAAGCGGTGCACCGAAAATACCGACTCGGCGCCGGCACCGGTCGCCACGAAAACCATGCCGCCGTGCTGCACGGTCCGGTCCGCAAAGAGGAGCTTTGCCCCCACCATGCCGATGTCGTCGCGGTCGGAAAGAGGCGCCATGAGCCGCTCGAGCCACTGGGCCTCGGGCTCCGTGTCGTTGTTGAGAAAAACCAGGGTACTCCCGGCCGCGGCCCGGGCCCCCTGGTTGCACGCCTTGGCGAACAGCAGGTTGACGGCGTTGCTGATGACGTGCAGGTTGTCGTGGCGGGCGGCGGCCTGCTGCAAAAGTTCCGCTGTGCCGTCGCCGGAGGCGTTGTCGACCACGATCACCTCGAAATCGAGCGATTCCGGGGTGGTCTGGTACAGCCTCTCCAGGCACTGTTCGGTGAAGAAGGCCTGGTTGAAGACCGGGATCACGATCGATACCGCGGTCTTGACGTTGGCGCCCCGGTGCGGGACGCGCAGCATGCTTCGGCCGTTTTCGGTCAGAAGCGTGGCCGCCTGGGTGTTGATCCCCTGCGAGCGGCACCAGGCATGGATCAGCTCGCGCTGCATGGGGGGGAGTTTCCCGTCCAGCGCCAGAAACACCAGGGCCTTTTTGGTGTCGAAGAGCTGGATCTCGTCGGTGATCTTGCCGATGAATTCCCCTCTCGGGACGTAGACGGAGCGCTGCCCGGTCTGGTAGGCGTGGCAGTTCCTGTGCAGCAGCCCGCCCGGCTGCTGCAGGAACCTGCGCTGGTCGTCCTTCCAGGTGCGGTATTCGAAGTGGGAGTTGAGCTCCTCGGAATCGAGCGCCTTCTTGGTGATGCTGTCGATTATGCCGGCCTTGCCGCCGGGGAGATGGATCCCGATATCCTCGTCTTCCAGGTAGGCGTTGGCGAGGCCGACCGCCCGCAGCCTCAGGCTGTATTCGCCGTCCTCCTCGCCGTACAGCCCGTAATCCTCGCACCAGTACCCCAGGATCCGCTCGGTCCGTTTGGGGATCAGGTAGCAGGCCCCGCCGATATTGGCCTCGCGTCGCGGCCGTATCCTCTGCCCGTTGATCACCTCGACCGGATAGCTGGTAGCCTCGAAATTGTAGCCGACGGCGCCGAGATCCTCGATCGCTTCGATGGCCCGGACCATGGGGCGAAGCCAGTTCGGTTTCCCGATGACGATGTCGTTGTCCAGCTTGAGGTAGTACTCGGCGCCCGGCTCCAGGCGCCAGGCGAGGTTGGACCCCCCGGCCACGCCGATGTTCCCGTCGAGCAGGACGAGGTTCTTGATTACCCCGCGATCCTTCAGCTGCTGCAGGTACTCCCTGCTGCCGTCCTGGCTGTTGTTGTCCACCACGGAGAGGACATAGGGGTAATCGGTATGCCTGACCACGGAGTCGATGGCCTGGCGGGTGAACTCCAGCCTGTTGAAGGTGACCATGCAGATGTTGACGAATTTCTGCGTCGCCGTTTTCCCCGCACTGAACTGCTCCCACAAGGGCCAGGGGAGGGATTCGGCTATCGAGAGCTCTTTGCGGTACACCAGGGTGAATCCGTTGCCGGCCTTGTCGTCGACCTCCTGACGGTCTACGAGCTGCAGCCGCTCCCCGAAGATCCTTGCCACGAAACCGTTCATGGCGGCGATGTCGAAGACATGGTAGTGGCAATGGCCGAAAACACCGGCCTGCGTCTCGCTGTACCGATCGGCGCGGTTCACGAAGTCGCCGTAGAGGTGCTCCCATTCCGTCAGCGGTTTGCCGGCATCCGAGGGGGATGCGTTGCGGTGCGGCACGATCATGTAGATGTAGCCACCCTTGCGGACGATGCGAAACCATTCCAGCAGCGTCTTGATCAGGTCGGGGCAATGTTCGATGACGTGCGAGGAGAAGATGAACTCTTCCGATTCATCGGGAACCGGGATGTCGTCCGCCAGCGCCTCGATATGGATCGGGGCGACCCTGCCGGCAATCTGCAGTTGCTCCGCCTGGTAGATGGCGTCCCTCATGCCGACGTTGCGGGCGTTCAGGCCGAACTCGTTGTGGGCCGAAGGTCCTATCTCGAGTCCCTTCAGTGTGCCGAGCCAGCGCTCCGCGCAGCCGCTTGCGGCCCGTGGGGGCTCGGTGCCGGCCGCTGCGCTTGGCGGGGGGGTCCGCGCCGCGTCGGCGGCCGCGGCTTCCAGATCCTGCAGCAGCCGCTTTGCCGTTTCGCCTTTCTGCACCCGGACATAGCGCTCGATCAGGGAGGCCTGGCGGTACTCCCCGGCACTGCAGAGCTCGCGGTAGCGCGCGATCAGCTCGTGGCAGTAATCGCGGGGGCGATAATGGGCCTTGCCGGCCTCCGCACGGAGCAGGCTGTCGGTCGCCCGGCTCAGCTGCGGCGGGAGCGAGCTTCGCAGCGACGCCGCCAGGGGCGTCAGCGCGGCGAGCACCCCCTGGCGCGCCTGCTCCTCGCAGTCGTTCCAGATCCACTCCCTGAACCTCTCCAGCAGGGCCGGGAGCCACCCGATCCCCTGATACATGCAGGCGTGGAGGTTGATCACCGCCTGCAGCGTCGCCCGCACCGCGGTGGTCAGGTGGTCGTCGCGTCGCAGGTCGAGAAAGGGAAACAGCGCCGGGAAGCGGTTCTCGTTCAGGAAGGCGAGGCACCCCCTCGCCACGTCCATCGGTCCCGCCTCAGGGAAGCCGACCGTTCCCATCCCCGAGTGCAGGCGGCTTATGCAGGTGCGCCTGTTGATGTGATGCAGGCGGTAGCGGGCGCTGATGCGCAGCCACATGTCCACATCCTGGCCGTAGCGCAGATCGGGATTGAACTCGCCGGTCCGGGCAAAGACCGAACGGTGGATGGCGATGCTTATGCCGTGCACGTAGTTGCCGTGAAAAAAGGCGATGGTTTGCAGCTCGGGGACCGGAAGGGAGAGGTAGCGGTCGTCGGGGGACGGCTTGCGCAGCCCGGTCAGGTCTTCCATCTCGAAGAAGTCGCTGTGGAAAAAGCGCGCTTCCGGATCGCTCCCGATCGCCTCGGCAAAGGTGGCCAGGGCATCCGGCTCGAAGAGGTCGTCCGAGGAGAGCCAGCAGATCCAGCTGCCGCGGGCTTCGGCAAGGCCTCTGTTGTGGGCGGTCGAGACCCCGCCGTTTTCCTTGTGAAAGATCCTGATGCGCGGGTCCCGCCTGGCATAGGCAGCCATGACCGCCGGCGTGTCGTCGCTCGAGCCGTCGTTGACCACGATCGCTTCCCAGTCGGGACAGCTCTGGGCGAGGATGCTGTCAAGGGTGGCAGGGAGAAAGCCCGCCTGGTTGTAGGAGGGCACGAGTACGCTGAACAGGGGAGATGCCATGATCGTCCTCAATGAGTCGGGTTACGACAGAACCTGGTCCGGGTGATGCCGTCGAATGTCGAGAAAATGTCAGTAGTCAAAATATTGTTGGGCAGGAGGCACCGAATGCGTCGCAAGATCCCAATATCCATACCTTTTTAGGGCTCATGAAAGAAGGATGCAGTTTGTATGCCGCCGGGTCCGGCGAAGGGATGGCGCGGGGGCTATAGTATCAATGGCTGGCCGCAGAAAGTCCCCCTTTGCAAAGGGGGATTCAGGGGGATTTCAGCTCTGTCGCAACCTGCGCGCTACGGCAACCGGGGCTAAATCCCCCCGCCCCCCTTTGCAAAGGGGGGAGATTGGCGGGTCGACACAGTTCACTGAAGATCGGCGTGCTCCCGCAATAAACGCCGGGAGCTGCGGAGGCGCCGCTGCGGACCTCGCGTCAAAACGATGACTCCGGTCGGACGACCCGACGCAGAGCCTCCTACTGATTGCTCCCCCTCCCTTGATGGGAGGGGGTGGGGGGGCACTGCCATTAAGTTAAGCGGTGATTCCGTGAATCATGTAGGGTGGGCCGTGCCCACCATCAGGATGCGGTTGTGGTGGGCACGGCCCACCCTACCTCTCTCCCATCAAGGGAGAGGGGGGTTGTGCTGCGTGCGGGGAATTAGCATTGAGCTTAACTTAAACCGATTAGCGCTGATCTTCAGTAACGTTGGGTGCGGCTGAAAGTCCCCCTTTGAAAAAGGGGGATTTAGGGGGATTTGCAGTTAGTTGCAAAGCTGCACTCTGTGGCGCCTTGGGCGAAATCCCCCCCGACCCCCCTTTTTCAAAGGGGGGAGCGAGTATCGAGCCTCCTACTGAAGATTGACGCTAATCGGGTAACTTAATGGCGGTGCCCTCCGGGAGAGGGTCGGGGTGCGGGAGCGTGCGGTTTAATACGACAAAGCAGGGGGGGGGCGAAAGACGTGGAACGGGAGGATAACTCACGGGCACCCGGTTTCTGAGCCCCGGCGAGCTCAGAAACCGGGTGGTGATGTCGAGGAGCGCCGAAATGGGACGCTCAATGCGGGAACTTATTCGAACTTGTCGTAAAAATGCGACTGAATGTAGGCATTGGCAGAGTCGAGCGGGTAAAAGGAGATGCACCTTTTGCAGATGATCTGCTCACGCTCTTCCCTGAATTTGGCATATGCCGATCCGAACCATATGGACTCGAAATCGGAATCGTTTATCGACCCGATACGGATTTTGCCCGAATTGCAGCACGGAGATACGGTGCCGTCCTCGTGTACCACGCAGACGTTGAATGGCTGGGAGCAACTCGTGTAGGAGTTCATTGCCTCGGCCCCGAAGGAGCGTGCGGAAAGTTTCACACCCAGTTTGTTGGCGAGTATCTTTGCATAGACAACGACCGAGTTATATTCCTTCTTCACGGAGAGCAGCGTCTTGGAGAGCTGCTCGACCGATGTGACGAGCATGGGCCATATCGACACCGATCTGATCCCGAGCGAGTCTGCCAGAGAAATGAAGTCGGGAATTTCCTGGTAGTTTTCCGCATGCGCCACGAAGTGCAGGTCCACCTTCCCGCGCTCTCCTTCCTCGAGTCCGGACATGAAGTCGGCTATGCTGCTGACCGTTTTGGAGAAATTGCCGTGCCCCATGTCCCTTTGATAGGTGAGCTCGGTCGCCGCATTCAAGGAGATAACCAGCTGATTCAGACGCCCGTTCAACCTTTTGGCCTTCTGGGAGGTTAAAACGGTGCCGTTGGAGGTTATGTTGATAAGAGACTGCCTCGGGTTGATCGAATAGATGTAGTCCAGCACCTCGTCAAAGCGGGGATATAGAAAGGGCTCGCCCACGCCGGTAAGATCTATGGTATTGGCATGCCTGATGGGGGTCTCCAATTTCTTGATGTCGTTGAAATCGAAATCCTCCACCTTTATGGAAGCCCTGTCACAGAAAAAGCAGTGCAGATTGCACTTGCTTGTGAGCCGGATAGCCAGATACTGCGGATACATTTCCGGAGGGTATAAAGCGGCTTGCTTTCTTTCCAGCAGATATACGCGCGCCCTGTCGTCGTGTATGCTCGTTGCCTCTTTAATGGTGAACAAGGCTTTCATCTTTTCTTCCCATTGAGAGTAGGGAAGGTCGGTTATGTGCAGGTCCATGCCGTCTATGACATCCTCATGGTGCGCAATTGACATGACGAAATACTTCTTGCCGACCTGCAAAAAGGACTCGAAGCAGGCATGAATATCCTGCTCCGGAATGTGTTCAAGAACATCCAGGCAGACGATGGCGTCAAAGGCATGGGCCGGGTAATGGTTGGGGAGGTCCTGAATGAAGATGTTCTTGATGCGGTCGTCGCCGGCATGGAATTTACTTATGGCAACGGCGCTCGGTTCTATACCGGCTATATTATAGCGCTTTCCCGCAATGCCGTAGAATCCTCCCCGCCCCACACCGGCGTCAAGCACGGTCGTTAAACCGTCCAGGGAGTTGAGGTATTTCATGGCAACGGCAAAGCGCGGCTCGTCACTGTCCGTTTCGCCGTAAGAATTGTTGTGCGCGTAAAGGCTGTCGTATTTGAAGATTTCCGATCTGCTTGCGTTTCCCATAATCACCTCTGGTGGTTACTCCTCATTCAACGGAGCCATGTAAGTGGAGCATTGCTAGAAACAATATTTTTCATGAAGGAGTGCCAAATTGAGAGGTCCAGTTGATCCCACATGCCTTTGAACTCATCGGCTAGATATTCGAAGGTCTCAGGCACCGTTCCAAACCGTTGATTCTGCTCACTGAATCCGAGATGCAGCATCCCCGATTCCGATATCAGTGCTCCGTCGTAATGTTCTATGTAATTGCCCATGTCGGCATTCACTATCAAATACGGTTTCTTGGTGAAGGTGGCCATTGTTGCGGGGCCGGAAGCAGAGCCGAGGTGCATGGCGGAGAACTCTATCAACGCCAGGTCCTGCTCGATATCGGTGGAAAAGTCCTTGGCAAAAAGGACATTGCCCAGTTGCCTGAAGCGATCGTCGACCTCGGCTGTCCCGCAAATGACCACGAATTTGACCGGGTACTTGCCGATGCAATCCTCGAAAAAGCGCAACCACGCCTCCAGCGAGGAATTTCTATGGGTGGCGTATTTCGGATTGTTCCTGATGTTTACCGAAACCAGGATCTCCGGCGACACCTGCGCGTCATGGAATCCCTTCGCCCAGCTCAGTGCGCTTTTTCTGCATGACAGGCGCGGCATGTCCCCGTGATGTTGCTTGTATGCATGGCAAAGCTTCATGATTTCATAGAACATGTACCCCTTGCACTGCAGCTGCGCGGCGTTGGGCCAGAGTGCGAGGTACCCCTTTCCCAGGTTGCCAAGGGCCTCTACGAGGGATTCGACTATCAGTATCGAACCGATCCTGCCGGCCAGTTGGGTGATCGGGAGTATCGAGAAGAGATGGCAGAACCTGCTGTCGTTTGAGAACAGGTCAATCAGGTCCGACGTGGTGGGGTTGTTCGGATTCGAGACAAAACAGATGTCCATGGTTTGGGCGCCGTACATATCCGCGACAACCACCGCCCCTTGTAAAAAGTTCAGAAAATCCCCGATACTGCAGGGGTTTGCTTCGAGATCATAGATCACGAACAGCGCGCCGGATTTGGCCAGGCTGCTCTGCTGCCTGCCGTCGGGGAGTTGGCAGCCTCCCGATGGCAGGGAGGATAAGGCCTGAGTGAGTCCCTGAAGCGTCAGGGTGTCGAATTCATTTAACCGAAGCGCATTCAGGAGATGCTTTGCTGCACCCTGGTAATCCTTGTTTTGCAGAAAAAGGATGCCGGCGCTTCTTTGCACCATGAAATCATCGGGAACCGAGTCGACCGCATTTTTATATGCGGCCACAGCGAGGTCGAGACGGCCGGCAAGAAACTGCCGTCTGCCTTCGCTCAACACCTCTGCCAGCTCTGCTTGCGGTTCGATCATGACTGTACGAGTCCTATATGAAGTTGATGTGTTGAGGCGGATTCTTGAGGTCGAACAGGAACTTGTTGACGTAATCCTGCCGGCAACCCACGGTGCAGTCACAGTGAACGTCCACGTTCTCACTGATGTCCTTTTGCACCTCCCAGTAACGATCGCTGTGAACCAGGTCGAAGTAGGATTGCTTGTTGATGTCGCCGATATAGAAGCGCTCCTTGCCGAAGAACGGACCGCAGGGATAAACCTTCCCGTTGCCGCTGATCTGGCCCAGGAGAGGGGTCCCGTGGCAGATGTCGTACTTGCGGTAACCGTGCCTGTAGACGTCCGTTTCGTCAAAAATGTTGATCTTGTTCCACTTGACGGAGACAAAATAGTCGTCGTCAGCCAGCTTTTCCACCGCGGTCAGGGTGTCCTTGGCCTTTCGGTAGTCTTCCGGGTTTATTCCCAGCTCGCCGTACTCGGTGTCCGAACATTGCTTTATCTGCAGATAATCCACTCCGAGCTCCTTCCCCAGTTCCCCAAGCTTGATGACCTGGTCGAAGTTCTCCGGAATCAGGACCATCTGCAGCCCGATGGTGCAGCTGTAGTTGTGCCTTTTCTTCAAGGCAACCAGCTCCTTGATTTTTTCGGTCAAAAGATGAAAATTGGAGCGGCTGGACTGGTGTATGCGCTTGAATCCCTCTTCATCGCCTGCGCTGAGATTGAACCTGACGAAGGTGCAGTTTTTCAGGACGTCATGGGCACGGCTCATGTCCAGCAAAAGCCCGTTGGTCGCGATACCGATGTCCACCTTGACGTTCTTTGCCAGCTCAACGGCATCGTAGAGGGCGGGATTCAGGGTCGGCTCGCCGTCGCCTATGAAGGCGATGCTGCGCACATCGAGACGGCCGCAGTCCGAGATGAAGCGGAGCAGCGCCTCCGGCTCGATCATCTGCCCCTTCTGCATCCCTCCCTGGGTGACCCCGATGCAGTATACGCAGGCGACGTTGCAGAACTTGGTCAACCCCATGTCGATCTGTATCGGGCCTACCCGCTCGCCGTCCATCCATTGCTTGACGCGATCCATGTGATACAGGAGCTTATGGCCGTCGAGACGGAACTTCTCGTCCTTGTTCTTGTAGGTGTGCCCGGTGTACTGGTTGGGGAGCTTCTCATTGGAACCGGCCTCCCGGGGCGCCTGGCCGATCTTGCTCCGGTCGACGATCTGCCGTCCCGATCGAATCTTGTGGCCGCCGTTGTCTTCGGTCAAAATCTCGTCTGTGTTATGCTTCAGCATGCCTGCTTCGTTTTCCATTAGTCCCTCGCACGAGATTCCCGTTTATGAGTTGTCGATGAACCACGTCTTCATGATGCTAAAGCGTTGAATGCGCGGTAAACCATCTGGTTATAAGGATAACTTCCCTGCAGTCCAAACCTGGAACTGACGCTGCCCCAGACGCTCGGTTGCCGTCTTTTCACCGGAAGCGACCCGGACGCAAAAGGCAAGCAGCTCTTCTGCCAGTTCTTCCAGGGACTCCCCTGCAAGCACTCTGCCGGCGTCAAAGTCGATGTCGTCGGGCAGGGCATTGCAGGTCTCGGTTGTGGAGGAGATTTTCAACACCGGGCAGATGGCGCTCCCGGTAATCGCGCCGTAACCGGTGGAAAAGCAGATGAGATTGGCCCCCGACGACACCAGCCCGGTTACCGATTCCAGATCGCCACCGGGCCCTTGCATGATGCTCAGTCCCGAGCGGGGCGCCGGTTCGCCGTACCCGATCACCTCTTCGATCGCGGTACTCCCCCCCTTCAGTACGGCTCCCAGGCTTTTCAGGTAGCTGTTGATCAGCCCCCCCTCGATGTTCTTCGGTACCACGTTGTCGCTGATGTTTACGCCGAGCTTGCCGGCCAGCGAGAGGTAGTATCCGATCGCGTCCCGGAACTTTTCGGCGACCTCCCGGGTGCGAAACCTGGAAAACAGCATGTCGTAGGTCCCCAGCAGTTCGGGGATTTCCGAGAGTATGGCGGCTCCTCCTCCCCAGATGATCCGGTCCGCCGCAGCACCGATCAGCGGATTTGCGGTGATCCCGGAGAACGAGTCGGAAGCTCCGCATTCGGTTCCCAGCAGAAGGGATGCGATCGGGCAGCTCTGCCGGGCGATCGGCCGCATCGCCTGCAGGCGCATTTTAATCAGATCGACCGCCGATGCGATCGTTGCGCGGGTGCCGCCCGATTTCTGGATGGTCAGCCAGTCCACCTGGTTGCCGCACCCTTCAATGGTCCCCTGCAATGCTTCATGCACCCTGTCATAGTCGGTTTGTTCGCACCCCAGATCCACTATCAGGGAGCCGACCACGTTGGCGTGCCCGACAAAGCCCGCCAGAACCGAGAGGAGGCGGTCTATCTGGCCGGTTGAGGCGCAGCCGCAACCTTCGGTGTGGGGTAGGGCGACTATGCCGTCCAGAAAGGGGGCGTGCTCTTCTGCATGCCCCTCCAGTTTTGCGGCAATCTGCCGTGCGGTCTCCGCGGCGCACATGGAGGTGGGAACCACCAGGTAGTAATTCCTGGTGCCGACCTTCCCGTTTCCCCGCGGGTATCCCTGGAAGGTCAGGGTCGCGTATCCGCTTTTGACCATGGGCGCCGCAGGGGGGAGAAATGCCGTCGCAGGGCTTTCCGGTATCCTGGCCACGGTGTTGCCGACCGTCAGCAGCTCTCCTTGCGCGATTCCCCTCGATTGGGCGAAGGGGTAGCCGAACTGGGTGATGTACTCGCCCGGTTCCAGGGTGCGCAGGGCGAAGCGGTGTCCCTTCGGGATCGCCGCCGTCACCGTGACGCTTGAGCCGCCTATCGCCTGTTGCGTCCCCGCAGGGATCGTCTGCTTCGCTATGGCAACCGGGTCGTTTCCGAAGCGGATATAAAGTTCGCTCGACTCCATGGTCAACCGATGACCTCCACGGGCGCGACTATCATGTTGGCGGCGAACTCCTCCCTGGCGAGGAACGGGTAGAGATCCTCCAGCGGCTTGGATATGATGGTGCCGTCCGGCTTTTTCAGGGAGGATACCCTGGGGATGAGAGACTGGTCCTCGGGCATCATGATCTCGCAGATGAAGGGGCCGGTCTGCTTGAGAACCCCGTCGAGCTGCGCATCCAGTTCCTGCTGGTTGGCGATGCGCAGGGAGGGGATGCCGTAGGCCGTCGCCACTTTGATGATGTCCGGGCAGACCACGCCGCTTCCCGGGTCGGAGCCGACATAGCGGCCGAAATGGTTTTGCTGCATCAGTTTGATGGTCAGGTAGCCGCCGTTGTTGAGGACAAAGAGGATCACCGGGAGTTGATAGGTCACCAGGGTTTGCAGCTCCTGGATGTTCATCTGCAGCCCGCCATCGCCGCTGATGCAGATGGTTTGGCGACGGTTGTTGCCGAAGCATGCTCCGATTGCGCCCGGCAGTCCGAACCCCATGGAGGCGTGCCCGCTGGAGGTGAAAAGCCTCTGCCCGGCCTTGGTGCGGAAGGTCTGCATGGTGCAGGTGAAGCTGGTCCCCATGTCGGTCACCACCACCGCGTCCTCTCCGAGCCTCTGGGTCAGCTGGTCGATGAAGTGGAAGGAGTTGACTCCGTCGGGATTGTGGCGGTACTCGGGAAGCACCACCGGATACTTCCCCTTCCATTCGCGGCACCTGGCGAGCCATGCCGGACGCGCTGTCGGCTCCTCTGCCAAAAGCTGGCGCTGCAGCTCGCGGATGAATTCCCCTGCATCGGCCAGGATGGGGAGGTCCGCCCTGACCGAGGGCTTGTCCAGCTCCTTCCGGTCTACGTCGACCATGATGCGCTTTGCCTCGCGCGCGAAGGTCTTGAAGTTGTATCCCACCTGCGGGATCGACATGCGGGAGCCGAGTATCAGCAGCAGGTCGGCGTTTTGCACGGTGAAGTTGCCGGCACGGTCCCCCATGATTCCGCTGCGCCCGATGTACAGGTAGTGATCGGTGGGGAAAAGGTCGCTGCTGGTCCAAGACGAGATGATCGGAATGCCGAGCCGTTCGGCCAGCGGCAGTATCTCCGCCTGGGCGCCCGCCAGCCGCACCCCGTACCCGGTGATCAGCACCGGCCTCTGCGCCTGGCGCAGCATCCGGATGCAGGCGGCCACCTGGCTGCGCAGCGTGCTCTCCGCCTGCACGGGATCTGCCTCCGGCTCGGGAGTGAAACCCTCCATGCTGTCCAGATCCGCCAGTCTCCCCTGGACATCCAGCGGGATGTCGAGCCAGACCGGTCCCGGCCGCCCGGTAACGGCGAGATGCAGCGCCTTTTCCAGGTGGTACCGGACCGATGCCGGCTCTTTTATGGTGACTGCATACTTGGTGATCGAGCGGACCTGCTCGATGATGTTGCTTTCCTGGATGCCGAACTGCCGCAGGCCGGTCTCCTCGATCAGGGTGTCGGTGGTCACCTGGCCGGAGATGACGACCATCGGGATCGAGTCGATCCAGGCCCCGCAGACGCCGGTGATGGCATTGGTGCCGCCGGGGCCGGAGGTGACCAGGGCAACGCCGGGCTTTCCCGTGATCCGGGCGTGCCCCTCGGCTGCCATGGTGGCCGCCTGCTCGTGATGCACGGCGACGTAGCGGAGCTCTTCCAGGCCGCCCACCGAATCGACCAGGTGCATGGCGCCTCCGCCGCTTACCGCGAAGACCTCCCGGACGCCGAGTCTCGCTATTTCGGAAAATACGAAGTCTGTCACTTTCATCAGGTTTCTCTTTTTCTCGATGGTTAACAGCAGCAGGCCGTCCAGGTCGGCGTCTCCGGTCCTGTTTCGAAATTCGCCGCAGGGGGTCAGTTCGCCCAGCGGCAGCAGCGGCGTGCCGGCCGAAGCCCCGCCGATGATCGATACCAGGGCGTCCGGAGGGAGCGAGGCGGGAAGCCTGCCGCGCGAGACCACGAACCTGCAGTTGAAGAAGCTCCAATCGAGCGGCTGGTCGCCGGCAGGTTCCTTCAGGCTGAGGCAGCTCTCCGGCCCCGGCACCATCTGGTCGCTACCCTCATAAGCCGCCCCGGCCCTGCCGTACAGGTCGTTCATCCGCACCAGGTCCTTCTTGAGCGGCGGGGATTCGATCTCCATGACCCAGATGCCGTTTTCCGAGAAGGGAACGATCGGCAGGGGGGAGGATGCCTCGGTGAGGTGAAAGGCGCCGCGTTCGATGACCACGCCGTCCAGCGGACCGAGCTCGATCGCTCCGTCGGAATGCTGGAAGGTCGCCTGACCCGAAAGAAGCAACAGCCCGGTCTTCTTCTGGGGGTGGCAGTGCATGGAGGTCTTCCTGGTCCGGGCGATGTGCAGCATCCAGATGGCCACGTACTCGTTTTCGAAAGCGAGGTATTCATACCCCCACGGCTTCTTGACGATGATGTCGCGGTAGCTGTCGGACGGTTCCGCAGGTTGGGGGGGCAGGGGTTTGCCGGGAGTGAGGTCGCCGATTTTATGGATCATGCCGCTGCACCATTGCCGGAATTGCCTCCCTGCGGCCGCTGTGCCAGTGCGGTGCCGTGCGGGACCAGGAACGATATCTTTTTGATGGCTGCCATTATGTCTATACTCCGTATGAGAGGTGAGATCGAGGGGTATAACCTCCTCCCCCTGCCCTTCTACGCGCCCGAGCGCCTCGGCGCGCAGGCCCATCAAGGGAGGGGAGAGGACCGAGCGGGAGATTGGTGCTGATCAGCTCTTATCCTTCATGGCATGGATTATCGCCTTCATGAAGTCGCCGTTATTCCTGTAATGCGGTGAGGTGATCAGATTCCCGTCCACCACGACATCCTGCTCAAGGTATGCCGCGCCGGCGTTTCTGAGGTCGTCGGCGATGGCGATGAAGCCGGTCACCTTCCGCCCCCGGACGATCCGCGAGGAGATGCAGACCCACGGTCCGTGGCAGATGGCAGCGACCAGTTTCCCCTGCTCGGACATCTCGCGGACGAACGCCAGCACTTCCTTGCGGATCCGGAGCCGGTCGGGCGCTTCAAAGCCGCCGGGGATGACAACCAGATCATAGTTTTCACTCTTCAGATCCATGGTATCGATGGTCGGGCGCGACGGGACGCCGTATTTCCCGGTGACATTTTCCTTGCCGGGGGTTGCAACATCCACCTGGTACCCTTCCTCCAGCATGCGGTAGTAGGGATAGGTGAACTCCTCATCCTGAAAGTTCGCTGCGGTGATTATTACGGCTCGCGTCATAAATTTCCTCACTTTCTAACGTTGTAGTCATATTGCAAAGTTCGCGGAATGGTTCAAATCACCAGGTCGGTCCCTCCCCAGGACCACCCCCGCTTGAGCTGGTCCAGCGCTGATGCCAGGTTGCCGGTTTGCTGAAAACAGAGCTCCAGTTGCCTGAACGGCTCATAGTTTTTCAGCGGCAGAGCTGCCGTACTCTGCAGCGCATCTTCCACCAGCTCAAATGCAGTGGACATCGTGACCGTGCGACTTCGCCTGCACGCTGTGAATCTCTGAAAGTGCCGCCTCAAGCTCGGTCAAGTCTGAGATGACCCTTCCTTGATGGGAGGACCAATCTTCGAGCCCGCTGGCCCTGGCAAGAAATGCGATTCCCATGTCATTGGCGGCCTTAAGATCGTTGCCGGCGTCGCCGACGAACAAGCAGTCCTGTCGCTGCCATCCGGTCAGGTCGAAGAGCCGTTGGAAATTCTCCTGCTTGCTAGCGGGCGAACCGAGGATGTGAAGGAAAAAGTCGGCAATGCCGCGTGATGCACAGACTGAACGCAACTCAAGCTGGTCGGATCCGGAGTTGATGGCGAAATCGAGCTGTTGGCTCCCCTGCGCCAGAAATTCCAGCGAACCGGCAACCGCGTCCGCGGCAACGATTTTTTCTTTTACAATCGCGGAATACGCTGCCGCATGCCGTTGCACCTCTTCCTCTGAAACCGGCTTTGACACGATGGTCTCAAAAAAATAACGGATCTTGACATAGCGGGAGAGTCCGCCGTTGGCAGTTGCAAAAGAAGCCATGGCATCCCGGGCTTCGGCAGGATACGAGCTGAAAAGGGCTCTGAACCCTTCGATACGGATCTGGTTGGTCTCGGCCAGCACCCCGTCGAAATCGAAAACTATGTGCCTGAATCGAGATGACGGCTGCATTACAGTAACTGACGGGCAGCGGATGCTATCTGCTCGATGTCTATCTGCGACATGCAGTTCGACCCGGTCTCGCATCGAATCGCCTGGCACGGAAGTAACGGGCAGGCGGTCGGCGAAACGATCAGCGTGCTTCCCGGATAAGGGTAGACTTCATCCTTGTTGGTCGGTCCAAAAAGGCCGATCGACTTTTTGTCCAGGGCATGGGCCAGGTGCAGCCCGAGACTGTCGCTGGAGATGAGCAGCCGGCACGAGTTGATCCAGTCCATGTACGCATTAAGATCGGTCTTTCCTTCCTGCCAGTTGACCTTGAGGCCGCTGGAAACCAGCCGCCGCTCCAGTTCCTGCCATTTCTCCATCGGCATCGCCTTGACCGGCCATTTGGAACCGACCTCGTAGTTCAGGCCGACATCGTACAGCTCTTCTGTTTTGGGGCGGTAGCCGATTAGGTACGGCTGGCCTTTCCATTCGATACCCATCATCTCGATCAGCACCTGCTGCCAGCAACCTTTGGGGACGTTGGTCTTCTTGTTGTCTATGTATCTGATGAACTCAAGCCCGTTCTCATACCCCTGATACGCCCCGTTCACGGTGTCGAAGCGGAAGCCGTACTTCCCCCAGGCATCGATCATGTCGGCCAGGGCACAGACCCCCGGGATCTTCTCCAGGTTGATAAGGACGTCGAATTTCTCGCGGATGAGCTGGAACGGCACGAACTCGTCCCAGGGGAGAATCCGGTCGATCAGGTGATTGCCCTGCAGCAGCGGTTCGGCATTCTCTGCGACCAGCCAGGTGATGTGGGAATCGGGATATTTCTCCTTTATGGCCCACAGTATCGGAGTGGTTCTCAATACGTCACCCAGGCTCGGGACCTTGCCGATTTCGGGGTCCAGGGTCTCCGAATATCCGAGCTTGATTATCAGGATTTTGGTCGACATTGCTGCTCCTTATCAGATGAAGTTGACGTGATCCGGTGTTCTCTCCAGGAAGTTCAGGAACTCATTGGCACGGGCCATACGGCAGTTGACCCGGCATTCATGCCCTATGGTGAGGCCGTTTTTCCCGTACTGAAGCGAACTCCTGCGACGTTCACCGAACAGTATGGCCGTCATCTCTTCATCTGACACATTGCCGACCTTGAACCGCTCGTCATTGAGAAAAACACTGCAGGTATAGAAATCTCCTGCGGAAGAAATGTAGCCCCAGAACGGCAAGGCACAGCAGCTGGAAAATCGGGGGAGCTGATCGCCATACGCCTCGGTAGCGGCCTTGCGAAAAATTATCGCCGTCTTGCCGGCACTCGACTTCATGAATGCCTGAACCTGCTCATCGATCGAGTCGATCAGCTCCGCACTGTACATGTAGCCGCTTTTGTTGAGCATTTGCGGGTGCTCCGAGTACGGTTTGAACGCCAGGTAATCGGTGCCGATTTCGGAATAGAGGGTGAGCGCCTCTTTTATGTCGGCCAGGTTCTGCTGAATCATCAGGAACTGCACCCCGACGGTGACCGGCAGGTTCAACTCCCGCTTGATCCTTACCGCCTCCCTGAGGCTCGCTATGGTGCGCTCGAAGCCGGCCGTCGGCACCCCGTGCACCGCCGCGTAGGTTTCGGCAGTGGCGGCATCGATGCTGAACCTGATCCAGGTCAGGGAGGGAAGCAGCTTCTCCCAGACGGCGCTGTTCCCGGACATCCCGTTGGTGGTGACCGAAACGTCGATGCCGCAACTCGAGGCGCGGGCGGCGATTTCGGCCAGGCGAGGGTGCAGCAGCGGCTCCCCTTCGCCGGCGAACATGATGCTCTTCACCCCCAGCCGTCCCATTTCCTCGATCCGGGTCATCAGGACGTCGGCATCCAGGGCAACCCGCTCGTTGCGGGCAAAGTCGAGGCCGCAGAAGATGCAGTGATGGTTGCAGTAGGAAACGGGGCTGATCTCCAGGTAAATCGGCGCGATCAGCCGGTTTTTCTGCCAATCCGACACCCGGTCCAGGTGCCAGTAAAGCTTGTGACTGTCTATGGCAAAGCGGTCATTACTCATCTGTTATTCACCGATATTCCTGATTTCAACGCTGGTATGCCCGAATATTTGAAAACGGTTGGTCTTGACCTTGACGTCGCACGGGTTGCAATCGCCGTAAAGCCCGCATCCCCTGAAGACGTCTATGCTCTCTTCGCTGAAATCGTGGTCCAGGATGTGCGCGATATGGTGCCGGACCCGGTAGAGGTCCGAATGGCACCGGTAGACGTTCCCCGAGGGGTTCACGATGAACTCCGAGGTCCGGCACTCGCACTGTTTCAAGCTCTCGCCGGTAACGCAGCCGTCATATTTGAAGGTGCCGTACATCGAGCCGCCGTACTCCCCCAGGTACTCCTTGGTCCGGAAGTCGAGGCCGAGCTCGAGGCATTTCGTCCGCACCTCTTTTATGTGCGCGTTGATCCCGGCATCCGGATGCTCGATGCCGTACAGCCCGATCCGGAACCCGGCGTCCTGCAACTGAAACGTCTTCCGGATCAGCTCGTCGATGTCGTTCTGGCCGGGGTGATAGCTGACGCGAATCGCCGCATAAGGCGCTTCCCGGGTGAAGCGCTGCAGCGGCACGTTTTTTATGAATCCCGCCACGTCGAAGCTCAGATTGGTCATCAGATCCATCTTTATCTCGGGCTTGACCTCGTTTACGAAGCGGTGGAACCCGGGGTAGAGCGTCGGCTCCCCTCCTTGCAGCGTCAGCGGCAGGTCCGGCCGCAGCACCAGGCGATCGGCCGCGGCAATCCACTGATCCGCCGACATGTAGCTGTGCTGTGCCTGCTTTAGCCGGGAACCTTGATCGTGCAGGTTTATGCAGTAGTCGCATTTGAGATTGCAGGCAAAGCTCAGGAAGAAGGCGACATAGTTGTGGTCGGCCTTGGGGGTTATGGGCGGAAGCTGCCGGTTCGTGATGCCTTTGCTCATGAGCGCGCCTTCTGTTGCAGTGGTTTTCCGAACTCCGAATGGCTGGTACTGCTGGACAGCAAATGCCGTGCCATGGGAAAGTGGTTGCTAAGGTGCTAATATAGTGAGGTGTTTGCCGGCAGCGCCGCCCAGTCAAAAAAATGACCCGGCTAGGAGTTTCGGGTATTTTTTTGGGAACTTTGACGCGAATGGTCTCAGCCGGAGCAACGGGGGAGGGCCGGGATCATCTCTGCCGGAGCAACGGAGGGACAGCCGGGACCAGGCGTGCGCACGGCAACCGATGCGTGAGAGCAGATTCGGGCAAGGGGATCTCTGTTGGGTGAGCGGCCAGCGTCAGCCGAGTTCCCGGGTCAGGGTGAGTTCGGTGAGCGGAAGCGGGGCCTCGATATCCTGGCCGAGCGGATAGCCGTGGTGCAGGCAGGTGCTGGTGAGCTGATAATACCGGTGCTTCAGCAGCCCGCAGGCGAGGATGATGCAGGGGTTGATATAGGTGGGGGCAAAGAATTCCAGGACCAGCGAACTTTCCGGCATGAAGGTGCAGTGCGTCATCCCTGCGCCGTGCGGCCCGACCAATGCAGCGGCATTGCAGGTATAGGCCAGCTGCTCCGACAGCGGCAGATCCTCCAGGCGCAGCGTAATGAATCCGAAGCGCTCGAGTAGCGTCAGCAGTTCGGCTTCGTTGAAGACCTTTCTCATGTTTTCCGGATTGCCGTTCCTGGAGATGTAGATCCGGTGGCTGCGACTGCGCTCCGCGAACTCGGCACGCAGGATCGATCTGATCCTGGAGAGCGATTGCAGGTCGGCATTACTGCCGCGCCTCTTGTCGAGCAGGCACATGCACTCAAGGTAATAGTCGCTGCCTTCAGCGCATCTGATCCTGTCGGGCCTGATGCCCAGCAGCTTCAGGGTGTCTGCGGCGAAGGCGATGTCCGGGATCAGGTAGGTGCCGCAGAATCCGCCTTCGTGGGCGGCCAGCGCCATCGGGAGCGCCTCGTAGCACCAGTGCCAGAAGTTGAAGCTCCAGTCGCCGTAAAGCGGCAGGGTGACGCCGTCGATCCTGGTCAGCTCCCTGTTCTGGTGGTGCATGAGCCAGATCAGCAGTTGATCGTCGGGAAAGTTGGTGAACCTGTTGATGACCCTGTTTCCCTGCAGCGGAATACCCTCGTCACCGAACAGGAAGACTCCGCTGAAGTACCCGGGCTCACTCACCCTGCAACCGTCTATGATCTCATACATTGCTGTTACCGTCCCAAGGAGATGCGCCGCGGGCTTTGGATCAGCAATAACCATACCGCATATTTAGCTGGATTTGGATCAGGATGCCGCTCGGGACGAGCTCAGGGCTGTCGTCTAGCGCCAAAATTTTGAAGGAAGCGATCCGGTGGGAATGAACCTTGACGCGGTCGATCATCGAGCGGAAAAACGGCAGCCGGTTGAGGCGCTTTGTTCAGAATGGCGTCTCCGCCGCGTAGGCGAACTGGTCCGCGCTCGAGTCCATGGCTTTCCCCCTGACGTCCTTGCCGGAGAATTTGAAGACCATGTGGGCCGGGTCTATGGTAGCGGTTGAGGTGGCGTTCTGGCTCAGCAGGAAGCTGATTGTTGCCGACTGCTTTTCGGGGTCGTAGACGACGCTGATCGGGTTCTGGGGGATGGACGCATCGGTGGGGAGGATCGGCAGGGTGTTGTTGTAGTAGCCCGCCGCCCCGCCGCTTGCCCGGGTGATGGTCCAGTTGTTGAGATCCTGCACCGAGGCGGCATCCATCTTCGAGTCGAAGAAAAAGGTCATGCTGAATTCTTTGGACTTGTTGGGAGCGTTGTCGAAGGAGATGTCCAGCCAACTGATCGGGCTCGGCAGCGGCAGCGAACTGAAGTTGTCCGTGAGGCCGCCGCCGGCCGAAACCATCTTCGGTTGCGCTATGGTCCTCCTCAGGAGCTCCCCCTGGGCCGGGTCCAGCTTGGTCAGGATATCCACCTCCTTCTGCGCCTTGGCGCTGTCGCCCAGGGCGGCGTAAGCGACACCAAGCTCGAGGTGGGCCGGAGCCATCTTCGGCTTCAGCCTGACGGCCTGGGTGAGCTGCTTCACCGCCTCGGCGTGGTTTCCCTGCTTGTTGTAGGTGAGGCCTAGGCTGTAGTAGGGGTTGGCGTCGAAGGGTGCCATCTTCTGGACCTTCTTGAACTGGGTCACCGCCTCCGGGTAGCGCTCGGTCTGCACGTAGAGCTGCCCCAGGGTGTAGGGGGCGAGCGTGGAGCCGGGGTTCACCTTGCTGGCCGCTTTGTACTCGTTTTCGGCGAGGTGGTACTTCTTTTGCTGCAGATAGATGTTGCCGAGGTTGACGTGGACCGAATCCTGGTAAGGGTCGAGGGCGAGCGAGTTCTTGTAGACCTTGACCGCCTCGTCGGGCTTCTTCTGGGCCAGGAAGCTGTTGGCCAGGAAGTTGTAGGACTGGACATTGGTCGGATCCATGGCGATGGCGCGCTTGAACTCTCCGGCCGCCCTGCTGTACTCCTTCTTCTGGTAAAATTCCAGGCCGGTGCTGAGGGCGGAGTTGGCCGCCTGCGCTTTCAGGTTCTCCTGCGAGGCCAGGGTGGAGAACATGTCGTCAAGGTAATCGAATGCTGATCTGGTGATAGCCATAGCCGTCTCCACGCCTGGGTTTTGCGAACCTCAGTTTTATCGGCACGGCAGTGCGGAAACTTTAGTGAAAAGTGCCGCCCCTGGAAATTAATGTGTGCCTGAACGATGGCTCTCTTTCCGCCCAATCAATCCTTCCCATTAAAAAACAACCCGGGGACTTCGTCTAAAGTCCCCTCCCCCGGAGGGGGAGGGTTAGGGAGGGGGAATCCCTGCCGGCTCTGAAAGCCTGACCGGATTCAGCCGTTGGCGCACTGCCGCAGGGTGCTGAGGCACTCGCGCGCGTCCCGGTTCCAAGGCTCCAACTGGGTCACCTTGCCGTAGAAGCTCTCCGCCTCCTGGGGCCGATCCAGCAGCATGCAGATCTTTCCCAGGCTCATGAGGGTTTCGATGTTCTTGGGTTCCTTGCGCAGCAGCTCCAGGTAGATGGCGATGGCGCCGTCGACGTCGCGGCCCTCGACGAAGTAGAAGTCGGCGAGGTTCTTCTGGAAGGTGCTGTTGCCGGGGACCAGCGCCGCAGCCTTCTGGTAGTGCATGAGCGCCTCATCCTTGGCGCCGTTTTGGTAGTAGAGGACGGCGAGGTCGTTGTGTGCCGGCGAGAAATCGGGGAAGGAGTCGACGATTCCCTCCAGTTCCCGGGCCGCCGCCTCGGTGTCGCCCTGAGCCACCAGGGTCTGCGACCTTTCGTAGCGCTCCTCCGCGGTCTCGTCGTCATCGAGGCGGGCCGCCTCGACTTCCCTGCCGCGCAGCTCGGTGAGACGCTCCCGCACGGCCTGGTTCCATGGTTCGATCTCCAGCGCCCTCTGGAAGAAGGACTCCGCCTCGCCTGCCTGCCCCACGCCGTCGCTGATGATGCCAAGGTTCAGCAGGGTCTCGACGTCCCTGGGCGAACTCTTCAGGAGTTCGAGATAGATCGCGATCGCCTCGTCGACCTCGCCCGTCTCGATGTAGAGCATGTCGGCGAGGTTCTTCTGGTAGGTAGCCTCATCCGGGGAGAGCCGCACCGCCGCCCGGTAGTGACTGACCGCCTTCTCCTTCTCTCCCAGCTGGTAGCTGACCGCGGCCAGGTCGTTGTGGGCAATGGCATGGTCGGGATATCTCTCCAGGTGTTTTTCCAGCGCGCTCACCGCAAGCTGGTGCTCGACCCCCTTGGAAAGCGACTGGATCGCCGCGTACGCCTCGTCGGCGCTCGGTTCCGCTCTCGGCGCAGGCGCGCTGGAAACCGGCACCCGGGAGGTCGCTTTCGGCTCCTCTACCCCATTCCAGCGCTCTTGCCGCGGCGGGGCCGGTTCATGCCTGGCGGCCTCCTGGATCAGCGGGGCTGCGGCCGGCACGAGCTTCAGGCCGGTAAATTCCTGCAGGTGAACGATCCGGAAGCGCTCGACAACCCTCAGCATGAAATCGCGCATGTCGTGCCCCTGGTCCCCTGCGCCGAACCCGCCGATGCTGTCGTGCAGTTCCCTGCGCCAAAGCGGGTGCGGGGCGACCGGGGAGGGCTGGGCGAGTTGCTGGAAGCTGTACTCCGGCCAGATCATCTTGCCGTAACTGGTGTGGTTCCGGAGGCTTTCGTGGGGGATGGCGGTGAAGCAGGTGTCGCCGTAGGCGAGCATCGCCTCCGGGCTTTTCTCCAGCGCTGCGGCGAGCATCTCATAGCCATCCTGCTTCATCCGGTCGGTCGCCTCCAAGACGGTGAGGTATTTCCCCGAGGCGATCCTGAGCGCCAGGTTGATACCGGAGCCCCCCGCGGTCCTGAGCGAGATCAGGTTCTTGTGCCTGCGCTGCAGGTCGGCGATGACGGCCCACTCCGACTGCTCCGACCCCTCGTCGACGACGATTACCTCCATCCTGTTCGCCACGCTCTGTTCCATCAGGCCGGACAGGCACTCCCGGATATACGATTCCTTGTTGCGGGTGATCACGATGGCCGAAACGAGCGGTCTCCTCTCGATGTCGGTGATAGCTCCGGTGGGGTTGCTTGCTGACTGGCTCATGAATATCTCCGTTCTATGGGTCCGGTAATGGATCTGGCTGCAGTAGAATATTTGTCAGACCGAGGGGTCCGTTAAAGGGTTCAGGTTTCGCCCACCCCGGGCTGCGCCCGAAAGCCGGGCGGTTAAAGCTCAGGCGGAACAGTGAGCAGGAAGCAACTGCCATGCCATCATCGCTCCAGACGGAAAAGCACGGGGGTCTGGGCAGGGGCGAATATCTCATCTCCCCTCTTTGGTCCATCTCTCCCTCCTCTGTAAAAGGGGGGGGCGGGGGGACTGCCCTTAAGTTGCCGGACCAGCGATGATCTTCCGCTGCTAAAACTCCCTCCCCTTCAAGGGGAGGGCGGGGGTGGGGATGGGGATGGGGAAGTTCCGGCGCAAAGCACCCCCATCCCCCTCCTGACCTCCCCCTTGAGGGGGGAGGAACCTGAACAGCGGAAGATTGACGCTGATCAGGTTAAGTTAAGCTCCATCTGTTGGCTCCTTAGCACTGACCTTAACTTAATGGAAGTGGGGGGCGGGGGGATTTAGCCCCAGATGACCCGTTCACCGGTAGGAACATTTTGTTCCGAGAAGGGGACCCTGGGCCGGAGCTGTCAATATTTTGAAGCGGCAGCGCGCCCGGACCGGGTCAAATATCCGACACGGCTGCTAGCCGCCGATCACGATCAGGGAAACCCCCGCCAGCATGATCAGCGTCGCTATGACTCCCCCCTTCTCCTGGAACAGGTAGCGGCCGTACAGTACGCCGAACAGCAGGCTCAACCGCTTCACCGCGATCATGTACGCCACGTTGGTGAGATTTATCGCATAGACATGGGTGATTACCTGTATCACGTAGAAAAGTGCCGGCAGCGCAGAGGCCCTGATGGTGCCGTTTTGCGCCATGAGCCTGAGTTCCCCCCTCCCCTTGTAGAGCGCCACCGGAGAGATGAGCAAGACGAGCAGCGGGATGTAGCAGGCGGCGAAAAAAAGCGGCGAGGACGCGGCAATGGCGCGCTTTCCGAGGGTGGCGGTGATGCTGTAGATCGCCGCGACGCAGAGCATGCAGAGGGATCCCTTCTCGCAGAGAAGCGCCCGGACCGGCAGCAGTCCCACCCTTTGCCCTGGCCTCGCGTTCAGGAGGTAGCCCCCCGCCGCAATCAGCACGATTCCGGCCGCGCCCAACGGTGAGATCCTCTCGCCCAGGATCAGGAACGGCACCACCAGCAACAGCAGCGGCGTCAGCGAGAGCAGGGGGAGGGTGAGGTTCAAGGGGGAGAGCTTGAGCGCCTTGGTGTAGAGGATCACCGCCAGCGCCTCCAGCGGGAGCGCGCCGAAAACGCAGAGAAAGAAGTCCGGATGCAGGGGAGGTGCCGGGAGAAAAACGAGCGGGATCAGGAAAACGGGTAGCGACGGCAAAAGCCTGAGCCAGCTGACCAGGTACTCGTTGTGCCCGGCGAGCGCCTTCTTGGTCAGGACGTCGCTCGTGGCGAGAGAGAAGGCGGAGATTACGGTGAGGGTCAGCCAGAGCGGTATCATCGGGATATGTTAGCGCAATTTGTCGGAAATGCAGCAGGAGCGCGGCCGGAGGTGCCGAAAAATGCCGGACGGGGGGTTGACTCTGCCGCAAAAAGCGGCCTAATTAGTAATATTGTTTTTTGGCTTCATCTATAGGGGGGTTATAGGCATGGCTAAGAACGTGTTGATTCCTTCCATCGAAGAGAGATTGCGCGGTTTGATCGAGGTGAGCCGGAGGAACGTGCGGGAGCACGGCCTGGCAAAGGGTGACAGGCTCAGGCCTACCGTCACCCTGACCCGCGAGTTCGGCTGCGAGGGATACCCGGTGGCCCAGAGGTTGCAGGGGCTGCTGGAAAAAAGAAGCGGTCAGCCCTGGGTGGTTATGGACCGCGCGCTGCTCGATGCCGTCGCCAAGGATCACAACCTCTCCGCGCAGATCCTGCAGAACATCGGCGCCAAGAACCGCTTCCTGGACGACATGATTTCCACCTTCACCCCGCGCTGGAAAAGCGACAAGGACTACTACCGGCTCTTGTGCCGCCAGATCGTAGCCTTGGCGGAGGAAGGTAACGTGATTCTGGTCGGCAGGGGTGCCGTGATTCTCACCCAGGATACGGCAAACTGCTTCCACTTCAGGATCGTCGCCCCGATGCGTTTCAAGAGGGATTCCATCGCGGCGCGCATGGGGATCCCGGGCGATGAGGCGCAGGATCTGATCGAGGCCCGGCAGCGGCAAAGGGACGACTTTTTGAAGGACTTCCTGGGGCGCGATGTCGCCGACCCCACCCTCTACCATCTGCTCTTCAACAACGCCAGGTGCTCAGCCCAACGTATCGCGGCGCTCATGGCCGAAGTGGTCATGCCCGGCCAGGCGGGGTGACGGCATCCCGGCACCTGGTGCGCAGTTTTGCATGACATCATGATGCAGTTCGATTATCATTTCATCCGTTCAGCTGTCCGTCGCGGCATGTTGGTCCCCCGCGGGGCCCGGAGGTAGCGCATGAAACGTCACGAGAATGCTCTGGGGATCATGGAGGGCGCCTGTAACCTGAGGGCTATAGCGAGATCGCTGGTCGAGGCGGCGGACGAGGCGACCGGCGAGGGGATCGGTGCCGAACAGGATGCCGCGGTCCGGATGATCGTGCACCGGCTGGCCCGGCTCTGCAGGGTGGACGAGATCACCTGCGGCTACGATACCGAGACCCTGAACGACGTCTATTGCACCTTGATGAAGGAATGTCTGACCAGGGCGAAGGAGGGTGCGGCCTCCCCGGTGCGGGTCGTGGAGCCGATCACGCTGCTGCGTGCTCCGCAGCGGATGGGGCTTCCTGAAGGGGTTCAGAACTGATGAGGGGCAAGCGGTATTGAAGATTAATGCCAGCCGGAACAGCTTTTGACTTCCTGCCGCCCGGGCGCTATGATGGCGCTGTTGGTAAACGGGGGTGCGGATGGCGGATTTCGCGGTGAGCGTGGAGAAGAATCGCTGGCTCAAGGCAAGGATGGAGCTGCTCGGCGTGGGGGAGCAGGACCTGGAGGAGCGTTTCATCCACTCCTCGGGAAGTGGCGGGCAGCACGTGAACAAGAGTTGTTCCTGCGTCTACCTGAAGCATCTGCCGACCGGGGTCGAGGTGAAGTGCATGGAGGCGCGCAGCCAGTCCCTGAACCGCTTCCTCGCCAGGCGCTATTTGCTGGAGAAAGTGGAGGCGCTTTCGGGTGCCGTCACCAGGAAGGACCTGGAGGCGGACAAGCTCAGAAGACAAAAGGCCAGGCGCAAGAGGCGCAGCGTCGCGAAGTACGACGGCGCAGAGACAAAAAAAAGTTGACAAGGTTACCTGGTGAAGGGTATAAATTAACATTATCCCCAATAAGACCTTGCAAATACCCCTATAGTTTCCATACCGAACCCGTACCGACACCTCAAGGCTCTCTAAGGCTCATAAAACTTCACATACCCGTTTTTCACATACCACACGTACCGTTTGCACATTAGGCATCCCGCGCATGCAATCCCATGCCCCATTGGTGAAAAGACCCCTTTTACTCACATCCAGGCTAGTGCCGATTCGATCTATATTTGTGCCAATTCAGGAGAACAGATGAACCTACAGGAACTGAAAGAGAAGAAAATCAACGATCTGACTGCCATTGCCAAGGGGCTCAACATCGAAGGGGCCTCCAGTCTGCGCAAGCAGGACCTGATATTTGCCATACTGAATGCCCAGACCGAGAAGAACGGCATGATCTTTGGCGAGGGTGTGCTGGAGACGCTCCCCGACGGTTTCGGCTTCCTAAGGGCGCCGGATTACAACTATCTCCCGGGGCCGGACGACATCTACGTATCCCCTTCCCAGATCCGACGCTTCAACCTGCACACCGGCGACACGGTGGCAGGGCAGATCAGGCCTCCCAAGGAAGGTGAGCGCTACTTTGCCCTTCTGAAGGTGGAGACGGTGAACCACGAGTCGCCCGAGGTGGCCCGCGACAAGATCCTCTTCGACAACCTGACCCCGCTCTACCCGCAGGAGAAGTTGAAGCTCGAGACCACCCACGACAACATGTCGACCCGGGTCATGGAGCTGATCGCTCCCATCGGCAAGGGGCAGAGGGGGCTCATCGTGGCCCCCCCCAGGACCGGCAAGACCATGCTGATCCAGAACATCGCCAACTCCATCGCCATGAACCACCCCGAGGTCTTCCTGATCGTCCTCCTGATCGACGAGAGGCCCGAGGAGGTGACCGACATGCAGCGCTCGGTGAAGGGCGAGGTGATCTCCTCCACCTTCGACGAGCCGGCGTCGCGCCACATCCAGGTGGCCGAGATGGTCATCGAGAAGGCGAAGAGGCTCGTGGAGCACAAGCGTGACGTGGTGATCCTGCTCGACTCCATCACCCGCCTGGCGCGCGCCTACAACACCGTGATCCCCCCCTCCGGCAAGATCCTTTCCGGCGGCGTCGACTCCAACGCCCTGCACAAGCCCAAGCGCTTCTTCGGCGCGGCCCGCAACATCGAGGAGGGTGGCTCGCTCACCATCATCGCCACCGCGCTGGTCGACACCGGCTCCAAGATGGACGAGGTGATCTTCGAGGAGTTCAAGGGTACCGGCAACATGGAACTCCACCTGGACAGAAAGCTGGTCGAGAAGCGGACCTTCCCGGCCATCGACATCAACAAGTCGGGGACCAGGAAGGAGGAGCTCCTGATCGACAAGGCCTCCCTGAACCGGATCTGGATCCTCAGGAAGGTGCTCCATCCGATGAACGTGGTCGACTCCATGGAGTTCCTGATCTCCAAGCTGGGGGGGACCAAGAGCAACCAGGCCTTCCTCGATTCCATGAGCAAGTGAAAAAAGTGTTGAAACTTTATGCCGAAGATGTTATTTGTAGCAACTTTCCGGCTTAATAATTATGATAGGTAACGGGGCACGCCCCGCGAGGAGGAAGATATGAAAGAAGGAATTCACCCGAAATACGAAGAGATTACCGTTAAGTGCCTTTGCGGTAACAATTTCCAGAGCCGTTCCACCAAATCGGAAATCTCCACGGAAATTTGCTCGCAGTGCCATCCGTTCTACACCGGCAAGCAGAAGCTGATCGACACCGCCGGCCGCGTCGAGCGTTTCCGCAAGAGATACAACATTGCGGCGGCAGCGCCTGCCGAAGAAAGCTAGAGGCTCTCGCGTTTGCGGATCCGTTTCGAGGGGATTTTGTCTAGTGGCGAAATCCCCTTATTTCGTTTTCTTTTGAGCCCGACTAGCCTTTGAAGGATCTTCATGAAGGTTGCGCTTCTCCAACACACCCCCGAGCCCGAGCAGACCATCGCGTTGGCGGCCAGGCTTTGCTATTCGCATATCGACATCGAAGCGCTCAAGGAGAGGATCTCCGGCGCCGACATCAAAACCTTCCTGGACAAGATCATGTCGCTCGGACACCAGTCCGTGCTGGAGCATGCCTCCTTCACCTTCGGGGTGGAGGGGATTTCGCGCGTGACCAGCCACCAGCTGGTCCGGCACCGGGTCGCCTCCTATTCCCAGCAGTCCCAGCGCTACGTCTCCCACAAGGAGCGCTTCGCGGTCGTCACTCCCCCCTCCATAGCCGCAAACCCGGAGTTCGCCGAGCGCTTCGAGGCGCAGGTGGCAGCGCTGCATGCGGCTTACGGCGCGCTGGTCGAGGCTGGAGTCCCGGCTGAGGATGCGCGCTACCTGCTCCCCAACGCCACGGAGACCAAGGTCCTGGTCACCATGAACGCCCGGGAGCTGTTGCATTTCTTTGCCGTGCGCTGCTGTGAGCGTGCGCAGTGGGAGATCCGGGCCATGGCAGTCGAGATGCTGAGACTGGTCCGGCCGGTGGCGCCCACCGTATTCCGCAACGCCGGTCCCGGCTGTCTCGGGGGCCCCTGCCCCGAAGGGGCGATGTGCTGCGGCAAGATGGCCGAGGTGAGGGATTTCTTCCAAGCCATGTAGCTGCGAGTGATTCTAGCTCCCTTCCCTTAATGGAGGGATTGGGGGAGGGTCTTGCTGCTAGCCCCCCTCCCTTGATGGGAGGGGCTGGGGGAGGGTGGCAAACCCTTGATCCAAAAAGCGCCCCGGCTGGCGCGTCCCCTCTGCCTCCTCCCGGTTTTCCCGCGTCCGCTCCGGCGGCTTCATTAAAGAGGTAACAGTGTCAAAGATCAACATAGGCGGACAGGCGGTACTTGAAGGGGTGATGATGCGGGCTCCCCGCTCGCTCGCCATCGCCGTCAGACGCCCCGACGGTGAAATCTCCATCAAGAGCGAAATGGTGATCCCCCTCTCCGAGAGGTTTCCCATCGTGAAGCTTCCCATCCTCAGGGGTGCCGTGGCGCTTTTCTCCTCCCTGATCATCGGCGTGCAGGCGCTGAACTTCTCCGCCAACGAGGCGCTCGCCGAGGGAGAGGAGAAGGAGGAACTCTCGAGCTGGGCGATCGGCGGCACCATGGCCGCAGCCTTCGGCTTCGGCATCCTGCTTTTCTTCATCATGCCGCTCTACCTCACCAAGCTGCTGGTCCCGGTCATCGGCGACTCCAACATCGTTTTCAATCTGGTGGACGGCGTGATACGCGTCGCGGTTTTCCTGATCTACATCATCGGGATCTCCCGCATGTCCGACATCCAGCGGGTGTTCCAGTACCACGGCGCCGAGCACAAGTCGATTTTCACCTTCGAGGCCGGAGAGGAACTGATCGTCGAGAACGTGCGCAAGTACAGCTGCCTGCATCCGCGCTGCGGCACCAGCTTCCTGCTGATCGTGATGCTGGTGAGCATCCTGGTCTTCTCCCTGATACCGAAACTGTGGCCCTTCTACATGAAGGCCGGCTCCAGGATCTTCCTGCTTCCGATCATCGCGGGCGTCTCCTATGAGATCCTGAAGTGGACTGCGAAGCACGACAGCCATCCGCTGGTGAAGCTCGTGATCTCGCCGGGACTGGCCCTGCAGCGTCTGACCACCAGGGAGCCGGACGACAGCCAGATCGAGGTGGCAATCAAGTCGATGCAGGTGGCGCTCGATCTGAACGCCGGCCACAAGGACGACCGGCTGGTGGTTTGAGAGGCCGTGAAAGGTGAAGGGTGAAAGGTGACATAACCTACCTTTGCACCCCCCCTTTTGGACTGCTCCCCCCTTTGAAAAAGGGGGGTGGGGGGGGATTTAAAAATGCTGCGGATGAGGATACTTTTCCCCTGGTACTTGGGGGATGTAAACGTTTGCAGATCAGGCCCAATGGCTTTTATTGAGGTTTTTACATGTTTGAAAAGATAGCAGAACTGGAAAGACGTTTTGAGGAGCTGGAGTCGCTCCTGTCCCAGCCCGAGGTGCTGGGGAACCAGCCCGAATTCAGGCGGCTCTCCAAGGAGCACGCCGGACTGTCGGAGCTGGTAGCGGCCTTTCGCGAATACAAGAAGATCCTCGCCGACATGGAGGACAATCGCGAACTGCTGAAGGAGCCGGACCAGGAGATGCGCGAGATGGCCCAGGCCGAGCTGTTGGGTCTCGAAGAGCGCCGCAGCGCCTTGGAGAGCGACATCAAGCTGTTGCTCCTCCCCAAGGATCCCAATGACGACAAGAGCGTGGTGCTGGAGATCCGGGCCGGAACCGGTGGTGACGAGTCCGCGCTGTTCGCGGGAGACCTGTTCCGGATGTATTCGCGTTTCGCCGAACTGAACCGATGGCGCGTCGAGGTGATTTCCGCCTCCGAGTCAGAGAAAGGCGGCTTCAAGGAGGTTGTGGCGCTTGTCGAGGGGAGCGGAGTGTTCGCGCGGCTCAAGTACGAGTCGGGGACCCATCGGGTTCAGCGGGTACCTGAGACCGAGGCGCAGGGTCGCATCCACACCAGCGCCTGCACCGTCGCGGTGCTTCCCGAGGCCGAGGACGTCGACATCGACATCAACCCCGCCGATCTCAAGATCGACGTCTATCGCTCCTCCGGTGCCGGCGGGCAGCACGTCAACACCACCGACTCCGCGGTCAGGATCACCCACCTTCCCACCGGGACCGTCGTTGCCTGTCAGGAAGAGCGCAGCCAGATAAAGAACCGCGCCAAGGCGATGAAAGTGCTCAAGTCGAGGATCCTGGACTCCATCGTGATGGAGAACAATGCCAAGATGGCGGCGGACCGTAAGAGCCAGGTCGGCAGCGGCGACCGGAGCGAGAGGATACGGACCTACAACTATCCCCAGGGGAGGATGACCGATCACAGGATCGGGCTCACCCTCTATCGTCTGGACGCCATCATGGCCGGCGACATCGCCGAGATCGCCGACGCGTTGCGGGCCCATTACCAGATGGAAGCCCTGCAAGCCCAGAGCGAGGGCGCCTGACCTCAGGGTCCATGAAGTCCATGAAGTCCATGAAGTCCATGAAGTCCATGAAGTCCATGAAGTCCATGAAGTCCATGAAGTCCATGAAGTCCATGAAGTCCATGAAGTCATGGCAGAGAAGCTAAACATGACCACGCACCAGGAAAAATGGGACGTCCTCAAGATCCTCACCTGGACCAAGGGGTACCTTGCCGAAAAGGGGGTGGAAAACCCGAGGCTTGAGGCAGAGTGGATGCTCTGCGAGGCACTCTCCCTGGACCGGGTCGGTCTCTACCTCAACTTTGACAAGCCCCTGACCGAAGGCGAGCTGGCGGCTTACCGGGGCATGGTGGGGCGGCGCGGCAGGCGCGAGCCGCTGCAGTACATACTGGGAAGCCAGGAGTTCATGGGACTTGAGTTTCAGGTCACGCCGGCGGTCCTGATACCGCGCCACGACACCGAGCTGCTGGTCACCGAAGCCGTGAAGAGGGGAGCCGGAAGCCGCAGCATCCTGGACATAGGCACCGGCAGCGGCTGCGTGGCGATTGCACTTGCCAAGGCGCTCCCGGGGGCGGAGATTTTCAGCGTCGACATCTCCGGCGAGGCGCTCGCCGTTGCCCGCGGCAACGCGCAACGAAACGGCGCGGCCGTGCAGTTTTTCCAGGGTTCCCTCCTCGAACCATTCTCCGGCCGGCGCTTCGACATGATCGTCTCCAACCCTCCCTACATACCTGCGGCGGAGCTAGCCACGCTGCAGCAGGAGGTGCGCGGCTTCGAGCCTCTCGGGGCGCTGGACGGCGGAGCCGACGGTCTCGACTTTTACCGGCGCATCACCGATGGCGCGCCCGATCACCTGAACCCCGGTGGCTGGCTGCTCTTCGAGGTCGGTGCAGGTCAGGCACCGCAAGTGCTGGAGTTGCTGGGGACGGGCGGTTTCGGTACGGACGGTTTCGTGGAGCTTGATCCCGCAGGCATAGAGCGGGTGGCAGGCGGCAGGCTGACAAACAATTAACCATAACGCAATCCCCTCCTGATGGAGGCGGGTCAATACACAGAGATATCGACAAAGAGGTAACAGTCAGTGGACAAACTGGTAATCAAAGGCGGCAACAAACTCTCCGGCGAGGTGACCGTGAGCGGTTCCAAGAACGCCGCCCTTCCCATATTCATCTCCACCATCCTGGCACCCGGCTGCCACGAGATCAGCAACGTACCCTTCCTGAGGGACATCAACACCACCATCAAGGTGTTGGAGAATCTGGGCGCCAGGGTTGACGGCAGGGGCAACGTCGTCAAGATCGACACCACAGACCTGAACAGCTTCGAAGCCACCTACGACCTGGTGCGTACCATGCGCGCCTCCGTCCTCGTGCTCGGGCCGCTCTTGGCGCGGTTCGGACAGGCAAGGGTATCGCTTCCCGGCGGCTGCGCCATCGGGGCCAGGCCGATCAACCTGCACCTGAAGGGGCTGGCCGCGCTGGGCGCCGAGATCACGCTGGAGCACGGTTACGTTGAGGCGAAGGCGAAGCGGCTCAAAGGGGCGAGGATCAACTTCGACATCTCCACCGTCGGCGGAACCGAGCAGCTTCTGATGGCCGCGGCGACCGCCCAGGGTGAGACCGTCCTGGAGAATGCGGCGCGCGAGCCGGAAATTGTCGACCTTGCCGAGATTCTCATCAAGATGGGAGCTCGGATCGACGGGGCCGGAACCGACACCATTCGCATCTCCGGTGTCGAGGCGCTCACACCCGCCAATCACTCCGTGATGCCCGATCGCATCGAGGCCGGGACCTTCATGGTCGCCGCGGCCATCACCGGCGGCGACATCAAGATCCGCAACATGCGTCTCGATCACCTCGACGCCCTGGCGTTCAAGCTGCAGGATGCCGGAGTCGAGATCACCAACAAGGACAACCTGGTCCGCGTGAAGGGGCCCAAGAAGATCAGGAGCGTCAACATCAAGACCAGGCCCTATCCCGGTTTTCCGACCGACATGCAGGCGCAGTTCATGGCGCTCATGTGTATAGCCGAGGGAGCCAGCGTCATCTCCGAGAACATCTTCGAGAACCGCTTCATGCACGTCTCCGAGCTGCTTCGTTTCGGTGCCGACATCATTGCCGAGGGGAACAGCGCCACCGTCAAGGGAGTCAAGAAGCTTTCCGGAGCCCCCGTAATGGCGACCGACCTGCGCGCCTCAGCCTCCCTGATTCTGGCCGCCCTGGCAGCCGACAACACCAGCGAGATCTCCCGCATCTATCACCTCGACAGAGGTTACGAGGCCATAGAGAAGAAGCTGGCAGCCCTAGGAGCGGACATAGTCCGTGTCCAAGATAATAACCAATAGGTCCATGAAGTCCATGAAGTCCATGAAGTCCATGATTTTGCAGTCAAGCCAAGAGGTTAATTGAATGACTGATTACATCACCATTGCCATACCGAAAGGACGGATCCTGCAGGATTCCGTCGCCCTCTTCAAGAAGATCGGCATCGACTGCGACGAGCTTCTCTCCAACACCCGGAAACTCGTGTTCGAGAACGAGGCCCAGAAGATGCGTTACATGATCGTGCGGGCAACCGACGTCCCGACCTACGTCGAGTACGGCTGCGCGGATCTCGGCATCGTCGGCAAGGACACCCTGATGGAGCAGGAGAAGGATCTCTACGAACCGCTCGACCTGAAGTTCGGCTACTGCCGGATGATCATCGCCGAGCCGGTGGAGCTTTCCAGCAAGGACGACCCGTCGGTCTGGAACAACATCAGGATAGCCACCAAGTATCCCAGCGTGACGGAGAAGTATTTCGCGGCCAAGGGAATCCAGGTCGAGCTGATCAAGCTGTACGGCTCCATCGAGCTGGCCCCGATCGTCGGGCTTTCCGAGCGCATCGTCGACCTGGTTTCCACCGGCGAGACCCTGAAGCAAAACGGCCTGGTGGAGGTTGAGACCATCGCGGAGATCACCTGCCGGCTGGTCGTCAACAGGGCGAGCCTGAAGACCAAGCACGAGCGGATCTCGAAGATCATCGAGGGGCTGGAACAGCACATATAAGAGGTGCTGCGTGGAAAAAGCGTTGGCTGATGTCTTATTGTAATCCTTCTGAATTGAATGCCATGAATTTGCGAGGTTAAAATGCAGTTCCTCGACATAAGGGAAGCGGGTTTTGAGGCAAAGTTTGCAGCCATCGTGGAGCGCGGCGAGGAGTCGGGCCGCGAGGTGGAAGAGGTGGTTCAGGGTATCATCGCCGACGTGCGCAGCCGCGGTGATGAGGCGCTCCTCGATTACACCAGGCGATTCGACCGGCTGGATTGCGACGCGGCCGCCCTTGAGGTGACCCCGGCGGAATTCGAAAAGGCCTTTTCACAGGTTGACGAGCGTGACCTGGCGGCCCTGAAGCTTGCGGTCGAGCGGGTGACCCGTTTCCACGAAAAGCAGAAGCAGCAGAGCTGGCTCTCCACGGAGGAGCCTGACATCATGCTCGGTCAGAAGGTGACGCCGCTTGCCAAAGTCGGCATCTACGTCCCGGGGGGCAAGGCCTGCTACCCGTCCTCCGTCATCATGAATGCGGTCCCGGCCAAGGTCGCGGGGGTCGGCGAGATCATCATGGTGGCTCCGGCGCCGGGCGGTGAGACCAACCCGCACGTGCTGGTGGCTGCGAAGCTTGCCGGCGTGGACCGGGTATTCAGGATCGGCGGCGCCCAGGCGGTAGCGGCCCTAGCCTATGGCACAAACAGCATACCCCGGGTGGACAAGATCACCGGACCGGGAAACATCTACGTGGCGACGGCGAAGAAACTCGTTTTCGGCCAGGTCGGCATCGACATGATCGCGGGCCCGAGCGAAATCCTGGTCATCAACGACGGCAGCGGCAATCCGGCCCATATCGCGGCCGACCTGCTGTCGCAGGCGGAGCACGACGAACTCGCCTCTTCGGTGCTGATCACGACTGAGCGCTCCTTCGGCGAGCAGGTGGCGGCAGAGGTCGAGTGCCAACTCCTGGAGCTCTCCAGAGAGGCGATAGCGCGCAAGTCATGGGATTCATTCGGCGTCATTATCGTCGCCGGAACGCTGGACGAGGCGATCGCCTTCTCCAACAGGATAGCGCCCGAACACCTGGAGCTGGCCGTTGAGCATCCCTTCGAGATCCTGCCGCTCATCAGCAATGCAGGGGCGATTTTCATGGGACACTACACGCCGGAGGCCTCGGGCGACTACCTAGCCGGCCCGAACCACACGCTTCCCACCGGCGGTACGGCCCGGTTCTTCTCGCCGCTCTCGGTCGATGACTTCGTGAAGAAGAGCTCCATCATCCACTTCACCAAGGGTGGCTTGCAGAGAATCGGCAAGGACATCGTCAGGATTTCGGAACTGGAAGGGTTGGATGCCCACGGCAGGTCGGTGAGCCTCAGGCTCGACAGTTAGCGTTCAAGGCATTTTTGCAATCAAGGAGGAGGCGGCATGGCCAGATCGGCAGTCATCGAACGGATCACCAAGGAGACGCAGATCAAGCTCTCCCTCGAAATCGACGGGAAGGGGGAGGCGAACATCTCCACCTCCGTTCCGTTTCTGGATCACATGCTGGACCTCTTTGCCCGGCACGGCCTGTTTGACCTGAAGGTTGAGGCGCATGGGGATATCGACATCGATTTCCACCACACGGTGGAAGACATCGGCATCGTGCTCGGCTCCGCCTTCAAGGAGGCGCTGGGCGACAAATGCGGCATCCGCCGCTACGGCCAGGCGAGCGTCCCGATGGACGAGACCCTGGCAAGCGTCGCCACCGACCTCTCCGGGAGACCTTACCTGGTCTACAACGTCCGGCTGCCCAAGGTGAAGATCGGGGATTTCGACGTGGAGCTGGTACGCGAGTTCTTCCAGGGTTTCGTGAACCACTGCGGCGCCAACCTCCATGTGAACGTGATGTACGGCGAGAACGTGCACCATATCCTGGAGGCGTGCTTCAAGGCGGCGGCGCGGGCGCTCGATCAGGCCACACAGATGGACTCCCGCATCGAAGGGGTCATGTCGACAAAGGGGAAGCTTTAGGACGTTCTGAATTAACCGGCTCACAGCCGACTTCGACCGTGATCTTCCTCCCCGTCCAGGCTATAAACTCCCTTCACGTCAAGACTCCCTCCCCTTCAAGGGGAGGGTCGGGGTGGGGATGGGGGCAGGAACGGGGAGCTGAACCATTTAATTCAAAGAGTGTCACCACAACCAGGCATCGCGGCAGGAAGGCCGCTCCTGCAATAGGGCCGTAAGGATTCGGATATGATCGCAATAATAGATTACGGGATGGGGAATCTCCGCTCCGTTCAAAAAGGGTTCGAGAAGGTCGGCTTCGACGCCGTCGTCACCTCCGATCCGAAAGTGCTGCTGGATGCAGAGCGGGTGGTCCTGCCCGGCGTCGGCGCCTTTCGAGACTGCATGAGGAATCTGGAGGAGGGGGGCTTTGTGGAGCCGATCCTCAAGGTGATCCGGGAAGGAAAACCTTTCCTCGGCATCTGCCTCGGGCTGCAGCTCCTCTTCACCGAGAGCGAGGAGTTCGGCCTGCACCAGGGGCTGAACGTGATCCCGGGGCGCGTGCTCCGCTTTCCGGAAGGCATGGAGGAGGCGGGGGAGGATCTGAAGGTTCCCCACATGGGATGGAATCAGCTCACCGTCAAGCGCCCGGCTCCGCTCTTCGAGGGGGTGGAGGACGGCACCAACGTCTATTTCGTGCACTCCTACTACGTGAAGCCGGAAGACGAGAGTGTCGTGGCGTCGACCACCCGCTACGGCATCGATTTCTGCTCGGCGATCTGGCGCGACAACATCGTTGCCGCCCAGTTCCACCCGGAGAAGTCGCAGGACAGGGGTCTGGCGATGCTGAAGAACTTCGCGCTCATGAAGTAACTGGGCCCTCTCGAGCATTTGCTTCAAAGTCCCCTCCCCCGGAGGGGGAGGGTTAGGGAGGGGGAGCCGGCGGCACTCTTCCCCCCCCTCCCAGCCTCCCCCCTCCGGGGGGAGGAGAGCGGATAGCGGTTCGATATAGATGCGGAGCAAAGGCGGCTCATCAAGCCGCCTCATTTGAAATAACTTTGGGGTTTAAATGATAATTATTCCAGCGATAGATCTGAAGGGTGGCTGCTGCGTCCGTCTGGAGCAGGGTCTCATGGAGAAGGACACGCTGTTCAACGACGACCCCGCGGCACAGGGGGCGGAGTGGCAGCGCCAGGGAGGAGAAATCCTCCATATCGTCGACCTGGACGGCGCCTTTGCCGGTGAGCCGAAGAACAGGTCGGCAATCGAGGCGATCGTCAAGGGGGTCACCATCCCGACCCAGCTGGGCGGCGGGATCAGGGATATCGCGACGGTCGAGGCGTACCTCTCGCTTGGCATCGGCCGGGTGATCGTAGGGACCGCCGCGCAGAGGAACCCGGAATTCGTCAAGGAGGCGTGTACCCTCTTCCCCGGGCGGATCGTGGTCGGCATCGATGCCAAGGACGGCATGGTCGCGGTCCAGGGCTGGGCCGAGGTGACCGGGGTCACGGCGACCGATCTGGCGCAAAAACTCGAGGGTTATGGCGTCTCGGCCATCATCTACACGGACATCAGCCGTGACGGCATGATGCAGGGGCCCAACATCCAGGCGACCAAGGCGCTGGCCGAATCGATCAGCATTCCGGTGATCGCCTCGGGCGGCCTGTCATCGCTCCAGGATATCGAGAACCTGATGGCGATAGAATCCTCAGGCGTGACCGGGGTAATCACCGGGAAGGCGATCTATTCGGGTGCCATCAACCTCGCCGAGGCCATCGCACTAACCAAGAGGCAGGGTTAAGATAAAGATTAAGATTGAGGATTAGAGGCAATATCCCACCAACCTGCTGGTTGGCTCTCGCCTTACTCTCAATCTCAATCTCAACTTACTCTCAATCTTAATCTTAATCTTAATCTTAATCTTAATCTTAATCTTAATCTTAATCTGGAGTTAAGATGCTGACCAAGAGAATAATCCCCTGTCTCGACGTAAAGGGGGGCAGGGTAGTGAAAGGTGTCCAGTTCCTGGGGCTGCGCGACGCCGGCGACCCGGTGGAGATCGCCGAGCTGTACGACAGCCAGGGGGCGGACGAGCTCACCTTCCTCGACATCACGGCCTCATCGGATGACCGCGACATCATCATCGACGTGGTGCGCCGCACCGCCGAGCGGGTCTTCATGCCGCTCACCGTCGGCGGCGGCGTCAGGGTGGTGGAGGATATCAGGCGACTTCTGAACGCAGGGGCCGACAAGGTTTCCATCAACACGGCGGCAGTGCAGCGTCCAGAGTTCGTCAGCGAAGCAGCCGAGAAGTTCGGCTCGCAGTGCACGGTGGTCGCCATCGATGCGCGCAGCAGGGCCGACGGCGGCTGGGAGGTCTATACCCACGGCGGCAGGAACCCGACCGGGATCGACGTCATCGAGTGGGCGCACCGGATGGAAAGCATGGGCGCCGGCGAAATCCTGCTCACCAGCATGGACCGCGACGGTACCAAGGACGGCTACGACCTGCCGCTCACCCGCGCCGTGGTCGATGCGGTCAGCATTCCGGTGATCGCCTCCGGCGGCGTCGGCGGGCTTTCACACCTCTACGACGGCTTCACCCGGGCCGGCGCCAGCGCGTGCCTGGCCGCCTCGATATTCCATTACCGCGAGCATACCATCGAGGAGGCGAAGCAGTACCTCCGCGAAAGGGGCGTCGCCGTCCGGCTTTGACGGATCGGCACTAGGAGCTAAAGATGGAACAGCCCAAGGAAGACATCATAGGCGCGGTCTACCGCGTGATCCAGGAACGCAAGGCGAACCCGACCGATACCTCCTACACCGCGAGTCTGATGGCGAAGGGGATCGACAAGATCCTCAAGAAGATCGGCGAGGAGGCGACCGAGGTGGTGATCGCCGGCAAGGGGGGGAAGCGCGAGGAGATCGTTTACGAGACGGCCGACCTCATCTTCCACAACCTGGTGCTGCTTGGCTTCTACGACATCGACCCCGAGGAGGTCTACACCGAGCTGCGCCGCCGCTTCGGCATCTCGGGGATCGAGGAGAAGCAGTCGCGGGTGCTCTGAATCTGCGAAACCTCAGAAATTCCTTGACAATTTACACCTTCGTGATATAGTGCTGATTCCTTGAATAATGTCTGCCGGCCCGATCTACCCACGAAATTAGTAAATCTAGATAGAGAAGGGGGGGGAATATGAATGCCGGGAGTAAAGGTAAAAGAAGCTGAACCGTTTGAACTTGCACTGAAAAAGTTCAAGAAGCAGTGCGAGAAAGCTGGGATCCTTTCAGAGGTCCGCAAGAGAGAGCACTACGAGAAGCCGAGTATCAAGAAGAAGAAAAAGGCGATTGCAGCGCGCAAGCGTGCCCTGAAGAAACAGCGCAAGATGGTAGATTAAGAGGGATGTATGCAACTGCGGGAGAGACTCACAGCGGAGATGAAGGAAGCGATGAAGAGCCGCGATGCACTGCGACTCTCCACCATCCGCATGGTCCTCTCCTCGGTGAAAAACCGGGATATCGAGCTCAGGCGCGAACTGAGCGACGCGGAGATCACCGAAACCATCGTCACCCTCTGCAAGCAGCGCCGGGAATCCATCAGGCTCTTTAAGGAAGCAGGCAGACAGGAGCTAGTGGATAAGGAGGAGGCGGAGCTGGCGCTTCTCCTCGGATTCCTCCCCCAGCAGCTGACGCGGGAAGAGCTGGAGTCCCTCGTGGACCGGGCTATCGCGGAAACCTCCGCTACGAGCGGAAAGGACATGGGCAGGGTGATGAAGGCCTTGGCTCCCTCGGTTTCCGGCCGCGCAGATGGCAAGCTGGTGAGCGAAGTTGTAAAGGAGAAGCTCGCGTAGATATCGCCCCCGGGACGATCTCCCGGGGGTGGTTGCGGGTTTTGCGTAATTGAGTGGGGGCGAATCTAGCGATTGCCCCTTCTTTTACTTTGTGGCTGCTGACCAGGTGTATGCATGATCCTTCTCGACATCTTTATCTGGGTTGTTCTCATTTTTTTTGTGGCAAAGGGGTTCTCGAAGGGGCTGGTGCGAGAGGCATGCTCTCTGCTCGGCCTTGTCACGGGCGGTTGGGCCGCCTTCAGATACGATTCATTTCTCAGTCAGGGGATCAGGCATTTCATCAACCTCCCCCCGCAAGTGGCGCAGCCGCTCTCGTTTTTCCTCATCTTCATGCTGCTTGGCATCCTCTTCTATTTTCTCGGTCATCTGCTTACCGTCATCTTCAAGATCATGCTGCTGGGAGGGATCAACCGGATCGGTGGCGTGGTATTCGGCTTTCTTGAAGGGGGCTTCATCCTCTGCGTGTTGCTCTATCTCGGGACCATGAAACCGGTCCCCGACAGGGTGAAGGGGCTCATCACCGGCTCCAAGACGGCCCAGGCCTTCGCGGCCACCGGCGGGAGTATCGCCGCGGGTTGGGAAGGTGCGGTACGAAGGGAATCGCCTCCGCAGGGAGCGCGAACAAAATAAGGACTTGATGTGTCGATGATACCGGACGATAAGGTTAGGGAGGTGCGCGAGAGGGCCCCCATCCTCGAGGTCATCTCCGACTACATGAGCCTCCGGAAATCGGGGGCTAACTACCAGGGACTCTGCCCGTTTCACAGCGAAAAGAGCTCCTCGTTCAACGTCAACCCGGCACGGGGCATCTTCCACTGCTTCGGCTGCGGCGCAGGCGGCAACGTGGTCACCTTCGTGATGCGCATGGAGGGGATGAACTTCCCCCAGGCGGTGAAATTCCTCGCCAAGCGGGTCGGCGTGGACATTCCGGAGCGGCCGCTTAGCCACGACGAAAAGCGCAAGGTAGACGAGCAGGAGCAGCTGTACCGCATCAACGAAATGGCAGGTGAGTTCTACCGCCGCGTGCTGGAATCCGACGAGGCCGGCGGCGCCGGCAGAAATTACCTTCAGCGTCGCGGGGTTGACGCGGACACCGCCGCCACCTACCGGCTCGGTTTCGCTCCGGACGGTTGGGACAATCTGGCGAAGCACCTGCAGAGAAAGGGAGTGTCTCCGGAACAGGCTGAAAAGCTCGGGCTCCTGAGGAAAAGGGAGGGAAAGGACGGCTATTACGATACCTTCCGCAATCGCCTCCTTTTCACCATCTCCGATCTGCACGGACGCGCCATCGGTTTTGGCGGCAGGGTGATGGACGACTCGCTGCCCAAGTACATCAACTCCCCGGAGTCGCCGGTCTATCGCAAGAGCGAGGTGCTGTTCGGCCTGGATCTGGCCAAGAAGGGGATGCGGGAAAAGGGGAGCGCCATCATCGTCGAGGGTTACTTCGACCACCTGGCGCTCTATCGCGCCGGTTACACCAACACGGTGGCCACCTGCGGCACGGCGCTCACTCCGCAGCACCTGAAGATCCTGAGGCGCTACGCGGAACGCGTGTACATGCTCTTTGACGGGGACGAAGCCGGCCGCAAGGCGACCGTGAGGTCGATGGAGCTCTTCCTGGAGGAAGGTTTCCCGGCGCGGGTCGTAGAGGTCCCCTCGGAGGACGACCCCGACACCTTCATCGGGCGCGAAGGGGGTGCCGCTTTTGCGCCGCTTCTGGAGAAGGCGCAGCCGATCTTCGAGTTCTTCTATCGCGGTTTGATGCGAACTCTCGACACCCGCGGCGTGGAGGGGAAGGTCGCCTTCGTGAACGAGGTTTCGCCCCGGCTCCTGAAGATCGGCGACCCGGTCGAGAGGGCGCTCTACGAGAAGGAGATCTGCCGGGCCGTAGGTATAGACCAGGCGATGCTGCAAAAAAAGGTGGGGATCGCCCCGGCGCCGGCAAGGCCTCAGACAAAGCCTGCCCCAAGAAGCGCGGGGACGGAAGAGGTGCTGCTGACACTGATGGTGAAGTTCCCGGAAGTGGTGCAAAAGGTGCGCGGCCACGGTGCCGGCAAACTCTTCGGTGCGGGGCACCTGGCCGTTGCCGAGGCGATACTGGCACAGACGGAGCAGGGCGAGGTGGACCTCCCCCAGATCCTGGAACAGCTGGAGTCACCCGAAGAGCGGGCGCGGCTCTTTTCGCTGTTTGTGGAGGATGCACATCTGGAGGACATGAACGCCATCAAGGCGTTTGAGCAGTGCAGGCAGACCCTGGAGCGCGGGGCGCTCAAGGGTGGAGGGAAGGCCCTGGCGAGGGAACTCGCCTCGGTCGATCCGGATTCTCCCAGGTATCTGGAGATTCTGGCCGAACTTGAAGGGTTGCGTAATAAGAAATCGAAATTACTATAGATGCATCAGCGGTAGCGGAGCGTGGTGAAATGGCCAAAAAAAGCATGGACGAAGTGAAGCAGCTCATCGACCTCGGCAAGGAAAAGGGGTTTCTCACCTACGAAGAGGTGAACGACCTCCTCCCTCCCGATATCGTCTCGTCTGACCAGATCGATGACGTGATGAGCATGTTCGGCGATATGGACATCGAGATCGTGGATTCCGCCCAGAAGGTGAAGATCCCGAAGATCAAGATGGATCTTGAGGAAGATGAAGAGCACGAAGGGGAGCAGGAAGAGGTCGAGTTCGAGCCCGGGACCCTCGGGCGCACCAGCGACCCGGTCCGCATGTACCTGCGCGAGATGGGTTCCGTCTCGCTTCTCACCCGCGAGGGTGAGGTCGAGATCGCCAAGAGGATCGAAGTCGGCGAGCGCGACGTCGCGAGCGTTATCCTGAACACCCCGATCACCGTGAAGGAGGTCGTCTCGCTCGGCGAGCGCCTCAGGAAGCTGCAGATCGGGGCGATCGAGATCAGCAAGGACGTCGAGGAAGAGGTGCTGGAGGAGGGTGAAGAGGACCTCCAGGCCATGAAGGTGCTCGGCATCATCGACGAGATCAAGGAATACGACCAGCGCATGGAGGAGATCCAGACCGCGCTGGAGCCGGAAACCGTGGCGGCGAAGGAGCGCGAGCGCCTGCAGGCCGAGCACTCCGAGCTCAAGGTGAAGATGGCGGACCTGCTCAAATCGCTGCGCCTGAAGGACAGGCACATCGAGAAGATCGCACAGCGCCTGAAGGAGCTTTCCTGCAAGGTCGACCAGGTGATGCAGGAGATCTCCGACCTGGAGAATGAGACCTCGACCGGCAAGGATTCCTTCCTCGCCGCATTCGACGGGCTGCGCGGCGCCTCGGAAGGCGAATATGCCAAGAAGCTGAACCTGAGCTTCGACGAGGCGCAGAAGCTGGAGAAGCGCTACCGCACCTCCGAGAAGAACCTGCGCAAGATCGAGCAGGAATCGGGCTTCAAGGCGAGCGACCTCTCCAGCGCGCTGCAGGCGATCGACCACGGTGAGAGAAAGGCGAAACTCGCCAAAAGCGAGCTCGTGGAGGCGAACCTGCGACTGGTTGTTTCCATCGCCAAGAAATACACCAACCGCGGGCTGCAGTTCCTCGACCTGATCCAGGAGGGGAACATCGGCCTCATGAAGGCGGTCGACAAGTTCGAATACCAGCGCGGCTACAAGTTCTCCACCTATGCCACCTGGTGGATCCGCCAGGCCATAACCCGCGCCATCGCGGACCAGGCCCGCACCATCAGGATCCCGGTCCACATGATCGAGACCATCAACAAGCTGATCAGGACCAGCCGGCAGCTGGTTCAGGAGATCGGCCGCGAGCCCTCCCCCGAGGAGATCGCCGAGCGGATGGCGCTGCCGCTGGACAAGGTGAGGAAGGTTCTCAAGATCGCCAAGGAGCCGATTTCCCTGGAGACGCCGATCGGCGAGGAGGAGGATTCCCATCTCGGGGATTTCATCGAGGACAAGGGGGTGGTTTCCCCGCTGGAAGCCGTCATCAAGGCGAACCTCTCCGAGCAGACCTCGCGGGTACTCTCCACCCTGACCGCGCGCGAGGAGAAGGTGCTCAGGATGCGTTTCGGCATCGGCGAGAAGAGCGACCACACCCTGGAAGAGGTGGGTCAGGACTTCGAGGTGACCCGGGAGCGCATCAGGCAGATCGAGGCGAAGGCGCTCAGGAAACTGCGCCACCCGAGCCGGGCGAAGAAGCTGAAGAGCTTCGTGGAGTAGCCAAAAGGCCGCACCGGATCATCGGCGCGGCCTCTTTTTTTAGACGAACAGCGAGGTGAGCGATGCAGAAAAAAGCGGTTATCCTGTACAGCGGCGGACTTGATTCCACCACCTGCCTGGCCATCGCCCGGGAGCAGGGGTATGCGCCGTACGCCCTGAGCTTCAGCTACGGCCAGCGACATCAGCAGGAACTGGAGGTCGCCAAGCGCAACGCCCGGCCGATGGGGGCACTGGATCACCTGCTGGTGGAGTTCGACCTGAGAAAGATCGGCGGCAGCGCGCTCACCTCGGACATCGCCGTTCCCAAGGACGGGGTGGAGGACGAGATACCGGTCACCTATGTCCCGGCCCGCAACACGATCTTCCTCTCCTTTGCGCTCGGCTGGGCCGAGACGCTCGGCTCCTTCGACATCTTCATCGGGGTGAACGCCCTGGACTACTCCGGCTATCCCGACTGCAGGCCGGAATTCATCGCAGCCTACGAGGCCATGGCGAACCTCGCCACCAAGGCGGGTGTCGAGGGGCGGGAGCGCATGAAAATACACACGCCTCTCATCAGCCTCAGCAAGGCCGATATCATCAGGAAGGGGCTTTCCCTGGGGGTCGATTACAGTCTCACCCACTCCTGCTACGACCCGGCCGAGGACGGCGCCGCCTGCGGGCTGTGCGACTCCTGTCGCTTGCGCCTGAAGGGATTCGCAGAAGCGGGAGTTGTCGACCCGGTGCGCTATGCGTGAAAGGTGAAAGGTTAAAGGTGAAGGGTGAAGGGTGAAGGGTGAAGGGTGAAAACGAGCGGTTCCTCCCACCTTTGAAAAAGGGGGGTCGGGGGGGATTTTAGCCCTGTTGCAATGAAGTGCCGACGGCGCCTTAAGGCAAATCCCCCTAAATCCCCCTTTTTCAAAGGGGGACTTTTTGCTGCAGCGATGCAACCTGGGATCAGCAGTTATTAGGAAGGCTAAGGAAGACTAAGGAAGGCTAAGGAAGACTAAGGAAGGCTAAGGAAGGCTAAGGAAGGCTAAGGAAGGCTAAGGAAGGCTAAGGAAGGCTAAGGAAGGCTAAGGAAGGCTAAGGAAGGCTAAGGAAGGCTAAGGAAGGCTAAGGAAGGCTAAGGAAGGCTAAGGAAGGCTAAGGAAGGCTAAGGAAGGCGAAAGGTAAACCATGGTTAAAGCTATAGATAAGAAAAATGCAAAGGACGTCAACGAACCGGCGGTTCCCGGTCCCCGGTCGCTCTCCGACGTGCAGCTCACCCGTGACACCCGCAACATCCCGATCGGCAAGGTCGGCGTGAAGGACATCTCCTATCCTATCGTGGTGATGGACAAAAACCGCTCCTTCCAGAGCACGGTGGCCCGGATCAACATGTATGTGGATCTGCCGCACCACTTCAAGGGGACCCACATGAGCCGCTTCGTGGAGATCCTGAACAGCTACCGGGAGGAGATCGCTCTCGACAAGATGGAGACCATCCTTGCCAAGATGAAGGAGAAGCTCGGTGCCTCCAGCGCACATCTGGAGATGGAGTTTCCCTACTTCGTCGAGAAAAGTGCACCGGTGTCGGGCGCCAAGAGCCTGATGGAGTATACCTGCACCTTCAACGCCTCCCTCTCTGAAAGCTTCGACTTCGTGCTCGGCATCAAGGTTCCCGTTACCTCGCTTTGCCCCTGCAGCCGGGAGCTGTCGAGTTACGGCGCACACAACCAGCGTTCCATCATGACGGTCCAGGTCCGCTACAGCGAGTTCATCTGGATCGAGGACCTGATCGAGATCATCGAGCAATGCGGGTCCTCCCCGGTGTATTCCCTGCTTAAGCGGGAAGACGAGAAATTCGTCACCGAGCGCGCCTACGAGAACCCTCGCTTCGTCGAGGACATGGTGCGCGAGGCGACGGTCCGGCTGCTCGCTATGGACAATATCACCTGGTTTTCGGTCGAGGCGGAGAACTTCGAATCGATACATAAGCACTCCGCGTACGCCGCCATCGAGCGAAGCAAGTCGTAGCTCATTTGTCCGAGTCAACTCCTTGACTGTGGATAACTCTGTTGAAAAGCGGCAAAACTGTGGACAAAGCTAGCTTTTAACCATTCATTTAACCCGTCTAAGGCTACTTCTTCTAATGAAACGTGCTCTCGCCATTTTTGCCAAGACTCCGCTTCCGGGCCTGGTGAAGACCCGGCTCACCCCTCCGTTGTCGCCGGAGCAAGGTGCCGATCTCTACCGCTGCATGCTGCTGGACACCGTCGCCCGGGCGCGCAGCCTCCCCGTCGATACCTTCATCTTCTACCACGGCAGCGAGCAGTTCTTCCGGGAGAGTGCCCCCGGGGTAGCGCTCATCCCCCAGCACGAAAGCTGTCTGGGAGGCCGCCTGGAAAAGGCTTTTTCCGCCCTCGATTCCTTGGGATATGGCGCCCGGGTCGTGATCGGCACCGATGCGCCCGACCTGCCTCTTGCCTTCATCGACGAGGCGTTTTTCCGGATGGAGGGGGGGAGCGACGTGGTGTTCGGTCCTGCGGAGGACGGGGGATATTATCTTGTCGCCCTGCGCGGCGCCCACGGCGGCCTTTTCAGGGATATCCCCTGGTCCGGCCCGGAGGTGCTCGCGGTGAGCCTGGAAAGAGCGCGTGAGGCACGGCTTGTCACCGCGCTCCTCCCGACCTGGTACGACGTGGACGGATTCGAGGACCTTTTCCGTCCGGGTCTCTCCGACCCGTCGAACGGCGCGCCCCTCACCCGCGGCTTCATCAGCGGGCTCGGCATAGGCACTGGGCAGAGAGCCGATGCCGTCTGATTGCCGCTCGATTGACAATGCTGTTATACCTGCTTTGATGTATTAGTCGTGACGCCGATCGCGTCCCTGGGCTTGTTCACCAATCCGGCCGGTGCCCTGGCGCTGACCGTAGGGTGGGCCCAGCCCACCGTTTGGGTGTGGTTTCGGTGGGCGAGGCCCACCCTACAGGGATGGGAGGGGGAGCCTGTGCAGTCTGTGAAGATCAGCTTGAAGTCGAAACAATAAGGACAATCATGCAGCCATCCCCTATAAAGATCCTGAACGAGGTGTTCGGCTTCAAGACCTTCCGCCCTCCGCAGCAGGAAATCGTCGACAAGGTCGTTTCCGGCGGGGATGCCTTCGTGCTGATGCCGACCGGTGGCGGCAAGTCGCTCTGCTACCAGATCCCCGCGCTCTGCCTCCCCGGTACCGCCCTGGTGGTCTCTCCGCTCATCTCCCTCATGAAGGATCAGGTGGACGCACTGCGCGAGAACGGCGTCTCCGCCGCCTGCTATAATTCGGCGCTCGGGGAAGCTGAGGCTCGCAGGGTGCTCGCGGAACTGCATGCGGGAACTCTGAAGCTCCTCTACGTCGCCCCCGAACGACTTCTGAGCGACGGTTTCCTGGAGAGGATCAAGTCCCTGCCCATATCGCTCTTCGCCATCGACGAGGCGCACTGCGTCTCCCAGTGGGGACACGACTTCCGTCCGGAGTACGCACAGCTTGGCATCCTGCGCGAGATCTTTCCTGCCGTTCCGATGATCGCCCTCACCGCCACGGCGGACGGCCAGACCAGGGGCGACATCCTGTCCCGCCTCGGACTCGCCGACGCGACCTGCTACCTCGCCGGCTTTGACCGCCCCAACATCAGATACAGCGTGGTGGAAAAGAAGAAACCATTCAACCAGCTGACGGGCTTTCTCGCCAGCCGCAAGGACGAGGCCGGCATCGTCTACGCCCTCTCAAGAAAGCGGGTGGAAGAGGTCGCCAAGAAACTGGTCGCCGCTGGGATCAAGGCGGCTGCCTATCATGCAGGACTGCCGGACAAGGAGCGCCACAGGGTCCAGGAGGATTTCCTGAGGGACGACATCAAGGTCGTGGTGGCGACGGTCGCTTTCGGGATGGGGATAGACAAATCGAACGTCCGTTTCGTGGTCCATTACGACATGCCCAAGAGCATCGAGAGCTATTACCAGGAAACCGGGCGCGCCGGCCGGGACGGGCTTCCCGCCGATGCGCTGCTCCTTTTCGGCTATGGTGACATAGCGATCGCCCGGGGGCTGATCGGTAACGGCGGCAATGCCGAGCAGAACCGGATCGAGCTGCACAAGCTGAACTGCATGACCGGCTTTGCCGAAGCCCAGACCTGCCGGCGGCGGGTGCTGCTCGGGTACTTCGGGGACCGGCTGGAGAAGGACTGCGGCAACTGCGACATCTGCGAGAGTCCCCCCGAGCGCTTCGACGCCACCGACGACGCCCGCAAGGCCCTCTCCTGCGTCTACCGGGTCGGGCAGCGCTTCGGCATGGGGCACGTCATCGACGTGCTGCGCGGCTCCCAGAACCAGCGCATGCTGGAACTCAGGCACGACAAGCTCTCGACCTTCGGCATCGGCAAGGAAATCTCCCAGGAGGCCTGGGGCAACCTGCTGCGCCAGCTTGTGCATCTGGGGTATCTGGAGCAGGATCTGGCGAACTTCTCCGTGCTGAAGCTGACCGAGCGGGCACGTCCGCTTTTGAGGGGGGAGGAGCGGCTGGAGCTGGCCAAGGCGCGGGACACGCGGGTCGTCGAGAAGAAGTCGGCGCCGAAGAAGCCTGCCTACGACGGAGCGATGTTCCAGGAGCTGAGAGCCCTGCGCAAGCAGATCGCGGACGAGCAGCAGGTGCCGCCGTTCGTGGTCTTTGCCGACGCGACCCTTGCGGAGATGGCGGCACAGATGCCGAAGGACAAGTGGGAATTGTTAAAGATTACCGGGGTGGGGCAGCACAAGCTTGCCCGCTATGGCGACGCCTTCCTGAGGGTGATCACGGAGCATCATCCAGCCTGAGCTGCTGATGAAATGAAAAGAACATTCTCAAACACAACACTCTCAAACTCCCCCTTTAGAAAACTCTCCCCCCTTTGACAAAGGGGGGCGGGGGGGATTTGCCTCTGGCCGCTTAAGTCAAATCCCCCTAAATCCCCCTTTGTCAAAGGGGGACTTCTTCTTGCAAATGGGGGAATTTTTCCTGGCGGGGATCTCCTGCCGTCCCTACTTCATTACCTCCAAAAGGTGCCCGCTCTGCGACAGGTGGCGGATCACCTCCTGGATATGTTCCACCCCCCTGGTCTCAAGCTCTACGAGCACCTCGGTCTTTCCTATCGGGAGCGACTCCGAGCGGCGGTCGTGGGTGATGATGGAGATGTTGGCCCGGGTCACGGCGATCTCGGCGGCGAGCCTGGCGAGAGCGCCGGGGACGTCATCCAACTCGACCTTGAGCTTCAGATAACGACCCGCCGCTAAAAGACCCCGCTCGACCACGACCGCGATGGTCTTGACGTCGATGTTGCCGCCGGAAAGAAGGACCACGGTCTTTCCCGAAAGCCGCTTCACCCTGCCGTTTAGCAGTGCCGCAAGCCCGACCGCGCCGGCCCCCTCCACCATCAGCTTGTTCCTCTCCAGAAGCGACACGATAGCCTGTGCGATCTCTTCCTCCTCGACCAGCACCACCTCGTCGACGAGCTCTCGCACTATGGGAAAGGTGTTGGTCCCGACGGTCTTCACCGCGATGCCGTCGGCGAGGCTTGCCCGGATCGGCACGGTAGTCACTGCTCCCTTTTGCAGCGCCAGCTGCATCGAAGGGGCGGCGGCCGACTCGACGCCGATGATCCTCACCCTCGGGTGGGTCTCCTTGATGGCGCTGGCGATTCCCGCTATCAGCCCTCCGCCGCCGATCGGGACCAGGACGTTGGCCAGGTCCGGGAGATCCTCCAGAAGTTCCAGCCCGATGGTTCCCTGCCCCGCCATCACCAGCGGATCGTTGAAGGGATGCACGAACAGGGCGCCGCTCACCTCGGCCTGTCTCAGGGCGGCGACGCAGGCTTCGTCGAAATTCTTCCCCTCCAGCACCACTTCGGCACCGTAGTCCCGGGTGGCGAAGACCTTCTGGGGCGGGGTGCTCTCCGGCATGTAGATCACGGCCTTCACGCCGAGCAGGTCGGCCGCGAAGGCGACCCCCTGGGCATGGTTTCCCGCAGAGGCGGTGATCACGCCTCCGGAAAGGGCCTGGCGCGGCTGCGAGGTCATGAAGTTGAGGGCGCCCCTGATCTTGAAGGCGCCGGTCCGCTGCAGGTTTTCGCACTTGAAGTAAAGAGGAAGGCCGAGCCGCTCGCTGAAGTGCTGGGCGTGGATCAGTTCCGTGCGACGCACCCTTTTCTTGAGCCTCTGGGCCGCGTCCTGGATCAGGTTGTAGTCGAGCATTATCTACCGTCCGGAAGTTTAGTGTGAGTGGTGATGATGGCCGCTGCAACTGCCGTGCGGGTGGTGGGCATGCGCGTGCGCGTGCGCGAGGGAGGAGGCACGCGGCCGGTGGCGGAACTGTTTGGCACCCTGCGCATCGGTGCAGCGGGTGCTCTCCAACTGCAGCGTGGTGTGGGAGATGTGGAAGCGTTCGAAAAGCCGCTCCTCGATCTTTCTCAGCATGCCGCCGTGCTCGCCCCGGAAGGTCGGGGGGACCACGACGTGACCCGAGAGAGCTATGATATGCGAGCAGATGGTCCAGATGTTGACGTGATGCACCTCTTCCACCCCGTCCACTTCGAGTATCGCTGCCTCGACCTGACTGACCTCGATCCCCCGCGGCACCCCTTCCAGGAGGATGTGGGTGGATTCCCGCATCACGCGCCAGGAGCCCCAGAAGATCAAGAAGCCTATCCCCACCGAGATGAGCGCATCGATCAGATACCAGTTCGTGAAGTACATGATGATGCCGCCGACGATGACGCCGACCGAGGCCGCCGCGTCGCCTACCAGGTGGAGAAAGGCGCTGCGCACGTTCAGGTCGTCGTGCGAATGGGAGTGCAGGGCACCGGCGGCGAACAGGTTGGTGATCAGGCCTACCCCGGCAATCAGCAGCATCGGGAGGCTCTTCACCTCCTCGGGTTGGGCGATCCGGCCCAGCGCCTCGTAGCAGATGATGACCGCGATCAGGAAAATGGTGCTGCCGTTGATGAAGGAGGCGAATACCTCCATTCTGTGCCAGCCGAAGGTACGGGTTTCGCTTGCCGGGTAGGAGGCTAGCTTGATCGCGCCCAGGGAGAGGAGTAGCGCGAAGAGATCGAGGAAGACATGCGCCGCATCGGAGAGCAGAGCCAGGGAGTTGGTCCAGATGCCGCCGACAAGTTCAGCAATGAGAGTTGCGGCTGTGAGGAAGATGGCGTACTTGAAACGTCCCGTTATGCTCTGGTCCAGATGGGTCTCGGCATGCATGTTGTACCCCGGCAGGAGGGGGACGACGCCCCCTCCTGGCTCACGGTTCATTAGAAGCCTAGCGCGACCTTAAGCGAATAGATGGGTCGCACCTGGTACTCGGCCTCTGCTGTGATGCTGATGATCGGAAGAGGCGATATTTTCAGGCCGGCAAACACCCGCGGCTGCCAGATGTTCTCGTCCTCAAGCGGGGCACCCGCCAAGGTTGCCAGAGCTTGGAGTCGCCCTGTTGCCTTGCTGTTGATCCAGACTGCTCCGCCACCCACGTAAGGGGTGAGAAAGAGGAACCCCTTGCTGATCGATGCGTCGATCCCTGCAGTCTGCAGTTCCAGGTCGTCCACGCCTGCAAGCCTCGTGTAGGTGCCGCGGATACCGAGGGCCGGCGTTGCCATGGTCCCGTCCAGTATCGCCTTGCTCACCTCGACGCCGTACAGTTTGATGTTGGAATCGGGGACATAGGCGTACATGGCACCCACGTCGATGCTCCAGGGAAGCCCTTTCCGGACACGCAGTTTCGGCAGGAGAAGGTATGAAGGCGCATCGTCTCCGAAGGCGGCGTTCCAGTAGCCGCTATCATCGTTGATCTCGACCGCCGAGACCTCGGCACCCACATCGAAGCCCGTGATCCCGAGGGGTTCCGCAGGAGCCGTGTTCTTGAAGGAGATGCCGGCGCCCGCCTCCTCGGTCAAGGTCCTAAAGGAGCCTTGGCCGATTTCCCTTACGAAGCTGATGTCTCTAGCCATGGCCTGAGTGCCTCCCAACAGTGCCAGGGATAAAGCTAATACCACACATTTTTTCATTCTTCCCTCCCCTTTCATTATATGCCAGAATAATTCTAATCTTAGCAGAGGCGCCTTTTCCGGTCAATAACTTAGCGGTTTGCCGCCTTGCAATTTTGCGGATATACTGATATCTTTCCGCGAAAACCAGTTGGAGGTCAGTAAAAATGGAACCGATTCACCACCGTCTCATTATTCTAGGGTCAGGTCCCGCCGGCTACACCGCTGCGGTTTATGCTGCCCGGGCGAACCTCAACCCCGTTGTGATCACCGGCTTGCAGCAGGGGGGGCAACTGATGACCACGATGGAGGTGGACAACTGGCCGGGAGATGCGGACGGAGTGCTGGGAACCGAGCTGATGGAGCGCATGCGCAAGCACGCGGAGCGGTTCGGGACCGAGCTGATAAACGATCATATCCACAGCGCCCAGGTCATGAAGCCGCCGTTTCTGCTGGAAGGCGACAATGGCAGCTACAGCTGCGACGCGCTCATCATAGCGACCGGAGCTTCCGCGAAATACCTGGGGCTCCCGTCGGAGCATGCCTTCAAGGGAAAGGGTGTTTCCGCCTGCGCCACCTGCGACGGCTTTTTCTACCGCGGCAAACCGGTGGCCGTCATCGGCGGGGGGAGCACGGCGATCGAGGAGGCGCTCTACCTTTCAAATATCGCCAGCCATGTCACCATCGTGCACCGCAGGGACCGGTTCCGCGCCGAGAAGATCCTCACCGACAGGCTGATAGAGAAAACTCAACACGGCAACGTCACCATCGAGTGGAACCACAATCTCGAAGAAGTGTTGGGCGACGGCTCGGGCGTCACCGGGATCAGGATCCGGCATGCCAGCGGCTCGGACAAGATGATTTCGGTGCACGGCTGCTTCATCGCCATCGGCCACCAGCCGAACACCCACGTCTTCGAAGGTCAGTTGGAGATGGAAGACGGCTACCTGCGCACCGTCGGAGGCTGCGAAGGGAACTCCACGGCAACCAGCGTTCCGGGAGTTTTCGCCGCGGGTGACGTGCAGGACAAGATGTACAAGCAGGCGATCACCTCTGCCGGTACCGGTTGCATGGCGGCACTCGACGCCGACCGCTACCTGGAAATGCTGAAAGTCTGACCGTCTACCGTCTGGCCGTCTGACTGTCTGACTGTCTGACTGACTGACTGATATCTTTTACCCCATCTTAAGTTCTAACCCCCCTCCCTTCGATGGGAGGGGCTGGGGGAGGGTGCATGGCCGTGGTTACGCCACCCGGACGCCAATTTTCAATTTGTGACCTGCGATCCTGGACCGTGCGAGTCGAGGCGTTTTTCATCCTTCAACTCTCATCTCTCAACAGATTCTTTCTCATCCTTGCCTGAACTGATTGACGCCTAATACGGGGGGTTCTCATGCTCGCCAAGGTCCTCTCCAGCGCGCTGCTTGGAATCGACGCCATCCTCATTGACGTGGAGGTGGATATCGCCCAGGGGCTGCCGCAGCTTTCCACCGTCGGGCTTCCCGACGGCGCCGTGAAGGAGAGCAAGGACCGGGTCAAGGCGGCGCTCAAGAACGCGGGCTACGATTTTCCCAACCGGAAGATAACGGTAAACCTGGCACCCGCCGACGTGAAGAAGGAGGGGACCTCCTTCGACCTGCCGATGGCCATCGGCATCCTCGCCGCAACCGGCGTCATCAAAAGCGATCTGCTGCAGCGCTACATCCTTTTGGGCGAGCTGTCGCTGGACGGCGGGGTGAAGCCCGTGCGCGGCTGCCTCTCCGTCGCCGTTGCCGCACGCGAGGCGGGGCTGGCCGGCATCATCATCCCTGCCGAGAACGTCTGCGAGGGTGGAGTAGTCGAGGGGATCGAGGTGATCGGCGTCACCGAACTCTCCCAGGTGGTCGAGTTTCTCAACGGCACCATAGAGATCCCTCCCTACATCGCCGACATAGCCGCACTCTTCAGCCAGGGGGGAGATGTAGGCGACGACTTCTGCGAGGTGAAGGGGCAGGAGCACGCCAAGCGCGCACTCGAGGTGGCCGCCGCCGGGTCGCATAACCTCCTGATGATTGGACCTCCCGGCTCCGGAAAGACCATGCTGGCCCGGCGTATCCCTTCCATCCTGCCGCCCATGCTCTTCGAGGAGGCGATCGAGACCACCAAGGTGTACAGCGTGATGGGGCTACTGGAGCGCGATCACGCGCTGATCTCGTGCCGCCCCTTCCGTTCCCCGCACCACACCATCTCCGACGTCGGCCTGATCGGTGGGAGCAACACCCCCAAGCCCGGCGAAGTCTCCCTGTCCCATAACGGCGTGCTCTTTCTCGACGAGCTCCCCGAATTCAAGAAGCACGTCCTGGAAGTGCTGCGCCAGCCGATGGAAGACGGCCGGGTCACCATCTCCCGTGCGCTATCCTCGGTAACCTATCCCTCCCGCATCATGCTGGTCGCCGCCATGAACCCCTGTCCCTGCGGCTACCATGCCGATCCCATCCATCTCTGCTCCTGCACCCCGCTCATGATCCAGCATTACCGCTCGCGCATCTCCGGCCCCCTGTTGGACCGGATCGACATCCACATCGAGGTCCCCGCAGTCAAATACCGGGATCTTGCCGATCGGGGCGAGGCCGAGAGCTCCGGTGCCATCGCGGCGCGGGTGGCCCGGTCGCGTGAGGTGCAGAAGGAGCGCTTCGCCGGCACCAAGGTGCGCTGCAACGCCCAGATGACGGCGAGGATGATCCGGAAGTTCTGCGAGACCGACCAGGCCGGCAACCGGATGCTTGAGATGGTGACCGACCGCCTCGGGCTCTCCGCCAAAAGCTATACGAGGATATTGAAAGTGGCCCGCACCATCGCCGACCTCGAAGGGAGCGTCGGTATAGCCGAGCAGCACATCTCCGAGGCGATCCAGTACCGCAGCCTGGACAGGAAGACGGGATGACCCGGACCTTTTCAGACCCCCCCTACTTCCAGAGTCCCAAATACCTCCCCCAATATCTCGAAATGTTGGAGTCCTCGGCTCCACGTCCCCTCCCCTTCAAGGGGAGGGACAGGGTGGGGATGGGGACGAATCTAATTTTCTCTCTAATAGTTCGAATTCATGCTATAAAACAAAAAAATGTGGTGCAGGCTGGCATTTTAAGGAGCTGATCCATGGGGACAACAGCGAAAAAGATGGGAAACGGTTTTACGTATAATGACTATGTAAAATGGCCCGATGACGAGCGCTGGGAGATCATCGGGGGAGAAGCGTACGCCATGACTCCGGCTCCAACGATTCGGCACCAGAAAATGAGCATGTATCTCAGTACGCAGTTTGCCAATTTTTTCAAGGGTAAAGGCTGCGAACCGTTTCATGCCCCCACTGATGTCGTCTTCGATGAGCAAAATATTGTTCAGCCCGACCTTCTGGTTGTCTGTGACCAGAACAAAATCACAGAAAAGAACATCCAAGGTGCGCCTGATCTGGTGGTCGAGATCCTCTCTCCTTCGACAGCGCTAAAAGACAAAAGGGAGAAAAGGGCTCTATATGAGCGGTTCGGCGTGCAGGAATACTTGATCGTGTATCCGGCAGAGGAATTGGTCGAGCGCTTTGCCTTGGCCGATGGGCGCTACGGTATAGCTGACGTTTTTGGTTGGGATGAGGTACTTTCCAGTGCCATCTTTCCGGAACTGCGCCTCAACCTGTGGGATGTTTTCGATAAGCAGCCCCCCCAGCGCGAGACGGTAGAGGCGTGATCTAGTTGAAAGATATGCAGAAAGTGCAAAAGGGCCGCTTGTGACGGAAGAGAGCCCGAACGGCGGCCATTCCCACTTAGGGTGTTCTTTAGGGTTAGGCGCTTATATGCTCCCTTTTCGCCACCTAAAACGTGCCTTTAAGGCTAAGAAAGAGGGATAAAACTTAAATTTATCCCAAGATTACATCGCCTTAGCTTGGTCCGACCCCATCCACTCCCCTAGATAGTTGGTGGTCCTGTCTGAGGAGAGCCTGTTTCCTACAGGATCATAGACGTAGAATTCCTTCTGCTGCAGGGTAGCGTTCGGTATCCAACCCCCCTTGCCGGCGCTGGTAGGTCGTACTGTTGCCGTTAGCATCTGTTAGGGAGGTAAGTTTTCCGGAGCCGCCACCGCATCCGGTGCCGCCGTAAGCGTAGGTGGTGACGTTGCCGAGGGCGTCTATCGTCTTAATAAGTTGCCCCTTGGAGTTATACGCGCTCGTGGTGGTTCTGCCATTTGCGTCGGTCGTGGAAGTACGGTTATCGTTCAGGTCGTAGGCGTAGGTGGTGGTGTTTTCGGCGGGGTCGGTGACCGCGACAAGTCGGTTTTTCGCGTCATATCTGAATCTGGTGACGGCACCGCTGGGATCGGTCTGGCTCGTCATGTTGCCGACAGCGTCGTAGCTGTAGGTGGTGGAGGCTCCTGCCGGTACCGTGACTCTGGTGAGGTTACCTGCGGCATCGTAGGTGAAGGAGGTTGCCTCGCCGAAAGCATTCGTCATTTTAGCCGACGTAGCCTCGAGAGTCGTACTGGTATTCAGTCGTGGCCCCGGTGGGGTCGGTAGCAGAGGTTAGGTTGCCGCGGGCATCGTAGCTGTATTTTGAGGTATTGCCCTGCGGGTCTTCAATGCTGGTAGCCTGCCCGAATGCGTTATTGGTGTAGGAGGTAGTTTGATCGAGGGCATCGGTAATCAAAATAACGTTTCCCGACTCATCATAAGTGGATGCCGTAGTGGTGCCATCGGGAAGGGTGGTGGAGTTGCGATTGCCGGCCTTATCGTAGGTGTAGGAGATGACGCCTCCTTGCGGATCTATCTTGGAATACAGCCTCCCCGACCGGGTGTCGTAGGTGTACCCCCATTGGCCGCCGTCTTTTTCCGTTAAGGTGGTGCTTGTAACGGTGGCAGCACCGGTAGGGTAGGCAATGCTCCGTACCTTACCTTCGGGGTCTGTTGCAGAGATAACGCGATGCTTGTCGTCATAGGCATAGGTCGTTATGTTGCCGAGCGGGTCCATTTTCCTGAGCAGGTATGACTTTGAGGCATAAGCGTAGTGCCAGACACCGCTGTCGGGCTGAGTGACGCTGTTTAAGGAGGCTCCTACGGAGAGGAGGTAGACATTACCGCCGGGATCGGTAACGGAAGTTAGGTGGTTGTTGCCGTCGTAGGCAAAGCGGATCACCCGTCCGGAAGGGTCGGTGACCATTGAGAGATTGCCGCTACTGTAAGTGAATATTCGGGCATTGCCGTTGCGGTCGGCACCTCTTTGCGAGCCTTCTCGGTTCACGCAGACCAGGACCGACAGGGCATGGAGTGCTGCGGCCTGTATCCGACTGCGGTTAAAGCCACGAATGATAAGTTCTCGCATATGCACCTCCTTTTGGGGCCTTTCCCCCTGAATTGTGTTTAGGAGTGGCAGCCGCAATTCAAGCGCCAACATTAAGGACTGTTCATGTTTCTGGAGGAGGCTTACTGGCGGGGTTTTGGCGGGGACAGGCCAGTTGCTTGGGGGAAGGGAAGGGGGGCACTTTTTGAGCAGGGCTCAAGTGAGAGATGCCACTATCGGACAGTAACCAGGGTCTATTTGCCAGGTGGCCCATGTATAGCGGAGTGTTCAGAGGGTGCACAGGTAGGCGGGGTAGGGGCCGGTTCCGAGAAATAGCCTCAAACCTGTCATTTTTGCAAGATTTCCTTTAAGTAAGCTGCCTGCCACTCATCGTCGGCGATACCCAGATAGTTCAAAGTCTGGCGCTGTCAGGCGTGATTGAACAGCCGCAAACCGACCAGGCCGGGAACCGGATGCTGGAGATGGTCACCGACCGCCTCGGCCTCTCCGCCCGCAGCTACACCAGAATACTGAAAGTGGCCCGCACCATCGCCGACCTCGAGGGAAGCGCCGGGATAGCCGAGCACCACATCTCCGAGGCGATACAGTACCGCAGTCTGGACCGAAAAACCGGATAAGGCTTCTCTTTACCAGCTTGTTCCAGCTCCTTTTCTCTTCTCCCCCATTGCGGGCTTGCGCGCCGAGGGGGCTTCAGCCCTGAGACCTCGATTATTTCTTTCGTTGCCGTTCATTTGTGCTATAAGAGCACAGGAGTTGAGGTGATTTGGGTTCCTTGGAGGAAGGCCATGGGGTCAACAGCCAAAAAGATGGGTAACGGGTTTACCTATAGTGACTACGCAAGCTGGCCTGAAGACGAGCGGTGGGAGATCATTGCTGGAGAGGCATACGCAATGACTCCAGCCCCTTCGATCCGACACCAACGAATTCTTGTTCACCTTGCCTCCAGGTTCGCTCAATTCTTCGAAGGGAGAGGGTGTAGTCTTTTCATTGCACCTACGGATGTAGTTTTCGATGATCGAAATATCGTCCAGCCCGATTTGCTGGTGGTCTGTGACAAAAAGAAGATGACAGAGCAGAACATCCAAGGTCCGCCTGATCTGATAGTGGAGATTCTTTCACCATCGACGGCAGTTAAGGACAAGAGAGAAAAAAAGGCTCTTTACGAGCGTTTCGGCGTGCGGGAATACCTGATCGTTTATCCGGCAGAGGAGTTAGCCGAGCGTTTCGTCCTTGCAGATGGCCATTATGGCACTGAGGAAGTCTTCGGATGGGAAGAGATCCTTCCCCTTGCCATCTTCCCTGAACTGACGCTCAACCTGTGGGAGCTCTTCGACAGGCAGGCTCCTCTGCAGCATGAGACGGAAGAGGTTTAACGGATCATGAAACTCGAAACTGACATCAAGAGAATAGAGGAACTATCGCAACAGCGAGACGACGAGAACTGGGATTTTCGCTGCTTCTTGAAGCGAGCGGATCTGTCGGTTGCGAAGATAGATTCGATAGTTCATGAGCTATATCGAGAGGTGTCCGCACAGATCGACTGTACCCTGTGCGGGAACTGTTGCAAGGTGATGCAGCCCGAGCTGACGGCTGGAGACGCCAAAAAACTGGCCAGTCAGCACGAACTAGCAACGAATGATTTCCAGGCGCGCTTTCTTCATGACAATGAGGACGGCAAAGGATTCATTTTCAACGCACAGCCTTGTCCATTCTTACAAAATAACCGCTGCAGCGTTTACGATAACCGACCTCGTGACTGTCGTTCATATCCGCATCTCCATAAGCGGGACTTCGTTTTCAGAATGAACCAGGCATACTCGAACTGCTCCATCTGCCCGATTGTGTTCAATGTTTACGAACGGCTAAAGCAAGCACTTTGGCGCACCCGAAGGAAATAGGTCACCTGCGTTCCCTCCCCTCTCCCCATTAGCATCAATCTGTCCCGGGTTTCCATTCAGCAGTCCCGACTGACAAGGCCACCTCACGCTAAAGATCCCGAGGTACCATTCTGGGCTTCCGTATATGTCCTATGGTCTGTGGATGGTAGGGGTAACGAGGTTGTGGTAAGATTTTCCGGGGGATGGATCTTGCCATGGGAAAATCCCAGGAAATCTCACCGCATCCTGTTCATGTGAATACCTTCCTATCTCTTCCGGGTTCCAGGATTTCAAGAGGTACTCCTACCCCATGAATGATCCATTCCAGGAAATCCTGTTTGCGCTCGCATCTCGATTCCGTCTTGCCATTTTGAGGAGCAATCCGTCAACGAGCTCTTTGGGGACACTTCAAGACTTCCCTCATGGCGCTTGCGGGGACGCATCGCTTCTGTTGGCAAAATATCTTCAGGTCAACAAATGCGGCCGCTCCCTTCTCGTGCTCGGGGAGCGCCATGGCCGTGGTCACGCATGGCTCCAACTGCAAGAAGTGATAATTGATATCACCGCAGACCAGTTCGATGACCAAGATGATGGCGTCATAGTGACCAGCGACAGCTCCTGGCACTCCTCATTCAACGGCAATATCCACAACGTTGCCGACTTTTGCTTGTACGATCGCCATACTGTCTTCGAATTGACGAGAGCATACGAGGCTATAACCCGCCGCCCTGCTATTTGATCCGAGGCTCCTCAGCAACATGAGACGGCAGAAGTCCGACCTCCCGCGATTCGGTTATTCCCCCACTTCCTTCTCTCCCTCCCTGGCGTGTTCGTCGAGCGTCGCCTTGGCGTAGTTGATGCCTGGGCGATACCCTCCGGCGTGCTCTTTCGCCACCTTCATCACCGCATTGTACGCTTCCTGACCTGCCCAGCCGCGCTGCCATTCGAGCAGCACCTGCACGGAGGGGTACCTGGATTCTTTGACAGTGCAACAAATATTGCACCTGCCACATAAATTGCCGCCGCTCCCCCCCCGCCTGTACCGGTCTGCACCAGTAATCCCGGAAAAAGTACACGTAAGTTGCAGCCAGACTCGGGGCTGATTATTTGAAATATAGGCTAAGTTTCAGATATGCCGGGCTTTATCTGTTTTTGGAAAGTTCGGCACGGTTGCTGCGATGTACCGGACATACGGCGCCTTTGCTTTTGCGGCTCCCGGGCAACGGCGGACGAGTAAAGGGGGCTGAAACTGGAAAACGCGAGGAGGTGCATCATGGCCCGCTCAAAACGATACGACAGCAAGATCGCTGCTGATAACAAGCCCTGCCTTACCAATCACGCCGGTTCCAGGACGGGTCGGCGCCGCATCAGCGTCGACGACGTCTCGCTTGTAACGAGTTACGGCCGCAGCTGCCGTGTTCGGAGTGCCGTGGTATATGCAATGGGGCATCGAGACGCCATGATCTGTCACAATGATGGATTAAACCTGGAGAGAGATAACGGCAGCATCATAACGGCTTACTGCAACAAGGAATTGCGCGGGGAGCGCCGCAGAAATATTTGCCGCCCTTCCGCAGAGTTCATCTGGTCAAGGACAGCTCAGTGAGCGGCCAGCCCCGAAAAGCTGTTCGATTTCAAGAAGCCAGGTGGCGGAGAGCCTTAAGCGCGCAGCGAAGGCAGCACTACCATGGACTCTGCCTGAGAGCCTGGACCATGCCGCGCCGGAGAGGCTGCTGTATCCTCCTGTGGTTGCTTTCGAAGCTGTCAGGTCACGCCCCGAGTGGTCGCTTACCTAAAAGAGATGAAGAGGAGGGGGGGTGACCCTCCTCTTCAGCGGCACGAATACCTGTCCGTTCAGGTCGTTCATCTTCCATCGCCTCGCCGGCTCGCAGCCAAGACTTGAGGTTCCTTACCGGTACCTGCTACTGCATACCTGCCAAAATCTGCTCAATGGATAAACGAAATTTATCTGTCCATCTTCCCCCCTCAAGTTCCCATCTGCGCGTGCTAGGGCTGGAGCGCTTGATCCCCACCTTTTTGCGAGTGCCTGAAATATCTATTGCAAGTCGGTCGCATCTGTGCTGTAGTGTTTGCCACTTTTTAATATTTTTTTTGATTCATTTGCGGCAGGGGGGATTTTCTCATGGGATGACTCATCTGTTGTTGCCAGTCGTCCATCCGCCACCGTTCAATCATCACACCGCAGCATTCCCGCAACGGCCATTTCGCCCGCCACATCTTCCTTTCCAAAACCGCCCGAAACAATTAGTTGAACCTTCGTACAATGTTGCCGCTGTAGTCAGTGCAGACCGCCAACCGACCACCGACCGGAGTTTCTGCACTTATCAGACTCAGGTTTTGTGCATCCGAGCATTCTGGAGTCGAGACGGAGTAGGGACGATTGTGGAGCTGTCTCATTGATGGAAATGACAATTCCAGGGGGAATGGCTCCGCAAATAGAATGATAACCTGCAACAAAATAGGAGGTTAAGTATGAAAGACGCAAATAAAGGATGTGCGAAGCACTGGAAGTATCTTTTTCTGTCTGTCGCAATAGCGGTCTTGATCACTGAAGTCCTGCTCGGGGGGGTACATTCTTCAATGGCAGCGGTGCGGCCTCCCATAGCTGTAACCATCGCAACTACAGACAAAATTGTAGTTGGACAGCAGATGACGGTCCAGGTTGTTCTCCAGGCAGGTGACCTTCAGGATGTCTCTTTTAAATTGATCATACCGGAGGGATGGCTATTCGTTGGTGGGCACGCCAGTTGGTCCGGGTCACTGCAGGCGGGACAGCCTGTAAAGTTCGAAGCTATTGTGATTCCATCCATGCAAGATCCTGAAGACATTCGAGGAACTCTCAAAGTGCCCGGGTGGAATCAGACGGAATGGAGAATGCAAATGGAAGGAGGGGCAGAATGAACCTGAAAATATCTCGAAATAAGAGAATCACCCTGCCGGTTGCGATTGTTTTCGGAATGGCTTTCAGCTTGTTCGGTCTCCTACCTGCAGCTTCACTGGCAGATACTGTTAATGTGACAGCAACCGGACGGTTTGTTTATGTCGACGAATCGCAGAACACTGTCGGAATCAAACATGCAAAGGTGAGATTGTGGGATACCGACTGGTTCTTCCCGTGTCCCCTGCTTGGGGGGTGCCGCGATTTTATGGGCGAGGGAGAGACCGATGATGACGGTTATTTCTCGATTAGCGGGTCCGGAACGGATGATTATTGCGCCGTAGCCAACCCGTTTGGAGGGTGCGCGCTTTGGTTCAGGGATAACCCGGACCCTTACGTCGAAATAGAGGCGGATTCCGCATCAGGTGTTGTGCAAACGCCGGGCATAACAAAGCGCACTTACTGTTTCAAGTCGGGCTTTCGCGATAATGCTGACGGAAATGCAGATTTTGGTACTATCTCTCCCGCCAGTCCGGGCACATATGCGTCACAGGGAAACGGCCAAGGTTGCAGCACGGGACAGGATGTCAACGGTGAACACGGCGCATGGCAGCTATTTAACAACGTGCGCGAGTCGTGGGAGTTTATGAGACGCTACACCCTTGTGACTCCCGGGAGGGACATCCCGAAGGTCAAAGTGATATGGCCGGACTTCCTGGGATCGAGTTTATACAGACCGCCGATCCCTCTTCTTGACGAGGGCTCCATTTCGATACAGGGAGGACAGGAGTTCAACGAAGCCGTCGTCATGCACGAATTCGGACATCATGTCATGCAGCACTTTGCCGACAATCCGATACCCGATTACAATAACGGGCACTGTGACCCCGTCCAAATCCTCTGGTTCGGCGGTCACTGTGCATGGGAATCCGAGAAGAACTCCGTACATTGGACGGAAGGATGGCCGGATTTTCTTGCTGAAGTGCTTACTACTCACTACGGGAAGACCTCAACCTTTACCTCCAATGCCTGCCCTGATTTTAACACGCACTCCCCGTGCACCCTGGAGAGCCCTCCACGCAGCCCCATTCCCGACACAAATTACCGGCTTATCGAGGGGTATACCGCTGCTATCCTGTGGGACCAACTTGATGCTGTCAATACTTCAGAAGATCACGACGGTAATGGATCGCGCGACAATCTGAGTCGGGATTTCGCAATTCAGTGGGACGTTCTGGTTAATTATGACCCGGATGGAGCAAGTCCATCGCACAATCACCCGGTTACCATAGATGAATTCTGGACCGGATATGCAGTCAGAAATCCTGAGCTCGCCAACAGGCTCTCGGAAATCTACCATGAGAACGGCATCACCGATAAGCAGGCGGCAGACCTGCGGGTTACCGAGTTGAGTAATCCACCTGCCAAAGTTACATCGGGGAGGACCTTCTCCGTTACTGAGGTCACCAATAATTTCGGCTCAGTGAACACGGGAGAAACCTTCCAAACCCGAATTTACCTCTCTACGGATGCCGTTATCTCGAATTCAGACACGTACCTGGGCGGGCGAGATCTCTCTCTCTCTGCTGTAGCCAGCTCTTCGGGGTCACTTACCGTAAGGGTCCCAGCCGATATGGCGCCGGGCACCTATTATCTGGGAGCCTGTGCAGATGCCGAAGGCCTTATCTTTGAAACCAATGAGGGAAATAACTGTTTAGCCTCAGGACAGATTACCGTCGAGGCCGCGGTAATCAAGGAGAGTGATCTTATTGTTACTGGCATCTCAACGCTTCAATGTTTCCCCAGCCCTTGTCCCTTACCCGGTGATAATGTCAGTGTAATAGTGACTATTAAGAATCAAGGCACTGATGGAACCCGATCCTTGGCCGGTATTGGTGTTGATATTTACAAGCATGCTGATTCAGCTCCTACTGCACATCAGTTGGGAGACGTTCAATGTAAGAGCCAGAATGTGCCGGTCGGCGAGACGAGAACCTGCACAGGTAAGGTGAGCTATGCTGCAGCAGGGAACTACAAGGTGTGGGCGCAGGTCAATATTTCCGGCAATGAGATAGAGTCCAGCCAAAGCAACAATCTATATGGTCCTCATACGATTGTAGTGTCGCAGCCTTGTGTTCCGGCAACCTTTTACCGGGACGCCGATGGAGATGGCTATGGCAATCTCGCGGTGACGACTCAGGCCTGTACCGCCCCAGCCGGTCATGTCGCCGACCATTCCGACTGCAACGACAACGATCCGAAGGTGAACCCCGCTGCAGCCGAAGCGTGCGATTTGCAGGATAATAACTGCAACGGGCAGATTGATGAAGGGGTAAAAACGCACTACTACCGGGACGCTGACGGAGACGGCTACGGAAATGCCAATGGCGCAACGCAAGCCTGCACACAACCCGCAGGCTATACTGCAAGCGGTACGGACTGTAACGACAACGTGTCATCGGTCCATCCCGGTGCAACGGAACTGTGTAACGGTGTGGACGACAATTGTAGCGGGCAGACAGATGAAGCTGGCGTCTGCTACATGCCTGTCCGGACGGTTGGGACATCAATCAGCTATTACCCGTCACTTTTTGATGCAATTAGCGCTGCCCAAGGGAGCGCAGTAATCATTCAGGCGCAACTCGCTCAATTACAAGGGTACGTCCGGTTTAACCGCCCAGTCAGGTTTACCCTGAAAGGTGGGTATGACAGTAACTACAGCGTCGTTTCCGGATATACCACGATCCAAGGCACCCTTGCCGTCTCAAGTGGTTCCCTCGTGGTTGACCACATCGCCATCAAGTAGGATTTCAAGGTATGCTCCAGCAGAAAGGGGTCCGCCCTCACGGCCCCCTTTCTGAGTCCTTCTCCGGATTGAACCTGGAGAGACTCGAAGGTTTCGAAGCTGGCAGCGCACAGCCTGAGTGGTCCTTCTGTCTGCCAGGAGTGAAGAGGAAGGGGAGCGCTTGATCCCCCACCCTCCGCCTCCTCTTTGTCCTTTTCGCCATGCGCTCGCCGGCAGGTTTGAAACTAACCCGGTTTGCTTTGCCCCATTTCAGCTTCATGCCGCTTTACCGGTACGGCAGTTAACGCAAAGTTTTTAATAGCTACACCCTAACTATGTGATAGTATGGCGCCTCAAAGCAGAGGAGGACATATGCATACAAGTATTAAAGTGCAAACCCTATGTGCCGTTTTGGTGAGCATGCTGTTTGTCGCTGCCGCCCCGGCATCTGCTACGATCGCTGTCACCATTAACGGCAGCGGCGGCGGTTCGGTGAACAGCGACCCGTCCGGGGTGATATCCTGTACATATCCTCCCCTCGCAGGGACATGTGCGTCGCCTCAAACATCGACCAGCCCGGTCACGCTGACCGCGACCCCAAGCGGAGATTCCCTTTTCAGCGGATGGGGAGGCTCCTGTGCCGCATGCCCCGACAACTCCTGCCTGATTACCCTGGAAAGTGACAAGAGCTGCTCAGCTACCTTCACCACCCTGCCTCCGATACGCATTGCCGCCGGCACCCCGGTCTACTATGGAAACCTTCAGGAGGCGTTCGACGCGGCTTCCAATGGGACGACCATTGAAGCCAGGGCGGTCTCGTTCCCGGGCGATGTGACGGTAAAAGCTTCCGGACGCATAAGGTTCGAGGGGGGCTATGACGGCTCATTCGCAAATCAATCCGGCTACTCCATGCTTCAGGGGAGTCTGATGATAAGATCTTCCTCTGTGATTGCAGACCATCTGATCATATCAGCCAAACCGGCACTCCCCCCGACGGCCCCGGTACAACTTGCGGCAATCCCGGGAGACGGCCAGGTCACATTACTGTGGGATCAGGTTCCCGGTGCCACCTCCTACAACGTGTATGTCTCAGATGCACCGGGAGTCACCAAAACGACCGGATACCTGTTGGCCGACGTCCCTTACCAGTGTTCGGTGACCTTGCTGGATAACGGCGTGCCGTATTACTTCGTGGTAACGGCAGTAAACAGCAGCGGCGAAAGCGTGGAATCGAGCGAGGTGAGCGGCACCCCCCATGCGACGCAGCCTGCGCCGGGTCTGATTGGAGTGTGGGGAGAGTTGAGCGTATCCGGCACGGATTTCTACAATAGCAGCACCGGCGAATGGGCGCCCGTCAGCGGAGGAGGAACGCGGATTGAATTCAAACCGGACGGCACGTATACCCAGGGGACTTTGATTCAATCATCCATGTACAATTGCTCGTCAAAATATTGGTTCTGGAGTGCCGGGCATGTCTCGATAAACGGCACCGTCATGACCCTCTCGCAGACTGAGTTCTACAAAAAGGTAACGGACAGCTGCAATAGTTCATACAACTATGACGGCCCGCTCCCGCTCCAAATTCGGTCCTATACCTGGTCAATTGAAGAGGTGCCTTCTCCTTATGTCGGTGAATCATGGTATACCGGTCCGGCAGCATATACGACTTTGATCCTGGATGGTGGCGTTACCTGGGGCCGATCTTCGTATCGCAGGAACTAGCCGGCTACACGGGGATGCTTACATGGTTTGAAACCCACAGGGATAAGTGCGTCCCAGGAAGACACGGCTGCAAGCTGATACTGCAGAGTAACTCTATCGCTTGAGGATGATTATAGAGCGTCTCCTCCCCGTTTGCCTTGAGAGCAGATTACCACATTCTTTGAAAGTGCAACAAACCTTGCACCTGCAACATAAATTGACGTCGCTCCCCCCCTCCAGTACCGATCTGCAACAATAAACTCAGAAAAAGTACACGTAAGTTGCAGCCGCGCTCGCGCGTGATTTCTCTAAGGCTTGTCTAACTCTTCGGATTTGCATGCTTTTGTTCTTTTTGGAGAGTTCGGCACGATTGCTGCGATGTACGGGACATACGGCGCCTTTTGCCGCAGCGGATTCTGTAAGCTGCGGACGATTCAAAGGGAACAGGAACGAAACGGCGAGGAGGAATATCATGGCACGCTCTAAACGATACGACAGCCAGATAAGTGATGACAACAGGCCCTGCCTGACCAAACACGCCGGTTCCAGGATGAATGGCCGCCGCATCAGCGTCGACGACGTGTCGCTTGTAATGAGTTATGGCCGCAGCTACCATGTGCGCGGTGCCGTGGTATATGCAATGGGTCATCGAGACGCCATCGTCTGTCACAATGATGGATTGAACCTGGAGAGACTTGAAGGTATGCAGGTAGTCTGCGCCAGAGATAACGGCAGCATCATAACGGCCTACCGCAACAAGGACTTTCGCGGGCTGCGCCGCAGAAATAATCGCCGACCTTCCGCAGAGTTCGCCTGGTCACGGGCAGCTCAGTGAGCGGCTCTCCCCGAAAACCCGCTCGACTGCAAGAAGCGAGGTGGCGGAGGGCCTTAAGCGTGCAGCGAAGGCAGCACTATCATGGCCTCTGCCTGAGAGCCTGGACCATGCCGCGCCGGAGAGGCTGCTGTATCCTCCTGTGGTTGCTTGCGAAGCTGTCAGGCAACAGCCTGAGCGGGCTACCTCCCGAGGCAGTACTCGCTCCCCCCTTTGAAAAAGGGGGGTCGGGGGGGATTTCGCCCAAGGCGCCACAGAGTGCAGCTTTGCAACTAACTGCAAATCCCCCTAAATCCCCCTTTTTCAAAGGGGGACTTTCAGCCGCACCCAGCGTTACTGAAGATCAGCGCTAATCAGGTAACTTAATGGCAGTGAGGGTTGGGGCGGGGATGGGCAAGTCCCTTCGATGTGGCTATAGTCCCCTCTCCAGCGAACGGCTTATAGGCCTCTTTGTTCAAGGGGGCTTCAAGTCACCCCGCGATTGTCTCTGGGAAACCGTGTGGTAGCATTAATCGACTGGAAAGGAGGTGAACGTCATGTACCGGAAGATCATGCTGGTTTGAATAATGATAATGGCGCTGGGATGTGTGGGGATGGGGAAGGCATCCGCGAAGGGTGAGGTTCCGCGAATGACCAAGGAGGAACTGAAGGCTCGACTGGGCGCCCCTGACGTCATTGTTCTGGATGTGAGGGCTGCACAGGACTGGAAGGCCGGAGAAGGGAGGATCGCCGGAGCGGTCCGGGAGGATCCGAAGGCATTTGACCGTTGGGGCGCGAAGTACCCGAAGGAGAAGACCCTGGTCCTCTACTGCGCCTGACCGAGCGAGGGAACCAGCGCCGGTCTGGCGCTGAAGCTGATGGAATACGGGTACAGGAAGGTGTTTGCCCTCAAGGGTGGCTGGGATGAGTGGTTCAAGGCAGGTTACCCGGTGGTGCCGAAGTAGCGCGGACTTCGGTATGAGGGGAAACCGCCTCCTCGTTGGACCGCGCTTCACGGAGTTGATGGCCGCAGTACGTAAGCAGGCGGAGTTATGAGGTTTATCCTTGGAGGCCGATTGTCCCCTCCCCCGGAGGGGGAGGGCTAGGGAGGGGGAAATCAGCCAGTTCTTCCCAAGAAGCCGCGGTCCTCCCCCCTCCCGACCTCCCCCCTCCGGGGGGAGGAGAGTTGCTAGAAGCTCATGCAGCGATGGGTGTTTTTTCTCGTCCACCGTCGCAAGGGGTCGTCATTTCTCGGATATATCCACAGGCCAACAAGAGGGGCACCCTATGCACTCCCTCGGCAACCTTGAGCTGCTCGAACTCTACAAGGTCGCTTTCCTCTGCTCGCGCAAATACCCTGAGATGGCTGCGACCAGGTCCTGCCAGTGGGCTGATGAGCAGCGGGAGAAAGGGGTCTGCGTCATTTCCGGTTATCACTCCCCGATCGAGAAGGATGTTCTTCGTCGACTGTTGCAGGGGACGCAGCCGATCATCATCGCGCTCGCCAAGGGGTTGCAGAAACTGGATGAGGAATGGAGCGCACCGATCGAAGCGGGTCGCTTGCTGGTAATCACCCGCTATGCCGACAGCGTGAGCCATGCCTGCGAATCCAAGTGCTTCCAGCGCAACCGTCTCATGGTCGGTCTCGCCGATGAGATCGTCATTGCCCATGCCTCGGCGGGCGGGAACCTGGAGCGGCTCTGCGCGGAGTGCGATCTCAAGAAGGTGTCGAGACTGTAATAGGCGGAAGTTCTGACTGCCTCCAGCAATCCCCTCGCCTTTTCCTCGCGCCATAAGGAGGACAGGATGACCAACGAGGGGAAATCATCGGGACTGCCTGACGGCTTCCAGCTCTATCCGCTGGTGATGTGCCGGGCTATCCCAGGATCTCGTTCAGCCCCAGCAATGTCTGAGAGATCTCTTCAGGGCTGGCATCCGCTATTTTGGCGCCGATGCGCTCTATGGCAAGAGTGCGGATCTGGCTGATTTTGATCCACGATTGTTTGGGGAGGGAGCGGGAGGTGATTTCGAGGGTAAGCGGAAAGCCCGCACGCGGTGGCTGGCTAGTCAATGCCACCGCTATGACTGTACCGGAGCGGGCATTGAAGACGTCGTGGCTTAGGATAAGGACAGGCCGCATTCCGCCCTGCTCGCTACCGCGCACGGGATTCAGGTCTGCCCAGCGGATCTCGCCCCTTAATATTCGGGCCATCGTTCGAGTTCCTCTGCCATTCCCTCCTCTGCCATGGCTTTTTCAAGGGAGGGGTCGAGCTTGGCGCATTCATGAGCAAGACGATCATGTGACATTCGGTCGAGCTTTTCCTGCATCGCCTCTTCAAGGGCACGACTACGATTGGGGAATACCCGCCTGGTGACCAGCCGATCCACTTCGATGAGGATCTTTTCGTCAAGCGTTACGGCAACCTTTGCTTTGGCCATTATGCACCTCTCTTTAAGGTATGATATTAGGTTATACCTTTGAGGGTGTCAACGTCGTCGTTGCCTCCCTTGCCCTGCATTTCAAGACCCCCCCGGGCGGTCGCAATGGTATCGGCCTCGACCGGCAGCTTGTCCGGCCGATAGCGCTTCACCCTGGCAAAGCGCAGGGCGATGCCGCCCGGATCGCGGACTGGATGCAGTCCCCGGCGCCGAGCCTGAGCTCCGGCCGGCTTTGGGGCAGGAGCCGACTTTTCCCCGGGCACTCCAGCCGGAAAAGCATGTATAATTAGGCTAGTCCGGTAGGTCCGGTAACGTCGGCATATTTCAGCATGTAGTCGAATAGCAGGCTATGCCATGGCAAAACAACACTGCTCATTCACCTTCATGACCTATAACGTCCACCGCCTGATCGGTAACGACCGCCACACCTCGGCCGCCCGCATCGCGCAGGTGATCGAAACCTACCAGCCCGACATCGTGGCCCTGCAGGAACTGCCGGGCGCCAGGTTCCGCCCGGAGGAGGGGGGCTGCTCCCGGGATCTCGCCCATGATCTGGCCTTGCTGGAAACGGGGCGCGGGCTCGTCTACACGGAGCGGGAGCGCTGGGGCAACGTGATACTGAGCCGTTTTCCCATGCGCCTTGTCAGGGCGGGAGGACTGCACCCGGAAACCAGGCGCCGCTCCATCGTGCCGCGGGGCGTGATCTGGGTGGAGATCGAGATCTGCGGACATACCGTGCAGGTCGTCAACACCCATCTGGGGCTCACCCCGCCCGAGCGCTCCTCTCAGGTCGAGGTGCTCGCCAGCGCGGAATGGCTGCAGCACCCCGCCTGCCGCCCCCCCATCATCCTGTGCGGCGATTTCAACGCACTCCCCAGCTCGACCATCCACAGACGCCTGAAGAGCGTCCTGAACGACGAACAGGAGAGCCTCAGCTTCGGACACACGGAATGGACCTTCCCGAGCCACTATCCGATCGTGCGGTTCGACCATCTCTTCGTATCCCCGAGCCTGATGGTCGAGAGCGTAGAGATTCCCCAGACCCAGCTGACCCGCGTCGCATCTGACCACCTCCCGCTGGTCGTCAGGCTGCGGCTTGGGTGATTTAGCCACTCCTGCCGCGTCCTGTCTGAAGCTTTTTTGCCACAGTGGAAGATCGGCGCTTATCAGGTAAGGTTAAAGTTATTGGTGCTGAGACCGAAGAGAATGTTGCTTTTAGATCTAAGGCAACATCCCCCGCGACGAGAAAAGGAGGCGAAATATGAGTGAATTCATCGATATGCCGGAGGAAATGGAAATACAGGAGGTGATCGTTGAGAGGGTCTTGCAGAGTACGGGGGCCCTGCTGGAGATCTGCCTGGTGAAGAACGGACCGCAGTATGAAGCGGCGCTGTTCTTCGATAAAAAATACAAGCCGGGACCGCCCCTGCCGCGCCCGCTTGAGGCCCCCTCGGGGCAGTCGACCCATTGGATGGGGGTGCGGCCGAAGGTGGGGCTGACGCAGGAGGAGGCGGAAAAGATCGCCTATGAGGTGAACGGGGTGAACGCCTTGCACCGGATCCAGATCAAGGACAACTGGGGCAACCTGCTGGATTGCGTCTAGAGCAGGTGCCTGCGTCCCTTCATCAAAAAACAGGCCGCTCCCGTTGCAGGGAAGCGGCCTGTTTTCTTCTGTTAAATAGTCCCCTTTTTCCCCGAGCTACATCTCCACCCTTGTCATAACCCCCTGCAGTTTCGTGGCTGGAAGTTTGTTGAACTGCACGAAATTCGGGGTCAGCTTCTTGAACAGGGCGAACAGCTTCCAGATCGGGTTCCTGGTTTCGATATCCTCAATGCCGTAGAAGATCACCTTCTCCTGGATGCCGTGGTCCTTAAGTTGCTTTTCGATGTCGAGGACGGTCATGTAACCGGCGCTGATCTCGAAGAACTCCAAGCCGGTGCCGACATCCTTCTTGAGCCGGCAGATGTTCCCGAACGGCTCATCGGTGCGGACTATGGATATCAGGATGTTACGCTCATAGATGATGTTCGAGCGGATCATGCAATGAACGATATAGGGGGGGATCACCTCCAGCGCCTTGAGAAAGAAGAGCGCGGTGCCGGGGATGTTTTTGCCCTTGGCGTAGATCTGCTCGTAGGAAAGCATGAAGGTGTCCAGATCCAGCGGGCGCAGGGCGCGGTACAGGGCGCGCTGGCCGTTGGTCCAGACCAGGATGGTGATGAACGGGATCGACGCCAGGATGATGGACCAGTAGGCGCCGTGCACGAACTTCGGGAAGGTGGAGGTGAAGTAGATGAGATCGATGGCCAGGATCCCCGCCACGATCGGGACCTTCCACTTCTTGGTGGTTTTTGAGAAGACGATGATCATCATGATGGCCGTGATGGTCATCGATCCGGTTACCGCCATGCCGTAGGCGGCCGCCAGGTTGCCGGACTTCTGGAAGAAGAACATGATGAAGATGACCGCGCACATAAGCGTCCAGTTGACCGCCCCGATGTAGATCTGGGACTGGATATGGGTGGAGGTATATTCGACCTTGAAGAGCGGCATGAGCCGGGTGGTGATTCCCTGGTAAACGATGGAGAACACCCCGCTGATGATCGCCTGGGAAGCGATGATGGTCGCCATGATGGTCAGGATCAGAAATGGGATGTAGAGCATGCCGGACTGTTCCTGGATCATGCCGAACAGAATGTTCTTCGTGTCGGGGTGGTGCAGCAGGAAGGCCCCCTGGCCCAGGTAGTTCAGGTACAGTGCGGCAAAAACGAAGTACCAGGCCCGGATGATCGGCTTCTTGCCCAGGTGTCCCATGTCGGCGTAGAGCGCCTCGCCGCCCGTGGCGCAGAGGATCACCTCGGAAAGGACGAAGTAGCCGGCGATGCCGTTTTCGCGGAAAAAGTCTATGGCGTAGATAGGATTGATGGCCCGGACGATGCCGGGGGTGCCGGAAATGGAGACCAGCCCCGACACCAGCAGCGCGAGGAAATAGACGACCATGACCGGGCCGAATATGCCGGCCATCCTGTCGGTGCCCCGCGACTGAAAAAAGAACAGGGTGATGGCGATCAGCGCCGCGATGGCTACCAGGACCCCCTGGCGGGTCGTCTCCAGGCCGGGGATGAGCAGGAGACCTTCCACGGCCGAGAGGATCGAGATGGCCGGGGTGATGACGCCGTCACCCAGCAGCAGCGACACCCCGAGGAAGGAGAGAAATCCGGCAAAGGCGAGCACTCGCCCCTTCCGGAACAGTTTGATGATGATTTCCCGCAGGACGATCTCGCCCCCCTGCCCCTTCTTGCCGAGGCTCATGGCGAGCCAGGCGTACTCCGCGGTAACCAGGATGGTCATGGTCCAGAAGACCAGGCAGAGGATGCCGTAGACGTTGGTCACGGTCGGCTTGGTCATGGTAAATACCACGGTAAGGGTATAGATCGGGCTGGTGCCGATGTCGCCGAACACCAGGCCCAAGGCTTTGACGATGCCACCCCAAAATGATTCCTGCTGCTTGCCGGTCATGAAACTCCCTGTTGCTGGGAAGCTGGTACTGATATTGAAGAAGAAAAGGCCGACATTGCCGGCGCTTCCGCTTTATACACTATTCCACAGAATTTGTAACCCTTTGCAGGTAAAAGGTCCGCTCGCGCAGTCTCAATTCCCCTGGAGTGGCTGCGGCAGCCCGGAAAAGCTGCTGCAATCATGCCGCCCCGAGGGGTGCGGCTCGGGGAGTTCGGCAGCGCGGCTATCTGGCACGACCCGCGGCCAATAGTGCGGAAATGCCCGTTTGCGCTTGACATTACAGGGCATTACTTGTAGTTTAAGTCGTTTCTCTCATGGCTTTAATCGACGGCGCGGAGGCCTTTTACATGGACTACAAGGAAACACTGAACCTGCCCCTTACCAATTTCCCTATGAAGGGAAATCTCCCCCAGCGCGAGCCCGAGATGCTGAAGCAGTGGGAGCAGGCTGCGCTATATTCAAAGATCGAGGAGACCGGCAAGGATCGGCCGCGCTACGTCCTGCACGACGGCCCCCCCTACGCCAACGGTCACATCCATATCGGGCACGCCCTGAACAAGATATTGAAGGACATCGTCCTCAAAAGCAAGCGGATGAACGGCTTCGACGCCCCCTACGTGCCGGGGTGGGACTGCCACGGGCTCCCCATCGAGCTGCAGGTGGAGAAGAACCTGGGCTCCAAGAAGCACGAGATCACCAAGCTGCAGATGCGCAAGCTCTGCCGGGAGTACGCCGCCAAGTTCGTGGCGATCCAGCGCGCCGAGTTCGAGCGCCTGGGGATCTTCGGGGAGTGGGACAATCCCTATCTCACCCTGCATCACAGCTATGAAGGGGCCATCGCCCGCGAACTCGCCCGCTTCGCCGAGAACGGCGGCCTCTACAAGGGAAAGAAGCCGGTGCACTGGTGCTCCTCCTGCGGCACGGCGCTGGCCGAAGCCGAGGTGGAATACGCCGACCACAAGTCGCCGTCCGTGTTCGTCAAGTTCGCGCTCAAGGAGGATCTGGGCCAGGCGGTGCCGGAGCTTTCCGGCAAGAAGGCTTCCATGGTGATCTGGACCACGACCCCCTGGACCCTTCCGGCCAACCTCGCGGTCGCGCTGCACCCGGAGCTTGAGTACGCGGCGCTGCTGGTAAACGGCGAGATCGTCATCGTGGCCGACGGCCTTAAGGAGAATTTCCTGAAGGAGATCGGCGCGCAAGGGGAGGTGGTCGCCACGTTCCCCTCCACCATCCTGGAGAAAAGGCTCTGCCGGCACCCGTTCTACGATCAGGATTCCGTGATCCTCCTGGGCGAGCACGTAACGCTCGAGGCGGGCACCGGCTGCGTGCACACGGCGCCCGGGCACGGCCAGGAGGACTACGAGCTCGGTCTCAAGGCAGGGCTCGACATCTACAACCCGGTCGACAACCGCGGGCGCTTCTACGAGAACATCGAGTTCTTCGGCGGCCAGTTCGTCTTCGACGCCAACAAGGTGGTCATCGAGAAGCTGATCGAGGTGGGGGCGCTCCTGGGGCACAAGGAGATCTCCCACTCCTACCCGCACTGCTGGCGCTGCAAGAAGCCGATCATCTTCCGGGCCACCGAGCAGTGGTTCATCTCCATGGAGAAGAACGGCCTGCGTCAAAACGCGCTTGCAGAGATCAACAACGTGAACTGGATCCCGAAGTGGGGCAAGGAGCGGATCTACGGCATGATCGAGAACCGCCCGGACTGGTGCGTCTCCAGGCAGCGCTCCTGGGGGGTGCCGATCGCGGCCTTCTACTGCAAGGGGTGCGGCGAGGTCCTGGCCGACGGAGCCATCATGCACCATGTCGCCGACCTGTTCACCGAGCAGAGCTCCGACATCTGGTACGACTGGGATGCCGCCGCCTTCCTCCCCGAGGGGACCAGCTGCCCCGGCTGCGGCAAGACGGAGTTCGACAAGGAGTCCGACATCCTGGACGTCTGGTTCGATTCCGGCGTGTCCCATGCCGCGGTGCTGGAACTCCGCCCCAACCTCGGCTCGCCGGCCGACATGTACCTGGAGGGAAGCGACCAGCACCGCGGCTGGTTCCACTCTTCGCTTCTGGCGAGCGTCGGCACCCGCGGGCGCGCCCCCTACAAGAACGTGCTGACCCACGGCTTCGTCATGGACGGCGCCGGCCGCAAGATGAGCAAGTCGGTCGGCAACGTGGTGGCCCCCGAGGACGTCATCAAGAAGTTCGGGGCCGACGTCCTGAGGCTGTGGGTTGCCGCGCAGGACTACCGCGAGGACCTGCGCATCTCCCAGGAGATCCTGACCAGGCTCTCCGAGAGCTACCGCCGCATCAGGAACACCTGCCGCTACATCCTGGGCAACATCCACGACTTCGATCCGCAAACCCAGATGGTGGCGTACGCCGACATGCCTGAGATCGACCGCTGGGCCATGCACCAGCTGGAGCTTTTGAAGGAGAAGGTGCTCGCCTCCTACAACGACTGCGAATTCCACATCCTGTACCACGCCGTGAACGGCTTCTGCACCGTCGAGATGAGCGCCTTCTACCTCGACATCCTGAAGGACCGGGTCTACACCAGCAAGAGCTCCTCGCCGGCCAGGAGAAGCGCCCAGACCGTGATGTACTCGATATTGGACGCCCTGGTCCGCATCCTGGCGCCGGTGCTCTCCTTCACCTGCGAAGAGGTTTGGGCCGATATGCCGGGCAAGCGGGAGGCGAGCGTGCACCTGGCGCTCTTCCCGGCGCTCACCCCGGAAACCAGGGACGAGGGCCTTTCGCAGCGCTGGGAGAAGATCATGAAGGTCCGCTCCGAGGTCTCCAAGGCACTGGAGCTCGCCCGGGTGAAGAAGGTGATCGGGCACTCTCTGGATGCCGCGGTAGCCATCAAGGCCACAGGCGATACCGCCGAACTGCTGAAGGAATTCGAGGGCGAGCTGGCCCAGATCTTCATCGTTTCGCAGGCGGGGGTTGCCGAGGAGCTTTCGGGCGAGGTGTACCGGTCGGAAGGGGGCGACGCGCTGGAGATCGCGGTGAGCGCCGCCCTGGGCGAGAAGTGCGAGCGCTGCTGGTGCTACGACGAGCGGTTGGGTGGGGATGCCGAGCATCCGACCCTCTGCCCGAAGTGCCTGGCGGCGGTGAAATAAGGAGTCTGCAAAGTCCCCCCTCTCCCCTTGCGGGAGAGGGGATTAAGAGGCGGGGCGGCAAGCACGGTTCTGTCCGAAGACCCCCTTTGACATAGGGGATTTAGGGGGATTTGGTTATGGCAACTAGAGGCTTAGAGGCAAATCCCCCCCAACCCCCCTTTTTCAAAGGGGGGAGCGTTTTTATGGGATACTACCTAATGAAATTCAGATATCTGATCCTTCTGACGGTCTCGGCGCTGGTGCTGGTCCTGGACCAGGCCACCAAGATCTACGTCGACCGGACCATGGCGCTGCACAGTTCCATCACCGTCATCGAGGGGTTCTTCAACATCACCTACCTGCGCAACAAGGGAGCCGCCTTCGGCATACTGGCCAACTCCAGCTATCGGCTCCCCTTCTTCATCCTGGTCTCTACGGTGGCGGTTTGCGTCATCGTCTTCGTGATCAAGCGGCTGCGCGAGGACCAGAAACTGGCGGCGATTTCGCTCTCGCTGATCTTCTCCGGCGCGCTCGGCAACCTGATCGACCGGGTGAGGCTTGGCGAGGTGATCGACTTCCTGGACGCCCACTGGTACAACCACCACTGGCCCGCCTTCAACGTCGCCGACTCCGCCATCTGCGTCGGCGTGTTCCTGCTCGCCATCGACATGTTCCTGGAGGAGCGCAGGGAACAGAAGACGCGCTAGCAGGTGGGAAGAAAGCTGGGGAAGGTCAGATCATGTAGGGTGGGCCCTGCCCACCATCGGGACGCGTATGCGGTGGGCACGGCCCACCCGACCTTACTGAAAATACTCCCTCCCCTTCAAGGGGAGGGTTGGGGTGGGGATGGGGCAGCCCGCAGCAAAACACCACCATCCCATGTCTTGATCCGCATCATCCGTCCAATCAATCCGTGTCCGGCTTAAGGTTCAGTTTTTGAACCTACTGGCAGGCGACGAGCGAGCAGAAAAGATCCTTAAGCTCGGGCGGCAGCCGCCGCGCACGCATCTCTTCGCCCACGCAGGCAAGCGTCACCCGTGCCTCGACCAGAAGCTTGCCGTCTTCCTTTCTGATCACCTGCTGCGCCGCAACAAACGAGCTGTTCTTCACAGCCACGATCTGCGTCTCGACCTCCAGCAGGTCGTCCAGCCGGGCCGGCGCGCGGTAGTTCGCCTCAATCGCCACCACCGGAAAGATGATCCCCATGTCGTGCATGGCCCGCACCGAAAGCCCGCGCTCCCTCAGGAACTCGGTCCTGGCCCGCTCCATGTAGCAAAGGTAATTGGCGTGGTAGACCACCCCCCCCGCATCGGTATCCTCGTAATAAATTCTTACTTCCATCACATCTCCTGCCGGCGTTTCCTGGATTTCCCCTCGCCCTCCGGGAGAGGGGCAGGGGTGAGGGCGCTGCCATCTGCGAGAGTGGGGCGCCTCGGCATAAAAGCGCCGACTCCCTCACCCCGGCCCTCTCCCGGGGGGAGAGGGAGAGCTGGTCTCTAAGTGGGCGCTAAGCGAGGTAGGGTGGGCCGTGCCCACCACACCGGGTCCTGATGGTGGGCACGGCCCACCCTACGTGATTACGGTCCCGCTCAACTTAAATGGCAGTCGTGTCAGAAGGGGCGCTATCTGCTAACTCGGTGGTGCTACCGGTGGTGAGCCTTGTCCCAGAATCCTCTCGTACACGGCGCGGACGGCACTGGTGACCCGCTCGTAGTCGGCCATCAGCGCCTCGCCCGGGTTCTTGAGCAGGGCGTCGTAGCCGAGCCTGCGGGCCAGCTTGTTAAGGTACTTGAGCGGCCCCCCCAGGTCGTTCATGGAATAGTCGTGGATGATGCGCAGGCGGTTCTCCAGCCGGCGCAGGAAACGGTACCCCTCGGCCAGCGCCTGGTAGTCGTTCTCCGGCACCAGGTCAAGCCTCCGCATCGCATCAAGGGCCAGCAGGGTGTTGCAGTTGCGGATCTCGCGGTGCTCGGAGCCGTGCTTTAGCTGCAGGAACTGGATGATGAACTCGACATCGACCATGCCGCCGCGGCCGGTCTTGATGTTGTAGCTCCCGACCGTCTCCCTGGCGAGCTCGTTCTCCATGCGCATGCGCAGGCGATGGATCTCGCTTCGCACCCGTTCGCCGGCGCCGCCGCCGTACACGGCGCGCTCGATGACCTGCTCGACCGCCTCCTTGAGCTGCGGCCCGCCCAGGCTTACCCGCGCCTTGGTGAGCGCCTGGCGCTCCCAGATCTGGGATTCGGTGGAGTGATAGCTCTGGAACGACTCCAGCGAGGTGACCAGCGGGCCGGCGTTCCCCGAGGGGCGCAGACGGGTGTCTATCTTGTAGACGTACCCCTCGCGGGTCGGGGTGGTCAGGACCAGGATGATCTTCTGCCCCAGCTTGGCGAAGTACTCACGGTTGGTGATGCTCTTCTCGCCGTCGGTCATCCCCTGGCCGGCGTAGATGTAGATGATGTCCAGGTCGGAGTGGTAGTTGAGCTCGAACCCCCCGAGCTTTCCCATGCCGACGATGGCGAAGGATGCCTCATGAACGGTTCCGTCCTCGTCATGCACGACCGGCCGCCCGAAACGGGTGAGCTCCCCCGCCGCCAGACGGCAGGCGGCGCTCAGGCAGACCTCTGCCAGGTCGGTGAGCTGCAGGGCGACCTCTGGCTGCCCCATCTTGCCGTGCACGTCGTTCATCCCTATGCGCAGGAACTCCTCGTGCCGGTAGCGCCGCAGGGCGTCCAGCTGCTCCTCGAAACCGTCGCACTGGGACAGGTGCGTATCCAGCTCCAGCGCCATGATGGCCCGCCCCTTCTGCAGGTAGGCATAGCCGCGGGTGGTCATGCCGTCCAGAAGCTCCGGGTGCCCGATGAAGATCTTGGAGAGGAATTCCGACATGCCGAACATCGAGGTGAGGAGCTTCAGGATGTCGCGGTTCTCGGCAAGGAGCGCGTAGAAGGAGGAGCGGGTCCTGGTGGAGGAGAGAAAGCGCTCCAGGTTGGCCAGCGCGAGATCGGGGTCCGGCGAGCTGAAAACCTCCTGCAGGAAGAGCGGCGCGATCTTCTCCAGGGTGCGCATGCCGCGCTCGGTGAGGTTAAGCTTGCTGGGGCCGTCGCGCAGCACCAGCAGGTTCTGGTAGGCGGCATCGACATGCTCGAAGCGGCGCTCGGCCAGCATGTCCTTGATCAGGTCGGGGTCGGCGCTGCGATCAAAGAAAAAGTAGACCTCCGGGAGCACCTCCTCCTTGATGCGCTGGTCCCGCGACAGGAACAGATCGCCGTAGATCGCGGAGACCGTCTTCCGGTGCGCCTCGAGGGCCTCGGTGAAGCGCTGGGCGCCGTCCCTTCTCAGGTAGCCGCAGCGCCTGGCCAGGGCACGCATCTCGTCTTCCTTCCTGGGGAGCGCATGGGTCTGGCGCTCCTGGACCACCTGGATCCTGTGCTCCACGGTGCGCAGGAAGCGGTACGCCTCGGACAGGGCGATGCAGTCGGCCTCCTTGATGATGCGCGAATCCCTCAGGGTCTGCAGCGCGTTCAGCGAGTTGCGCTCCCGAAGTTTCGGGTTCTTCCCGGCGTAGACCAGCTGCAGCGCCTGGATGAAGAACTCGATCTCCCGGATGCCGCCGCGCCCGAGCTTGATGTTGACCTCGCCCTCCTGGCTCCGGGTCAGCGAGGCGTCGATGCGCTTCTTCATCGACATCATGTCCTCGATCAGGTTGTAGTCCAGGTAGCGCCGGTAGATGAACGGGTCGAGGGCCGCGAGGATCTGCTCCCCCAGCTCGATGGAGCCGGCGACCGGCCGGGCCTTCATCATGGCCGCACGCTCCCAGGACTGCCCCCACGATTCGTAGTAGACCTCGGCCGAGCGCATCGAGGTGGCGAGGTCGCCGGCCTTGCCGTCCGGCCTGAGCCCCATGTCGACGCGGAACACGAAGCCGTCCCCGGTCGCCTGCGAGATGGCGCGGCTCACCATCTCGGCGAGCTTGACGAAAAAGGTGTGCAGCGAGAGCTTTCCCTTGACGGCGCCCCGGCCGTCGGCGACACCGGTGCTCTCCCCCTTGTCGGAGGAGTAGAAGTAGATCAGGTCGATGTCGGAGGAGAAGTTGAGCTCGCGGCCGCCCAGTTTCCCCATGCCGATGATGGTGAAGGCGGCCTCGACCGGGCCTTCGGGAGTTCGCGCGAGCGGCGTGCCGTGCTCCCTGACCAGCTCCCGGAGGGCGGCCTCGTAGGCGAGCTGCAGGGTGACGGCGGCCAGCGAGGCGAGCTCATCCGTCACCTCCTCCAGGGGGGCCAGCCCGTTCAGGTCGCGCGCGGCGATGCGCAGCATCTCGGCATACTTGAAGCGGCGCAGATGGGGGAACAGCTCGTGGTAGGAGAGCTCGGCGGGGAGCCGGCTGCGCAGCTCCGAGAGCATCTCCGCCTCGCTCCGTTTGCGCATGATCTCCCGCTCCAGGAAGAGCCGGTGGAAATAAGAGGGGTCCTTGCAGATGATGTTGGTGAGGAAGGGTGAGGAGCCGCAGATGTTCATCAACTGGGTGAGCAGCGCCCGGCGGGAGCAGAGCTCCTGAAAAGCCTCGGGGCCGGCCACGGTCGATATGCGCTCCACACCGTTTAACGCCATATCGGGGAGCGGCGTGGCGAGGGCCGCGATGGCAAGCTCGGCCAGACAGTGGTTCGGCAGCACGCTCGCCAGCAGGCGCAGGTTTTCGGCCGAGCGGGCGCCGTAGCTGAAGCCCCCCTGTTCGAGGAAGTGAGCGAGCTCCTCGGCGGATTGGCCCGCAAGGGCCTGCAAGAGACCGCCCGCGAACTCGGAGAGCCGGCTCATAGGCCGACCAGGGCCCTAAGCTCCCTCTGGTAGTCGCCCCGCACCACACCCTTTTCGGTGATGATCCCGGTGATGTAGCGGGCGGGGGTGACGTCGAAGGCGGGATTCCTCACCTTCACCCCTTCCGGCGCCGTGCCCACCCCCTGGACCCTGGTCACCTCCTCGGCTGCGCGCTCCTCGATGGGGATCTCGTCGCCGCTGGCAAGCTTCAGGTCGAGCGTGGAGATGGGGGCCGCCACGTAGAAGGGGATCCTGTTCTCCTTGGCGAGCACCGCGACGCTGTAGGTGCCGATCTTGTTGGCGGTGTCGCCGTTTGCGGCAATCCGGTCCGCGCCGACCACGCAGAAGTCGATCTCGCCGGTTTTCATGAGCCAGCCGGCCATGTTGTCCGTGATCAGGGTGACCGGGATGGCATCCTTCATCAGTTCCCAGGCGGTGAGCCGCGCCCCCTGGAGCCAGGGGCGGGTCTCGTCGGCGAAGACCCGGATCCCCTTGCCCGATTCATGAGCGGCCCGGATCACGCCGAGAGCCGTGCCGTAGCCGGCCGTGGCCAGGCCGCCGGCGTTGCAGTGGGTGAGGATGGAGGCGCCCTCCTTGATCAGGGGTGCTCCGTTTTTGCCGATTTCCCGGCAGATTCTCAGGTCCTCCTGCTCGATGCTGATCGCCTCGGCCTTGAGCATCTCCCGGATCGAGTTCAGGTCCAGTTCCCGGTGCTGCAGCGCCACCCGCTTCATCCGCTCCAGGGCCCAGAACAGGTTCACCGCGGTCGGCCTGGTGCGGGCCAGCACGTCGCAGACGTTTTCCAGCTGCCGGTTGAACGATTCGAAGGTGTCCGCTATGATTTCGCGCGCCCCCAGGGCGACCCCCATGGCGGCGGCGACGCCGATGGCGGGTGCCCCCCGGATGATCATGCCGCGGATCGCCTCGGCCACGCCGCTGAAATCGGTGTACTCGTTGTAGACCTCCTCGGCCGGGAGCCGGGTCTGGTCGATCATGATCACCTTGTTGTCGCGCCACTCTATGGTTCTGAAGGACATGGTTGTTACCTCTTTAATTTGCTACCCGTTCAGCTTCTTCAACAGCAGTTCGTTCACCAGCGCGGGGTTCGCCTTCCCCTTGGAGGCGCGCATCACCTGGCCCACGAAGAAGCCGAAAAGGGTCTCCTTGCCGCTCCTGTACTCGGAGACCTGGCCGGGGTTTTTCTGCAGCACCTCGTCGATCATCGCCTCGATGGCGCCGCTGTCGGAGACCTGCACCAGACCTTTTTCCTGGACGATGGCGGCGGGCTCCTTTCCGCTCTTGTACATCTCGTCGAACACCGTCTTGGCGATCTTTCCGGAAATGGTTCCCTTCTCGATCAGCTTCAGCAGCTCGGCCAGCAGCGCCGGCGTGACCGGGCACTCCGCGATATTCCTGCCGTCCTCGTTCAGGGCCCGGGTCACCTCGCCCATCACCCAGTTGGAGACGGTCTTAGGCTGCGCGAACAGGGCGACCGTCTCCTCGAAGTAGTGGGCCAGCTCGCGGCTTGCGGCCAGCACCTCGGCGTCGTACTCGGGGAGGCCGAGCCCGGTCGTGAAGCGGCTCCGCTTCGCCTCCGGGAGCTCGGGAAGGGTGGCGCGCACCTGCTCGATCCACTCATCGGAGACGATGACCGGGACCAGGTCCGGGTCCGGGAAATAGCGGTAGTCGTGGGCCTCTTCCTTGCCCCGCATGGAGCGGGTGGTGCCTGTGCTCGGGTCGAAGAGGCGGGTTTCCTGGATGATGCGCCCCCCCTCGTCCAGGATCTCGGCCTGGCGCTCCATCTCGTACTCGATCGCCTGCTTGATGAACTTGAACGAGTTGATGTTCTTGAGTTCGGCGCGGGTGCCGAAGACGGTGGAGCCGACCGGCATGAGCGAGACGTTGGCGTCGCAGCGAAAGCTCCCCTCCTCGAGGTTCCCGTCGCAGATGCCGAGGTAGACCACGATCTGGTGCAGCTTCTTCAGGTAGGCGATCGCCTCGTCGGGGGAGCGCATGTCCGGCTCCGAGACCACCTCGAGAAGCGGGGTGCAGGCGCGGTTCAGGTCGACGCAGGAGTCGTCGCCGATCCCGGGAAGGTCGGCGTGCACCAGCTTGCCGGCGTCCTCCTCCATGTGGATCCGGGTGATGCCGATCCGCTTCCTCTCCCCCTCGATGTCGATGTCCAGGTGGCCGTTCAGGCAGATGGGGAGATCGAACTGGCTGATCTGGTAACCCTTGGGGAGGTCGGGGTAGAAGTAGTTCTTGCGGGCGAAGACCGAGCGCCGGGTGATGGAGCAGTTGGTGGCGAGCCCCGCCCTGATGGCGTACTCGACCACCTTCTGGTTCAGCACGGGGAGCGCGCCGGGAAACCCCAGGCAGACCGGGCAGGTCTGGGAGTTGGGCTGGGCGCCGAAGCGGGTCGAGCAGCCGCAGAATATCTTCGTGTTGGTGGTGAGCTGGGTGTGCACCTCAAGCCCGATGACGACCTGGTATTTCATAGATGAGCTCCGGGGAAAGTGGCGCGGGCGAACACAAGGTTCGCCCCTACAGCCACAACTTTACGATTTCCGTAGGGGCGAACCTCGTGTTCGCCCGGTTTATTACAGCGCCGCCTTCCTCTGGTGCCAGTCGGTCTCCCTTTCAAAGGCGTAGGCGGCGGAGAGGATCGACTCCTCGCCGAACGCCTTGCCGATCAGCTGCAGACCGATCGGGAGGCCCGCCTTGCAAAAGCCCGCCGGCACCGAGATGCCGCAGGTCCCGGCCAGGTTCACCGGAATGGTGAAGATGTCGGAGAGATACATCTGGAGCGGGTCGGCCAGCTTCTCGCCGATGCGAAAGGGAGGCGTCGGGGCGACCGGGGTCAGCATGACGTCGACCTCCTCGAACGCGGTCAGGAAGTCCTGCCGGATCAGGGTGCGCACCTTCTGCGCCTTCAGGTAGTAGGCGTCGTAGTAGCCGGAGGAGAGCGCATAGGTGCCGAGCATGATCCTGCGCTTCACCTCGGGGCCGAACCCCTCGTCGCGGGTCCTGGCATACATCTCGCCGAGCCCCTTGGCCGACTCGCTGCGGTGCCCGAAGCGTACGCCGTCGTAGCGGGCCAGGTTCGAGCTCGCCTCGGCCGTCGCGATCAGGTAGTAGGTGGCGACCGCGTACTCGGTATGCGGCAGGCTCACCTCCCTGATCTCGGCGCCCAGGCTCCTGTAGAGCGCTATCGCCTCGTCCATGGCGCGCTTCACGTCGGGGTCGAGCCCCTCGATGAAGTACTGCTTGGGAAGCCCGATCTTGAGCCCCTTTACTCCGGCGCCGAGCCCGGCTGCGTAGTCGGGGACCGGCGTGTTGACGGAGGTGGAGTCGAGCGGGTCGTAACCCGCGACGGCGCCGAGCATGATCGCCGCGTCGGTCACGTCGCGGGTCAGCGGTCCCACCTGGTCCAGAGAGGAGGCGTAGGCGATGACGCCGTAGCGGGAGACCCTGCCGTAGGTGGGTTTCAGGCCGACGCAGCCGCAGTGGGAGGCGGGCTGGCGGATGGAGCCCCCCGTGTCGGTGCCGAGGGTCGCGGTCGCTTCCCGTGCTGCGATCGCCGCCGCCGAGCCGCCGGAGGAGCCGCCCGGGGTGCAGTCGAGGTCCCAGGGATTTCTGGTCGCGCCGAAGTGGCTCGACTCCGTGGAGGAGCCCATGGCGAACTCGTCCTGGTTCAGCTTGCCGACGATGACAGCGCCCTGCTCCTTCAGGCGCGCCACGGCGGTGCCGTCATAGGGGGGGACGAAGTGCGCCAGTATCTTCGAGCCGCAGGTGGTGCGGATCCCCTTGGTGATGAAGATGTCCTTGAGCCCCACCGGGATCCCGGTGAGCACGGAGATCTCACCCGCGGCGATGCGCCGGTCGGCAGCCTCGGCCTCGACGAGGGCCTGTTCCGGGGTCACGGTGATGTACGCGTTCACCCGCTCGTCCACCGACTCGATGCGCTCCAGCATGGCGCGGGTCGCCTCCACCGAGGAGAGCTCCTTCGCCTTCAGTTTCTGGTGCAGTTCATGTATGGTAAGGTCGAAAATTTCCATTAATAACGCTCCATCCTGAACTCATTGTCATAACTGATTGGTACCAATCTCCCGCTTGGTCTTCTCCCCTCCCTTGATGGGAGGGGCGGGGGGAGGGTGAGGCTTATGCGAGCTTTTCACCCTCTCCCCAGCCCTCCCCCATCAAGGGGGAGGGGTGTTTGTGCACTATGCGGAAGATCAGTGCTAATCAGGTTGTCATAAGAGGGTTGATCTCTCCCCCCTTTTTCAAAGGGGGACTTTCTATTCAATCACCTTGGGCACCCTGAAGAAGCTCTCCGCGTGCCTGGGGGCGTTGGCCAGGGCGGCATCGACGCCGATCGCCTGCCCCGGCTCATCGGGCCGGAAGGCGTTTTCCATCGGTACCGCATGGGAGGTCGGTATGATCCCTTCGGTGTCAAGGGCGTTCAGTTTCTCTACGTAGGCGAGTATCGAGTCCATCTGCACCGTAAAGGTGTCCAGCTCGGTCTCGGTGAGCTCCAGTCGGGCGAGCCGCGCCACATGCTCAACCTCAACTCTCGTGATCTTCATGCCTGCTCCAAGGTGCGCTCTGACACGCCCTGATGTTAATGCTTGCTACCGGTTATTATCATGAAAGGGGTAAAAAGGCAAGGAGAGGGGGCTAATCCCGCTCGAGGATCCCCCCTTCGGCCGGATTCGACGGGGCGCTCTGCACCGTCTCCCCGTTGACCGCTGCGAGGCTCGTCACCGTATAGCTGTAGCGCTCCCCGACGAGGATTTCCTTGTCCTCGTAGGTGGTGCCGGTGACCGGTGCGGCGTTCAGCGGGGAGAGGGTCAGGTCCGCCGTAGCTTCAGCGGATGAGGACGTGTCCGCCGTAGCTTTAGCGGATGAGGACGTGTCCGCCGTAGCTTCAGCGGAGGCGGAGAGTCTGCTGCGGTAGATGTTGTACCCGATCAGCGATCCCTCCTCGGGCGGGGGCGCCACGAAGGCCAGCACCACCCCGGTCGCGGAGGAGAGCGCTTCTACCACGGGAGGAAGGGGAGGTGTCACGGCGGCGCGGCGTGCCAGGTTGGAGTCCCTGCTCCGGGCGCCGCCCGTGGTGAAGGCGCGCACCTTGTACTGGTAGCTCTTTCCCTTCTTCGGGGTGTAGTCGTCGACCAGCAGGCGGTTGCCGATGCGCCGGACACCCTGCGGGAAGTCGAGATCGATCCGGGCCAGTTGAGAGTAGGCGCCCGGGCATTCCTCGCAATCCTCCGCCGGCGGCAGCAGCGTGCGCCTGAACAGCAGGAAGCCGGCCAGATCCCTGAGCGGCGCCCCTCCCTCCTCCCTGGAGGGCGCGCTCCAGGTTACCTCGAAGCGGGCACCCTTCTGTGCGATGGCCAGGTCGGAAACCGGCGCCGGGGCGAGCGCCTCGGGCGGGACCAGCGCCCCCTTCTTGCCGCAGCCGGAAAGAAGCGCGAATCCCAGGATCAGCGGCATGGCGCACGGCAGCCGGCCTTTACCCCATCCCCGCCCCGACCCTCCCCTTGAAGTGGAGGGAGCTTTTCGGCTGAAGAAATCCCGCAAAGCCGCCACCGGCTACCTTCCTTCCTTGGCCCGGGCGATCTCCGCCCGCACCCGCTCCAGGGCGGTGCCGCCGGTCGCGCTCCGGGCGTTCACCGAGGCCTCCAGGGTGATCGAGGCGAAGATGTCGCTATCGATGCGCGGGGAGAAGAGCTGCCACTCGGCCAGCGAGAGCTCCGGGATGTCCATTTCGTTTTCGATGCAGTAGCGCACCGCCTTCCCCACGACCTCGTGGGCGTCCCGGAAGGCGACCCCCTTTCTCACCAGGTAGTCGGCGACGTCGGTGGCGGTCGAGAAGCCCGAGGCCGCCGCCGTCTTCATGCGGACCGGGTTCACCCGCATCTCGCGCACCATGTCGGCGAAAACCTTGAGGCATCCCTTCACCGTGTCGATGGTGTCGAAGAGCGGTTCCTTGTCTTCCTGCATGTCCTTGTTGTAGGCGAGCGGCCGCGCACCAGTTCCGGGACGTCCGGGTTCTTCTTCTGCGGCATGATGGAGGAGCCGGTGCAGAAGGAGTCGGAGAGCTCGACGAACTTGAACTCGCTGGTGGACCAGAGGATCAGCTCCTCGGAGAAGCGGGAGAGATGCATCATCAGGATCGACGAGGCGGCGCAGAACTCCAGGGCGAAGTCGCGGTCCGAGACCGAGTCGAGCGAGTTGCGGGTCACCTCGGTGAAGTCGAGCAGGTCCGCCACGTACTCCCGGTCGATGGGGAAGGTGGTCCCGGCCAGGGCGCCTGCGCCCAGAGGCATCACGTTGGTCCGCTTCAGGCAGTCCTCCATGCGGGCCTTGTCGCGCCTGAGCATCTCCAGGTAGGCGAGCATGTGGTGCGAGAAGAGGATGGGCTGGGCGGTCTGCAGATGGGTGAAGCCCGGCATGATGACCGAGAGGTTCTCCTCGGCCTGAAACAGCAGCGAGTCGATCAACAGGTCGATGTAGGCGGAGATCTCCACCAGTTCGTCCCGCAGATAAAGCCGGATGTCGAGCGCCACCTGGTCGTTGCGCGAGCGCCCGGTATGGAGCCTTTTCCCGGCGTCCCCGATCCGCTCCGAGAGCCTCGCCTCGATGTTCATGTGGATGTCTTCCAGCGAGACCGAGAAATCGAAGCTCCCCGCCTCGATCTGCACCAGGATCGCCTTCAGGCCGGAGACGATCGACTCCACGTCGCTGATCGGGATGATCCCCTGCTTGCCGAGCATGGTGGCGTGTGCGATGGAGCCCCGGATGTCCTGGTGGTAGAGGCGCTTGTCGAAGTTGATCGAGGCGGTGAACTCCTCGACGAATTTGTCGGTGGGTTGGGTGAAGCGTCCGCCCCACAGCTTGTCTTTTGACATGGTTAGATCTCCCGCTTTATGTATGGAATAGCTGGTTTCAACTTTTTCCGGCTCTCCTCCCCCCGGAGGGGGGAGGTCGGGAGGGGGGAAGAATCAGGCTTCTGCGAAGAGCGTCGGGTTTCCCCCTCCCTAACCCTCCCCCTCCTGGGGAGGGGACTTATGGATGTGATCCTACTCTTCCTGCATCATCCGCGCGCCGTCGCCGTCCCCCACCTTGACCCAGCCGGCGTCATCGGTAAAGCGCAGCACCGAATGGACCTTGAGCGGCACCCGCGAGGTGCGCGGGTCGAGCTCGTGGTGCAGCGGGAGGTTGAAGTAGAAAAGCCTGGTCCCGCTGCCGAACCTGAGCCGGCATACCGGCGCCCCGTTGAAATCGTCGCTTGAGAATTCCCGCTCCTGGTACTGCAGCATCTTGTGCTTGCCGCTTATCACCACCAGCGATTTGCCGTAGCAGGAATCACACGTGACCCCCTCGATCTCGCTTTCATCGGAACAGTTGCCGAATATGGTGACCGTTTCGCGCACCCCCGGGGTATCTTCCAGGTACTCGCCGTAGAAGCCGGAGAGGACGTCGCGGTAGGAGCGGTGCTCCGGCTTCGGGTTGCACTGTATCACGAAGATGGCGTCCAGCGACTGCCTCATGGTGAAAAACAGCCGGTTGGCGTGGTCGATGATCTGCTTGATGTTGGACGAGTAGAGGTCCCGGTAGAGGTAGTCAAGGCAGATGATGGCCATGAAGTTGAAGCAGGCCGGCTCTCCCCTGAAAAAATAGAAGTGGCGCCCCCGGTACAGGTCGTGGTCCTTGTCCAGGAACTCCTCGCCGCGGAAGGGGTGGGTTTTCGCCTCCAGAAAGACGCGCAGCTTTCCGCTTGCCTCCTTCACCGCGATGCAGCACCAGTTCACCGGCATGCCGAGTATGTCGCCCGAGTCCACATCCTGCTCCAGCAACTGCAGCGCCTCGGCGTTGTCCGCGTGGAAGCGGATCAGCATCCTGCGGTACTCTTCCAGCGGGATCTGCTCCAGGCCGAACATGGTGACCGTATTGCAGCGGAAGTCGCCCTCGATGGTCGAGAGGACCTGGTCGAAGCGGGAGAGCGGAATGGAGCTTTCCGGAAACATGAGGAAGTGCAGCCGCTTCATGTTTCCCTCGCCCGCAGCCACCAGGTCGAGGATCCCCTGCACCATGACCCATTGTTCCTCCGGGTTGCACAGCGAGAAGAGGTGCCCGCGGCGCTCCAGGCGGTTCGGGATCTGGGCGATCAGGCAGTGCAGGTGATGCCCCAGGGCGAAATCAAGGTGGACATGTTTCTCGATGATCTTGACCATAGGTTGGATGCTCATCTCGGGAGAATCAAATCACTGCAACTGGAATCAAAGAACCGGAAATCACGGGACGCAGATTTACCTGATAAAGACTGATCAGAACAACTACAAAACTTGAGAATCAGGTTTAACAAAGAAGTTGTTTGATCAGGCCTTTTCAGTCTTGATCAGCGTCCGAAGGTTTTGAGGCCTTTCGCTCTGTTTTGCCCTGGCGTCTGCACTCGACGGTCTCCGGGAAGATCTTTCCCAGGATGAAGCGGGCTCCTGCCGGAATCTTGTACTCCGCCAGCTCGGCGCGCTTAACCCAGCGCGCCTCCGCGACCTCGTCGCGGTTATGGTTCACGTCGCAGTAAAGCGGCGTGCAGAGGTAGTAGATGATGATGAAATGGTAGTTGTCGTCGCCGGGGGTGACATGCTCAAAGATGTCGATGAGTTGCCCCACCTCAACCTCCAGGCCGACCTCCTCCCATACCTCGCGCTTCAGTGCCTGGACGATCGGCTCTCCGAGGTCGATCTTTCCGCCCGGCATCACCCACTCCCCCTGGAAGGGGGGGACGGAGCGTTTGGTCAAAAGCACCTGGTCGTCGCTGTCGACGATGACGGCGACCACCGAGGTGACGATGTGGCCTGCTTTGAAATCGTTTTGCGCCATAAAGCGGATAGGGGCACGAAAGTCTCGTGCCCCTATGACCTCCTAAGCTGTATCTTACTCTATTTATTCTTGTTTGCCTGCATCAGCGAGCGGATCCTGAGCCTGAGCGAGTTCAGCTTGATGAACCCCTCGGCGTCCGCCTGGTTGTAGACCTGGTCCTTCTCGAAGGTGGCGAAGTCGAGGTTGAAGAGCGAGTCGCTCTCGGACTTCCTCCCCACGGTGCGGCAGTGACCCTTGTAGAGCTTCACCCTGGCCACGCCGTTCACCGACTTCTGGGAATCGTCGATCAGGGTCTGCAGCATCTCGCGCTCGGGGGAGAACCAGTAGCCGTTGTAGACCATCTCGGCGTAGCGCGGGATCAGGGAGTCGCGCAGGTGCATGACCTCGCGGTCCATGGTGATCTGCTCGACCGCCATGTGGGCCTCGCGCAGGATGGTGCCGCCCGGGGTCTCGTAGACGCCGCGGGACTTCATGCCGACCGAGCGGTTCTCCAGGAGGTCGACCCGGCCGATGCCGTGCTCGCCCCCCAGGGTGTTCAGGTGGGCCAGCAGCTGTGCCGGCGACATGGGCACGCCGTCAACGGCGACCGCGTTCCCCTTCTCGAACTCGATCTCCACGTACTGCGCCTTGTTGGGCGCCTTCTCCGGGGACTTGGTCAAGACGAACATGTTCTCGGGGGGCTCGAGCCAGGTGTCCTCCAGGATGCCCCCTTCGAAGGAGATGTGCAAAAGGTTCCGGTCGCTGGACCAGGGGCGCTTCTTGGTGATCGGGATCGGGATGTCGTTTCTCTTGGCGTAGTTGATCAGCGCCTGGCGGCTGTTCAGCTTCCACTCCCTCCAGGGGGCGACCACGGTGATGGCCGGGTTGAAGTGGTAGTAGGCGAGCTCGAAGCGGACCTGGTCGTTCCCCTTGCCGGTGGCGCCGTGGGAGACCGCGTCGCAACCCTCGATCCTGGCGATCTCCATCTGGCGCTTGGCGATCAGCGGGCGCGCGATGGAGGTGCCGAGCAGGTAGGCCCCTTCGTAGATCGCGTTGGCGCGGAACATCGGGTAGACGAAGTCGCTCACGAACTCCTCGCGCAGGTCGTCGATGTAGACCTTGTCGGCACCCGTTGCCAGCGCCTTTTCACGGACCGGATCCAGCTCGTCACCCTGTCCCAGGTCGGCGGAAAAGGTCACCACCTCGCAGCCGTACTCGTTTTTGAGCCACTTCAGGATGATGGAGGTGTCCAGCCCGCCGGAATAGGCGAGGACGATCTTTTTCACTTCTTTCTTGGCCATGGGTTCTCCTTACGGTTTATTATGGACTAGTTCTTTAATGAAGAAGTCGCGGATATCTCTGCTCTCAGACATACTGCACTTCCTGCAGGATCACCTTACCTATGTATGGCTTCAGTGCTTTTCTGGAGACAAGATCGACCTTGGTCCCGCCGAAAAGCTCCTCAAGGTAGTACTCAAGAGTCATGAACCTGATCAGTCCAATTGGCCTATTAAAATCCACCAGCACATCAACGTCGCTGTCGTCGCGCGCTTCGCCGCGGGCAACCGAACCGAAGATGCCGATGTCCGAAACGCCGAAATCCGTGGCGAGCTCCTCTTTGTGCTCGCGAATGATATCTTTTATCTCGTTTAGAGGCTTCATCTCATCAGGCTCCTAACTGCACCTGCGCGTGGATTACTTCATCAGCATCGCCATGATCGCCTTCTGGACGTGGAGCCGGTTTTCCGCCTCGTCCCAGACGGCCGAGTGCGGCCCCTCGATGACGTCGTCGCTGATCTCCTCGCCGCGGTGCGCGGGGAGGCAGTGCAGCACCATGGCGTTACCCCGGGCCAGGTCGAGCAGCTCCTCGTTCAGCTGGAAGCCGGCGAACGCTTTTTCCCGGATCTTCTGCTCCTCTTCCTTTCCCATGCTGGCCCAGACGTCGGTGTTCAGCACGTCGGCGTCCGATGCGGCCTCCTTCGGGTCGCGGGTCACCACGATCTTGGAGACGGTGCGGGTGCGGGCCCACTGGAGCACGTTGGGATCCGGGTCGTACCCCTCGGGGCAGGCGAGCGTCAGGTCGAATCCGAAGATGGCTGCGGCCTCGATCCAGCTGTTCGCCATGTTGTTGCCGTCCCCGATCCAGGCGAACTTGAGCCCCTGGTAGCCTCCCTTGTGCTCGATGACCGTGAACAGGTCGGCCATGATCTGGCAGGGGTGGTGCAGGTCGGTGAGGCCGTTTATGATCGGCACCGAGGCGTACTTGGCGAATTCCTGCACCGTTTCCTGGGCGAAGGTGCGGATCATGACGCCGTCGCAGTAGCGGGCGATGACCCGGGCGCTGTCCTTGATCGGCTCGCCGCGTCCCATCTGGGAGTCCTTGCCGTTTATGAAGAGCGGGTGCCCCCCCAGCTGGTACATCCCGACCTCGAAGGAGATCCTGGTCCGCGTCGAGGACTTCTCGAAGATCATCGCCAGCGTCTTTCCCTTCAGCAGATGGTGCTCGACACCGCTCTTCTGCTTTTGTTTGAGCTCTTTGGTCAGCGCGAAGATGGCGTCAAGTTCTGCCTTGGAAAACTGGCTCAGTGCGAGGAAGTCTTTTTTCATAACGTGGGCTCTCACTTAGTATTTTTGATGTGACCGGTCAGGTCTGTTGCGTATGCAGTCAAGATTGCGACGTTGCTCCCTCCCCCAGCCCCTCCCATAAAGGGAGGGGGGCATAGGAGCGGTGCAATATTCCCCCTCTTGCGGAAGAACGGGGCAATAGTCCCCTCTCCCCTTGTGGGAGAGGGTTAGGGAGAGGGGGAAAAACGCCGCCTACTCCAGTTCCTCAAGGATCCCGGTCAGTATGGCGAGCATCTCGTCCGCTTCCCGTTTGCCCACGATCAGCGGCGGAACGAAGCGGAGCACCTTCTCCTGGGCGCAGTTCAAGAGGAGCCCGCGCTCGAGCGCCTTCTTTACGATGTCGGCGCCGGGGATGGAGAGCTCCACCCCGATCATGAGCCCGATGCCGCGCACCTCGGTGATCGCCGGGAACTTCCGCTTCAGTTCCTCGAGTTCTCCCATCAGGTATTCGCCCATCTCCTCGGTCCGGTTCAGGATCCCCTCTTCGAGAATGACGCGCATGGTGGCTACCGCCGCAGCGGTCACCAGCGGGTTGCCGCCGAAGGTCGAGCCGTGGGTGCCGGGACTGAAAGCCGTGGCCAGCTCGTCGGTGGCGAGCATGGTGCCGATCGGCGCCCCGCCGGCAAGGGCCTTGGCCAGGGTCATGATGTCGGGGGTGATGCCGAAATGCTCGTGCGCGAACATCCTGCCGGTCCGCCCCATGCCGACCTGCACCTCGTCGAAGATGAGGATCAGGCCGTGCTCGTTGCAGATCTCGCGCACCTCCTGCAGGTAGCCCGCGTCGGGGACCACGACTCCGCCCTCACCCTGGATCGGTTCCAGCATCACCGCGCAGGTGCAGTTGGAGACCGCCTTGCGCAGCGCGGCCGCGTCGTTGAACGGCACGTGGCGGAAGCCGTGCAGCAGGGGATCGAAGAACTTCTGCACCTTCTCCTGTCCGGTCGCCGATACGGTCGCCATGGTCCGTCCGTGGAAGGAGGCGAGTGCGGTGATGATCTCGTAGCGATCCGGGCCGAATTTTTCACGGCTGTACTTGCGGGCCAGCTTGATGGCGGCCTCGTTCGCCTCGGCGCCCGAGTTGCAGAAGAACGCCTTGTCCGCGAAGGAGTGGCTGCAGAGCAGCTCGGCGAGCTCGATCTGCTGCGGGATGTGGTAGTAGTTCGAGCAGTGGATCAGCTGCGCCGCCTGTGTGGCGAGAGCCTTCGTGACTGCGGGGTGGCAGTGACCGAGGTTGTTGACGGCGACTCCCGCCAGGAAATCAAGGTACTTCTTGCCGTCCGCGTCCCACAGGTAGCACCCCTCCCCCTTGACCGGCACCAGCGGGAACCGGCCGTAGGTCTTCATGATGTACCTGTCCGCTTTTTCAATCCACGCTGCAGAATTCATTTCAAACTCCTTAAAACCAGGGGCTAGGGACTGGGGGCTAGGGGCTAGAAAAATCGAACAGCCCGTAGGTCGGGTTAGCGTAGCGTAACCCGACAGCTCAATCCAATGCCATAGATGCTGACATCGTTTTTATACCCGATTAGCGTTGATCTTCCGCTGTTCAGGTCCCTCCCCCTTCAAGGGGGAGGTCAGGAGGGGGATGGGGGTGTTATTGGCACCGGAGCTGCCCCCCATCCCCACCCCAACCCTCCCCTTGAAGGGGAGGGGGTTTTTCAGCGGAAGATTGACGCTAATCGGGTTTTTATATGTCCGAATGCATGTCGGGTTACGCCCGGCGGGCTAACCCGACCTACCGCTACCAGCGTAGAACGTAGAACGGATTCTTACGCCTGTATCTCCGTCCCGATCCCGATATTGGTGAAGATCTCCAGCAGGATGGCGTGCTCGATCCTGCCGTCGACGATGTGCGCCTTCTTGACGCCGGCCGCCAGAGCGTCGGTGCAGCAGGTGACCTTCGGAATCATGCCGCCGGTCACGGTGCCGTTTTCTATCAGCGTCTCGACGTCGGAAAGCGGGATGCTGGAGAGGAGCTCCCCTCCCTTGCTCTTCACGCCGGAGACGTCGGTCAAAAGGATCAGCTTCTCGGCATGGAGCGCCGCCGCCACGCGCCCCGCCACCAGGTCGGCGTTCACGTTGTAGCTCTCGCCGTCGCGCCCCACCCCGACCGGGGCGATCACCGGAATGAAACCCCCCTTTTCCAGGGCCAGCAGGATGGAGGGGTTCACCTCGATTACGTCGCCCACGAAGCCGATGTCCACCATCTCGGTGCTGCCGTCATCCCGGCGCACCTGCTGCAGCATCTTCTCGCACAGCAGGAGGCCGCCGTCCTTGCCGGAGACGCCGGCCGCGCGCCCCCCGTGCTGGTTGATGTAACCCACCACCTCGCGGTTCACCTGGCCTGTCAGCACCATCTCGACGACGCCCATGGTCTCGGCGTCGGTCACCCGCATCCCCTTGACGAATTCGGAGGTGATGCCGTAGCGCTTCAGCGTCTCGTTGATCTGCGGGCCGCCGCCGTGCACCACGACGGTGTTGATCCCTATGTATTTGAGAAGGATAATGTCGAGTGCGAACGACTTCCTGAGCTTCTCTTCGGCCATGGCGTGGCCGCCGTATTTGATTACGATGGTCTTTCCGGAGAAGCGTCTTATATAAGGGAGCGCCTCCATCAGTGTGCTCGCCTTCTCTATGAGTTTCTGCATGTGCGCCTCTATATCGTTATGCTTGTATGGAAAGTGGCTAATATAGCAGATAGGGGGAAATAATCAACTTCAAAGAGGGATGCTGCGGAACCGCTTCAGGCGCTCTGGCCGGGTTGGTTGGGGATGCTGATGATGACGCTGGTCCCGACCTCGGGCTCGCTCTCGATGCTCAGGCTGCCGCCGTGCATCCTGATGAAATCACGGGCGTAGAAGAGCCCGAGGCCGAAGCCGCGGATCTGCCCGGCCCGGTCGGCGTCCACCTGGTAGAACTTCTCGAAGATCTTGGCGAGCTGGTCCTTGGAGATGCCGATGCCGTCGTCCTTGACCGTGATCTGGCAGCTCTCCCCGACGCTTCTGAGGGTGACGCAGACCACGCCGGTATCCTTGGAGAATTTGATGGCGTTGTCGATCACCTGCTGCAGGGCGAAGGCGAACTTCTCCAGGTCCAAAGGGAGCTCCGGGACCTGCTCCAGGTCGCACTGCGGGGTCACGCCCGGCTTCTCGGACCACTCCCTGGATCCTCTCAGCAGTTTCGGTATCAGGGTGTTCAGGTTGCAGGGGGTCAGCTGGAGTCCGCCGCCGCAGTCCATCACCGCCGAGAAGGTGAGCAGGTCGCTCACCAGCTTGCCGAGGTAGCACGCCTCCTGGTGGATCAGCTCCAGGTGCCTCCTGGAGGTCTCGTCCTCGGGGTCGTAGATCCCGGCGGCGAGGTTTTGCAGGAAGAGCGAGATCGAGGTGATCGGGGTGCGGAACTTGTGGGAGATGAGCGAAAGGAAGTTGGTCTTGAAGCGGTCCAGGTTCCTCAGGTTCGCGATCTCCTCCTTGAGCGCCTTCTTGACCAGCGCCTTGTCGATGGCGCTCTTTAGCTGCAGCAGGTTCAGCGGCTTGGTGATGAAGTCGTCGGCATCGGCCTTGAGCGCCCTGAGGATCAGCTCCTTGTCGGCGTAGCCGGTCATGATGATCACCACCACGGTCGGTTCCCGCTCCTTGAGGCGCTTCAGAAGTTCCAGGCCGTCGAGCTTCGGCATCATCACGTCGGTCAGGACCACGTCGATCCCGCCGCGCAGGAAGATGTCGAAGGCCTCGCCGCCGTCGGAGGCCTGTACGATGTTGTAGTCGTGCAGCACCCTCATGCAGAGGTCGCGGATCACCGGCTCGTCGTCGACGATCAGGACGGTTTTCCGCTCCTGGTCCTGCAGCAGCATCTGGTCTGACCTTTGCGTGAGTTCGTACATTGCGCTCTCTTCGAATGCTTTATTTGATGCCTATGATGGAGCTGAATTCCCCTGAGCAGGGTCAGGCTTTCAACCTTCCCCCCATCCCCCTCCCAGCCTCCCCCTTGAAGGGGGAGGAGCCTAAAATCCCCTCCCCTTCAAGGGGAGGGGCAAAGGGGAGGAGCCTAAAAATCCCCTCCCCTTCAAGGGGAGGGTTAGGGTGGGGATGGGGGCAAGGTGGTAATGTGACAAAGTAGAATCAGGGAGAGTGGGGAATCCGCTACCCCACGATCCGGTACACCGCTTCCAGCGCGTCGGCGAGGTGCTCCGGCTTGGAGCCGCCCGCCTGCGCCAGTTCCGGCTTGCCTCCGCCGTTGCCCCCCACGATCGGCGCAATGGCCTTGATGATGTCGCCCGCCTTCCAGCGCGCCGACAGGTCGGCCGTCACCGCCACCAGCAGGTTCGCCTTGGAGGCGTCGCTCGCGCCCAGCACGATGATGCCGGAGCCGATCCGCTCCTTCAGGGTGTCGGAGAGCTCGCGCATCCCCTTGGCGTCCCCCTCCACCTTGACCGAGAGTATCCTGATGCCGTTTTGCTCCCGGACCTGCTGGATCAGGTCGGCCGACTTGGAGGCGTTCAGCCGCGCCTGCAGCGTTTCCAGCTCTTTTTGCAGCTCGCGCTGCTGAGCCAGGAGCTTTTCGACCTTGTCGAGGGGCGAGCCACCCTCCGCCTTGAGCAGTGCCAGGATGCCGCGCTGCTGGTCCTCCAACTCGTGCACGACGGCGAGGGCGCCGCTGCCGGTCTGCGCCTCGATCCTCCTCACCCCCGCCGCGATGCCGACCTCGGAGAGGATCTTGAAGAGGCCGATCTCGCCGGCGCCGTGCACGTGGGTGCCGCCGCAAAGCTCGGAGCTTACCTCGCCGACCCGCACCACCCGGACCACGTCGCCGTACTTCTCGCCGAAAAGCGCCGTGGCTCCCGCCGCGAGCGCCTCGCTGGCCGGCATCTCGCGCGACTCGACCGGAGCGTTGGCCATGATGTAGCCGTTCACCAGCGTCTCGACCCGGCGCAGCTCGGCGGGGGTCATCGGGAGGAAATGGGTGAAGTCGAAACGGAGCCTGTCGGGCGCCACCAGCGACCCCGCCTGCTTTACGTGCTCGCCCAGCACGCTGCGAAGCGCCGACTGGAGCAGGTGGGTTGCGGTATGGTTCCTGGCTGCCGCCGCGCGCATCGGCACGGAGAGCTTCAGGTCGGCCGCCTCCCCGGTCCTGATGCTGCCGGAAACCACCTTGCCGCGGTGCACGATCAGGTCGGTGAAGGGGCGCGCCGTGGCGGTGACGTCGACGTGGCCGGAGCCGGTCGAGATGGTCCCGGTATCGCCGGCCTGGCCGCCGGACTCGCCGTAGAACGGGGTGGAGGCGGTGACGATCTCCACCTCCTCTCCCTCGTTGGCCTCCTCGACCAGGACACCTTCCCGGATGATGGCGCTGATCGGGGAGTAGGCGGTCTGCTCGCTGTACCCCAGGAAGTTCGTGGTGATGCCGGTGCCGTGCAGCTCCTTGTAGATCGAGGCGAGCCCTTCCTCGCCGGAACCCTTCCAGTTCTCGCGGGCCTTCACCCGCTGCTTCTCCATGCAGAGGGCAAAGCCGTCCTCGTCCAGGGTGAACCCTTCCGCCTCGACGATGTCCGCGGTCAGGTCGACCGGGAAGCCGAAGGTGTCGTACAGCTTGAAGATCACCTCTCCCGAGATGACGCTCTCCCCGGCACGCCTGAGGCTTGCGGTCTCCTCGTTCAGGATGGCGAGGCCGCGGTCCAGCGTCTCGGCGAAACGCTCCTCCTCGGCGTGGATCACCTTCTTCACGTAGAGCTCGCGCTCGATAAGCTCCGGGTAGGCGTCGGCCATCATCAGGTTCACCGCGTCCACGATCCGGTACAGGACCGGCTCGGAGATGCCGAGCATCTTGGCGTGGCGCGCCGCCCGGCGCATGATGCGCCTCAGCACGTAGCCGCGCCCCTCGTTTGAGGGGAGCACGCCGTCGCAGATCAGGAAGGTGACCGCGCGGGCGTGGTCCGCCATCACCCTCATGGAGACGTCGTCTCTTTCGTCGGAGCGGTATTTTTTCCCGGAGAGGGTCTCGATGTGGCGGATGATCCCCTGCAGGAGGTCGGTGTCGTAGTTCGAGGTCACCCCCTGCATGACCGCCGAGACCCGCTCAAGCCCCATGCCGGTGTCGACCGACGGCTTGGGGAGCGGGGCCAGGGTGCCGTCCTTGCTCCGGTTGAACTGCATGAAGACGTTGTTCCAGATCTCCATGTAGCGGTCGCAGTCGCAGCCGACCGCGCACTCCGGGGAGCCGCAGCCGGTCCCCGGGCCGTTGTCCCAGAAGATCTCGGTGCAGGGGCCGCACGGTCCGGTGTCGCCCATGGACCAGAAGTTGTCCTTTTCGCCGAAGCGGTAGATCCGCTCCAGCGGCACCCCTTCCTGCCGGTTCCAGATCTCGGCCGCCTCGTCGTCGTCGGTGTAGACCGTGACGTAGAGCCGGTCCCTGGAGAGGCCGAGCTCCACGGTGAGAAACTCCCAGGCCATGGCGATCGCTTCCTTCTTGAAGTAGTCGCCGAAGGAGAAGTTCCCCAGCATCTCGAAGAAGGTGTGGTGCCTCGCGGTGCGTCCCACGTTCTCCAGGTCGTTGTGCTTCCCCCCTGCGCGCACGCACTTTTGCGAGGAGACCGCCCTGACGTACTCCCGCTTCTCGAGGCCCAGGAAGGTGTCCTTGAACTGGTTCATCCCGGCGTTGGTGAAAAGGAGCGTGGGATCGTTTCTCGGGATGAGATTGGAGCTCTCCACCAGGGTGTGCCCCTTTTTCTGGAAGTAGGTGAAGAACTGCGCCCGGATTTCTCTGCCTGTCATAGGAACGACCTCAAAAGTGGAATATGTATTTCAAATATGTCGATTTCAATCAAGGCAGTGCCGGCTTGGCGCTGCCAAATGCCGCCAGATGTCTCCCCCCTTTGAAAAAGGGGGGTCGGGGGGGATTTGCCTTGGGAGTCGTCGGTTCACTCCCCGGGGCAGCCATGCCCGTTCAACTGCCTGAAGATGACGGAGAGCGAGAACCCCTTTCTCTGCAGGTACCCCACCACCTTGCGTTTTTCCTTGTCCGTCGCCGTCGCCGGGTCGAAGCCGGCATAGCGGCGCGCGATCATACCGGCCAGGAGCTCGCTCTCGCTGAACTCCTCGCTGATCTCGGCGAGCACCTCGCTCACGATCCCCGCCTCGACGCCGCGGCGCGCCAGCTCAAGCTTCAGCCTGCCGCCGTACCCCCTGCCGTTTCGCACAGCCGAAGAGGCGAAGCTCCGCGCGAAGCGGGCGTCGTCCAGGAGGCCGAGCTCCCTGAGCCTCGCCACGCTCTCCCCGATCCCCTGCTCCTCGTACCCCTTCTCCTTGAGCTTTCTCTTGAGCTCGGCCTCGGAGTGGTCGCGCAGGGCAAGGATCCTCAGGCTGCAGTCGAAGGGGGAGCCCCGCTTCACCTAGTACTTCTCGATGATCAGCTCGCCGTCGGCGGGGAGGTCGTCTTCCACGGTGAAGTCGTCCCAGCTCGCGTCCGAGGTGGAGGAGATGCCGGAGACCTTGAGGGCGAAGTCGTCGGGATTGCTCGACTGCCGGATCGCCTCCTCGTAGCTGATCAGCTTCCTGGTCAAAAGCTGCATGAGCGACTGGTCGAAGGTCTGCATGCCGTAGCTCGTGTATCCCTGGGCGATCGCCTCGGGGATCTGCTTGGTCTTCTCCTTGTCGTCGATGCAGTCCCTGATGCGCGCCGTGCCGATCATGATCTCGACGGCGGGGACCCTCCCCTTGGTGTCGTTGCGCGGCACCAGCCGCTGCGAGACCACCCCCTTCAGTATCCCGGAGAGCTGCATGCGCACCTGCCTCTGGTGGAAGGGGGGGAACACGGAGATGATCCGGTTGATGGTCTCGGCGGCGTCCAGGGTGTGCAGGGTGGAGAGCACCAGGTGGCCGGTCTCCGCCGCGGTGAGCGCGGTCTCGATGGTCTCGTAGTCGCGCATCTCCCCCACCAGGATCACGTCCGGGTCCTGCCTGAGCGAGGAGGTGAGCGCCTTGCCGAAGGTGAGCGTGTCGAAGCCGACCTCGCGCTGGCTGATCAGGCTCTTCTTGTCCTTGTGCAGGTACTCGACCGGGTCCTCGATGGTGATGATGTTGCAGGTCCGGTGCTCGTTGATGTAGTCGATCATCGAGGCGAGCGTGGTCGACTTGCCGCTCCCCGTGGTGCCGGTGACCAGGATCAGGCCGCGCTGCTCCATGGCGAGTTTCTTCAGGACCGGCGGGAGGTTCAGCGCCTCCAGGGTCGGGATGGCGATCGGTATGGCGCGCAGCACCAGGGCGACGGTGCCGCGCTGGGCGAAGGCGTTCACCCTGAAGCGCCCGAGCCCCGGCACGCCGTAGGAGAGGTCGACCTCGAAGTTCTCCTCGAAGATCTTCTTCTGGCGCTCGTTCATGATGCCGTAGGCCATGGTGCGCACCGCGTCCGAGGAGAGCCGCTCCGCGTTGGGGATCGCCCTCAGGGCGCCGTCGATCCTGACGATGGGAGGAAGCCCCGCCTTCAGGTGGATGTCGGAGCCCTTGGCCTTCATGGCTATGGCGAGGATCTCGTTGAGCTCCATGGGGTTAGGCTTGGCCGGGTGCGGCGGCTTGCGGCGGCGCGATCAGTTTCTCCCTGATCTCGTTCAGCATCTCGGGGTGCTCCTTGAGGAAGATGCGGGAGTTCTCGCGCCCCTGGCCGATGCGCTCCTTGCCGTAGGAGAACCAGGCGCCGGACTTGTCCACGACGTTTCGCTCCACCGCGAGGTCGAGCACGTCCCCTTCCTTGGAGATCCCTTCGCCGTAGAGGATGTCGAACTCCACCTCTTTGAAGGGGGGGGCGACCTTGTTCTTGACCACCTTGACCCGGGTGCGCGAGCCGATCATGTCGTTACCCTGCTTGAGCGCCGCGATCTTGCGGATGTCCATGCGGACCGAGGCGTAGAACTTGAGCGCGTTCCCCCCCGTGGTGGTTTCCGGGTTGCCGAACATCACCCCGATCTTCATCCTGATCTGGTTGATGAAGATGACGCAGCAGTTCGACTTGGAGATGATGCCGGTGAGCTTTCTCAGCGCCTGGGACATGAGCCGCGCCTGCAGGCCCATGTGGGAATCCCCCATGTCCCCCTCGATCTCCGCCTTGGGGACCAGTGCCGCCACCGAGTCGACCACCAGCACGTCGATGGCGCCGCTTCGGACCAGGGTCTCCGCGATCTCCAGCGCCTGCTCGCCGGTGTCCGGCTGGGAGACCAGCAGGTCGTCGGTCTTCACCCCGAGCTTCCTGGCGTACCCGATGTCGAGGGCGTGCTCGGCGTCCACGAAGGCTGCGATGCCGCCCAGCTTCATCGCCTCGGCGATGATGTGCAGCGCCAGCGTGGTCTTCCCCGAGGACTCCGGTCCGAAGATCTCGATGACCCGGCCGCGCGGCACCCCCCCCACGCCGAGCGCGATGTCGAGCGAGAGCGATCCGGTCGGGATCGACTCCACGTCCGGAAGCGGCTCGTCGTTGCCGAGCCTCATGATGGCCCCCTTGCCGAACTGCTTCTCTATCTGGCTGAGCGCCAGGTCCAAAGCCTTTTCCGCTTTTTCCTTGTCGAGCATCGTTTATATCTCCTGTTGCCTTTGGCAGGTCGCGTATTTGACGAAAATTTTATCCCATCACACATAGCACAACCGCTAGCGCCATTTCAAGCTTATCCTCAAAAGGATCGGGGCAGAGCGTTCCTGGTTCAGCCTCTCTCCCCCCTTTGGAAAAGGGGGGCGGGGGGGATTTGGCCCAAGCTGCCAAGGAGAGCGGTTGGCGACCGAACTGCAAATCCCCCTAAATCCCAGCGTTGTCCGGTTAAGTTTTTGCACTATGGTGCGCTCGTCGTAACAGCTTAACTTTATACGATTTACCTGCTCTT
>Ga0154470_1033_pt1 | contig 167531 bp, 142 predicted proteins | sample RifGroC2_FD_115949 | JGI IMG/M metagenome (GOLD analysis project Ga0154470, IMG submission 115949) | Geobacteraceae bacterium GWC2_58_44 | reverse complement strand
TGGAGGGAGGAGGATTCGAACCTCCGAAGTCGATGACGACAGATTTACAGTCTGTTCCCTTTGGCCGCTCGGGAATCCCTCCAGACGAAGAGCTACTTTTTCATATGGAGCTGACGATGGGACTCGAACCCGCAACCTGCTGATTACAAGTCAGCTGCTCTACCAATTGAGCTACGCCAGCCTTTCATCCGCCAATCATCTGCTCCGTTTCGCGTTTGGAAACCTGCGTTGCAAAGCGAATCCCTTTTCTAAAGCAAAACGGTCTGAGTGTCAATATCTTTTTCACTGCTTGAAAAATAATTTTCTGAAAAACCCCGAAACAGGATACCGCATAGCACCGCCCGATGCACCCTGAGAGACACAAACCCATAGCATATCCGGCTTTTGGCGCAGCGCAAGTAGAAAACCTCTACAGCAGCAGATTAGCAGTATTCACGATGTTGGACAAGTTGCCGGCCGGGAATCAGGGGTGGCCGGGAAGTCATGATGCAAGAGCCAGCACCTCGCTTGCCAGAACAATCCTGTCTTCTTCTACCACAATCGCGTGGGCGCTGTGCTCTAGCCGTTGGTATAGGTGCAGGTACTTCCCGATCTCCGCCTGTTGCCCTGTCTTGCGCCCATAATACTTACCGGTCTGGGCAAAGACCGAGGTTGCCGCCCGATCGTCATAAACGGCAAAGTCCAGGGAGCCGTAAACGTCGCTGCCACTGAAATCTATGGTCGAAGGGAGTTCATCGCGGAAGGCAAGCCGCACCTCAACGCCGTCCCTGTGCTGCGCCAGCAACACCTTCTGCACCTCCCCATCGCACAGCTCCTCGCGGCTGGTGATGAAGATTCGGGTGATCTTTATGCCGCGCTCGATGGCACGCAGATTGGACTGATAGAAGTTAACCAGCACCCCGCGGCTCAGCCATCCCGATGTCAGCGGATCAACCGCAAGTATCTGGTGTGTGGTCTGATCGGACTGCCGGGCGCCTTCGAGGTAGAAATCCATCTCGTCGAGCGGGATGAAGCCCTGCTGCAGCTGAGTGATACTCTTAAGCGTGCCGGCAACGAGATCCTGCGCCTTGAGCCGGCATTCGGCATCGGTTATCTGAGCCAGGGCAAAAGGAATCACGTGGACCTGCTGGTACTGCATCAGGAGATCCGATTTGGTTTTCGCCACATCTTCCCGCACCAGGTAGGTCACCAATGACAACAGGATTCCAAGACCGAACACTATGTAGGCCGCATCCTCATTGTGCAGCACCATATGAAAGAAGATTGCCAATCCCGAACCGGCCAGAAACTCTATGAATACCGCCATGTCATGTATTTTTTTATTCATCTCTCTCATGTTTCCCATGTATCCCCCTGTCGTGTGATGCGGGCAACAACCCGCGCCCGTACTCCGCTGCGGAGCACGGGCAATAAAAAAAGCCGGGCCGCCTCAATATCGGTTGGATATTTTGGCGGCCCGGCTGTCTCGATGAGACCCAATAGGCTTTCCGTCCCACCCTCACGGGTGGTTTAGTATTGTCAGTATCTTGTGCTTATTCGGTGTATGATTTATGATTTTGCAGGAAGATAACCCGTGAAACGGTCAAAGTCAAGCAAAACCGTCAACCGGCTATTCTAAACTGCTGTCTTTACGTCATTTTCGTGTCACAGCTGCCAGGGCCAAGGCATGTTTGGTTCACCTGCAGCATGACCATCTAAGAACCTCTGACTGCACATTGTGTTGATGAATCAATCAGAGCGTCCCGCGCCCGACATCAATAACAGGAGTTGCGGCGTGAGATACTGTAACTGTGCTGAAAACCAGGGGGGGGGTCTCACCCCAGGAGCAGCGCCGGGCCCCACCTGAATCGCAAATTCTCCAGCTTTACGGTACCGCCTGTGACCCTCAGGCTGCCGGTCCATCCCTTAGCGACCGGTATGCCTCCATAGCCGCAGTCGTATCCCCCCTCAGGGTGACCTGAATATCCCTGTGCATCTGCATCGAGTCGCTGAGGTCAACGGCCATGAGCTGGATAACGTCATCGTCGATGGCAGCTTCAGGAAATGGGCGGACTGCAAGCAGCTACCTCTTCGGTCTCGCTCCGAACAGCTCTTCAGCCGCAGCTTCGCGGCCGCACTCCTTCAATGCAAGCAGACAGTTCTTGCGCTCATCCGGGACGTGGTACAGGAGCAGCGATTTCTGAAGCCCCTTCTCGCGGTCCGTCTTCGGCACGTAAACCTGCTCGCCGGTGAAGGGGTCGACTCCCGCGTGGTAGATGCAGGTCGAAAGGGTCCCCGGGGTGGGGGTGAAATCCTGCACCTGCTCCACCTGCATTCCCCAACTCTTCAGCATGAGCGCCAGATCGACCATGTCGGAAAGTGTGCAGCCGGGGTGCCCCGAAATGAAATAGGGGACGATGTGCTGTTTTTTCCCGATCCTGCTGCTCTCTTTCAAGAAGGTGATCCTGAACTGCTCGAAAGACGCGCGTCCCGGCTTTCGCATCACCGAGGTGACCCGGTCCGTCAGGTGCTCCGGAGCGACCTTCAAGAGACCGCCGACGTGGTGCCCGACCAGTTCGCGCAGATACCGGGGCTGGCGCTCGAGAAGATCGTAGCGGACGCCGGAGGAGACGGCGATATGTTTCACGCCGGAGACGTTGCGCGCATTTGCCAGCAGGCGTGAGCTCCTCGCGTCGTCGGTGACCAGGTTGCCGCACGGCCTCGGGAACAGGCAACTCCCCCTGCGGCATTTGGCTCCCGCCACGCGATCCCCGCAGGAAAGGCCGAACATGTTCGCGGTCGGCCCACCGATATCGCTTACGCTGCCGCGGAACCAGGGGAGAGCGACAAGCCGCTCCAACTCCTGCAAAACGCTCCCCTCGCTTCTCGACTGGATCGTCTTGCCCTGGTGATGGGTGATGGCGCAGAAGGCGCAGCCCCCGAAGCAGCCGCGGTGGGTGGTGATCGAACTCCTTATCTGCTCATAGGCGGGGATCGGCGCGGTGTAGCTTGGATGCGGGGCTTTCAGGAAAGGAAGGGCGTAGATCCGATCAAGCGCCTTTTCCGAGAGCGGCTCAGCGGGCGGGTTGCAGACGAGATAGCGCTCGGCGTGACGCTGTGCCACAATCTTCGCGCAGCCGGGATTCTGCTCGCCGGACAAAAGCCGGAACGATTCGGCGTAGGCTGTCTTGTCCGCAGCTACAGTCTCGAAACTCGGCAGTTCCAGCACGCCGGTTGCGGCAGAGGCCTCCGGGAGAGCTGACGAAGCGTAGGCCGTGCCGCGGATGTCCCTGATCGCGGTAAACGGCTCGCCTGCCTGGAGCCTTTGCACCAGCTCCAGGAGCGGGCTTTCCCCCATCCCGTAGACCAGGAGATCCGCCTTGGCGTCGAGGAGCGCGGACCGGCGCACCTTGTCTTCCCAGAAATCGTAGTGGGCGAAACGCCTGAGGCTTGCCTCGATGCCGCCGATGACGACCGGGACGTCGCGGTAGGCCTCCTTCAGCCTGGAGGTGTAGACGATGGTGGCGCGGTTCGGGCGGGCGCCGTGACGGTTACCGGGAGTATAGGCATCATCGCGGCGCAGCTTGCGTGCCGGGGTGTAGTGGGCCACCATGGAATCCATGGCCCCTGCCGCCACGGCGAAGAAGAGGCGCGGACGCCCGAGCGCCATGAAAGGCTCCTTGCTGCGCCAGTCGGGCTGCGCGATGATGCCGACCCGGAATCCCTTCGACTCCAGGAGCCTCGCCAGGAGCGGAACCCCGAAGGCGGGATGATCCACGTAGGCGTCACCGGTGACGAAGATCACGTCGAGTTCGTGCCAACCGCGGGATTTGGCTTCGGAAAGGTTGATCGGGAGGAACCTGGGGGATAGCTGCTTTGCCGCTCTTGCCTGTTTCATAAAAACCTTGAGTTGATGCTACTTTTTCAGCCAAACACGTTCGACAGGAGTCCCCCCCTCTAAAGGAGGATCTTGGGAAAGTCCCCCTTTGGCAAAGGGGGATTTAGGGGGATTTGCTTTTAGAGTGCCGAGGCAAATTTGCTTCCAAACCAAATTTGCTTCCAAACAAATCCCCCCCAACCCCCCTTTTTCAAAGGGGGGAGTGATTGTCGAAGGGGGGAGAGTTGGCGAGAATCGGCCTTTGCCAAGGGCTTGGAAACTTTACTTTACGGGAACATCGGCAGGAAGTCGAGCCCCAGGGTCTCCGGGAGCCCGCACATGAGGTTCATGTTCTGCACGGCCTGACCGGAGGCTCCCTTCACCAGGTTGTCTATCGCGGAGACCACGACCACCCTGCCGGTTCTCTGGTCGACGGCGATCCCGATGTCGCAGAAGTTCGAGCCCCTGACGTGGGCGGTCGACGGGAAGGTCCCTTCCGGGAGCACCCTGACAAACGGCTCGCCGTCGTAGAACGCGTCATACAGCGTGATCAGGTCGGCCGCAGTCACCTTGCCAAGCGGATTGGTATAGATGGTGGAGAGGATGCCGCGATCCATCGGGACCAGGTGCGGCGTGAAGGTCACCGTAAGCGGGTTTCCGGCCAGAAGCGACAGCTCCTGCTCGATCTCCGGGATGTGGCGGTGCGTCCCGCCCACGCCGTAGGCGCGGAACCCTTCGTTTACCTCGCAGTAAAGACCTTCCACCTTCGCCCCGCGTCCGGCACCGGATACCCCTGACTTGGCGTCCACGATGATCGATTTCGGATCTATCACCTTCCCCTTCAAGAGCGGAGCAAGCCCGAGGATGACGCTGGTCGGGTAACAACCGGGGTTCGCCACCAGCGAGGCCTCCGCGATCTGCACGCGGCGCAGCTCAGGAATGCCGTAGACCGCCTCCTGCAAAAACTCCGGGTTCAGGTGCTTGTCATACCAGCGGCCGTAGACCTCGGCATCGCGCAGACGGTAGTCGGCGGAAAGGTCGATCACGTTTTTGTCCATCTTCAGGAAGGTCGGCACCACCTCCATGGCGGCCTTGTGCGGCAGCGCCGTGAAAACGACATCGACCTTTTCCGCGATCCCGACCGGCTCGAGGTTTTCCAACACGATGTCATACCTGCCGCGCAGCATCGGAAAGACATCGCTGATGGGTCGGCCGGCACTCTGCTCCGAGGTGACACAGGTAACCGCAACCTCGGGGTGGGAATGAAGAATCCGCAAGAGCTCAACACCGGTGTAGCCGCTTGCGCCTACTATGGCAACCTTTAGCATGAACGCCTCCGTAAAATCCAACTAATCGTAATATGCAATGTCACAACTGGCCCTGCCTGATGGCAATAACAGCGTATCCGTAACTTTCTTTGTAAATACTAAGCCTTTTACTCTTCAATCCGCAAACGATTCTTTTGAATCTGTCGGTCATGAAGGCGTAGGTCGGGTTAGCGCAGCGTAACCCGACGCCGATCCGAGGCGATCAACTGCACGTCGGGTTACGCCCTCAGGGCTAACCCGACCTACCAGACCTAACTGCTACCTGCTCTTCGGTCCGCAAACCCAATCTCGCCGTCAACCGGATCATTATACCCGAAGAAACAGCAAAAGGAGGAACCCTGACGGATTCCCCCTTTGTAATGCTGGAGCAGCACCCTTCTCAGAAGCGGATTAACGCTTGGAGAACTGGAAGCTTGCGCGTGCAGCCTTCTTGCCGTATTTCTTTCTTTCCTTGATACGCGAATCGCGGGTGATGAACCCGGCCTTCTTCAGCGTACCGCGGAGGTCTGCATCGATGTCGATGAGCGCCTTGGTGATGCCGTGCTTGATCGCACCGGCCTGACCCGAGTCGCCGCCGCCCTTGACGGTGCAGAAGATGTCGAACTTGCCGACATTCTCGGTCAGTTCCAGGGGCTGCATCACGACCATCTTGGAGGTTTCCCTGCCAAAGTAGTTCTCGAGCGTCTTGGTATTTACGATGATCTCGCCGGTGCCGGCTTTCAGCCAGACCCGCGCTATCGACGACTTCCTCTTGCCTGTAGCATAAAAGCTAACTGCCATTTTATATCTCCTGATGAACGAATTATATGTTCAGATTCTTAGGACTCTGAGCTGCATGCGGATGGGTATCGCCTGCATAGATCTTCAGCTTCTTGAGCATGTGGCGAGCAAGCTTGTTCTTGGGAAGCATGCCCTTGACAGCCTTTTTCAGCAGCTCTTCGGGCTTCTTCTCGATCAGCTTGCCGGCAGAGATTTCTTTCAGCCCGCCGACGTAACCGGAGTGGCTGTAGTATGTCTTGTCGGAAAATTTCTTGCCGGTAAGAGCGATCTTCTCGGCGTTGACAACGATAACGAAGTCGCCGGTGTCGACACTCGGAGTAAACGTCGGCTTGTTCTTGCCGCGCAGCACGTTGGCGATTTCAGTCGCGACACGGCCGAGCACCTTATTATCCACATCGACCAGATACCAATCCCTGGTCACATCTTCTTTTTTGGCAACTTTCGTCGTCTTCATCAAAACCTCACAGCTATCTGGAATTAGCACACGGACTTACAGAAAGTTGAAAATTTAATCGATTTACCAATCGATGTCAAGACAAAACTCACAGAAAGAGTTCCGGGGCATAAAAAACCTGCATCAGGCAAAGGCCGTGGGGAGGCGCAGTGATGCCGGAAACCTGCCGGTCGCCATCCCTGAGCAGCCTCGCCACGTCCTGCGGCGCCCTTCTCCCCTGCCCCACCTCCACGATGGTGCCGGCGATGATGCGCACCATGTTCTTCAAGAACCCGCTCCCGTTCACCTCCAGATGGATGAACGGGGCGTCCTGCACCACATCCAGTGAATTGATGCGGCGCACCGTCGTCTTGGCAGCGCAGTTGGAGGCGCGAAAGGCGGCGAAGTTGTGCTCGCCCGTGAACAGGTCGCAGGCGGCACGCATCGCCTCCAGGTCGAGCGGCCCGGCCAGGCGCCAGGCCGTGTGCCGGGCAAGCGGCGAGCGGAGGTTGTCCAGGAGGATCGTGTAGCGGTAGTGTTTGGCTCCGGCATCGGCGCGCGGATTGAAGCGCAGCGGCACCTCGCAGGCGTCGCGCACGGCGATGTCGTTTGGCAGCAACGTGTTGAGCCCCTCCCGAAAGGCGCGCAGCGGCAGCCCCTTTTCGGTGTTGAAGCAGGCGACCATGCCGCGGGCGTGCACGCCGGCGTCGGTCCGGCCGGAAGAGCGGAGCTTGGCAGGTTCGCCGAGCATGCTGCATAGCGCCCGCTCCATGACCTCCTGGATCGTGACGCCGTTGGGCTGCACCTGCCACCCCGAGTAAGCGGTGCCGTCGTATTCGATGATCAGTTTGATATTGCGCATAATTATATGTGAACCATTTGTTGAGGCTCCCCCCTTGGCAAGGGGGCCATCCATACCTTCCCCCATGACAGGGGGCCATCCATACCTTCCCCCACGACAGGGGGACCATCCAGAACTCCCCCCTTTGACAAAGGGGGGCGGGGGGGATTTGCCTTGATTTGCCTCTGACTTTGCCTCAGCAGTTAAAAGGAAATCCCCCTAAATCCCCCTTTTTCAAAGGGGGACTTTTGAGTCAAAGGCTTGCAACCCTTTACAGAGTCAAGGGTTGCCTTTACTTCAGATACTTCTCCACCAGTATCTCCGCGATCTGCACTGCGTTGGTCGCCGCACCCTTGCGGATATTGTCCGCCACGATCCAGAGGTTCAGCCCGTTTTCGACCGACTCGTCCTCGCGGATCCGGCCGACCAGGGTGAGATCCTCGCCCGCCGCGTTGATCGCCATCGGGTAGTCACCGCCTGCAGGGTCGTCCACGAGTTCCACGCCCGGCGCATCCGCCAGGAGCTCCCTTGCCTTGGCGACGGAGATCTTTTGCACGGTCTCGATGTTGACCGACTCGGAGTGTCCGTAGAAAACCGGCACCCTCACACATGTGGCGGTGGTCTTGATGTCCGATCCCATGATCTTCGCGGTCTCGTTCACCATCTTCATCTCTTCCTTGGTATACCCGTTGTCGCAGAAGGAGTCGATCTGCGGCAGACAGTTGAAGGCGATCCTGTGCGGATATACCTCATTCTTTGTGGGACGGCCGTTCAGCAGCTCTCCGGTCTGAACCCGCAGCTCGTCGATCGCCTTTTTACCGGTGCCGGATACCGCCTGATAGGTGGAGACGACGATCCTCTTTATGGTGCCGAAGTCGTGCAGCGGCTTGAGCGCCACCACCATCTGGATGGTGGAGCAGTTGGGATTGGCGATGATTCCCTTATTCTTGTAGTCGGCTATGGCGTCGGGATTGGCCTCCGGGACCACGAGCGGCACGTCCTTGTCCATGCGCCATGCGCTGGAATTATCGATGCAGACCGCCCCCGCCTTGGCAGCCGACGGGCAAAACTCCTCCGAGCGCGCCCCGCCTGCGGAGAAAAGGGCGATGTCGATCCCCTCGAAAGAGTCATGGGTCAGTTCCTCGACCAGCACAGCCTTCCCTTTGAATTCCAGCGCCTGCCCCGCGCTCCGGCCGCTCGCCAGGAACTTGATCTTGCCGACCGGGAAATCACGCTCCTCCAGACACTCGATCATCTGGGTTCCGACCGCACCGGTCGCGCCTACAACTGCAACGTTCCAAAGCCTGCTCATACTGTTCTCCTTCTTTGAACTGACACCGGACTGATGTCAGCAGTACCACCTTGGACAAAAACAGGAGCGCGCCCCCGATCCTGCTACGGGGTACGCGCTCCGCTTATACTGCCATTCGATTCTAAGACAAGTCAACACCCGGACCGTTCAATCCGTGTCAAGGCTTTTGACTTTGACTCTACCGCTCCTTCAGTATCTGCAGCATGCGGCGCAGCGGTTCGGCAGCGCCCCAGAGCAGCTGATCGCCGCAGGTGAAGGCGGAGAGGTACTGCGGCCCCATCTTCATCTTGCGCAGACGGCCGATCGGCACCGTGAGCGACCCTGAGACCGCGGCAGGGGTGAGCTGCGACAGGGTATCGGCCTTGTTGTTGGGAACCAGCTTCACCCACTGGTTGTCGTTCTTGATCATCTCCTCGATCTCGCCGATCGGCAGGTCCTTGTTCAGCCTGATGGTCAGCGCCTGGCTGTGGCAGCGCATGGCGCCGACGCGCACGCAGAGACCGTCGACGGGAATCGGGGTGGTGGTGCCGAGGATCTTGTTGGTCTCTGCGAAACCTTTCCACTCCTCGCGGCTCTGGCCGTCCTCCACCTCGCGGTCGATCCAGGGGAGCACGTTTCCCGCCAGCGCGAAGCCGAACTCCTTGGTGGGGAGCAGTCCGCTACGCAGCGTGTCGGTGACCTCCCGGTCGATGTTCAGGATGGCCGAGGAGGGATCCTTCAGATGTCCCGCAACCGATCCGTGCAGAACGCCCATCTGCGACAGCAGTTCGCGCATGTTCGGAGCGCCGGCGCCTGAGGCCGCCTGGTAGGTCATGGAGGAGATCCACTCCACGACACCCGCGCGGAACAGTCCGCCCAGGGCCATCAGCATGAGGCTCACAGTGCAGTTGCCGCCGATGTAGTCCTTGACGCCCTTGGCAAGGGCAGCATCGATGACGCCGCGGTTCACCGGATCGAGGATGATCACGGCGTCCGACTCCATGCGGAGCGTGCTCGCCGCGTCGATCCAGTACCCCTGCCACCCCGCCTTGTGCAGCTCAGGGCGCACCGCCTTGGTGTAGTCGCCACCCTGGCAGGTGATGATCACGTCGAGCTTCTTAAGCTCGGCGATGTCCGAGGCGTCCTTCAGAGTCCCGGCATTCATGGGCGCAGGCTGCCCCGCCTGCGAGGTGGTGAAGAATACAGGTTCGATGCCTGCAAAATCGTTCTCTTCCTGCATGCGCTGGAGGAGAACCGAGCCTACCATGCCACGCCAACCGACAAGTCCGACTTTCATAGGGTACGTTCCTTTTCTGTAGTTTTATTTTATTTACCGGCAGGCTATCCCGCCTAATCTCGATCTTTCCAATACCCTGGTTTCCGATGCAAGTGCATCACAGCAACGATGACAACTCGATTTCTCTTCAAGCGAAAAAGGATGCTGAACGGAAAAGTGCGGATCAGACAGCGCCTTACATCACCTTCGACTATCGGGTATATTAATGGGTCCACCCTGACTCGCGCAGCCCCTTCTTCAACCGCACTGACAAAACGCTTACCTAGATTCTTCTGCTGACCGTTATAAAAGTCAGCAGCCTTAGCAGTCTCAGCCTCTGCATCCGGGTGAAAAATAAGCTTTTTCAATCCAGAGCTGCGTAAAGGCGCGCAAATACTTTATCAGCATCAGCAAGCTCTACAGTCCCTTCATCAATTTCCCTGCAGCGCTTTAGAACTTCTTCGCGCCATGCTGAAGACAACTCTAGAGGCTCGTCAAAATCCAGACTCTCGATGAGTCGCTCCGCCACTATTGCACGAATATTTCTCGGAAGTCCCAGTGCCTCGGAGATGATCTTTTCGGCAGGTAGTCCCATAATGGTGACCTCGTTATCTATCGAACCGATACCAGAAGCTTATAAATTCGCGATGATCGCGTCGCCGATTTCCTTGGTGTTCACCAGCTTCTCGCCTGCCTTTTCCTGGTAGATGTCCCTGGTGCGGAAGCCCTGATCCAGCACCTTGGCGACCGCGTTGTCGATGGCGTCGGCCGCCTCGATCATCCCGAAGGAGTAGCGCAGCATCATCCCTGCCGAGAGGATCTGGGCGATCGGGTTGGCGATCCCCTGTCCCGCGATGTCGGGCGCGCTCCCGCCGGAGGGCTCGTACATCCCGAAGGTCCCTTCGGCAAGCGACGCGGAAGGGAGCATGCCGAGCGAGCCGGTCAGCATGGCGGCCTCGTCGGAGAGGATGTCGCCGAACATGTTCTCGCAAAGGATCACGTCGAACTGCTTGGGCCATTTTACCAGCTGCATCGCGGCGTTGTCCACGTACATGTGGGAGAGCTCAACGTCCGGATATTCCTTGGCTATGGTGGTCACGATCTCGCGCCAGAGCACGGAGGTGGAGAGGACGTTGGCCTTGTCGATGGAGCAGACCTTCTTGCCGCGCTTTCTTGCGGCCAGGAAGGCGACGTGGGTGATGCGCTCGATCTCGGGGACGCTGTAGCGCATGGTGTCGACGCCGATCCGGTCACGCCCGGCCCCTTCGATCCCCTTGGGCTGCGAGAAGTAGATGCCGCCGGTCAGCTCGCGGATCACCAGGATGTCGAAGCCTCCCGCGATCACCTCTTCCTTGAGCGAGGAGGCGCTGGTAAGCGAGGGGAAGATGATGGCAGGGCGCAGGTTGGCGTAGAGGCCGAAGATCTTGCGCAGCGGCAACAGGGCGCCGCGCTCGGGCTGCTCGTCGGGGGGGAGCGTCTCCCACTTGGGGCCGCCCACGGAACCGAAGAGGATGGCGTCCGAAGCCTTGCAGATATTGACCGTGGTCTCGGGAAGCGCACGACCCTCAAGGTCGATCCCCGCCCCGCCTACGTTGGCTCGGGTCCGCTCGAAGGTGACATCGTAACGTTTCTCGACTGCATCCAGCACCTTGAGTGCCTCTGCCATAACCTCGGGGCCTATGCCGTCACCCGCAAGCACTGCCACCTTAAATTGCTTTCCCATTGCGCTACCCTCCAGGACGTTATTAAATTTGCGATTCTATTAGCGGGGGAGCCATGTTGTCAACATAAAAAGGCCGTCAAACGTACGTTTAACGGCCCTGGGACAGCCCGCACACCGATGCCGGCTTTTCAAGGCGCCTTTATCTCCTCGCTCTTGGTGCGAAGCTTCTTCACGAGTGCCGGATAACCCTGGTTGTTGACGATCCTGTTGAACTGGCCCCGGTAGTTGGAGACCAGGCTTACCCCCTCGATCACCACATCATAAACCATCCACTTGCCCCCCTTTTGAGCCAGACGGTAATCCAGCGAATACTCGTCACCCTTCGGCACGATCACCTTCGACTTGACCTCCGCATGCTGGCCGTCGACCGACTCCTTGAGATAGACGATCTTTTCATTGCGGTATCCCTCGATCTTGCCGGCATAGGAATTCTCCAGCAGCGTCTGGAACAGGGAAATGAATTCGCTACGCTCCGCGGGGGTGCGGACCTTCCAGTGGGTCGCCAGGGAGCGCTGCGCCATCTCCTGATAGTCGAAGATGCTGCTTATGGTATTTCTCAGCGCCTGGCGACGCTGCGGTTCCTTTTGCGGCTTCTTCAACTCCGGATCACCGACGATCCGCACCACCTCGTCAACGACCCGTTTCACCTCGTCGGTGACGGAGGCAACGGCCTGAACAGGAAGTGCCATTGAGAGACAGAAGCAAACCAGAACTATGGAAAATGCAGATTTCATATATATCCTCCCCTGGTCGATCTTGAGCGTCCTTTTACGGCTCCAAAGTTGTAGTTCATTTTCATGAAATGATATGGTACATTTCCGCAATTCTGGCCGACGCCGGTAACAGCATACCATCTGACCGTGATTAAGCAACCTCACAACATACCGTCATTACAGACCTATTTCACAGTAGCGCCAGTTCCGTCAAGGATCACACCCGATAGTGCTGAAGGTACAAAGTCACCTCTGCCGCTAGCAGGCCCGAAACGGAGCTGTACAAAAGCTCGATCAGGCGAAAAAAATTGAACTGCACCATTCGACAATGTCACAGCTGGCGATTATTATTGCATGTTCGATGCATGAACCGCAACGGCCCGATCCAACCTGGGAGTGCAACAGCCATGACACCGATATCTGTTTTGACAGTTTTTATCTGCTCTGAAGAGCAACCAATTGCGTGGAGGCAACATGATACGTTTTTCTCACCCAATGCATCTCTTGACAGTCCTGGCTCTTTTGGCCATGACAGCGTGCTGTCCCGCCGGGAAGCAGTTCATGGGTGACCCGCAGAATCCCTATCCGCCTGTTTCTGCGCCCAAGGTGGGCGATATCGTCCACCTGCCGACCGGCGTCGCGGTAAGCCTCGCGCAGATGCTGGAGATGGCCGGTGACGCGCGCGTGGTCTATATCGGCGAGACCCACGACAACCCCGCGTCGCACCTGCTGGAGCTGCAAACCCTCCAGGGGCTTGAGAAACGCCACCCGGGCAAGGTGGCGCTCGGCATGGAGATGTTCACCCGCTCGCAGCAGCCGGTTCTGGACCGCTGGGTCGCAGGCGAACTGGAGGAAAAGGCCTTCATCAAGGAGTCGCGCTGGTTCGACAACTGGAAGATGGACTTCGACTACTACCGCGAACTGCTGATCTTCGCCCGCGACCGGCACATCCCGATCATCGCCCTGAACGCGGACAAGAGCCTGGTGCAGGCGCTGCGCAGCAAGCCGCTGGATGAGCTGAGCGCCGAGGAAAAGGCCCAGATGCCTGAAATGGACATGAACGACCCTTATCAGCGCGGCATGGCTGAGGGGATCTTCGGCGGCCACGGCCACGGCAAGATGCATATCGAAAGCTTTCTGCGCGTCCAGACGCTCTGGGACGAGATGATGGCCGAATCGGCGGCACGCTACCTGGCAAGCCCCGCCGGAGCGGAGCGGCACCTGCTGGTGATCGCCGGCGGCAACCATGTAAGCTACGGCTTCGGCATCCCGCGCCGTGTCTTTCGCCGCCTCCCCGCCTCGTACGTCATGATCGGCGGCAACGAAATCGAGGTGTCGCCCGAGAAACAGGGGCAGATGATGGACGTCGAGCTCCCCCATTTCCCCATGGTTCCCTTCGACTTCCTGGCCTTTCTGTCCTATAATGAAGCGCCGAAACAGGGGGTGCTCCTCGGCGTCATGTTCGAGCCGGCCCCGGCCGGACGCGGCCTGCTGGTCAAAAACGTCATCCCCGGCTCCAATGCCGACCGGGCCGGCGTGAAGCAGGACGACCTGCTGCTCACCCTGGACGGCGAGTCGCTGTCGGATAGCTTCGACCTGGTCTATGCCGTGAAGAAGAAGCGCGTGGGCGACCGGAGCACGCTGCAGGTCGAACGGCAGGGAACTGCGCTGACGCTGGAGGTGCTCTACCAGGCGGACGAGCCGGATCCGCACGGCAAGCCGTAGCCCTTTTCCCGCGGCGACTTTAATTTGAACAATCACGCTTCCGGCGGAAGCGCAGAATAAGGGAGATCAAGCATGCATGCGATGAGCAACGTGGGAAACACCATAGCGATGGTTCTGGCTGGAGGAAAGGGGGAGCGCCTTAGCCCGCTCACCATAAGAAGGGCGAAGCCTAGCGTCATGTTCGGCGGCAAATACAAGATCATCGACTTCGTGCTGAGCAACCTGTTCAATTCCGGCATCAAGAAAGTCTACATTCTCACCCAGTACCGGGCCTACTCGCTGAACAAGCATATCCGCGAGTCGTGGGGCAAATGGACCGGCCTGGGCGAATTCTACGTCGCCATCTCCCCCGAGACCAGCAGCGAAAGCGAGGAATGGTTCAAGGGGACCGCCGACGCCATCCTGCAGTACCTGAGATTCGTGGAATCGTCCGATGCCGATTACGTGGCGATATTCGGGGGCGATCACATCTACAAGATGGATGTCAGCCAGATGATCGATTATCACCGCAGGAACCGCGCCGACCTCACCCTGGCGGCGCTCGAGGTGTCGCCCGAGGACGCCAAGCGTTTCGGGATCTTCTCCGTGGACGACGACTACCGCGTTACCGCCTTCGCCGAGAAGCCGCTGGAGCCGGAAACCATTCCGGGCAGAAAGACCTGCTTCGCCTCCATGGGGAACTACATCTTCTCCACCAAGAAGCTGATCGAGGTGCTGCAGGAGGGAAAGAAGAGATACGAGGATCTCGACTTCGGCAAGCATGTGATACCGATGATGCTGGAAAACCGCGACAAGGTTTTTGCCTACAATTTCAACGACAACCTGATACCCGGCATGAAGGCGGAGGAGAGAGGGTACTGGAAGGATGTCGGCACCCTGGAATCGTACTACGAGGCGAACATGGACCTCATCAACGTGTCGCCGCAGCTCAACCTGTACAACTACAAGTGGCCCATCCTCACCAACCAGGGGAATCTGCCGCCGGCCAAGACCGTGTTCGACGAGGAAGGGAGGCGCGGCCTCAACATCGACTCCTATGTCTGCGCCGGTTGCGTAACCAGCGGCGGGACGGTAAGAAGGACCATCCTCGGGCCGCGCTGCAAGGTGAACAGCTACAGCCTGGTGGAAGACTCCATCCTCTTCGAAAACGTCTCGGTCGGCAGGAACGCCAAGATCAGGAAGGCGATCATCGACAAGAACATCGTCATTCCGGACGGCGCGGAAATCGGCTACGACCATGACCAGGACAGGCTCAACGGCTACCGGGTCACCGAATCGGGGATCGTCGTGGTCTCCACCGCAGAGCTCAAGTGATTAAGAAGGCTGCCTGCCGCAAGAGGAGACCCCATGACAACTGCATCGACCGGACCGCACCAGTTCAGCATGGAGGGGTGGATCAGCCCGGCCCCTTTCGAAAAGTTGCTCAACATGACGATAGTCGAGGCCGCCGAGGGGCGGGCCACGCTGACCATGCCGTTTCTGGTCCAATACGCCCAGGGCGCCGGACTGATGCACGGCGGCGCGCTGGTGAGCCTGGCGGACACCTCCGTGGTGATGGCGATCAAGAGCCTGCTCCCGCCGGGATCGCATTTCGCGACCATCCGCCTGGAGACCAAATTCCTGCATCCGGTCAAGAAGGGAGTGGTGACCGCCAAGGCGGCGCTCCTTTCCAGGGTCGACAGGATCATCGAGGGGCAGGCAACGCTTTACGATGAGGAAAACAGGGCGGTGATGGAATTCGCCTCTACCTTTAAAATCGCCCGCGATACCGTGATCGAGGGGATCACCTACCCCGACGGCTCCGCAGTCCCGGGGGAGCAGAAGTACACAAAGCCAGAGTAGCGAGGACTCGGCAGAAAAATCAAAAAATCCAGCAGAGAAAGGTGGTCCTGCAGTAGCCGGCGCGATCGCTGTCGGAGGTCGCCGGTTTGAACCTAACCAGTTAAAACGCATTCATTTTTCACCCGGACAGGGGCGACTACGCTTGACTGCAAAGCTGCCGCCATGGCATGCTGTTTACATTTCTCTCGGAGTATTGCAGCTGCTGTTACGCAACGGGAGCACTAGATGCGGACTGTCTCAAAAATAGGCCGGGAAGTCCAAAGCATAGTCGTCGTGTACGCCCTGTTCGGGAGTGCCTGGATCTACCTCTCGGATTCCTTTTTGTCCCTGCTGATCAGTGATCCCGCCACCAGAGCCCACATCGAGGTTTTCAAGGGGCTCTTCTTCATCATATTCACCTCCGCCCTGCTCTTCCAGTTGATCGGGCGCTTCGCCCGGCGCAATTCGGAAACCATCCGGCAGCTCGCCGAGAGCGAGGCCCGCTTCCAGGCCATCTACCACAACGTAAATGACGCCCTCTTTATCCAGGATCCAACCACGGGCCATATCGTGGACGTGAACCGCACCATGTGCAGCATGTTCGGCTATACCTCCGGCGAAGCGCTACAACTGCAGGTGCAGGAATTGAGCACCGGCCTGCCTCCCTACACCGACTCAGAGGCGCGGCTCCGGCTTGACCTTGCCGCTCGCGGCATACCCCAGATGTTCGAGTGGCACAGCAAAAAAAAGGACGGCACCGTCTTCTGGACCGAAGTGAACATGCGCAGCGCCGTCATAAACGGCACCGAGCGCATCATCGTCATGGTGCGGGACATCGTTGCCCGGAAGGAGGCGGAGGAGGCCCTGCGGCAGAACGAAGAAATCCTGAAGGTCCTGATGGAGGAGATGCCGGCGGGAGTCGGCTGGTCCGACGAAGCGGGAATGATACAGTACCTGAACGAATTTCTGAAGGGGTGTCTCCTCGACTGGTTCGGCTGCACTCCCGCAGAGGTGCCGACCTTGGACGACCTGATGCTGTGTGCCCTGCCCGCCCCGGCGTACCGCGCCAAGATCCAGGAGAGCTGGAAGGGGGCCATTGCCGAGGCCAGGGCAAACGGCGGGCCGATACCGCCAATAGAGGCGAAGTTCACGTGCCGGGACGGCTCGGTCAAGCATGTCTTTCTCAACACCCGACTGGTGTACAACCGGATCCTCTTCATCTTTACCGACATCACCAAGTGGGAATCGATGCAAAGCGAGATCCTCAAGGCGCAGAAGCTGGAATCACTGGGGGTCCTGGCCGGGGGGATCGCCCACGACTTCAACAACATACTCACCGGCATCCTGGGAAACATCTCCTTTGCCGACCTGCTGCTCGACGGCTCGCACCAGGCCCACAGGCCGCTGAAACAGGCGGAGCAGGCGTCGATACGGGCCGCGGAACTGGCGCACCAACTGCTGACTTTTGCCAAAGGCGGACAACCGGTAAAGAAGATGGTTTCGGTGGCGGAGCTGGTACAGGAGTCGCTCTCGCTCACTTTGCACGGCTCAAATGTACGGAGCGTGGTCGACATCCCGGCAACACTGTATGCCATAGAGGCGGACGAAGGGCAGATGAATCAGGCCTTCAACAACGTGATCATCAACGCCCTTCAGGCGATGCCGGACGGTGGCACGCTCAGCATCAAGGGGGAGAACGTCACGCTCGGCGACCACAATGGCGCCTCGCTTGCTGCGGGGGATTACGTCAGGCTCTCCTTTTCCGACCAGGGCGCGGGCATCGCGCCCGAAGACCAGCAGAGGATATTCGATCCATATTTCACCACCAAGGCCGGCGGGACCGGTCTCGGGCTGGCTTCGGTACACTCCATAGTCAGCAGGCATAACGGCAAGATCGAGGTAGATTCCACATTAGGAAAGGGGACCACCTTCACCTTCTATCTCCCCTCGACGCAAGAGGCGTCCCCCGAACCCGAATCTCCCCCTGTCCCGCGGCTCTGCATCCTGAACCGGGGGGAAGGCGCCATACTGGTCATGGACGATGAAGAAAGCATCCGGTCTCTCACCACCAACATCCTGGAATTCCTGGGCTACACAGTCGGCACCTGCAGCACCGGGGAGGAGGCGGTCAGGTTGTACAAGGAGGCGGTGGAGGCGGGCACTCCGTTTCTGGCGGCCATCATGGACCTCACGGTACCGACCGGCATGGGGGGCAAAGAGGCCGCGAAACAGATCCTGGCCTACGACCCGTACGCGCGGCTGATCGTCTCCAGCGGATACTCCAACGATCCCGTGATGGCGCGCCATGCCGAGTACGGCTTCTGTGCCGCCGTGGTCAAGCCGTATCGTGCCGTGGAATTGCAGGAGGCGCTGGAAAGAAGCAGGGGCTTGTCAGCTGGGGGCTAGGGGCTAGGGGCTAGGGGCTAGGGGCTAGGGGCTAGGGGCTAGGGGCTAGGGGCTAGGGGCTAGGCTAAAAGATAAGGGGCTAACAGCAAAGGGAATTTACACCTATTGCCGTTAGCCCTTTTCAGTACACAGTCCGTGTCTTCCCGCAGTTGCTAGCCCCTAGTCCCCAGCCCCTAGCCCCGATTTACATAGGTTCCTCTCCGGTGGCGTAGCTCAGGTTCGCCAGGGCCAGGTTGTAGTTGTAAACCGACTGGAAGTAGGCGGCCCGCATCTTGGCATACTGCTGCAGGGAATCGAAGATCTCCTTGGCGGGACCGACTCCGAAGTCGAAGTTGGCGATAGCGGTCACGGCCCATTTCTTGGAGCTCTCATACCCCCCCTTGGTCGCCTCCATGCTGGTTGCGGCCTCCACCCCCTCGTCATAGTACTTGGTAATCTGCAGCGGGATGTTTTCCTCGGCGAAGTACCTGGTTGAAATGAGCCTGTCGTACTGGGCCTGCTCCTGCGCGACCTTGGCGGAGCTGATGCCGAAATCGAGCTTCCACTTGATGCCGAGCGCCACCCCGCCCCAGAAGTGGTTGAACTCGTCGGGGACCCAGGGGTTGGTTACCTTGTCGCGTCCCTCCGAGTGCGCCACCGAAAGCCTGCCGCCCAGGAAGATGTCGGGATAGCGGGCCGCCCTTGCCGCCGCCACCAGTTCCTTGCGCGCCTGCAGCCCCTCGCTCACCTGCCTGAACTCGGGCCGGCTCTCTTTGGCCCGCGCCAGGTACCCGTTCAGCTCCCCGATGGGATCGCCCACCCTGAGAAGCCTCGCATCGGTGAGCTCCAGCGGCGTTTCGCGTGGCAGAGCGAGCTTCGACTTCAGCGCGGCAAGCGCCAGGGTCTCCCCCTTGGTCGCCTCGGCTAGATACTTGCGGACCTCCCCGCTGAAGGCGTCCAGCTTGTAGATGTCCGCCTCCTCCACGTTGGCAGAGCTCTGCTCCAGGAGCTTGTTCGCCGTATCACGCGCCCGGCCCAGGTCGTCGCGCACCTCGCCCAGGAGCTGCTTCAGCTCGCGGGCGAGCAGAACGCCGTAGTAATACTCCTTCACCTTGAGGACGATCTCGTTCCGTCTTTGCTCCTTGCGCGCCTTCTCCACTTCGATTCCGTGCTTCGCGGCCGCCATCGAGTGCGAGATCTTGCCGAAGGTGTAGATCGGCTGGACCAAGGTGGCGTCGCCGCGCTCGAACCAGGTCCAGTGATCGGTGGAATTGATCTCGTCCGGGGAGCTCACCTGATTCCCCCTGGCCCTCGGGACCGGGCCGGTGAGACCCATGAAATCCACCTGCGGATAGCGGTACCCCTTTGCCTCGGAGAGTTTGGCGGTGGAGAGCGCGATATCCGCCTGTGCCTCCCCGAGTTCCGGAGCGTTGGCCAGCGCGCGCGAGATGCACTCCTGGAGGCTCAGCGTCTCCGCTGCAGCCGGTACCGGCGCGGCCGCGACCAGCAGGCTTGCGGTCAAAACCAACGCCCCCAGAGTCGATACTTTCATCAGGTCTGATAACGATTTCATGACTTCTCCCTCCTTCGCCGGCTTCTTAACTCCATCCGATGCGCCAATCTTCAGCAACTGCCTCAATCGAGCTGGCCGTGAACGAACTTGCTGAACAGCTCCTCCAGGTCGACCGCGGACTCGGTCTCCCTTATGCTGCCGCCTGCACCGATCACCGTATCGGAGCCCCCGGGCTTCAGCAGGACGTACTTGTCTCCGATGATCCCCCTGGTGCGCACCGAGGCGATGATGTCCTCCTGCAGCTTTACCCCGCGGCGCATCTTGAGATGCACCCGCGCCCTCCCGGTCTGGTTCGGGTCGAGGCTGATGCCGTCCACCCGGCCGACCTCGACGCCGGCGATCTCCACGGAAGCTCCGCTCTTGAGCCCCGCCACCGAATCGAAATCGGCGCTGACGCGGTAATGGTCCCCTCCGAAGAGCTCCAGCTTGCCGAGCTTTATCGAGAGGTACCCAAGGCAGAGTATGCCGATCAGCACGAAGATCCCCACGCTTATGTTTATGCTCTCTCTTGTCATTTCCGCACCCGTGTCGCTTCAGGTTTGCTGTTTTCAGATCAGATGTATCGGCCCCTCCAGGCTCCCGCTGATGAACTGCCGCACCATCGGATCCCCCGAGGACTGGATCTCCTGCGGAGTTCCGGCCTCTATGATGCTGCCGCGGTACAAGACCGCGACCCGGTCCGCGATGTCGAAGATCTCCGGAATCTCGTGTGATACCACGACCGCCGTGTAACCGAACCTGGCGTGGGTCTCCTTGATCATCTGGTGGATGGCGCGGCAGATGACCGGGTCGAGACCGGTGGTCGGTTCGTCGAACAGGATGATCCTCGGATCCATCAGGAGCGCCCGGGCCAGCCCGACCCGCTTCTTCATGCCGCCGGAGAGCTGGTCCGGGTACTTGGCATCGACGCCGGCGAGCCCCACATGCAACAGGGCGTCCCGCACCCGCCGTGCGATCTCGTCATCCGAGAGCTTGGTCTTTTCCTGCAGCGGGAAGGCGACGTTCTCGAAGACGGTGAGGGAGTCGAAGAGCGCCGCGTTTTGGAACAGCATGCCGAACTTCTCGCGCACCCGGTTCAGGGCGCCCCTCCCCAGGAGGGAGATGTCCTCCCCGTCCACGAACACCTGCCCCCGGTCCGGGCGCAGCAGTCCGATCATGTGCTTCAGGAGCACGCTCTTCCCCTCGCCCGAGGGGCCGATGATGGCGGTGATCTGGCCGGTGGGGATCTCAAGGTTCACCCCGTTCAGCACGACCTGGCTCCCGAACGATTTTCTCACCCCTTTAAGTTCTATCATGGCGGCATCACAGTAGCACCGAGGTTATGAAGTAGTCCCAGACCAGAATCAGCACGCTGGAGGTGACGACAGCCGTCGTGGTCGCGCGGGAGACCCCTTCGGCGCCGTGTCCCGCGTAGTAACCCTTGTAGCAGCAGATCCAGGCGATGATCACCCCGAAGCTTACCGACTTGATCATGCCGGAGTAGACATCCTTCCACGCCACGCCCTTCTCCATCTCCCCGAAATAGGCCCCCGGGTTGACCCCCAGGAGCTTCACCCCGACCAGGTAGCCGCCCCAGATCCCGACCACGTCGAACATCGCGCAAAGCAGCGGCAGCGCCAGGACCGACGCGATCAGCTTCGGGCAGACCAGGTACTTGAAAGGTTCCAGCGCCATGGTCTCCAGCGCGTCGATCTGTTCCGTGATGCGCATGATGCCGATCTCGGCGCTGATGGCGCTTCCGGCGCGCCCGGTCACCATCAGCGCCGAGAGGACCGGCCCCAGTTCCCGGATCAGGGAGAGCGAGACCGCGACCCCGAGCATCCCCTCCGAGCCGAACTTGGTGAGCGTGTAATACCCCTGCAGGGCGAGCACCATGCCGGTGAATCCGGCGGTGAGTATCACGACAAAGCTCGATCTGGCGCCGATGAAGCTGATCTGCTTCAGGATGTGCCGCGGGTGCCCCGGCGATCTGACGCAGGTGTAGATGGCATAGAGGATGAAATTGAGCATCCTCCCCATCTCCTCCAGACTGGCGAGGGTCCAGGCACCGAGTCTTTCCACGAGATAGATCATGTCGCCACCAGGCAGGTCATTTCATCCGTTCATTAGAGTAACGTCAGCGCTCACGTAATGATTGTAGTTTGAGAAGGGAAAATGTAAAGCGGACCGGAGCGGGGAAACAGGCGTTATCAGAAGCCCCCAACCCGCCTGAGGCACGTTTTATTGGAGAGGAACTTTCCCTACCAGATCCCCCCCTTTGACAAAGGGGGGACAGGGGGGATTTGCCTTTGAAGTTCCTCAGAACCGAGAATCTTCCGCTGGAAAAACTCCCTCCCCTACCACTCCCCAACCCTCTCCCATCAAGGGAGCTCAAAATCCACACGCGGCCCAACTATTATTAAAATAATCCAACCATCCCCCTTGCCAGCGGCAACGTCTCAGTGTAGCCTTAAACGTCTTTCGCGCGCGACGAGCACGGCAGTTCCCCATCTTGCAGGAAAAGGAGGTCACATGGCTTCTCCCACGGTACCTTTTTACGGGAAGGATACGGACCGCCTGGCCCGGTTGGCAATCGCCTACAAGGCTCTGGCGGAATCCGGTCCCTTTCTGAAAGACTGGCCAGCGACGGTGGCCACTCCCGCGATGTTCAAGCAGAGGATAGACAGCTACCAGTCGGCGTTTCAAGACGCCATTCACTTCGACCGCCGGGCGATTGCGTTGCGCATCGCTGCCAGCGATGAAGCGGGTGCCACCTGGCAAAGGATCGTGAACTACGCCTGCGCCACCGAACAGGATAACCGCGACCTGCTGGAGGGAATGGGAGTGAGCACCAAATCGCGGCGTACCGGCTTGGCCAATGCTTCGACCGAGCTGCAATCTCCCGATTTAAGCGTCGCCAATTTGGATCAAAAAGGAGCCGTGAGAGCCTGCTGCTCCCGCGAGCGGCGGCGCTATACCTTCGAAGTATGGGTCACGGAAAGCGATCCCAGGATAGATGAAGGGTGGTACCACAAGGCAAGCTTCGGAGACTGTTCCAAGATGGACATGCACGGCTTCCAATCCGGAAAGGAATACTCCTTCCGCTGCAGGATCATCGGAAGGGACAACGCTGTGGGACCGTGGTCACACACGATCACGCTAATGGTGACGTGATCCTTCCAATCTTCCGCTTCCCAGCGTGGCTGTTTCCCAGAGCCCCGGCAACATCGAGACCTCGCGCGCGGTCCCGTCATTGCCGGGGCAGTTTATAGCGAAAATACTCCGCTAGACTCCCCTTTCGAAATACCCCATCCCATCTGTCTATCCGCTTAAGCTGCCGGACTGCTGCCGAGTAAGGCCGAAATCAAACCTCAAGAGTGCAGTTTTGCCTTCGATCGCTCCTAAATTGCATAGCAGAGGGCAGTTTTGCACTTGGTAGCTCCCCAATCTAGCACAAGACGGCATTGCTGCATTTGGTCGCTCCAGAATTGCGTACAAGGCGGCAGTTTTGCATTTGGTAGCTCCAAAACTGCGTACAAGGCGGCAGTTTTGCATTTGGTAGCGCCAAAACTGCATACAAGACGGCATTGCTGCATTTGGTCGATCCAAAATTGCGCACAAGGGCGACAGTTTTGCATTTGATAACTCCAAAATTGCGTACAAGACGGCAGTTTTGCATTTGGTCCCTCCAAAATGGGACAGGACGGCAATGGTGCATATACATGAGGAGACTGCGGTAAGCTGGGAATACTGGCCGTGCTGTACCACCTGGACCCGCACCCTGGAACACAACCCTCATGTCCAAGTCCCGGGTAAAGGGTAGTTCCATGCTCAGACCAAAGGGCACAAAGGAGCCTAAACTGCCAGAAAAGACCTCACATCCGATAATCACTATTGAAATGCTTTCATCAAGCTCGTATTATCCAATCCCCAAGAAAGCAAATTCGAGGAAAATATCGAAAGTAGACCGCGGGGCCAAGGTCTGCTTAGTTCAACACAAGTTTACGCGGCGGCTTCGCGCCGCATATACTCTTAGTCGTTGGCCTGAAATAGGCAGAAGGCGAAGATCAACAGCATCGCCACGGAGTACGCGGAGGGGGACACCGGAGGACAACAGAGGAAAGCCTAACCACAGAGTTACACGAAGTTACATAGAGAAATCTGAGTTCTGAGGGAACTGTGGGGCAGCCGCAACCGCCGAAGCCGAAGTCGCCGGAGCACCCCGAGGGGAATTGAAGCAATGGTTCATCCGCAGAATCTAGTGGGTGCCCTTGGCTCAGGCAGCATTTGCGCAACAGGCCGTGTTGATTCATACCCATCTTCAATATCTTCGACACCTGGATTAGTCTCTTACAATTGGGTTCAGGAGGGAAAATGACAGGAACCGGTGCAGTTAAAGAGAAATGCCTATGGCTTGGTCGGTTGATTCTGTGGAGTGTGATGATGCTTTCCGGTCTGGCCATGACATCCGGGACGGCGGCAGCTGCAATCAGCAAATGGACGGGCAATGGCCCCTACGGGGGGGAAGTCATGGCGCTTGCCATCGATCCCAACACCCCGGCCACCGTTTATGCGGGCACGGAAGGGGGCGGGGTCTTCAAGAGCATCAACGGCGGCAGTAACTGGAGCCCCACCGGGTTGACGGATACCTCCGTTTCTGCCATTGCCATCGATCCCGAGACCCCGGCTACCCTCTATGCAGTCGCCGGAGCCAAAGGCCTGTGCAAAAGCACCAATGGCGGGCTCAGCTGGGACCAGATCGCCACTCCTTTATCGGTCTATACCATTGCCATAGATCCGAACACTCCGGCCACCATCTATGCGGGAACCGGTTCCGGCCTATTCAAGAGCACCAACGGCGGGAACGATTGGACCAGTATTGGGCTGTCGAGCTACGGTTTCTACACAATCGTCATCGACCCGAGCCAACCCGGCGTCATCTACGCAGATGCAATTGGCGGAGGTGTTGGCAAGAGCACTGACAGCGGGAACAACTGGAGTGGGTATAACGTCGGCAGCCAAGTCTACCGCCTTGCAATAGACCCCAAAACTCCGGCAACCCTCTATGCGGGGACCTATTACAACGGTGTCTACAAGAGCACGAACGGCGGGGTAAGCTGGAGTCAGATCAACACCGGGCTGACGAGCGCCGAGATTAAGGCGCTTGTTGTCGATCCGGTTAATCCGGCCAATATCTACGCTGGGACAACTGGCGGAGGTGTCTACAAGAGCACGAACGGTGGGGAGAGCTGGAGCCAGGCGAACACCGGCCTGACCAGCACCAGTATCCTCGCACTGGCGATCAGTCAGGGGGCGCCGGCGACGATTTATGCCGGCACCTATGACGGGGTCGACAAGAGCACAAACGGCGGTACCTCCTGGGAGCGTATCAATGACGGGCTAAAGGGGACGATCATCCAGGGGATAGCCGTCGATCCCGCCGCACCTGCCACTATCTACACTGCGACCTTGGGGAGCGGAATCTTCAAGAGCACCACGGGTGGGGGGAGCTGGTTTCAGATCAATACCGGCCTGAGCAACTTAGATGTACGTGCCGTTGCCATCGCTGCGGGGACTCCCACCGTAATCTATGCGGGGACCAATGGCGGCGGTGTCTTCAGGAGCACGAACGGCGGGGGGAGCTGGAGTCAGATCAACACCGGCCTTGCCAACACCAAAATCAAGTGTCTTGCCATCGACCCGACAACTCCGGCTACCATCTATGCAGGGACTGACGGGGGCGGTCTCTACAAGAGCAGCGACGGGGGGGGGGCAGCTGGAGCAAAACCGGTCTTATTTACTCGTGGATTTATAGCATAGCCATCGATCCCTCCACGCCGGCCACTATCTATGCAGGGGCGGGAGGGATACACAAGAGTACCGATAGCGGCAACAACTGGAACCAGATCAACACCGACTTAATAGTCAATGCGTTTGCCATCGATCCGCACACACCGGCCACCATCTACGCAGGAACATGGAGCGGGGTTTACAAGAGCACGAACAGCGGCGACAGCTGGAGCCTGATCTACAGCGAACCCTGGCGCCGTCTGGCTTACAGCCGGAACTTGTGGCGCATCTGGCCTGACCGGGAGCATCACTCTTTTGGCTACTTCGGGAGGGGCGTCGGTTTTCAGTGGCTGGAGCGGGGCATGCAGCGGCACCGGCAACTGTCCCGTGACACTGGATGCGGACCGGAGCGTTACCGCCACCTTTACCGCTGCGCCCCGGGCCAGAGTGGGGGCAACTGGCTTCTCCAGCATCCGGAGCGCGTACAATGATGTTGCCACATTGAACAGCGCCGTTATCAAACTGCTGGAAGGGCTGCAGACCGAAAACGTCACGTTCGGCAGGAACATAGGCGTTACCCTGGACGGCGGTTACAATGCGTCGTACAGCGCCGTCACCAGCAAGACCACCATTAACGGCAGGGTCGAGATACAAGCCGGGACGGTGCGCGTCAATCGGGTGGTTGTGAAATAGTGAGCGTGGACGTAGGTAGCATTTGTAGCTTTCTGGGGTAATGGGATGGGGCACCGGTTGAAGCGAGGTAGCAATGATAGCTGGCTAAGTGACAAGCAGCTTGACGAAGTATGGGAGAGCGGAATAAGGAAAGGCAGGCGGGACGCTGGTAAGTTGTGTGTGTTATTGAGACCGAGCTACCAATTCCCAACCATCGGCAAGACCGGCCCTTGAATCTGGCCGGTCAGCCTCAGCACACTGGTCGCGGCGAGAAACCGTATTTGAGTCGTTAACGTTGAGCGGAGTGATCACCTGCCCCAAAGTTCCTGTAGACGGCCCTTGCGGCCACACCCTTCGTGGTAGGCCCGGTAACGCTCGGGGTTCTTGCGGTAGTATTTGTGGTGGTATTCCTCGGCGGGGTAGAACTCGCCAGCGGGGCGGATCTCGGTGGCTACGGGGCGTTCCAACACGTGCGACTGTTCCAGCTCTTGCCGGGACTCCTCGGCGGCCCTCTTCTGCTCCTGGTCCAGGTAGAAGATGGCGCTTTGGTACTGGCTGCCGAAGTCGCAGAACTGGCGGTTCCTGGCGGTGGGGTCGATGTTGCGCCAGAAGATGCCCAGCAGGGTCCGGTAGCTGACCAGATCGGGGTCGAAGACCACCCGGACCGCCTCAAGGTGTCCGCTCTCCCCGGCGCAGACCTCCTGGTAGCTGGGGTTGCTGGTGGAGCCGCCGGTATAGCCCGGGGTGACCGAGATGACACCGGGGGTGGCGTCGAAGACAGGCTCCATGCACCAGAAGCAGCCGCCGGCGAAGATCGCAGTTTCATGGCTTTCTGAGGTTGGTTCCATTTTTGCCTCTCCTTTGGTGTGGCGCCTGCCACACGCGGGCAAGCGCAGCACTTCGATTGATGGACTTGATGGACTTGATGGACTTGATGGACTTGATGGACTTGATGGACTTGATGGACTCCGTGGACTCCGTGGACTCCGTGGACTTCATGGACTTCAATTAACCGGTGACTGCGATCACCTCTTCGTAGGTGGTGATTCCCTGCAGCATCTTTTTCACCGCTAGCTCCCGCAGGAGTACCATGCCGTCGCGCTTGGCGACCTGCTGCAGACTGGCCAGATCGAGCCGCTCGGAGATGACCGCCTTGACTCCCTCGTTCACGTCGAGCACCTCGAAGATCCCGGTCCTCCCCTTGTAGCCGGTCCCCCTGCATTCCCCGCATCCCTCTCCGAAGGAGACCCTCCCTGCGGTCTTGAGCCCCAGGTACTCGAGCTCGTCTGCTGAGAGCGCACGGTCCCTCTTGCAGGCGGGGCAGATCTTCCTCAAAAGCCGCTGGGCGATGATCCCGATCACGGTCGAGGAGATCAGAAACGGCTGCACCCCGAGGTCGAGGAGCCTGGTGATCGAGGAGGGGGCGTCGTTGGTGTGCAGCGTCGAGAGCACCAGGTGCCCGGTGAGGGCGGCCTGCACCGCGTTCTCTGCGGTCTCTCGGTCCCGGATCTCGCCGATCATGATGATGTCGGGGTCCTGGCGCAGGATGTTCCTCAGCACCTTGTCGAAGGTGACCCCGATGCCGCTTTGCACCCCCACCTGGTTGAACTCCTCCATCACCATCTCGATCGGGTCCTCCACGGTGACGATGTTCACCTCGGGTGAGGAGAGGGTCCGAAGCGAGGAGTAGAGGGTCGTGGTCTTGCCGCTGCCGGTAGGCCCGGTGACCAGGATGATCCCGTTCGGCCTGCGGATGAAGGAGCTGTAGAGCTGGTACTCGCGCGGATAAAAGCCTATCTGGTCCAGCTCCTGCATCAGCACGTCGGGGTCGAAGATCCTGATCACCACCTTCTCGCCGAAGGCGACCGGGAGCGTGGAGACGCGCAGCTCGATCTCCTTCCCCTGATGGCTGGTCTTGATCCTGCCGTCCTGCGGACGCCTCTTCTCGGCCAGGTCCATCCGGGAGAGCATCTTGATCCGGGAGACCATCGGGGGGTGCAGCTGCTTCGGGACCGCGTGCACGTTGTGCAGCACCCCGTCCACCCGCAGGCGGACCAGCGACTTCTCCCTTTTCGGCTCGATGTGGATGTCGCTCGCCCGCTGGTCGAAGGCGTACTGCAGCAGGAACTCGACGGCGGAGACGATGTTGCGGTCGGTCCCCTCTATCTCGTGCCCCACCTTCAGGCGGACGAACTGCTCCAGGTTGCCCAGGTCGACGGCACTCCCCACCTCGCTCTCCGCCGCCTGGACCGAGGCGCGGAACCCGAAAAATTCCCTGAGGATCTTCAGGATGTCGTTGCGGGAGGCGAGCACCCGGCGAAACTCCATCCTCTTGACGCTCTTGAGCTCCTCGATCACCTCGTCGTTGAAGGGGTCGGCGACGGCCAGGGTGACCACCCCGGCCGAGAAATCGACCGGCACGATCAGGTGCTTCAGGGCAAAGGGGCGCGAGATGTGCGCCGTCACCAGCTCCAGGTCGAGCTTGAGCGGGTTGATCTTCAGGTAGGGGAGCCCCACCGCGGCCGCGAGCACCTCGGTTATGGCGTCCTCGGTGAGGAGCTTGCCGCCGGAGCCGGGGACCTCCAGGTTGAGCGATGCGATCACCTCGGCAGGGGAAGCCTTCTCGGGGATCTGGGTCAGACGCCTGGAATATCCCGCCTGCTGGGCACCCGCCAGGCGCTGCGCCTGCGCCTCGCCGCTCACCACGACTTCCTGCAGCTGCGTCGCGTCAATCAGCCCCCGCTGCAAAAGGATCTGTGCCACGTTTTTAATGGTAACCGTCTTTTTCTTCTGCATATGCGACCCCCGCCCCCGTGGCACCCACCACGGAGTATCGGCCAGAACCCAAGTAAAGTCAAGGAGCTCCGACGTTGACATTGCCCGGCGCACGTATATCATTAACTGGTAGAGCGAGGAGTTTTCACCCAGTTGTCACGAGTCCCATACCAGGAGGTGTAACCATGTTTGAACTTTTTGAGAAGGCAGTCCTCACCGCGCTAGGCGCCGCCGCACTGACCCAGAAGAAGGGGGAGGAGATGCTGCAGGAATTGAAATCGCGCTACAAGATGAGCGAGGAGGAGGGGAGGGTGTTCCTGGACCGGATCCAGGAGATCGCCCGGGCCGGACGGGAGCGCACCACCGAGATGGCGGAGACCGAGGTGAAGCGGGCACTGGACCGGATGGGGATGGTCTCGCGCGAGGATTTCGAGCAGCTGGAGCGTCGCGTCAGGGTCCTTGAGGCGCTGCAGATGAAGGATGAGGAGCCGGGTACTGAATGCTGAGACTCATGCAGTTGAACCGCAACGTCAGGAGCATCAGGCGCTACCGGCAGATCATCACGGTGTTCGCTGGGTACGGGCTGGGCCATCTGCTGGAGTACCTGAACCTGGCCCAGGTGGTTGCGGCCTCCCGCCGCGTGCTGCGCCGCTCCGAGTCCAAGGTGGCGCACCTCTCCGCGCCGCAGCGGCTCCGGCTCGCCATGGAGGAGCTCGGCCCCACCTTCATCAAGCTGGGACAGCTCCTCTCCACCCGCCCCGACATCATACCCGCACCCTTCATCGAGGAGTTCACCCACCTGCAGGACTCGGTCCCCAGCATCCCGTTTGACGAGATCAAAGAGCAGATCGAGCGGGAGCTGGGGGTACCGATCAAGGCGCGCTTCGCGCTGCTGGAACCGAATTCGATGGCCGCGGCTTCCATCGCCCAGGTGCACCGGGCCAGGCTCATCAGCGGCGAGGACGTGGTGGTGAAGGTGCGCCGCCCGGGGGTGACCGAGCAGGTGGAGACGGACATCGACATCCTGATGGGGGTGGCGCTGCTGCTGGAGCGCCACATGGCGAGAAGCGACATCTACGATCCGGTCGCCGTGGTGCGCGAATTCGCCTACACGATCAGGCGCGAGATGGACCTCTCCCGCGAGGGGCACGCCATCGAGAGGATCCGGGACAACTTCAAGGGGGACGCCACTCTCCACTTCCCCCGGGTCTACTGGGAGGCGACCGCAAAGGGGGTGCTCACCATCGAGTACGTGGACGGCATCAAGGTGAGCGACCTGCCGGCCATCGAGGCGGCCGGGCTGAACCGGCGCGAGATCGCCCGGCGCGGCGCGGTCGCCTTCCTGAAGATGGTGCTGGAACACGGCTTCTTCCACGCCGACCCCCACCCCGGCAACGTGCTGATCCTGCCGGGCAACGTGATCTGCCTGCTCGATTACGGCATGATGGGACGGCTCGATCCGGCTGTGAAGAGCTACCTGACCGACGTGCTCGCTGCGATGACGGAAAGGGACCTGGACGAACTGGTCCAGATCATCATCGGGACCGGAGATGTGAGCGAGACCCTGAACCTGAGCGCGCTGAGAAAGGGACTGGCCGACTTCATAGACAGCTACCTCGACATCCCGCTCAAGGAGATCGAGGTAGGGCGCATGCTTCTCGAGTTCATCGACCTGGTCACCACCCACCGCCTCAAGATACAGCCGGACCTGACCATGCTGGTCAAGGTGCTGGTGGTCGTGGAAGGGATGGGGCGGGAGCTCGACCCGCAGTTCGACATGGTCGGGCACCTGCGCCCCTTCCTGGAGCAGGCCTTCATCGAGAAGCGCTCCCCCGGCCGGCTGCTCAAAGAGCTGGAGCGGGGACTGGAATCGTACCTCTCGCTGGCGCGCAACCTGCCGCGCGACGTCAGGGAGATCCTGAACAAGCTAAACCGCAACAAGTTCCGCATCGACCTGGAACACCGCGGCCTGGACCGCTTCAGCAAGGAGCTGGACCGCTCCGCGAACCGGGTCTCCCTGAGCCTGATCATCGCGGCGCTCCTGATCGGCTCCTCCATAGCCATGCAGACCAACCGGGGCCCCATGCTGCTGGGCCTTCCCGCCTTCGCCCTGTTCGGCTTCACCTGCGCCGGCCTGGTCGGCATCTGGTGGACCATCGCCATCCTGCGCTCCGGCAGGCTTTGACTGTTGCACAAACGACACACGCCCCGTTGCTTTTGCACCACAGCTGGCCGCCCGCACCCCGCCCCCTTCCGGCGCCGCAGCGCTACAGGCCCGGCTTTGCGCGCTTTTTTCCCAGGCACATCCCCCCTCCCCCTTGGCCCGTTCCTTGCTAGATAGTCCGCATACTGATTAAACTGCGGCAGGGAGCACGCCATGATATTCCAGCAAACCTTGGGCAACAAAGCAGCATTCAGCGGCATCGGGCTGCACACGGGCAGACCGATCAACCTTACCCTGCGCCCGGCCGAGGCCGGTACCGGCATCGTCTTCCACCGGGTCGACCTGTCACCCGCCGTCTCCATCGAGGCAAGAAGCGCCAACGTCGTCAGCACCAGGCTCTCCACCACCATAGGGCGTGGCGAGACGAGCGTCTCAACCATAGAGCACCTGATGGCGGCACTGTACAGCTGCGGCATCGACAACGCGCACGTCGACATCAGCGGCCCCGAGGTCCCGATCATGGACGGCAGCGCCGCCCCCTTCGTGGCAGGGATCGTCAAGGCAGGCACCAAGGAGTGCGGCAAGCCCCGCAAATACCTGGTGGTCAAGAAGCAGGTCAGCGTCGTCGAGGGGGACAAGAAGGTCTCCATCATCCCTTCGCGCCACTACAAGATCTCCTTCGACATGCAGTTCGCGCACCCCGCGGTGAGAAACCAGTCCAGGTCGATGACCTTCTCCCAGGCAAACTTCGCCGAGGAGTTCGCGTCCGCCAGGACCTTCGGCTTCCTCTCCGAGGTGGAAACCCTGAAGGCGCACGGCCTGGCGCTTGGGGGATCGCTGGACAACGCCGTGGTGATCGGCGACGACGGCATCCTGAACCGGGAGGGGCTCAGATTTCCCGACGAGTTCGTGCGCCACAAGATCCTCGACTCGGTGGGCGACCTGGCCCTGGCCGGCCACCGCCTGATCGGGCACGTAAAGGCGACCAAGTCCGGCCACGACCTGAACCACAAGCTGGTCACCGAACTGCTCAGGCGCCCGGATTGCTTCGCCCTGATCGAGTTCACCCCGCAGGCCTTCAACGCGCCGTTCAACCTCTCCCTGCCGGAACTCTCCTGGCTCGAGGCTTAGAGACAGGGAGAGGCAGGTAAAGATTAAGATTAAGGTTAAGGTTAAGGTTAAGGTTAAGGTTAAGGTTAAGGTTAAGGTTAAGATTAAGACAAGGCTGACCGTCGAAAGATGGTCAGCCTTTAATTTTACCGCCTCAACCGGAACCGGCTTTGCCTGCCACCTTAATCTTAATCTCAATCTGATCTTTACCTGAATCTCATCTGCCTCCTTGAATTCCCGCACCCTTTCGTATAGAGTGGGCGGATGCCGATCAGAGAGGAAAAGGGCGCAGGCGCGCCGCCAACATCCGGATCAGGGCTCCCCCCCGCTGAGATCAGGAAAAGAAAGCGCGAGGCGGTCATCGTCTGCGTGTCGCTTCTTTTCATCGTGATCCTCACCTCCATAGAGATCCACCTGTCACGCCTGAGCTCCGATGTGCCGATGGGAAGCAACATCACCATCTTCGGCATCATCAACCTGATCATCCTGCTCATCATACTCCTGGTCTACCTGGTGTTCAGAAACATCGCCAAGATCCTTCTGGCGCGGCGCAAGAACGCCCCGGGGGCCCGCCTGCGCACCAAGCTGGTGCTGGCCTTCGTCACCTTGTCGCTGGTCCCCACCATGCTCCTCTTCTTCGTCTCCGCCGGCTTCATCACCAACAGCATCCAGAACTGGTTCAACAAGCAGGTGGAAAACTCCCTGAACGAGTCGATGGAGGTGGCGCAGATCTACTACAAGAGCTCGGCCGCCAACGCCCTCTACTACGGCCAGCAGATAAGCGAGGCGATCAAGGAGCGCAAGCTGCTGAACGAGGAGAACCTGCCGCAGTTGAAGGCGCTGGTGCGCCAGAAGCAGAAGGAGTACAACCTGGGGGTGGTGGAGGTCTTCTCCTCTCAGCGCGAGGAGCTGATCCGGGCCTCCAACCCGAAGCTGCCGCGCGGCGAATTCACCAACCCCTCCTCCGAGGACATCAACGTGGGGCTGGCCGGAGAGGAGCTCACCCGCGTCAACGCCATCGGCAAGGCGGACCTGATCCGCGGCATCGTGCCGATCCGGTCCAACTGGAACGACAAGGACGTGGTCGGGGTTATCGTGGTAAACTACTACGTCCCCTACTCCCTGGTCTCCAAGATGCGCGAGATCTCCGCCTCCTACCACGAGTTCCGGCAGCTGAAGATCATGAAGAACCCGATCGCCACCGGGTACATCCTGACCCTTTTCCTGATCACCATGGTGATCGCCTTCCTCGCGGTCTGGTTCGGGGTCTACCTGGCCAGAAGCCTCACCATACCGATCCAGGAGCTGGCCGAGGCGACCCGTCAGGTGGCCGAGGGGAACCTGGACGTGCACCTTGGTGAGTCGGGGCACGACGAGATCGGCATGCTGATCACCTCCTTCAACAGGATGACCCAGGACCTGAGGGAAAACCAGCTGGCGCTGCAGCAGACCAACGAGGAGCTGCAAAAGAGCAACCTGGAGCTGGAGCAGCGGCGCCGCTACATGGAGGCGGTGCTGGCCAACGTCACCGCCGGGATCATCTCGGTCGACAAGGGCGGCCTCTTGACCACGGTGAACAAGTCGGCCGAGAAGCTGCTCCTGATCAACATGGACCAGGTCACCGGACTGAACTTCCGCGAGGTGCTGCGCCCCGCGCACCTGGACATCGTCAAGGGTCTCTTGCGCGACATGGTGCTCTCCAAGCAGGATTCCATCACCAGGCAGATCGTGCTCCCGATGCGGGACTCGGAGCTCACGCTGCTCGCCAACCTGACCGTGCTAAAGGACGAGAACGACGTCTTCATGGGAATGGTGGTGGTGCTGGACGACCTCACCTCCCTGATCAAGGCGCAGCGCATGGCGGCCTGGCGCGAGGTGGCAAGGAGGATCGCCCACGAGATCAAGAACCCGCTCACCCCGATCCAGCTCTCGGCCCAGCGGCTGCGCAAGCGCTACCTGTCCCGCTTCGAGGGGGAGGAGAAGGTGTTCGACGAGTGCACCGCCATGATCATCAAGTCGGTCGACGAGCTGAAGGGGCTGGTGGACGAGTTCTCCAACTTCGCCCGCATGCCCGCCGCCGTCCCCTCGTCAAACGACCTGAACGCGATCATCAAGGAGGCGCTCACCCTCTACGTGGAGGCGCACCGACGGATCCGCTTCACCCTGAACACCGACGACGGGATGCCGGCCATCCTGCTGGACCGGGACCAGATCAAACGGGTGCTGATCAACCTCCTGGACAACGCGGTCGCCGCCATCGAGGGGGAGGGGGAGATCGAGCTCTCCAGCTGCTACGACCGCGAGCTCAAGATGGCCACCTTCAGCGTCTCCGACACCGGCCACGGCATCGCGGCGGAGGACCGCCCCAGGCTGTTCGAGCCGTACTTCTCCAGGAAGAAGAGCGGCTCCGGACTGGGCCTTGCCATCGTCAACACCATCATCACCGACCACCACGGCTTCATCAGGGCCAAGGAAAATTTCCCCAAAGGGAGCAGGTTCATCATCGAGCTCCCGGCGGACGCCGCCTGAAATGCCCCTTAACTAACGGAACAACCCATGCAGCTGAGAAATAAAAGAGCCTGGATACTCCCGCTTGCGGCAACCATCGTCTCCGTCATCGTCCTCGGCGCGAGCCTCTTGCCGAGGTTCCTCGACCTCGACACCTACAAAGAGGAGATCGTGGCGCAGGTGAAAAGCGCGCTGAAGCGTGACCTGCAGTACCAAAGCGCCGAGTTTTCCCTGCGTTACGGCCTCTCCTTCAGCTTCGGGGGGGTCGCCATCAAGGAGAAGGACGGCCTCGGCGACCTGGTCACCGCCGAGCGCCTCACCATCAGCATCGCCCTGGTCCCCCTGCTGCGCCGGGAACTGGTGCTGTCGCGCATGCACCTGGTGCGCCCCGTGCTAAAGCTCTCCCGGGACCGCGACGGCGTGTTCAACGTGAGCGACCTGTTCCAGGCGACGCCGGGGGGGGGCTCCCCCGGGATCAGGGGTATCGAGCTCAAGAAGGCTCGCGTCAGGTTCACCGACCTGGCGCTCTCCGAAACCCCGCTGGTGACCGAACTCTCCGAGACCGACCTCTACCTGAGCTGGCTGGCCCGCGGCAAGGATTGCGATTTCAAGCTCTCCGGCGAACTTGTTTCCGGCGCAGGCCGGGTGCCGCTTCTTATCGCCGGGGTCGCCAAGATTCCCGCAGCAGGTCAGCCGCTGAGCTCCCTGGAGCTCTCCGGCAGGGTCCGCACCGGCCCCCTCGACGCGGCGCAGTTCTGGCCCTACTACAGCCGCTACGTCCCCTTCAAAAGCCTCTCGGGTGCGCTGGCGCTGGAGGCGAGTTTCAGGGGGTCGCTGGCCGGCTTCCAGGCCAAGGGGGATTTCGAGGCGACCCGGGTCAACCTCGACTACCCGCAGGTGTTCCACGCGAGGCTTACCCCGAAGTCGCTGAAGGCCGCCTGGGAGCTGGAATTTTCCGGCGACAGCCTCGATATCGGTTCGCTCAAGCTCAACCTGGACGGGCTCAGCGTCCAGGGGAGCTGCCGGCTCTCCGACATCCGCTCCAAGGACCTGCGCATCACGGCCAAGGCCACCAGCAACCGCTTCGACCTGCGCAGTTTCCGCCAGTACATCCCCTACGGCATCATCGTGGACGGCACCGCGGACTTCATCGAGCAGAAGATCATGGGGGGGGAATTCCAGCTGGACCAGGGGAGGCTCGACGGCAGGGTAAGCCAGATCCTCCATATGGAGCTGGGCCAGAACTACAACATCCTGTCGGTTCGGGCGCGGGTCGATGAGGGGGTGGTCGCCTACGGCTCCGGCTTTCCCGTGTTCAGCGGCGTCAAGGGAGTGCTTGAGCTGGCAGGGAAGGACTTCAACCTGAAGGGGATGACCGGCAGGTTCGGCACCTCCCCGATCGCGCTGGAGGGACGCATAGCGGACTACTGCATGCTGACCCCGAGCAGGTACCTCTTCTCGGCGAACCTCAATCCAAGGCAGCAGGAGGCGCTCTGGCTTCTGGGGGAGAAGCTCACCCTCTCGGACGGCTCCAGCATGAGGCTCAAGGGGGAGGGGACCTCGTCCCTGTACCGCCTCTCCGGCGACTGGGACCTCGCCTCCAGTTCATACAGCTTCTCGGATCTGATCGCCAAACCAAAGGCGCGTCCCAACACGGTAGGGTTCGACGTCACCCTGGACGAGAAGGAGTACCGCTTCACCACCCTGAACTACCATCTGGCGCCGCTGTCGTTGTCCGCTACCGTGACGAGCGGCTATGACGGTCCGGTGAGCCTCGAGCTGAAGAGCAACCAGTTCCAGGCGGCGGAAATCGCCCCGCTGGTGCCGGTGGCGAGCAGATACCAGCCTTCGGGGCGGATGCAGGCGCTTTTGCGCGCCAGCGGGCCGGGGCTGGACCGTCTCTCCTGGGGGGGCAATGTCGCCCTCTCCGGCGTCTCCTTCAAGGCAGGGGAAAAGATCAAGCCGGTCACCGGCGTGAACGGGAGCATCCGCATCAGCGGCGAGACCCTGGAGAGCTCGCAGCTCTCGGTCAGGCTGGGGAGCTCGACCATCTACGGACGGGGCACCCTGAGCGGCTTCAAGGCGCCGAGCTTCTCCCTCTCCTTCACCTCGCCGGTACTCGACCTGGCGGACCTGGGCTTTCCCCAGGGGCGGCTGCCGCTGCGCGCCGAGAAGGTGCAGGGGAACCTGAGCTACAGCAAGGACAACCTGCAGATCGGCTCCCTCTCCGGCACCCTGGGCAAAAGCGTCCTGCAGATGAAGGGGAGCGTCAAGGATCTGAAGCAGCCGGTGATCGAGCTCGCCATCACCTCCCCGCACCTGGAACTGGACGACCTCACCCCGCTTTTCGGCGCCTCCACGGGCGATGGAAGCCGCCTCACCCTCAAGGCGCAGCTCTCCGCCTCGGAAGGGAAGCTGCAGGAGATCCCGTTCCAGAACCTTAACTGCCTGCTCCTGCTCGATGACAAGATCCTCTACCTGCAGCCCTTCGAGTTCGCCAGCCTGGACGGGGAGGTCTCGGGGAAGATGCGCATGGATTTCGGCTCCGGCACGCCACGCTACCAGATGAACTGCGATCTGCAGCGGGTCTCGGCCGAGCGGCTCATGCACGCCATGGGGGTGAAAAAGCAGGAGCTGACCGGCACGCTCTCGCTGCAGGGCGAGCTCTCCGCCAAGGGGGAGAGCTCCGCCGAGCTGCGCAAAAGCGCGCTGGGCGCGGTGAAGCTCAAGGTCGAGCACGGCAGCATCAGGAAGTTCTCCACCCTCTCCAAGATCTTCTCCATACTGAACGTCTCGCAGCTTTTGAAGTTCCGGCTTCCGGACATGGTCTCCGGCGGCATGCCGTACAACAGGATCACGGGCGACTTCGCCATCAAGGATGGCACCGCCTCCACCGAAAACCTCTATCTCGACAGCAACGCCATCAATCTCTCCGCCGTCGGCAAGCTCGACCTGCTGAAAAACGAGCTCGATCTCAACATCGGGGTGAGGCCGCTGCAGACGGTGGACAAGGTGGTGAGCAAGATCCCGATCGTCGGCTGGATCCTGACCGGCAAGGACCGCTCCCTGATCACCACCTACTTCGAGGCGAAGGGGCCGATCGAGGACCCCAAGGTGACGGCCGTACCGGTCAAGTCGCTGGCAAAGGGTGTGCTGAACATCTTCCAGAGGGTCTTCGAACTGCCGGGACGGCTGATCACCGACACGGGCGAGGTGATCATCGGCAAGTAGCCCAGGGCCTTGCGCGCCCCGATTTGGCGCGGTTGTCCCGCTCCGTGAAGCATAAGATGGAAAGCCCCCATTGCGGATGCACTTTTTTATTGTAAAGATTGCGAAAGTTATGCTATTTTGACCACCGTTAAAGCTTAAATTTATCCAACGCGGAGGAAACTGTGAAGAAGACTTTAGTGGTCATGTTGGCAATTGTTGCTGTGGCAGCTGCCGGCTGCAAGAAAAAGGAAGAAGCACCCAAGGCTATGGCTCCCGAGGCTGCACCCGCAGGGCAGGCCGCCGCTCCCGGCGCCGATCCCCATGCAGGCCTCAAGCCGCAGGAAGTCAAGCCCGGCGCAGGCCACAAGGGCAAGGTCCTGGAGACCATGGACTCCGGCGGCTACACCTACGTGCAGGTCGATGAGAACGGCCAGAAACTGTGGGTTGCCGCAATGCAGACCCCGGTGAAGGTCGGCGACACGGTCGAATTCCCGGATTCCCCGCCGATGGTCAACTTCCAGAGCAAGACTCTGAAGCGCACCTTCGACAAGATCATCTTCGCACCGGGCCTCGCCGTCAACAAGTAGGCGCTCCTGCAGCAAGAGCTGACAATAAAAAAAGGGGTGCGACCGTCTTACGGTCGCTCCCCCTTTTTTTGGCCCGAAACGCCCGGCTTCCGCTGAAGCAACTCCCTCTCGTCCCCCCTCCCGACCTCCCCCCTCCGGGGGGAGGAGAGTAGGCAGGTGCCAGCCAAGATGAACCTTTTCTCGGGCAAGCGCGCAGGACGTCCTTCCGCGCGCTAATCCGATTTCCTTCCGGGAGTGCCCCCGGCCGCGGCCAGCCCCTCCAGAGCCGAGGCATCGGCCGGGTCCAGCTTGAGCGCCCGGGCGAAATGGCGCCTGGCAGAGGCCGGGTCGCCGGCCGCCAGGGCGATCTCACCCAGCGCAACGAAGGCCGGCAGGTGACGGGGAACCAGCTTCAGGAGTTCCCGATAGGCGTTGCGGGCAGCCGCGAAGTCGCCCACCCTGGCCTGAAGCCCCCCCAAGAGCAGAAAACCCCACGGATTTTCCGGCTCCGCCCGGACCATGCCCCGGTACAGCGCCAGGGCCCCCTCCAAGTCCCCCTCCTGCTCCAGAGCCTCGGCGCAGAGCATCTCGGTCACGAAGCAGTAGCCGAGAAGCGCACGCTGCCGGGCGAACTCCTGAGCGCCGAAGCGCCCCTTTCTGCCGGCCCTGCCCAGCGCCTTCAGTATCGAGAGCCGCGCCCGCTCCACGAACGGGTCGCTGCGCACCAGGAACCCTTCGCCCCGCTGCTGTTCGAAAAGGTCTCCGGGAACCTCGCCGCTGCGCAGCGCCCTGGCGAAGAGCTGGGTCCCGGGATAGTAGACCAGCGGAGAGACCTGGCCGTCCTGGGGCCTGATCCTGTCGATGAGACGCACCGTCTGCTGCAGGTCGTCCTCCCCTTCTCCGGGAATCCCGGTGATGAGGTAGACGGAAAGGTTGATGCCGACGCGCCGCACGGCTGCCGAGGCGCGCTCCACGTCGGCCGGCAGTATCCGCTTGCCGAGCGCCTTGAGCATCCCCGGGGAGCCCGACTCCACCCCGAACTGGATGCACTCGCAGCCGGCCCGCTTCATGGCGACCAGCATCTCCTCGTCGACCGCGGTGACCCGGGACTGGCAGTTCCAAAGGACATGGAGGCGCTCTTCCTGCAGAAGCCGGCAGATCTCCAGCACCCGGCCCCGGTCCGCCGTGAAGGTGTCGTCGCGGAAGGAAAAGTAGATCAGGCCGTAGCGCTCCTTCAACAGGCGGATCTCCCGGACCACGGAGGCAGGGGAGCGAAAGCGCACCCCCCTGCCCCAGAACAGCGGCGAGGAGCAGAAGAGACAGCTTGCCGGACAGCCGCGGGAGGTGATGACGAACTCGAGCTGGCGCCGGTAATCGACCCCGATACCCTCTGCCGCCCCCTCCCCCGGCATCGGGAGGAGGTCCAGATCGCCGATCGGCGCACGGGGCGGTCCGGCGACGGCGCCCTCCCCCACGCGACAGGCGATGCCGGCCAGACCGGCAACGGCACCCCCGGAGGCCAGGGCCGCGAGGAGTTCGACCAGGGTCGCCTCCCCCTCGCCCAGCACCACGGCATCGAGCGCCGGGTGGCGGGCCAGCTGCTCCTGCCAGGCGTGGGTGGCGTGGGGGCCGCCCAGCAGCACGAAACAGCCGGGGACCAGCTCCTTGGCGACTGCTGCCAGCCTCAGCGACTCAACCCGGTTGTGGGTGAACTGCGAGATCCCTACCACCTCGGGGCGCAGCCTCTTCAGGAGCTGCCGGACCCGGTCCCAGCCGAAACCGGAGAGGTTTGCCAGCGTCACCCGGTGTCCCGCCTCGCGCAGCACGGCGTCCAGAGAGAGGAGCCCCACCGGCAAAAGCGAGGTGAAGGGATCGTCTGCCCCTTCGGGATGTGACTTGTATGCCAGGAGAACCTTCATCTGCACCCATAAAAAAAATCCGGCCAGAGGCCGGATTAGTTAAGTTTGTTGACTGTGTGGCGGCCCTAGTTGCTGCTGGTCAGGCCGAGGGACTCTTCGGTGATGGTATCGTCGGTGTTGTCCTCCTCGACGCCCAGGATCAGGTCGTCGAACTTGAAGACCTCCGGATTCACCTTGGTGATCCGCTTGGCCCCCAGGAACCTGGAGCGGTAGTAGGAGGTGTTCATCGAGGAGATCACCACCCTGCGGTCCCGGGACGAGGCGTGGATCATCTTGTTGTCGCCGAGATAGATACCGACATGCGAGGCGTAGGAGGCGTAGGTGCTGAAAAAGATCAGGTCACCCTTCTGCAGGTCGCCCGGCGCCACCGTGCTTCCCACCTCGAACTGCTCACGCGCGGTGCGCGGCAGCGACACCTCCAGTTCGCGGAACACCTTCTGCACGAAACCGGAACAGTCGATCCCCCCCCTTGAGGTCCCTCCGAAGCGGTAGCGGGTGCCGAGGAAGCCGTAGGCCGACTTCTTCAACTCCTTGATGCCGTCCACCTTGAGCTCCGTGTTCTTCCTGAGGTCGACCTGCTGCTCCGGCTCCATCTCGGTCAGCTCTAGCAGGCTCTGCTCATAATCCTTCTCGTTGAAGAGGTCGCTGTGCCGCAACTGCAGCCTCTTGGCGACCTTGGCCCGGGGCTCCTCCACCGGCTCGCTTTCCCTGAGCACCAGGAGCTTCCCCGCCTTGACCCGGCTGCTGGCCAGGCCGTTCAGGCGCTTGAGCTCCGCTACGGAGACCCCGGTCTTCTTCGCGATACGGGAGAGCGTCTCGCTCTTCTTCACCTTGTACACGGAAGCGCCGGCAGAACCGGCGGCGGCTACGGTGCGGGGCGGGATGACCAGAAGCAGGCGCGGCTTGATGCTGTTACCCACCAGGTTGTTGGCCGCCTTGAGCTCCTCCACTGTGACATGGTACTTCTTCGCGAGGGTGTGTATGGATTCGTTCTTTTTTACGCGATGGGTCTTTGCGGCAAGGGCCAGGGAAGGGAATGAAAGGATGATAATGCATATGGTCAATAGCTTTAGGCCATTTATCATGAATCCTCCTTCATTTGTTTTAAAATAAATCGTCGGTGCGTCGTTTTATATAACAATTGCGTGACAATGTCAACCCTTACCACCCCGCAGCGCCGATTTAAATTAGATTCCGTTACGATATCGGACGGTTACAGAGGCACAATTAGAGGTCCGAGCAGTGCGAAGAGGTCCGGCTCACCCGGCACTCCGAGTGACGCTCTGCTGCCGCTAGCGCCCCCTTGCTCCCTCCTTATCGGTCTTACGCTCGGTCGTGACCCGGACCAGGGAGCGCCCCATGCTGGCAACCACCACGCCGGGCGGGAGCTTGATGTCCTCTTTCCTGATCGGCATGCTGTTTCCCCCCTCCTTGGCCTTGGACAGATCGATGTCGATCACGATATCAAGCTGCCTCGGGGAGGCCACCAGGTTGGAGTACGCCTTGAGCTGGAGATCCACCTCCTCGGGGGTGCTCCGGGTCAGGGTGAGCGTTTCGGGAAGGTTGTGGAAGGTGATGGGAGCCGTGACGGTGAAGATCTCCCCCTGCCTGAAGGTGATCAGGAGCCAGCTCACCACGACCAGCACGAAGACGGCGAGCTTGGGCCAGAAGTTGGCGAACAGCCGGGACTTGAGCCCCACCCTCTGCGCCTCGCGCGAGAGCGGCAGCAGCAGTGAGGTCAGCTTCTCGTGGAGTTCCCCCTGGGATCGGATCAGCTCCAGTTCCCCGGCAAGCGACAGGGAGACCTCGCCGCGCTCCTCGGAGACGATGACGATGACCGCATCGGAGCGCTCCGAAAGCCCCAGCCCCGCCCTGTGCCGGGTGCCCAGATGCTGGGGCACCTCCGGGTTCACCGAGAGCGGCAAGTGGCACGAGGCCACGGCCACCCTGCCGTCCTTGATCAGCACCGCGCCGTCGTGCAGCGGGGAGACCGGCAGAAAGATGCTGGTGATCAACTGGCCGCTTACCAGGCAGTCCAGGGGAACGCCGTGCAGGATGCACTCGTCGAGGAGCTCCTCGCGCTGGAAAACCACCAGGGCACCGATCCGCTTGGCCGCCAGGTCGAATACCGCAGCCGAAAACTCCATCAGATCGACCCGGACCCCGGTCTCCTCCCGGTCGAAGAAGTTGCGCAACAGGCTCAGCCGGTAGAGCGCCTGGCGGATCTCTGCCTGGAACACCACGATGAGCAGGACCAGCAGCACGGTACCCAGTTCCTGCAGGATCCAGCTGGTCATGAAAAGCCCGAGGTTTTTGGTGACGAAGTAGATGACGCCCAGGACCAGCAGCCCGATCACGACCTGGAGCGCCTTGGAGTTCTTGAACCAGCTGTAGAGCTGGTAGACCAGGAAGGTCATGATGAGGATATCCGCTATGTCCTGGGGCCGGAAATACGGGAACAACCTTGCCTCCTGTTACAAGTGACGCGGGGATCGGCTGGGCGGCGCAGGCCGTGACCGGTGGGCGAAAATGCGATTTGGCCGTTTTTGCTGGCATGACGTGCCGCTTTATGCTAAAAAACAAGCCTCGTGGCGGCTGCGGCCTCCGCAAACAAGCTAGAATTTATAGCATTTCGAGCATTAAAAAGGTAGGAAAATATGTACCCATTGTCGGAAAAGGGTGAACGGATACGCGACATGTTCGGGAGTATCGCCCCGCGCTACGACCTTCTGAACAGGCTGCTTTCGCTGGGCATCGACCGGCGCTGGCGCCGCTTTGCGGTCGGCAAGATCGGGCTTTCCGGAGCCGGCCGCGTCCTCGACGTAGCGACCGGAACCGGTGACGTAGCGCTTGAGATCGCCGCCCAGACCCCCGCTTCGGTAAGCATAGTCGGGGTCGATTTCTGCAAGGAGATGGTCGATCTGGGACGCGTGAAGGTGGAGGGGTCCCCCCATGCGGGGCGGATCACCCTGCAGGTGGCACCTTGCGAGGACATTCCCTTCGAGGACAAGAGCTTCGACGCCGCCACCATCTCCTTCGGCATCAGGAACGTGGTGGACCGGATCAAGGGGCTCTCCGAGATGCGCCGGGTGCTGAAGGAGGGGGGGAGGATCGTGATCCTGGAGTTTTCCACCCCGACCTCGCCGCTGTTCAGGTCGCTGTACCACTTCTATTTCCTGAAGATGCTTCCCAAGATCGGCGGCCTCTTCTCCAGGTTCAGCGCCTACCAGTATCTGCCCGACTCCGTGCTCGAGTTTCCCTCCCGGGAGACCTTCAAGGCGATGATGGCCGAGGTGGGATTCAAGAACGTGCAGCATTTCGACCTGACCGGCGGCATCGCCACCGTCTACTTGGGAACCAGGTAGAGGCAGGGGTGAGGCAGGTAAAGGAAAAGGAAAAGTCTTGAAGCTTTTCCTTTATCTGCTTCACCTCTTTACTTTACCTGCCTCACCCTGCCTCTCACTGCTTCATCTCTTTACCTTTATCTGCTTCACCCTGCCTCTCACTGCTTCATCTCTTTACCTTTACCTGATTCATCCTGCCTTCTGAAACAGGATCCGGGCCACCGGGGTCTCCCCGGAAGGGTCTTCCTCAAGGAGCAGCACGCGTCCCTGAAAACCCGCGAAAAGCCGCTCCAGTTCGCCCGGTTGCAGCAGGAATTCTCCGGTGTGTACACCCTGAAGGGTCGGGGCGTTCAGGATGGTCTCCATGAGGATGACCCCGCCCGGGGCAAGCGCCTCGACCAGGGCCGGAATCAGCGGCCTGAGCAGGAAGTTGAAGTCGACGATGAGGTGGTAGATCCCCTGCAGGCGATACTGTTCCAGGTCGGCCCTGACGAAGTTCACCTGCAAGCCCAGTTGTGCCGCCCGGTTCCTCCCCCTTGCCAGCCCCCGCCCCGAGACGTCGACGGCGTCGACCTCAAACCCGTTTTGCGCCAGGAAGATGCCGTTTCGCCCCTCTCCACAGGCGATATCCAGCGCCCGCCTCCCCGTGACCAGAGAACGGATCAGTTCCAGCTTCTCAGCCAGGAGCCTGGAGGGCGCCAGGGAAAACAGATGATCTTTGCCGCCGTAGCGCTCGTCCCACTTGATACGATCCGCCTCCATCGTTACCCCCCTCGCCCGCTGAACCCCACTGCCATTAAGTTAAGCTCCTACCTGCTGTCAGCTCCCCTCCCTTGATGCCCTTGATGGGAGGGGGTGGGGGGCACTGCCATTAAGTTAAGGGAATGAGAGGTAGGGTGGGCCGTGCCCACCACAACCGCATCCTGATGGTGGGCACGGCCCACCCTACATGATTCACGGAATCGCGCTTAACTTAATGGCAGTGAGGGGTGGGGGAGGGTGGGGCTTGTACGAGCTTTTCACCCTCTCCCCAGCCCTCTCCCATCAAGGGAGAGGGGGCTTGTGCGGCGTGCGGACGTTAACCCAATGGCAGTGCCGCTGAACCCAGGCCCTTCGTTGCAAGGCTACTTATCCGACATAACCGATAAATGTCAAGCAATCTGTCGCTCCCCTGTCAGGACTTATTCTGTCGCACCCACGTGCTTATATGGAGAAAAACCAGGGAGGTGCACCATGATCTATCTTACCAACGACGCGCTGGACCAGGCGGTTTACTTCGATTTGCGCAGCAGGGAGCCGCAGCGGAAGGGAAACGGCCTGGAACAGATCTACTTCGGACTGCTGGGAAACGGGGTACACGAGGTTGCAGTGACGCTGAAAAAAAGCCGCGGCTGCGTTGAGATCGCCTTCGGCAGGAGCGAACTGTTCAGCTTCGTCGAAGAGGAGACGCTGCGCCGGATGCTCGGTGAGGTGTTGAAAGGCGACACGGTGCACTGACACCGGCCGCAATGATCTCTGGCAGGGATGGCTGATTCTTGGTATATATTACCGAACGATCGTCGCTGGCAGGAGTTCACGTGCAAACCATAGATTCCCTGATGAGATCGCGCTGCGAGACCTTCGCCGACCGGACCGCCCTGCGCCAGAAGGTTGCCGGTGCCTGGCAGGAGACCAGTTACCGCGGGCTCTGGAACAGCTCGGGGTTGATCGCGTCGGCCCTTTACGGCCGGGGCTTTAGGCCCGGCGATCACGCCGCCCTGCTCGCCCCTTCCTCCACACGCTGGGTGGCGAGCTATCTCGGCATCCTCAGGGCCGGCGGAGTCGTGATCCCCGTCGACAAGGAGCTGAAGAGTGCTGAACTGCGCCACATCCTGAGCGACTGCGGGGCCCGTATCATTTTCACGGACAGCTCGTGCCTCGACACCTTGCTGGAAAGCGTCCCGTCGTTGCCGGAGTTGCAAAGCGTCATCCTGCTGCACAGTTCCAAGCAGCACGGCGACCCGGGAACCGGGAAGGCGCTTGAGGCGCTGCTGGACGAGTGGCACGAACTCGTGGCGAGTCTCGGCATCCCCGCGGATCGGGTGGCCAGGATGGAGATCCTGGCAGGCCAGGTACACCGGCTGCTCAGCAAGAGGAATTCCAGGAGCGAGCTGCCCGAGGGGCAGGACCTTTTGTCGCCGACCTTCGCCATCCGCGCGGCGATGACGCGCGAGCGCAGGATACTGACGCTTGATTCGATGCAGCATGGCTCCAGCCCTCCCCCCTCGCCGCGCAGCGCCACCGACACCGCCGTGATCCTCTACACCTCCGGTACCACCGGGCGCTCCAAGGGGGCGATGCTTTCCCACGGCAACATCGTCTCCAACCTTCAAGGGACCGCCTGCCACTTCAACCTCGACGAAACCATACACACCCTCTCCTTCCTCCCGATCAACCACGTCTTCGAGCAGGTGGCAGGCGTGCTGCTCCCGCTCTCCCTGGGAGGCAGGGTCTCCTTCGCGGAATCGCTCAAAAAGCTGGGCGAGAACCTTGCCGAGGTGAAACCGACCTTCCTGCTCGGGGTCCCCGCTGTGTACAAGATGATCCTGGAGCGGATCGGCAAAAACGTGGCTGGCAAGAAGCTATCCCAGATACTGTTCTCGATCCCGGTTACCCGTCCGCTGGTCACATCCAAGGTCAAGAAGGCGTTCGGGGCAGGAACCATCTTCATCAGCGGCGGGGCCGCCCTGGACCCGGAGATCGCCAAGGGGCTGCTTTCCTTCGGCATCACGGTGTACCAGGGGTACGGCATCACGGAAACCTCGCCGGTGATCTCCGCGGAATGCCCGAGGGGCAAGAGGCTCGGCACCGTGGGGCGGCTGCTCCCCGAGGTGCAGGTCCGCATCGACAACCCGAACGAGGACCAGATCGGCGAGATCGTGGTCAAGGGGCCCAACGTGATGCAGGGGTACTACAACATGCCGGAGGCGACCGCCGAGGTACTGGAGGAGGGGTGGTACCGGACCGGCGACCTGGGCCGGCTCGATCCGGACGGATACCTTTCGATCTGCGGCAGGTTGAAGAACCTGATCGTCACCCCCAACGGCAAGAACGTCTACCCGGAAGAGGTGGAAAACAAACTGCTGAAGAGCCGGTTCATCGCCGAAGCCATGGTGTACGGCTACAGGGTGGGACCCATGGCGGAAGAGGTGCACGCGGTGATCCATCCGAACCAGGAGGAACTGGACAGCTATGCACTCGGCAGCGGCATGAAGGGCATGACTCTGGCTGACGTGGAGCGGCTGATCAGGGACGAAGTCCTGGCCGCGGGGAAGGAGCTCGCCGATTACAAGCGGGTGAAGCGCTTCACGCTGCGCGAAGACGAGTTCCCGAAGACCACCACCAGGAAGATCAAACGGTTCGCCGTGGAGGCGACCATCTCGATGAGCCCGTGACAGATCGCGCCGTCACCGGAGCTGGTTCTGCCTCAGGGAGCCGTATCGACCTGCGCGCCGGCTACTCCTTCGACACCACGCCGGTCCCCGATGAAACGGTAGATCCGCTGCTTCCCGACGCCGACCGTCACAGCTTTGCCGTCGGCACCGGCATCCACAACAGCCTCGCCTCGCTCGACCTCGCCTACATGTGGGTGCACTTCGTGGACCGCAAGGTCCATAACCAGGACATGACCACCCTGCGCGGCGCGAACGGCACTTTCAAGAGCGATGCCTATCTGCTCGCTGCCAACATGACCATGAGAATCTAATCAGAGCTGTCCCGATATTGGGTCACCACCCGGCCCTCCCCCGGAGGCCACTGCCATTAAGTTAAGCTCCTTCTTTTCCCGCACGCTACAAAAGCCCCCTCTCCCTTCATGGGAGAGGGTTGGGGAGAGGGTGAAAAGCTCGTACCAGCCTCACCCTCCCCCCCACCCCCTCCCATCAAGGGAGGGGGAACGATCAGCAGGTAGGAGGCTTAACTTAATGGCAGTGACCCCGGAGGCGGCCGATGCCGGTCTGTTCCTTGGACGCGGTGCTGAGCGGCTCCTTGGGAGCCGGGGTGATCAGCTCCTTCTGGGTGACGCTGCTCTCCTGCAGCGCCTTCGCGTTCGTTGCGCAGCCGAAGGTTCCCGGTACTAACAGAAGCATGAGCAGCCCGGCTGTCGCAACGGGATGCCTTTTCACGGCACTTTCCATAATTCCTCCAATCCGAGAATTGATTGCTACAGCAGAAAAATGTATCAACATGAAGAAGAGTCTGAGAGCAAGACGAATTTGTTCATTAAAGTCAATACTTGTTCATCTAATCAATAGATATTTGTCGAAAATGTCGAGGAAGAAGCAGATATCCGACAGATGCAATTGATCGACCTCCTGCCTCTTTGACAAAGAGAGGTGGAGAACTGCCAACAAACTGTTTCATTGCGCCAATCTCCCGCAGAGCGTTCATCAGCTCTCCCCTCATTTAACAAGCAAAATCTACTCACTGAAGCTCCGCCCCCTCTGGCGTACGCTACTTCATCGATTGACAAGGGACTGGAAAGTTCCTAAGATGTCAAACTGTCCTGTATTTTGTTTAATAAACCCCGACCCTATAGGTATGAGATCATGGAACCTGAAAGCAGCAGTACACGCAAGTGGAACAATCTCTGGTCAGGAGCACTTTTTCATATTGCTCTCATCATAATTGTGGGGATTTTGATCTATTCAAACACCTTCCAGGTCCCTTTTGTTTTTGATGATGAATCTTCCATAACCCAGAACCATGTCATCAAAAACCTGCACAATTTCCTCCTCGATGGCTCAGGCTACAGTTACAATCCACGCCGGTTCGTCGGCTATCTCACCATCGCCTTGAACTATCATTGGGGAGGAGCCGATGTCACGGGGTATCACATCGTGAACCTGGCGATCCACCTCGCCAGCGCCCTGCTGGTGTACGCACTGGCGCGGCTGACGCTGCAGACGCCGTTCCTCGGGACTCGGGACCGGGAACCACAAAGCGGTACGGCGGGGAGGAGCGAAACTCTGAATTTCGTGCCCCTTCTGGCGGCCCTCCTCTTCGTGGTCCATCCCGTGCAGACCCAGGCGGTCACCTACATCATCCAGCGGCTCGCCTCCCTGTCCACGTTTTTTTTCCTTCTCTCTCTGGTGCTTTACGCCCGGGCCCGCCTCTGCGACCGTACCCGGGTGGACGGGAAAAGGTGGCTGCTCTACCTCCTATCGCTACTATCGGCTATCTTGGCCATGAGAACCAAGGAGATTGCCTTCACCCTGCCGGTCGTCGTGGTTCTCTACGAATACCTTTTTTTCACGATGACGCCACGCAAGAGACTCCTCTTTCTTTCTCCGGTACTCCTGCTGCTCTTTATCATCCCGGTGGGTGTTGTCGGCAGCGGGAATCAGGTTGCTGAGCTCCTTTCCGACATTGCCGAGAAAACCCGCGTTCAGACGGACATGCCGCGCCTCGACTACCTCTTCACGCAGTTCCGGGTCATAGTCACCTACCTGCGCCTTCTCGTCCTACCGGTGAACCAGACCCTGGATTATGACTACCCCATATACAGATCGTTCTTCACCCCGCCTGTGCTTCTGTCGTTCCTGCTCCTCCTGGCCATCTTTTGGTTCGCCGTCTATCTCCTGTACCGCACGAGGTCGGCGATGCGGAGCGCGGAAATGGCCATCTGCGAGGAGGGAGCCTGCCATGGCCGGTTCACCCTTCCCGAGTGGCGACTGGTCTCTTTCGGCATCCTGTGGTTTTTCATAACCCTCTCGGTGGAGTCGAGCTTCATTCCCATTGTGGACCTCATTTACGAGCACCGGCTCTACCTGCCGTCCGCCGGAGCCTTCATAGCGTTCTCCACCGTGGCTGCAATTCTCCTTCGTAACGCCCCGCCCAGCCGTCTCGTTGCAGGAGCGGCCGCCATCGTGGTCATCCTCGCCGGCACAACCTTTGTCCGGAACCTCGTCTGGGGCGACGCCGTGACCCTTGCCGAGGACATTGCCCGGAAATCTCCTGCCATCCCGCGGGCACATTACAACCTGGCACTCGCGCTGGACAACAAGGGGCGTTCCGACGAGGCCTTACGCGAAGCTCGCATCGCTGCCAATCTCGACCAGGAAGATGCCAGGCCCCGCAACCTCATCGGCAGCATTCTGGCGAAGAACGGGAGGTACGACGAAGCGATAGCCGAGCTCACCCTTGCGGTGACGCTTTACCCAAAGGCTGCGTACGCTCATTTGAACCTGGCGAACGTTTACCTGTTGCAAGGGGGACCCCAACGCGCCATGGAGCATTTGTTCACAGCTTTGCAGCTTACTCCGGATGATCCCGAGATCTACAACATGATCGGCAAAGCCTACCTCATTGCAACCAACACGAAAGAGGCGGTCTCCTACTTCGAGCGCGCCGTCGCCATGGATCCTACCCGTACCGATTACCGCTTCAATCTCAAAGATGCAAAAGCCGCAGCGGAGACAGCGGAGGCGGATACGCACTAGCATTAACCGATTCGCCGGCCAGCCCGCATGAGCCTGCAGCGCTCTCAGTAGCGCAGTGGGCAAATGCATGGCCTGATAGAAAAAGCCCGCAACGGATTGCGGGCTTTTTGTCATTCGTTGCGTCTGCGCTGCGCGAGGCAAACGATCAGTGGATGCCGAGCAGCTCCAATTCGAAGACCAGCGCCTGGAAAGGCCCCACAGCACTGCCGGCCCCCTTCTCGCCGTAAGCAAGGTGAGATGGGGCAAACAGTTCCCACTTATCCCCCTCCTTCATCAACTGCAAAGCCTCGGTCCAGGCGGGCATGACACCGCCGACCGGAAAGACACTGGGATTTTCAATTTTATAGCTGTTATCAAGCTCGGTGCCGTCAATGGAGCGCACGATATAGCGTGCCTTCACGTTCTGATCGGGTGCAGGGGTGGATCCGGTCCCCGATTGCAGCACCCTGTACTGGAGTCCGCTAGGAAGGGTCTTCACCCCCTCCTTTTTAGCATTCTCCCTTAGGAATGCCTCGCCATCCGCGAGGTTTTTCTCCGCTCGCGGCCCCAACGCCTTTGCGCGAGCAGTTTGCTGCTGCGCGAAAAAATAGCGCCGAACCTGCTCAACTTCCGCATCGGACAGCAAAGGCTGGTTCCCCCGGAATCCGTCTTTAATCCCCTGAATCAAAGGTCCGACATCAACTTTTAGCTCTTGGCGCTGGAGATCCCTACCCATATCAAGGCCGATGCTGTAACTGATTCGCTCCTTGTTGTCGTTAAGAGAGAGCCTGACTTGCTCCTTCGGGTTAACGCTAACCTGCTCCTTTGGTACAAGGCCTCCCCCCTCCTCTGCCATCTTTCCCTTAATTTGGCAGCCGAAGGTAACTGGAATCAGCAAAAGTACGAGCAACCCGGCCGCAGTTGCGGCATTTCCTTTCATAACTTCCTCCCCGTTGCGCATGTAAATGTTGCTATTCAGGAATGACTGGCAGTCAAACCATGGTTTTGCCCAGATATTACTCCTAGCGCCCAGTTTTTAGCATTACAGCGATTGCCAAACAACATTTTTTTCTCAGAACCTCTGTCCCTTACAGCGGGTCAGGCCATGCCTGGCTAACCGGCACGGGCCAACAAAAAATCGAGCAGTTCCGGGGAACTGCTCGATTGCATTTCATGTCAGCAACTGCCTGTAATAACAGGTGTTACGGTGCCCAAGGTGTTGCACCGATAACAATAGTGCGACCCGGGTAGATCTCCCTTTCCCAAGGCCAGATGGACTCCCAGTTAGCCTGTACGGTGGAAGGCATGTCTACCTTCGGGGTACCGGATTGCTTCAACAGCCAGATGTACTGCGACGGGGCAAGGCCATAGACTTTGCCGTCGGTGTTGGTGTTGAAGATATGTTGGTTTCTGCCCCCACGGCCACCCTCATTGGTGAAGTTGGCTGCGTTGACCGGGCCGCTCTGGGGTGCTTTGGTCCAGCCAAAGGTAGGCCAGCCGGTTGCGCCGTTGAAGCGGTCGAGTGCCTGCTGCACGGTGATCGAACCCGGCAGTTGGCCGGAACCGTCGCCGGTGTGGCAGGAACCGCACAGCGCCTCGCGGGTATCCTTCAGGCGGATCAGGCCGGTAGCGTCGTTGGCGACTTTGAGGTGACCGCGGCTGCCGGTGCCAAGGGTTACGTTGCTGCCGATGGAGTGTGTGGCGTGGCAGTCAAAACAAGCCTGCTCGCCGTGATGCGAAGTTGCTTTGCCCTGAATTTCCTTGTTGATGTACTCGGTCAGGCGGATATCCATGTCCATCTGGTGGTCGCGGCGGCCTTTGCCGTCGATAGATACCTGACGGTTACCGGAACCCCAGGAAGGACGGGTGTATTGCATGACGGCCGTGTAGGCAGTCTGGCCTAGGACAAAACCACGGTTGTCCCCTGCAGCGGTATCAATCAGGTTTTTCTGCGGACGGGTATGGCACTGGTTGCAGACCATCTTGCGGGCTTCTTTGTCCGTCATTTTTGCCGGGCTGACCATGGTATGGCCTTCGCCGGGACCGTGGCACGATTCGCAAGCGATACGGATGTCTTTTACGAAGATGCCCTTCAGGTCAGGCTGGGTCGGGTCGTTGGCGAGGAACTTGGCTTTCGCCGTATCCCAGGCTGCTTTGTCGAAGCCGGTGGTGTGGCAACTGATGCATCTTTCCTGCCAGGAGCGGTGCTCGCCGTAGTTGGAGGCTTTGGGCACCGGCGTTGCTGCGGTGAGATCGACTTCGATCATCAGGAACTTGTAGCCGGCTCTTGCCTTGTCGCCGGGGAAGGCGACCACTACCGGCGTTCCGCCGGTGCCGTCGGTTTTGTACGGCGTACCTTCTACCGTTTTGATGTTCCAATCGATACCGTCATTGTTGGTATACGCCACCCAGGCCTCGGCCCTTGCGGCACCGTTATCGTAAACCGCATAACGCTGCTTACGGGTCTGGCCGACTATTACGGCTACGTCGCTGCTGGAGTATCTCTCTTTGGTGACGTAAAGCTCGCCAACGCCGCCGACTGTGGCGCTTTTGGTGCCGAGGATTGCGTGCGGCAGGAGGTATTTCCCGCTCGCCGGAGACAGGTTGTCCCAGTTGGCAAGGACCCAGGGGTGGATGTTACTGTTACCGGCGGTCTGCCCTTCAAAGGCCGGCCCGTAGGTCGCCTTCATGGTGTGGAAGCTCTTCTCCCACTCTGCATGGGTATCGGAGTGGCAGCTGGCGCAGTTGGCTGCGCCGACGAAGCTCGGGTTTGCCGGCTTCGTGCCGTGGCAGGTGCCGCAGGTGCTGCCCGTGGTGGGGGGGGTGATGCCGCTGGCAATGGCTGCGCCGGCGTGCTTGTAAACGATTTTCCCGTGAATCTTGCCGCCATGGGTGGTGTTGAGGGCGGCAACTGCGCCGGACACGGTGTCGGCCAGCGCACCATTGGGGCCGTGGCAGGCGCCGCAGGAGTAGTCAGCGGTGATGAAAGGCTTCAGGAACTTACCCCCATTAGCGAGGGCGACGTTGGTGGTTGCGGCCAGGTCGATCTTGAAGACGTGGGTCTTGATGTCGCCCAGGGTCTTGCCGGCAGCGTTCGGGCCGGTGTTTACCGCGCTCTTGGCCAGTTTCGGCATGTGGCAGGTGATGCAATCCGCGTTGGAGTGAGCGGCACCGGTAGCGGTGAAGGTCACTTCGTGGCAGCTGGTGCAGGCAACGTCAACGCCGGCGCCGTTACCGAGCTTGTTCTGGTAGAAAGTGGTCCTGTGCGGATCATGGCAAGTACCGCAGCTCACACCGGCTTTGAGGTGCTTGCCCATCGGACCTGCTGCAAGGTTGTCAGGGTCAATACCGGTCAGCTCGTCGCCGGTCTGGTGGTGACCGCCGATGGGGTTGTTGAGGGCGCTCGCCCTGATACGGCCGCCGATGGTGTCGGTGGTGCCGGATGCCACGTTGTAAGCGCTTCTGAAAGTGCCGTCGGTAGCGGCACCCTCGCCGCCGTAGGGGTTACGCTCGCCGTCGCGGGTGTGGCACTCGCCGCAATGGACGGGCTTGCCGTAGCCGGTTGCGACTGCGAGTTCAGCCTGGGTGCGGCCGGATGCAACCTTGGTGATGTTGGTCGTTGCGGGGGTCAGGGCGTGAGCCTTGCCCGGGCCGTGGCACGCTTCGCACTGGACGCCGGCTTCAACCCAGGTACCGGGCATGCCGGACAGACCGTCCTGCTTCTGGGCCAGATCGGTACCGGAATAGTACTTCCAGCCGGTGGTGTGGCACTCGCCGCAGGTGTACTTCTTCTGAACAGCGCCGTAGGTGGCCCAACCCTGCCCGAGTGTCTGGTTGGTTGCGGGGTATGCCAGGTTGTACTGTACGCCCTGGGTGCTGGAGGAGACGATGTAGCCGTCCTTGTCGATCCAGCGGGCCTTCCAGGCGTAGCCGCCAACCACGTAGGAGACCTGCGAGTAGCTGGTCGGCTTGCCGAGCGTGTTGAGGGTGGTTGTTGCCGGCATGTTCTCCAGTGCGCCGGAAATGTTGCTGAACGGGAAGACCGGGATCCCGTTGTTAACCACCTTGTTGATCTTGAAGTTGTGGCCGGACTTTACGAAGGTGTCGTACTTGGTGGCGTGGCAGACGCCGCAGGTTGCCGAGCCGACATAGTTGTCAGCCTTTGCCACTTTCGGGTTGTGGGAGCTTTCGTGGCAGGCGGTGCAGTTGGTGCCGCTGACGGTGTGGCTGGCGATATGGGTAGCGGCAGTAGCATCCACATGGCAGCTGGAGCAGTAGTTGCTCCCTACCGTGCCTGCGCCGGCGTTGGTTACCTTGAAGCTGTTCTTGTCGACCGAAGCCTTCACCACAGGGCCGGGCATGGTGGTGTGGCAGGTCACGCAGTCAACGCTGTTCGCCTTGTGCGCTGATGCGGCCCACTGAGGTGCTACCGCCTGAGTTGCGGCGCTGGCGTTCAGGTGACAGGTGTTGGTGCAGCTCTTCTCCATGGCAGCCGCGGTATCCACGCCATAGGCGGCGGTGACGGTGATGTTGGAGGTGATGTTGGAGATGGTTGCCTTCACCGGACCCTGGAACGGCAGGGTTACGGCAGCGCCGAAACGGTCGGTCAGGGCAACGGTGCCGCCGGTGACGGTAAGGGAGATAACCTTGTTGTTGGAGCCGGTCGGGGTAACGATCAGTCTGACCGCGCCGCCGTGGGCGACGGCGGGGTTGGCCGGAGCGATACCTGCGTTGGTGGCGACTGCATAAGCATTGAGCTTGTAGGTAACCAGCACGGGGTTAACCGACTTGCCGGTAGCCGGGATGCCGGTCACTACCGCGACGGTGCTGTTGTTGGAAAAAGCAACGGCGCCGGTCGTCGTGATGCCCTTGATCTTGTAGCCGGCAGTTGCATTAACAGTAGCGGTTACCGGTGTGGCGTCGGTGTAGTTCACCAGCTTCGGAAGACCCACAGAGGCGAGGGTCAGCCCTTTGGCGCCGTTGGTGGTGATGGTACCGCCACGGTTCGTGTTGGTGAGCTGCAGCTGCCAGGTCTTCGGCACCACAACAGCATTGGTGGATGCGAAGGTCGCAGTCAGACCCTGAGCCTTGAGCACCGCGGGGCGCTTCGGATCAACCGGGATCGGTTTCGCGATGTTTACCGTTTCTGCGACGGTACCGTCAGCAGGCGTGATGTCGGTCACGACAGCGCCGTCGATCTGCTTCAGAGCGGTAATCTTGAAGCCTGCGTTCGGTGTGACCACAACCGTTACGGCCGAGGTGCAGTTGGTGTATGCGATGCCGGTGGTTTGTGCGGTCTTGTTTCCGACCTTGATCGAACCACCGGAGTTCGTTAGCTGGGTCCGCACCGAGTATGTCGTGGCGGCCCAGGCACAGACCGCTGACATGACTGTCAGGCAAACCAGAGTGAGCAATCCTTTTTTCAACATTGCAAGTCCCCTTTTGTTTCCTTCAGCCGGTTGTCTCCAACCTGCCGAGGCGAGTTTTGACGAGGCTATCAGCCTCCGCACGGGCATTAAATTACTTGATGTGGCAGGACAGGCAGATCAGAGACTCGGTTTGCTTGGCATACAGGAAGTAGTTCGGTGCGTTCTGCGGCGTACCGAGAACAACCTTGGCAGGGGTGCCGGCCTTGTAGTTGTCCTGGGTGGCGTTCTCTTTGTTGTGCACTTCGTGGCAGGTGGCGCAAGTCATGATGGAGCCGCCGTAGAGGTTGTCGGCGATGAGCTTGTTGCCGACGCCGTCGTTACGGGAAACGTTGTTGTACACGCCCTGCGCCTGGCTGTAGCTGATTGCGGTGGCGTAGCCGTTGTCGGAGGTGACGATCTCGGTGCCGGCTGCGTCGCCGTTGCCGGCCTTGGAGTTACGGAAGGCGGCGATGTCGTTGTAGTCGAAGCCGATCGGGTGGGTGTTGCTCAGGTCCTTGGTCAGGTCGGCGCGGCCTGCGTAATCGATCCCCTCGGAGACGGTGCCGATGAACTTGGCGCCGGCCTGTGCGAAGGCGCTGCCGTGCTGGTCGACGGCGATACCGCCGTCATGGCAGCTCATGCAGAGGCGGCTCGGGCCTGCCAGCGGATCGACGATGTCGAAGGCGCCGTCGTTGGAGTTGTTCGGAGTAGCCCAGGTGTAAGCGGTGAACTGGTCGTCCGAGGTGAGCTCGTGGTTCCAAAGCGGCAGGTTGGCGGTGCCGTCGGTTACGTCGGCATGGTGAGGGGTGTGGCAGTAAACGCAGACTCGGCCCATGATGTCCACGTTGGTGCCGGTGATCTTGGTCATGTCGTGAAGGGAGCCGTTGACCCCGGTACCTGCGGCAACACCCGCAAAAGCGGTAGCTGCAGCTGAGAGACACCCGACGGCTGCGATCGTTGCTAATACCTTTTTCATCTGTTCTTCTCCTTTTTTGCATTTCAATGTAGTGCTGCATGGTTATTTCTTCCCTGACGGGAAGGGGGTGACTGGTTACCTGATCGATCATTTCCAAGTGCCGCGCCAATCACAGCACCCTTTGTCTTGCTTTTTCCTCCTTTCCAAGGTTTCCGCTCACCTGGAGAGCCGATCTGCGGTTATCGTGGTTAACTAACTAGCATCTATTCAGTTGCGTGGTGACGTCGGCAAGGAGGCTGCTGTTTCGCCCCGGTCCAAAGAGCGATTCGGCTTTGCGTCATGCTCCCTATCGCAGCATCTGTGCCGTCCCTTCGGGTTTGGGGCGCCGACCGTGAAGATTTATGCTCCGGGCTGCCCCGGCAGACTGCAGGGTAACGCAGATAGTGCCGTTAAATTGGGGGCTTGCCCCCCCGCGAGCCGCCCGGCTCCCGCCGCACAAAAAAAGCCCCCCAGGGTTTCCTGGGGGGCTCGATGCCGGATCTACCGAATATTTCTCAACGTCGAGGTTACGTTTCCGTAACCAATCCTGCATATGACTACTTCTTCTGCCGAACTGAAAAACCGGGGCGGGCTACGAAACCGTAACGCAGATGTTTAATGGCGGAACCGGGCAGCTATTTTTTCAGTTTTTCCCAGAGCACCTTGCGTGACAGGCCGAGCATCTTTGCAGCCAGCGTCTTGTGGCCGCCGGCGTAGTCGACCACCTTTTCGATATAGCGCTTTTCAAACTCGTTGACCGCCTCCCTCAACGGACGCCCCACGGCAAACGTTTCGAAGGTGCTGCCGATCACCCCTGGCGATTGCAGTTCCGGGGGGAGATGGTGGGCGTTGACCTTGTCGCCGGGATGGAGCAGCGAGATCCTTTCCACGATGTTTTTCAGCTCGCGGACGTTGCCGGGATAGCTGTAGTGGCTCAGCATTTCCAGGGCGTCGGGGGTGAACTCGGGCTTGAGCGCCGGGGGGGGGCAGAACAGGTCGAGAAATTTGCCGAGCAGCACCGGTATGTCTTCCCGCCTCTCCCTCAAGGGAGGGAGCCGGACCAGCACCACGTTGATGCGGTAGAGCAGATCCTCCCTGAATTCCCTTTGCTTCGCCATCTCGGAGAGGTCACGGTTGGTGGCGCTCACCAGACGGAAGTCGATGCTGCGAAACGAGGTCCCCCCGACCCTCGCCACCCCTTTTTCCTGAAGCACCCGCAGCAGTTTGCCCTGAAGCTCCAGCGGCAACTCCCCGATCTCGTCGAGAAACAGGGTACCCCCCGCAGCCGCCTCGACATAGCCGGAGCGCCCCTTGTCGGCCCCGGTATAGGCCCCCTTCTCCACACCGAAGAGCTCGCTTTCGATGAGCGTCGCCGGGATCGCCGCGCAGTTCACCGGGACGAACGGCCCCTCGCGGCGCGGGCTCAGACGATGGATCGCCTCGGCGACCAGTTCCTTGCCGGTGCCGCTCTCTCCGTGCAGCAGGACCGAGGTGGAGGTCTGGGCAACCTTGGCGGCCATCTCCAGGGCAGCCAGCATCGCGGGGCTGCGGGTGGTTATCTCGGGAAAGGCGGAGAGGGTTTCAGGGTGGGCCGAGCTCTCCTGCCCCAGTTTCTTCAGCTCCAGAAAGCTCTCTATCTTGAGGAACAGCAGCTCCATGGGAAACGGCTTGGTCAGGAAGTCGAAGGCGCCGAGCTTCATCGCCGTCACCGCGTCTTCGATGGTGCCGTAGCCGGTCATAACCAGCGAGCCGCAGTGGGGCTGGCGGAAGAGTATCTCGCGCAGGATATCGAGCCCGTTGGCATCCGGGAGCTTGATATCCTGGACCACCAGGTCGAAGCTCTCCTCCGCTACGGCAGCCAGGGCTTCTGCTCCACTGGCCGCAAGCCTCAGGTCATATCCGGCGCCGGTGATGACCTCCTTGAGAGCCGAACCGAAAAGCGGGTCGTCCTCGACTATCAACAGTTTTACGCTACACATTGCCAACCCCTTTCTCCGGGGAACCGTGACCTTATAGGTGTCCCCGTCCTGCTTGCAATCTCAAATCCTGATTAGCGTCAATCTTCCGCTGGTTGAAACTCCCCCTCCCTTGATGGGAGGGGCCGGGGGGAGGGTGAGGCTCATGCCAGCTTTTCACCCTCTCCCCAGCCCCACTGCCGTTATGTTAAGCGGTGGTTCCGTGGCTCATGTAGGGTGGGCTGTGCCCACCATCAGGATGCGGGTGTGGTGGGCACGGCCCACCCTACCTCTGCTTGCAATCTCGATCGCCCCCTGCAGCTCCGCGATCCTTTACAGTTGCGTCCACGGAGATTCCGGCGCCGTTGGAGAGGGTCCGGATGCTTTGCGGCCGTTGATGTCGCCCGCCGCAATCCCCGATGCTATAACGGTATCCCCCGCCGGCACTGACGCGCCACGGGGAGGGCGTCACCCCCTGCATGCAGGGGAATGGTGACGCTGAAGACGGTCTCACCCTGCCTGCTTGCCACCTCGATGCTCCCCCGATGCAGATCGACGATGCTTTTGCAGACGGCAAGCCCGATGCCGCTCCCCGCTCCCGCCGGTTTGGTGGTGTAAAAGATGTCGAAGATCCTCTCCCGGTCCTGGTCGGGTATTCCCGCCCCCCGGTCCCGGACCGTCAGGCGATAGCCCCCCTCGCAGAGGGTGGCGCGCAGTTCGACGGAGCCCGCTTCAGGCGAGGCGGCGGTTGCGTTGACCAGCAGATTGAGCAGCACCTGGTGCATCTTCCCCTTGTCGATGTGCAACATCACCGGAGGCTGGCACTGGTCCAGCGCGATCAGGTCGCCGTCCGGCCTTTTCTGCGCCATGACCGCGAAGGCTGCCGCCTCGCGGAAGAACTGGTCGCTCGGCACATACTGGAGATCCAGGCTTCCCACCCTGCTGAAGTCGGTCAGCTGGTGCACGATGGTCTGGATCCGCAGCATCCCGGCCTTGAGGATGTCCATCAGGTTGCCGGATTCCGGAGGGAGCTTCTCCTCCACCTTGTAGACGCAGGCCGAGATTGCCGCCAGCGGGTTGTTGATCTCGTGGGCCACGCCGGCGACGATTTTACCGATGGTGGCCATTTTTTCGTTCTGGATCAGGTGATTCAGGGCGTTTTCCCGCTCCCGCTCGCTGTGCCTCAGGCGCTCAAGCATGTGCTGGAAACTCTCCTGCAACAGGCCGATCTCGTCGCGACGGGGGGGGAGCGGCTTGGCGTTGAAGGCCCCCAGCTCGATGTGTGCCATGGCCCGGGCCAGCTGTTCCAGGGGACGCGACATGGCGCGACCGACCACGTACAGGATCACCGTGCAGGCCAGGAAAAGGAGCACGGAGAACATCACGATCCGCATCCTGAACGCCTCGAACTTCTCTTCGGCGGGGGTCATGGAGAAGCCGACCCGAAGCGCCCCCCAGCTCTTCCCCGCGATCCGCAACGGCAGGGCCATGTCGAGCACATTGCCGCAGCCGTCGGCGGCTATCGCGCTCTGGAAGCCGTCTCCGGCAAGGGCTGCCCGCGTCAAGGGATCGTTGTAGTACTTGCCGCAGTACTCGGTGCGGTTATGGGTCACCACCCTGCCGTTTTCATCGGTGATGAAGGCGTAAACGGTCGGGAAACTCGGGTTCTTTACCACTTCCTCGACGTAGTTGTCCAAAAGGCCCGGCACCAGCCCCATCTCTCCCAGGATCATGGTGTTGATGATCGGCCCTTTCAGCGAGGTGAGCAGGAGCCTCCCCTGCCCCTCCAGGTTCTGCGACAGGTGGGCCTTCTCCTCGCGGATCATCTGCCCTCCCCAGGTGAGGGAAAAAAGCGCCACTATACATGCGGAGATCAGGACGAACTTGGTCTTGATACTGAACAACCGCCGGGCCTTCATTTGTGACACCCCGTCCCGCAGCCGTAGGGCCTTTTCCTGAACATGCCGCTCAGGGCCCGGTAATCGGCCGTGGTCGCAGGGACGAAGCCGTTCTTGTATTCGATGTCCCAGTTGTCCATGATCTTGCGGTGCTCCGGGTTGCGGCTGTCGAGCTTCACCAGGGCCGCGGCTATCGCCGCCACCAGTTCCTTGGGAGCGTCCCGTCTGGCGATGAGCGGAATGGAGGGGAGTTCCTCGGAGCAGAGTATGACCCGCAACCCCTTCTTGCTGAAGCGGATAGCGGTGGATTCCTTGACGAAGCCGGCATCGTACTCCCCCTTCAGCACCGCCCGCGCCACGTCGCTGTGATGCCTGAGGTTGGTCACGGAGCCAAGGTCGCCGAGTTTGATCCGGCTCTCCTGGAGCAGAAGGCGAGGGATCAGATTGCCGGTTGTGGAGTGGTGATAGCCGAAGGCGATGCTTTTTCCCTTGAGGTCCTGCATCGAGCGTATCGGAGAGCCGGAGGGAACGATGGCGCAAGAGCGATAGGTCGGTCTTCCCGCACCGTTCAGGGGCTTGACGATCGGAATGGCACCCGAAAGGAGCATCGCCTTCATCACGCCGCCGTCTCCAATGGAAGCGACGTCGGTTTTACGCTGGTTCAGAAACTGGATGGTTTCCCTGTAATCACGGCTGATCTTCAACTCGAATCTGTAGGGGGTATTCCGGGTCAGGTAATCCATCATCGGCTGGTAGCGCTCGTACATGGTGATCGGGTGAAAGCGCAGGCTGACCCCGAAACGAACCAGCGGCTTTTCGGCGCAGAAGGCGCTTTCCCCGAGGAGAACGGTGCCCAGCAGAAGCAAACCGGCGGAAATTGCAGTTATCTTGACGCGCATGGGTCCCCAGCATTTTTTTCCATACTTTACCCTAACCGGTTCAGGAAAATATACCCTAAAAGATCACGGCAGACGACAAAGGGTCGAGGCACGGCCGACGGGCGTTACGAAAACGTAACAGTCCGCTATATGCCACGGCGCCCTTCTGATCGGGGGTCTAGGTACCATTTCCGTGCGGCGGAGGTGTGAACCGGTTTCAGCCTCACTACGAGGTGCGAACGGTTACGGCAGCGCCGCTTTCCTTGCAGAAAGGTAGCCGGCCTCGATGACGGGCGTCACGGCTGCTGTCATAGATCCCGGCGCGGCCATCTGCGATGCAATGTTGACGCCAGAGGCCCGGCAGCGACACCGAAGCTGCTGTTGCCTTTTTTCCGGGACGCGGCCTGAGAGTCAACTTCCCTCTCGACAAAATGAGGCTTTTGCAATATATTCGCATACTGTATACAATTTTTCCGTGCCCGCTGCCGCGGCATGGCCGCAGATAAAGATTTGTCACCCATCATCCCACCAAAAGGAGAAGAGAACCGATGGCAACTCCAGATTTCAAGTACCAGGAAGCCTTCCCGCTCGGGCCGGACAGCACGAAATACCGCCTCATCCCTGATTCCGGGCAGTACGTATCGGTAGCGAATTTCGACGGCCAGGAGGTCCTCAAGGTGAACCCGGAGGCCCTCGCCATCGCGGCCAATGCCGCCATGAAGGACGTCTCCTTCCTTTTGCGCGCCGAGCACAACGACCAGGTGGCCAAGATCCTCAGCGATCCCGACGCCTCCCAAAACGACAAGGGTGTGGCGCTCGCCTTCCTGAGAAACGCCGAGGTCGCCTCGCAGCTGGAGCTGCCGGTCTGCCAGGACACCGGCACCGCCATCGTGATGGGGAAGAAGGGGCAGCAGGTCTGGACCGGCGTCAAGGACGAGGAGTACCTCTCCCGCGGCGTCTACAAGACCTACACCGACGAAAACCTGCGCTACTCCCAGACCGTGGCGCTCGACATGTACCAGGAGATCAACACCGGCACCAACCTGCCGGCCCAGATCGACCTCTACGCCACCCAGGGGATGGAGTACAAGTTCCTCTTCATCGCCAAGGGGGGCGGCTCCGCCAACAAGACCTACCTGTTCCAGGAGACCAAGGCGCTCCTTAACCCGGACAGCCTGATCAAGTTCCTGGTAGCCAAGATGAAGACGCTCGGGACCGCCGCCTGCCCCCCCTACCACCTCGCCTTCGCCATCGGGGGGACCAGCGCCGAGAGCTGCCTCAAGACGGTGAAGCTCGCCAGCACCAAGTACCTCGATTCCCTCCCCACCTCCGGCAACGAAGGGGGCCAGGCGTTTCGTGACATCGAACTCGAGGAGAAGCTCCTCAAGGCGGCGCAGGAAAGCGGCATCGGCGCCCAGTTCGGCGGCAAATACTTCTGCCACGACGTCCGCATCGTACGCCTGCCGCGCCACGGCGCCTCCTGCCCGGTCGGCATGGGGGTATCGTGCTCGGCGGACCGCAACATCAAGGCAAAGATCAACAAGGAAGGGATCTGGATCGAGCAGATGGACGACAACCCGGGCCGCCTGATCCCCGAGAAATACCGCGGCAAGCACGGGCACGGCGTCAGGATCGACCTGAACCAGCCGATGAAGGAGATGCTCGCCGAGCTGAGCAAGCACCCGGTCTCCACGCCGCTGCTGCTAAGCGGCACCATCGTGGTGGGTCGCGACATCGCACACGCCAAGTTCAAGGAGATCCTGGACTCCGGCAAGCCGCTCCCCGACTACCTGAAGAACCACCCGATCTACTACGCCGGCCCCGCCAAGACCCCGAAGGGGAAGCCGTCCGGCTCCTTCGGTCCCACGACCGCCGGCCGCATGGACTCCTACGTCGACCTGCTGCAGGCAAACGGCGGCTCGCTGATCATGATCGCCAAGGGGAACCGCAGCCAGCAGGTGACCGACGCCTGCCACAAGCACGGCGGCTTCTACCTGGGCTCCATCGGCGGCCCGGCTGCGATCCTCGCCGAGGAGAACATCAAGAAGGTCGAGTGCATCGACTTCCCGGAACTGGGAATGGAGGCGGTCTGGAAGATAGAGGTCGTCGACTTCCCGGCCTTCATCCTGGTTGACGACAAGGGGAACGACTTCTTCAAGCAGCTCGGCTTGTAGAAGGAGCTGCTGCAACTGAAAAAGCCCCCGCTGCCTTGCAGGCAGCGGGGGCTTTTTTGTTCCGTGTAGCCAAAGGCGTCGCACACGGATTACCACTGAAACGGGCGGATAACTGCAGGTTAAACAAAGTCAGATACCTGGTTTAAGACAAAAGACTTCTTTGATTCTGTCTTTTCCGCCCGTTTCCTGTTTTTTCCGCGTGCAGGCTCTTGACTCTCCTACATGTAGACCATGACCCGGAAGGTGATCCTGCCGTCCATGGTGGTGAAGGGGATGGTGACCCCCTTGCACTGGACGCTCATGCTCGCCTCGGCGGACACCTGGTCCGGAGGGTCGACGATCGGCCGCAGGCGCCCTGAGACCACGAGGGGCAGCCCCAGGGCGACGCTGCCGTACTGTTCGTGGTACTTGGTCTTGAAGACGCCGGCTATGTTGTTGGTAACCTCTCCGACCGCATCGTTTATCGCCTGATCGTCCGCCTCCTCAAGCATCAGCAGTTCCTTGGCGATCTGCTGGGCCGGTCCCTTTTCGGTGGCGAACAGGATGTAGCCGACCCGGTCGCCGGCCACCCCCACGATGCCGACCACGTCGCTCGACAGGGGGTTGATCTTCTTCTCCACCTTCCCGGCGAAGATGTCGGTGTCCATGTAGCTCTTGAAGGTGTCCTGCGTGGCGGACATGATGGTGAACATGATCTCTTCGAAACTAATACTGCTCAAAGAAGCCTCCCTCGCTATTCATAAAATGATCTGCCAATTCCAATCAATGAACGGTGCCATCCACTCTCGCTTCAACCTATTTTCACCCTTCACCCTAGGCCTTTTTCACCCTTCACCCTTCACCCTTCACCCTTCACCCTTCACGGCTTCACGGCCTCCCGGCCTCACAGGAACTGCGCGGGGTTGTCGGCGCAGACGATTCCCTCCAGCACATCGAGCAGCCGCTCGTTGAACGACCCCTTCATCTCCTGCTTCATGATCTGCAGCGCTATGGAAGAGGAGAGCGCCTTGCGGCAGGACCGGTCGATGGTGAGTGTGCAGTAGACGTCGCAGATGGCCCCGACCTGGGCGCTGCGCGTTATCGCCGGCCCCTTCAGCCCCTGCGGGTAGCCGTTGCCGTTATTGCGCTCGTGATGGGAACGGACCACGCCAAGTGAGATGTCGGACAATCGGGTATTTTTTTTCAGGTACTGATAACCCTCTTCCGGATGGCCCCGGTACGCCTCCAGCTCCGCCGCAGTCAGTTTCCCCTCCTTGTTGAGGATCTCCGGCGCGACGAAGATCTTGCCGAAATCGTGCAGCAGCGTGCCGATGCCGACGTCGAGCATCTCGTCGTGGGAGAGGAGGTACGCCTCCGAGTGGAGCAGCACGGAGAGCGCCGTCACCTGCAGGCTGTGTACGAAGGTATAGTAGTTGTGCGACATGACGGTTTCCAGCGAGTTGAAGGAATCCTTGTCACTGGCGAGGTAGTGCAGCAGGTTCTCCACCAGCCTTTTGCTCCGGGTGAAGTCGGAGACCTTTTCCGGATGTTCGAAGAGGTCCCCCACGAAGTTGATGGAAGTCTGGTAGATGATCTTACCCTTGGTCTTCGCCTGCAGGGTATCGTCGTTTAGCACCCGCTCGGCGTTATTCTCCATGAAGGTGGTGATCACCTCCAGATCGGCGGGACTCACGAAGAGAAATTCCACGTTGTTCGTCATCAGACGTGCAGCGTCCAGGCTGGAAAAGTTCCGGCCATGGCTCTTGTAGAGGATGTACTTGGTGCCGCTGCGAATGAACAGCGCGACATCCGGAAAGAACTCGGCCTGAATGCTCTCGATACTGACGGGTACGTACAGCTCCCCCATAACCACCTCCGTCCGGCAAACTGTGCCTGCTACCCACAAGGGGCGCGGCACAGGTTACTATATCGGCAGCAGTCCGCCAACCTTAAGCCTTCTGGCAACAAAAGTTCTATATTCCGGTCAGTTCCTGAAGCTTCAGCTCCAGGTCGTCTCCGTTCACCCGTACCACCACCCCGTTTTCCTCTTCAGTCCGGATCACCCCCTCCGTGATCCAGACCATGAGCCGCTCTTCTTCCACTCCGAATTTCGCGGCCGCTTCCTCGATGCTGTACCAGGTTTTTGACACCAGCATGGCCCTGCCCCCCCTTTAGTCGTGGCTGTTGCATAAAAACGGGAAGCCCCAGCAGCCAACCCGGCGACTCCCCCCTGTGCCTTTTCCCATGAGCTGTCAGCCCGCACCGCCTTAATCCGCGGGACGCAAGGAGATGTGCTCTGCAGAGCCCGCTTGGTCCCCTTTTGGGTTACCTGAAGCGCGCTTTCGCCGCGGCCCACCGAAGCATCGTACCGCTGTTAACCTTGATGTCAAGCAGCATTAGCGGCACCTTCAGGCCGGAAGAAGCCCCGGCCTGCCAAAAAAACGCACTTTTTCCCTTTGGTGCCGGAGCATCCTGCCGATAAGACAAATGGGTCAGGGTGTAAATTTAATGAAATCGGAGGTAACCGATGCCCATTAAGAATGCGGTGCATGAAACGGTCCTCTTCGTCGATGACGAGAGAAGCTACCTGGCGTACACCAGCGGCATCTTCGAGAACAGGGGGATCAACATCCTCACGGCGAACTCGGCGCTGGAAGCCCTGAAGCTGGTCGAAGAGCAGTCGGTGGCTGTGGTGGTCTCTGACAATGAAATGCCGGGGATGCGGGGGATCGAGCTGCTCACCAGGATCAAGGAGGTCTCGCCGCACACCGTGAAGATCATGATGACCGGGAGCGCCGACCTCGCCACCACCCTTGCGGCCATCAACAGCGGAGAGGTGTTCCGGTTCGTGCTGAAACCGTGGAAGAAGGCGGAGATGCTGCGTGCCGTGAAGGACGGCCTGCGCAGATACCGGGTGCTGCAGTCGATCAAGCGCGAGGATGAATTCATCCTGCACTCCCTGGCCCAGACCATTGAGCTTAAAGACGCCTCCACCAGGGGACACTGCGACCGGGTCGCCACACTCGCCCTGCAGCTCGCGCAGGCTTTGGGCGTCTCCGAGGATCTTCAGCGGGAGATCAGGTACGGCAGTTGGCTCCACGACTGCGGCAAGATCGGGGTGCCGGAGGCGATCCTCAACGCGGAGCGGGAACTGACCGAAGCGGAGTTCGCCATCGTCAAGAAGCACCCGGAATGGGGTTGCGAAGTGGTGCGCAAGGCGAACCTATCCAAGAACGTCCAGGACATCGTCCTTTACCACCACGAGCGTTATGACGGCAAGGGATATCCCTGTGGCCTGACGGGAGCCGAGATCCCGCTGGAAGCGCAGATCGTATCGGCTGCCGACATCTGCGACGCCCTGACCATGGACCGCCCCTACCGGAAGGGGTTCAGCAGCGAAGAGCTGATGTCCACCCTGACCAGCATGAAGGGGACCAACCTCGACCCCGAACTGGTGCAGGCCCTTTTCGATATCCTGGCCGCCGACGCCGGCAGGTGAATCGGGTTCAGGTCACAGCAGAAAGTCCACCTTTGTCAAAGGGGGGAGAAAGGGCAAAAAAAGGGAAGGGCAGAAACGCCCTCCCCTTCGAATATTATTCCTGCAAGCCTGCCGCTATTTCTTCCTGTATTGCTCCAGTGTCTTCTCGAAGCGCGTCACGTCAAATCCTCTCATTATCTCGGCGTCGTCCCCGAACACGATCACGGGGACCCCTTGGCTTTTGTACCTGCCGGTCAGCAGTTCCATCGCCTCGCTGTCAAGTTCAACGTCCCTGTTGATGAACGGAATGTTGTTCTCGGTGAAATACTCCTTTGCCGCCTTGCAGTGCGGACACCACGAGGTGGAAAAGAGGACGATTTTAGGATATTTCAGCTCCGGCGCCGCGTGCGGCGCGAGCGGGCTCTGAGGCATCTGCTCGGCAATGGCAAAAGAAAGAGGAAGCATGAGAAAGACGGCCAGAACTGCTGCTGCAACAGAAGAAAATTTCATGTCACTCCCCCTTTGGCTGCCCTTTTTTCCTGACGGCGGGAAGCGTCAGTTGCCGCCTCACCAGTTTGAAGGTAAGCGGCTTGGGATTGCCGGGCCGCCTCACCTTGATCAGCACCGGGGTACCCGCGCGCCCCCGCAACCGGCGTTCCACCAAGAATTTGAAGTCGCTGCCAGCCGTGGGGGTTCCGTCGATCTGCGTGATGACGTCCCCGGCCCGGATGCCGGCCAACTGCGCCGGGCCACCCAGCACGAGCTGCTTGACCACGATGGTTCCGTCCGCCCGCGGAGCGCCGTCGATCCCGACGCCGCCGAAAGCCCCGGCCGAATCGCCCCCCCATCCCGGCCCGGCAAAGAGAAAGAGCGACGCGAGGAGTATGAAAAGCGTTTTCATCATAGCCAGCTAAGTTATACGAACCCCGCCTCCCCTGTCAACCACGCTTTTGCTGGCGGGTCATTAGGCATCGAGTATTCCCGGCCAGAGACGCAGCCATGTAGCCATGTAGCCATGTAGGTCGGGTTAGCGCAGCGTAACCCGACGCCAACCTCCGATGCCTAACTACGGTACTGCACGTCGGGTTACGCCCTCCGGGCTAACCCGACCTACGTCTGAATTCCACCACCAAATCAGGAACACGTTTTCACCGGTCCTTTGAACCGGTCGCCGGACTCCCCCTTTTCCGATTGACTATCACCTGTCAATACCTAATAATGCGCTAGAACAGCCCGAAATCAGGATCTTTACAAGAGGCACAAGATGAACAATGCCCGAATTACGGAACACGAGCAAAGCCTTATCTCGAAGATCAGAGCCCTTCCCCCGGAAAAACTCATGGAGGTGGAAGACTTCATTGATTTTCTAAGGCAGAGCGGCGAAGACAGGCGGCTCCGACGTGCGGCGGCAAAGCTGTCCGAGGACGCTTTCCAGGAGGCATGGGACAACCCCGAGGATGCCGAATATGACCGATTATAGCTTCGGCGACGTCATCCTCGTGCCGTTTCCCTTTACCGATCAGACGACCAGCAAGAAGCGTCCCGCCATCGTGGTCAGTTCATCCGACTACAATGCCAACCGCCCCGATCTTGTTATTATGGCTGTTACCAGCCAGATTAGAGAGCCAGCGCCTTATGGCGACAACGTAGTAATGCATTGGAAGGAAGCCGGGCTTATAAAACCTTCAGTTATGAAGCCAATCTTCACAACCATTGAGAGAGGGCTTGTCATACGAAGACTTGGGCAGCTTGCAGAGGAAGACGAGCAGGCGCTTCGTGAAGCATTGCAGGATATCCTTGGTTAGCAGAAGTACCGATCCCGTCCCCGAGCCAGTCAGGCTTCCCATAATCCCTGTTATCACCAAAACCAGAAGAGAACGCAGCGCCGGCGAACCTGGAGATCAGGGCAAGTGAGCATGTACCCATGTAGGTCTGGCAACTAGCTTTCTAAGGCACTCGAGTTGCTAAATCGGTGCAGGTGACCAGCTGCCGACATGCTCCTAAGCCTGTCCCCCCTGTCAACTTATGCTTTTGCCGTCGCATCTGCACTGTGCTATAAATATTAGGTTGCTAACCCAAAGCGGAGTGGCTGATATGACAGTTAGAACAAGGGTGAAACAGGTGGTGGCTGAGGGCCGTCCCGGACAGGAGTTCCTCCTGAAAGGGTGGGCAAGAACCGTCAGGAGCGGTAAAGGGGTCACCTTCATCTCGCTCAACGACGGCTCGTCGCTCGCGGGGATCCAGGTGGTTGCGGAACCGGAGCTTTCCAACTATTCCGAGGTTGCCGGGCTCGGCACCGGCAGCGCTATCGCGGTCACCGGCCTGCTGCAGGAGTCCCCCGCCGCCGGACAGGCGCTCGAAATCAAGGCGCTTTCGGTCGAAATCGTCGGAGAGGCGGACCAGGAATACCCGATGCAGAAGAAGCGGCACAGCTTCGAGTACCTGCGCAGCATCGCCCACCTGAGGCTTCGCAGCAACACCTTTGGCGCCGTCTTCAGGATGCGCTCGGCGCTCGCCCAGGAGGTGCACCGTTTCTTCGCCGAACGCGGCTTTCTCTACGTGCACACCCCGATCATAACGGCCAACGACTGCGAGGGTGCCGGCGAACTGTTCCGGGTCACCACGCTCGACCTGGCGCGTCCTCCCATTGCCAACGGGGAGGTGGATTTCTCCGGCGACTTCTTCGGCAGGGCTACCGGCTTGACGGTGAGCGGACAGTTGGAAGGGGAACTCTTCGCCCAGGCCTTCTCCGACGTCTACACCTTCGGCCCCACCTTCCGTGCCGAAAATTCCAACACGGCGCGCCACGCCGCGGAGTTCTGGATGATCGAGCCGGAGATGGCCTTTGCCGACCTGACCGACGACGCGGATCTCGCCGAAGCCTTCCTGAAAAGACTCTGTTCCTTTGCGCTGAACGGCTGCCAGGAGGACATGGCGTTCTTCGACGCGCAGATCGAAAAGGGGTTGACAGAAAGGATCGAGGCGGTTGCGAACGCCTCCTTCGCTCGCATGGATTACGGAGAGGCGATCGAGCGGCTCGAAAAGGCGCCGGTCTCCTTCGAGTTCCCGGTGCGATGGGGGCTCGACCTGCAGTCCGAGCACGAGCGCTATCTGACGGAAAAAGTGGTCGGAGGGCCGGTCTTCATCGTCAACTACCCCAAAGACATCAAGGCCTTCTACATGAGGATGAACGATGACGGCAAAACCGTCGCCGCCATGGACCTGCTGGTCCCGAAGGTGGGCGAGATCATCGGCGGCAGCCAGCGCGAGGAGAGGCTCGACCGGCTCACCCAGCGCATGATCGATTGCGGCATCGATCCGGAGGGGCTCTCCTGGTACCTTGACACCAGGCGCTGGGGCTCCACCCCGCATGCAGGGTTCGGCCTCGGGTTCGAGAGGCTCCTCATGTACCTGACCGGCATGGAGAACATCCGGGATGTCATCCCCTTCCCCAGGACGCCGAGGCATGCGGAATTCTAGGTCGCGGGGAGCGATACCATCCTGCTATCAAGCTTCGGCTCTTGGGAGCCCGGGCAGATCCGCCCACTTTATTGGCACCCGAAGCCCAACCTGACTCGCTGCCGGGGCGCCGCTACATTAGCGGCTGCCCCGCCATCTCACATTAAAAAACCGCCATATCGCGGCAGCAAACGTTCTCCCGAAGACCTTGTCAAGGTCACCTGGCAGCAAAAGCAGAGTCCCTTTTCCTGCCTTGATATGCGCCGCGCATTCAATCCATGCTGGCACCCCCCGCTCAATCGTATACATACCTCAATCACTACAGCCAGTTAAAGCACCAACGTTCCTGACGGTGCGGATACGAGCCTCGGCGTTGGTACCCTTGCAAGCGCTCATCCGAGGGTATTAAACCGGCGCAGGTCTCAGGTGGCACAAATTGAGCAAGGTGTCCGAGTCTGATGCGCCATGACGGAATTGTTGCCGCTTCCGTGAAAAATCCCTCACCCGCCCTCCGGGCACCCTCTCCCGGGAGGGCGCTGCGTTTAAGTCAAGGTCAGTGTTAATTTCCCGCACGCCGCACAAGCCCCCTCTCCCTTGATGGGAGAGGGCTGGGGAGAGGGTGAAAAGCTCGTACAAGCCTCACCCTCCCCCCATCAAGGGAGGGGGGGGAGCAGCAGGTAGGGGCTTAACTTAACCTGATTAGCGCTGGTCTTCAGCTGTTCAGGTCCCTCCCCCTTCAAGGGGGAGGTCAGGAGGGGGATGGGGGTGTTTTTGGCACCGGAGCTGCCCCCCATCCCCACCCCAACCCTCCCCTTGAAGGGGAGGGGGTTTCAGCGGAAGATCAGCGCTAATCAGGTAACGTAATGGCAGTGCTCCCGGAGGGAGAGGGGTTGAAGATCCGCGCAATCCCGCTGGTTTAAGGAATCGTGTAGGAGCGGCATTCTTGCCGTGATTCTCTGCAGCAGCTGGAAAATGCGATGCTATTTCAGGTTAGGAATGGATTTGGATGAAGATGAAGATTAAGACTGAGAAAAGGGCGCGGGTCGATGTCGCCTTGGGGGCGATTGTGGCCGATGGCTGCTTCTGCCTCGCCTACACGTTGCATCTTTTGGGCAGTGCCAGCGCAACACCCGGCATGGCGGATTTTCTCGGCATGGGGCTCATATTCTGCGTACTGCTGACTTCCTGCTGGGTGATCTATGACGACTACTGGCTGGTGCACCGGGAGGTTGCCGGCAGCGTGGTGAAGAAGCTTCGGATCAGGGAATTGGAACAGGGGGCGACCATCGAGTTCGACGGCAAAAGCTACCGGGTAGACACCATCAACCGCTCCGGCGGCGAAATCCTGATATCGAGGGTCGGCAAGCCGGGAAGCATCGTGGTACAGATCGAGGCGATGTCATAACAAGACAACCACTCTCCGGCCTAAGGCCAGTAGCTCCCACCCACCAGCGTCGCCGTGATTTTCCCCAGTTTCGCCTTCGAGGTCATCATCACCGGGATGCGCAGGCTGTCATCGCTAATCCAAACCGTCATCTCACCTGCGCGCGGTGACTTTCCCTCGGATGACTTGAGCCGCGGCTGCACAACCAGAGTCTTAAACCGGCCGATCGGCGTGCTGATCTCCTCCCGCCTCAACACCTTTATCTCTGCCTTCCAAAGCCTCTTGGCGTCATAAATGTCGATATGTATCGACTTCCCCGGCACCAGGTCAAGCGAGCGGATAAAATAAATACAGGAGAGGCTGTCATAGGTCACGGGGCTGATGGCCTCTCTTTTCTCCGTCTTCTTCAACAGATCCTTTGTTTCGACGCTGAGCCGAACCGGATCGAAGTGCGCCTCCCGCAGGGCACGATATTTCCCCTCATTGATATTTTGCCGATAGAACTTGGGGGTTCCGAAACGCTCTCCACTGCCGCGGGTCAGCACCGACTCGGTCCGGTCATCCACCGGAAAGAAGGTCGCCATCCATGGTAGCGAGCGGGTGGTGGAGACCATGTGAAACTCCTCCCCATGGGCAGTCACCTCGTGCACGGTGGTTGCCGACTTGACGCCGGTCCAGCTGACATCGTAGACCAGCCTTTCCGGTACATTAACGGCAGAGGCGAGGGAGGCCGAGAGGGTAAGCGGGAGCAGCAGGGAAGCGCAAAGGGCTAATTGGGCGAGCTTTTTCATGGCTACAGCTTATCGCGTATTCGCCATATTTTAAAGGTAAAAACAGCACCTGGTGCTTGGTACCTTCTTGCGCGACAGGCTCAGGCAGCGCCACTCTTGGTGATCATGATTACGCCGATGGCGACCAGGACGGTGCCGGCCCAGCGCAGCGGGCTCACCACCTCGTGCAGGAAATACTGGGACAAGAAGGCGACCAGGACGTAGTTGAGCGCCTGCATGGGAAGCGCCACGGAGAGGTCCTCCCATGAAAGGACGGCGAGCCAGAGGAAGAAGAAGATGGCGAGCATGGCGGTCCCTGCCACGAGCTTGGGCGAGGTGAGCGCCTGCAGGGAAACGTTCATGATCCCCCGCAGGTTCATGGTGGAGAGGTCCCCGAGCTCCTTCATGCCGCGAGCCAAAAGCAGGTCCCCGATGGTCCCCGCAATGACCGCAACCAGCATGACGACAACTGTCTTAAGCATAGTTTTTCACCTCTCCACGATAATTTCTCAGGCGGATGCCGAGCCGTGCCAGCTTCCCTGCCACCCTTGAGCTGGTCAGGGCTGCGAGCTCCTCGTCATGACGGTAATCCGGCATCCAGCGGTCCAGTTCGGCGCAGGGACGGCAGCCGGGATGGAAGTAGATCTCGGTCAGACCCTCGCCCACGCTATCGAGCGCCTGCAGCAGGTAATCCTCGGTCATGCGCCCCGAGTTCAACAACCCCTTCACCTCGGCCGCGTAGCGGATACCGAGCCGGTCCAGCCGGCTCCTGCAGCGCTGCGCCAGCGAGGCGAAGATGAAGGCATCGGCGCACTTTCCGGCCAGCCTCTTGCGGTCCACGGCAAGGTTTGCGGCGAGGCTCTCCCGGGAGAGCCGGAAGCTCCGGATGCCGTACTTCGGCATCAGCTCGCAAAGGATATCGAAGACCACCGGATGCATATGGATGTTCAGATGGCCGTCCAGGTGGCTCAGTTTGATTCCGGCGTCAAGGCACCTGGCTATCTGCGCCTCGATCTCATGGTAGAGCCGCTTCCTGAGCGGCTTCAGGAAAAAGTAGCGCATCCCCGCCAGGACCGGGTCATTGCCGAATTCGCCATCGGCATCGACCAGCGCCGGCAAACCCTTCTGCTCCAGCACGGCGCGCCCCTGCACCAGCGTCAGGTGCAGCCCCACCTGCAGACCGGGATGCTCCCCGGCCAGCGCGACAGCCTCCTTGAAGGCGGCTCCCCCGACCATGAGCGAGGCGCCTGTCAGGACCCCCTGCTGCCAAGCCGTGACGATGCCGCGGTTGGCGCCGCTGGAGAGGCCGAAATCGTCGGCATTGATGATCAGCTCTTTCATAGACACCGTGAAAGGTGAAAGGTGAAGGGTGAAAGGTGCAAAGCGAGACCCACCTCAATCGTCAATCGTCAATCGTCAATCGTCAATCGTCAATTGTCGTTACATCCTGGTCTGTTTGCGCTTCTTCATGTAGGAGAGGTACTGCGCCCCCTCCTTCAGGAGTTTTTTGCGCACCTCGGAATCGACCAGCATGCTGAAGATGCTCCTCGCTATGTAACGCGGCCGGAAATAGAACTTCTTGTAGAAGAGCTCCACCGCGTCGAAGATCTCCTGGTTGGAGAGTCCCGGATAGTTGATCACGCACTTCTGGTGCCCGGTGGCATCGAGGAAGCTATCCGAGGCAATCCATCCTTCCTTCTTGGCCAGCTCGTAGAACTCCGTGCCGGGATAAGGGGAGGCGAGCGAAACCTGGATCGAGGTGAGGTCGAGTGCGATGGCGAAGGCAATGGTCTCCTTGATGGTCTCCCGCGTCTCGCCCGGAAGTCCCATCATGAAAGCCCCATGTATGGTGAGGCCAAGCTTCTGGCAGTTTCGGGTGAACTCGATCGCCTGGGCTTTGGTGACCCCCTTCTTGATATTCCTCAGGATCTGCTCGTTGCCGGTCTCGTAGCCGACCACGATATGATGCATTCCGGCATCCCGCAGCTCTTTCAGGGTCTCGTAATCGCAGTTGGCCCGTGCGTTGATCGTCCACGAGACGTTGAGCGGTTTGAGGAGCCGCGCCACCGCCATCGCGTGCTTCTTATCGGCAGTGAAGGTATCGTCATCGAAGGAGATCTCCTTGACCTGCGGCAGGTTCTCCTTGATCCAGCGCACCTCCTCATATACGTTCTGAGGGCTCCTGGTCCGCATGGCCCGCCCCGAGAAGGTCTGGGGCCACAGACAGTAGATGCAGCGCGACGGGCAGCCGCGGCTGGAATATATCGAGACGTAGGGATGCCTGAAGTGCGGGATGACGTACTCGGTGATCGGGAGGTCCCGTTGATAGACCTGGCTGGCGAAAGGGAGGCTGTCCAGGTCGGTGATGGGCGGACGGTCCTTGGTGTGCAGCACGGAGTCCCCCTGGAGGAAACTGATGCCATCCACCTGATCCCATGGCATCCCCTCGCAGAGTTCCTTGGTGGAGTAGTCGAACTCGCCGCGGCAGACGATATCCACAGCACCCCCGGCAAAGTGCAGGCTCTCCTCGGGAAGGACGGTGACGTGCGGGCCGGTCAGCACCGTGACCGTAGATGGCTTCTGCGCCTTGATCCTGCGTGCGGTCTCCACGTCAATGGCGAGAGTCGGGGTGGAGGTGTACATCACCACCATGTCGAACTCTTTCGCTATCTCAAGACAGGCGTCCAGCTCGAGCCTTTGCACCGGGGCGTCCACCACGCGCGAGCCGGCAATCATGCCGGCGGGATAGGTGAGCCAGGTCGGAAACCAGAAGGAGGTCACCTCGCGGGAGGCCTGATAGCGTGCGCCGGCACCTCCGTCGAAGTCCTCGAAGGTCGGCGGATTGAGAAATAGCGGTTTCATTTCGTTACTCCCTCCAAGGCAGTGGCATGTCCGGAAAAAAACAACCAACAATAAGGCCCGGACCTGTTTTTGTCAAGATCAATCCCCGTTAACCTTTGGCGTTGCGGCCCTCCGCGCCCTCTGCTACAGTGCCGGAAGGCTGCTTCGCAGTTTGCAAACCTAAAACCCGGCGTCAAGGAGCGAGCGTATGGAAAGAGGTTGCCTGGGTGTCGTGGCTGCCATGCCGCAGGAGATCGCCCCGCTTTTGCGGCACGTCAAGGTGTACAAAAGGGAGCGGGCGGCAGGTTTTGCCCTGTACCGGTTCGCGGTGCAGGGGGCTCCCGTGCTGCTTATCGAGTCGGGGATGGGACCCGCGCACGCGAAGGCTGCGACCGAAACGTTGATCTCGGTTGCCAAACCTGCGGTTATCCTGAACTTCGGTTTCGCGGGCGGGGTGCTCCCGGGGACCGAGGTGGGGGAACTGGTCCTCGCCGAGCGGGTGCTTTGGCTGGAACAGGGTCGCCTGACGCAGGCGCCGCAGCCGGACCACGAGTTGGCAGCCATTCTGCGTGAGGCGTGCGCTGGAGCCCAATTAACACTCAAGCCCGGCACTTTCATTACGACTGCAGCCATCATGAACAAGACGCAGGTGGCGCAATCCTTAGAGGCCGGGGTGCCTCACCCGGTGCTGGAGATGGAGACGGCCGCGGTGCTGCGGGTAGCCGGAGAGGCCGGGATACCGGTCCTTGCGGTGAGGGGGGTGAGCGATGCGGCCCACGAGGAACTGGGGTTTTCCATCGAGGAGTTCTGCGACCGGGAGCTGAGGATCAGCCCGGCGCGCATCCTTAGATGCATCGCCGGCAAGCCGTGGATCATTCCACAACTGGTGAGGCTTTCGGGGAACTCAAAAAAAGCCGGGGAAAACCTGGCGCGCTGCGTGGAGGTTGCGTTGAAGGCGCTCGGCAGCCGTTAAACAAAAGTCCCCCTTTGACAAAGGGGGATTCAGGGGGATTTGCAGTTCGTGCCAACGGCACTATCTGCCATCAAACTGCCGTAAATGCAAATCCCCCCCGACCCCCCTTTTGCAAAGGGGGGAGAGAGACGCACTTTTTCAAGGGGGATCGAGAAGCACGAGGGATCGCCTTTTAAAAGGGGGAGCTAGTCGAAGCTGTCCGAGAAGCGCGCCGAAATCTCACCCCTCAGGTAGGCTTCCGCCTCGGCGGCGGTGGAGTAGGTGAGGACGCGGGCGGCGACCTCCCGGGCATCCTCCATGGTGCAGCGGCGCAGGATCTTCTTGACGCGCGGAATGGAGACGGCGTTCATGGAGAGCTCGTCAAAACCTAGCCCCAGGAGGATCGGGAGGTACTCCGGTTCCCCGGCCATCTCGCCGCAGATGCAGGCGTCGATCCCCGCCGCGTGGGCCGCGTCGACCACCATCTTGAGCGAGCGCAGCACCGCCGGGTGCAGCGGTTCGTAAAGGGATGAGAGATGCTCGTTGGTGCGGTCGATGGCGAGCGAGTACTGGATCAGGTCGTTGGTGCCGACGCTGAAAAAATCGACCTCCGCCGCCAAGAGGTCGGCGATGATGACTGCCGAGGGAATCTCGATCATGATCCCGACGGCTAGCTTCTCGTCGAAGGGAAAGACGCCGCGCAGCTCGCTTTTCGCCTGTTCGAAGAGCGCCTTTGCCGCCCGCACCTCGGCTACCCCCGACACCATCGGGAAGAACAGCCTGACCTCGCCGAAGGCGCTCGCCCTGAGGATCGCCCGCAGCTGCGCCTTGAACGCCTCCGGCTGGCGCAGCGACAACCTGATCGCCCGAACCCCCAGGGCCGGGTTCATCTCGTCGGAGAGGTTCAGGTCGTTCAGGCACTTGTCGCCGCCAATGTCCAGGGTCCTGATGGTGACCGGGTGCGGCGCCATCTCTCTCACGATGGCGGAGTAGGTCTGAAACTGCTCCTCCTCGTCGGGGAGCGTGTCCCTGTTGAAAAAGAGCATCTCGGTACGGTACAGCCCGATACCGTCGCCGCCGTGCCTGTTGATCAAGGCGATCTCGTCCCTGAACTCGATGTTCCCCTTGAGCCGCATCCGGTGGCCGTCCAGGGTGAGCGCCGGGAGATCCCTTATCTTCAGAAGCTCCCGTTCCATGTACTCGTAGCGCTGCTTTTTCTGCAGGTATTCCCGAAATGCCTGGCGGTCCGGGTTGATGATCACCACGCCGGTCGCGCCGTCCATGATCACCGTTTCGCCGTCGGTCACCTCGCCGGTGATCTGCTCCAGGCCGACCACGGCGGGGATCTCGAAGGCGCGCGCGAGGATCGCGGTGTGAGAGGTCTTCCCCCCCAGATCGGTGATGACGCCGATCACCTTGGACTTGTCGATCTGCAGGATGTCGGCGGGCGACAGGTCGTGGGCCACCACGATCACCTTGCCGCCGATCTTGGAGATCGGCTCCTGCTTTTCCCCCACCATGGTGCGCAACACCCGCTCGATCACGGTCTCCACGTCGTTTCCCCGCTCGCGCAGGTAGTCGTCCTCGACCCCCTCGAAAAACGACTTGAAACGCGCCAGGGTCCGCTTCAGCGCCCCTTCCGCATTGATGCCGTAGCGCTCGATGTACTGGGTGGTCTCGCCCACCAGCATGGTGTCGTCCAGGAGCATCAGGTGCGCGTCTATCACGCAGAGGTGCTCGGGGCCGTGGGTGGCGGCCAGCTGGTCCTTCAGGCAGACCAGTTCACCCTTGGCCCGCTCGATCGCCTTGGCGAAGCGTGACAGCTCCCCGGGGATCTGCTCGGCCGGGACGGCGACCTCGGTCACCGACACCCGGCGCCGCTCCGTGATGCGGACCTGCCCGATGGCAATTCCAGCAGAGGCGCCTATCCCCTTGAGCTGTCTTGAGTCACTCTTCTCCAAAGCCATTGCGGATCAGCTCCCCGATTGCTGCGAATGCCTCGGCGTCGTCAGGCCCCTCGACCTTCAGCACGATGCTGCTTCCTTTTGCCGCGGCAAGCATCATGATCCCCATGATGCTCTTGCCGTTCACCTCGACCCCTTCGCGCTCGATCCTGATCTCGGAGGCGAAGCGGCTGGCCGTCTTCACCAGCAGCGCCGAGGCCCTGGCGTGCAGCCCGAGCTTGTTCGGTATGACGAATTCACCCTCAATCATATATATCCTGTACGGGGTCGCTATCCACCTTCCGCTTGGGCGGACCTGCGACCCTTTCTTTTTATTTTTCAGGTAAGCGCCGGCTACCCTTGCGCCTTCGCTTTCCGCTTGCGCCGTCCACCTTCGCTATGGCGGACCTGCCGGCCATGGCGGATTCAACGACCCTCTCCTTTATTTCTTGAGATAGTCGCCGGCAACGGAAATCCCTTCCCTGCCGCTGTCCTTGAGCTTCAGGGCCAGTTCGCTCACACTGCAGCGCCCGCGCTCCTGGGTGAAGCGGATCAGCATCGGGAGGTTGACCCCGGTAAGCACCTCGACGCGCCCCTCCTCCAGAAAGGAGATGCTCATGTTCGAGGGGGTGCCGCCGAACATGTCGGTCATGATGATGGCGCCCTCCCCGGAAACCCTGGCGACCGCCTCCTTGATGGATTCCATCACGGTTGCCGCCGAGGCATCCGGGGCGATGCCGACCGCCTCGGCCAACTCCAGCTTGCCCACTATCATCTCCGCCGCGGCCACAAGTTCCTTGGCCACCCCGGCGTGCGCTACCAAAAGCAATCCTATCATCCCTGCCCCTTCTCGATATCCCTGTGGGTAATTTTGATGTTCACGTTTTTCTGCCTGAAATACTGATACAGCTCGTCTGCAATGGCGACCGAGCGGTGTCTGCCGCCGGTGCATCCGATGGAGACGGAAAGATACGACTTCCCCTCCCTGCGGTAGCTGGGGAGCAGAAGCTCCAGCATGTCCCTGAAACGCTCCAGGAACACCACGGTCTCCTTCTGCCCGAGCACGAATTCCCGCACCCCCTGGTCCTGACCCGAGAACGGGCGCAGGCCGGCGACGAAGTACGGATTGGGCAGAAACCTGACGTCCATGACCAGGTCCGACTCCAGTGGGAGTCCGTAGCGAAAGCCGAAGGACTGCAGGTTCACCTGCATCTCCAGGGCCGCCCCGCGCCCCTTGATGCTGGAGATAACCACCTCCTTGAGCTTGTGCACGTTCATGTCGGAGGTGTCGATGATCGCCGTAGCGATGCGCCTAAGCCCGGCCAGCTGGTCCCGCTCGAAGCGGATCCCCTCGGGGACGCTGGCCCCCTCCAACGCCGGGTGACGCCGCCTGGTCTCCGAGAAGCGCCGGATCAGCACGTCGTCCGTGGCGTCGAAGAAGAAGATCTTCACCGTGTGCCCCGCGTTGGACATGCTCTGGAACACCTCGTCGTACCCCTTGATGAAGTCGCGGCTGCGGATGTCCATCACCAGCGCCACGTCCCTGATATCCTCGCGGGAGTGCTCGACCAGCTCGACGAAGGTGGCGACCAGGCCGACCGGGAGGTTGTCCAGGCAGAAGAATCCCTCGTCCTCCAGTGCCCGTACCGCGGTGGATTTTCCCGAACCCGAGAGTCCCGTTATGATCACGATGCGCATGCTATTCGACCTCGTTGCCCAGCGGCCGGAACTCCATCCGGGCCAGGAGCTTTTCGTGAAACTCCCGTGCCGAGTGGTACCCCATCCCCTTCAGGAGGAAGTTCCTGGCGGCCACTTCGATGATGGAGGTAAGGTTTCTCCCCGGGCGGACCGGGATCTTCAGGTGCGGCAGGTCGACCCCCAGGATGGTCTGCACCTGGTCGTCAATTCCCAGCCGCTCGTACTCCTGGCTGGCGTCCCACTCCATGAGCTCCAGCACCATGTCGATGATCTTCTTTTCCCTGATCGACGAGACGCCGTAGAGGTCCTTGATGTTGATGATGCCCAGGCCGCGAATCTCCATGTGGTACTGGATCGACTCGCCCGCCTGCCCCACCAGGGCCGCCGGCATCTTCTTCTTGATGTGGATCACGTCGTCGGCCACCAGCCTGTGGCCGCGGATCACCAGGTCGAGGGCGCACTCGCTCTTGCCGATGCCGCTTTTGCCCAAAAGCAGCACGCCCACCCCCAGGACGTCCACCAGCACGCCATGGATGTGGGTCGAGGGGAGCAGGCTCTCCTCCAGGAACTTGGTGATCAGGGAGATGAAGGTGGAGGACTGGTGGTGCGTCACCAGCAGCGGAATCCCGGCCCCGTGTGCGGAGCTCTTGAGGAAATCCGGGGGATCCAGCCCCTTGGTGACGATGAAACAGGCGATCGGGAAGTTACAGAGCTTCTCGATATGCCGGCGACCGAGCTCCTCGGGGAGCTGCCTCAGGTACGAGATCTCCGTGTTGCCGAGCACCTGGACCCGGTCCGGGTGCAGATGTTCGGTGTAGCCTGTGAGGGCGAGTCCGGGTTTTTGGATGCGGGAACTGTAGAGTCGGTTGGTAAGGCCTGCCTCGCCGCCCATGAGCTGCAGGTCCAGGCCGTAGGCCTTGTCTTCCAGGAGATCCTTGATGCTGAGGCTCATGCTTGTCAATTGCTTCGACCTTTCCCCCGTTGCACCGGATTCCCCGGGAAGGGGCCGGTATGGGGGGAGGCGCCCGAAGGACGCCTCCCTTTTTAGAAACCAAAAAAACCGCGTTCAAAGTTCTAAGTTCAAAATTCTAAGTTCAACATCGAACCTCGAACCTCGAACCTTGAACCTTGAACGCGGTTCAGGCCGCGGTTTATACGTGCTCCGGAGCGATCAGACCGTAGTTGCCGTCCTTGCGACGGTACACCACGTTGATGTTTTCCGTGGATGCCTCGGTGTAGACCAGGAAATCCTTGTGCAGCAGTTCCATCTGCATGACCGCCTCCTCGACGGACATCGGCTTCATGGAAAAGCTCTTGGTCTTGATGACCACGGGCTCCTTGACTTCCTCGATGCTGTGTGCCTCCACGATGCTCTTTTGCACCTGGCGCTCGCGGGCGTCGCTGGCCGGTTTGTGGGCCTTGATGCGCTCCTTGAAGCGGCGCAGCTGGCGCTCGATCTTGTCGGAGACCGCGTCGATGGAGGCGTACATGTCGTTGGTCTCTTCGGCTGCCTTTATGGTGATCCCCTTGGCGGTGATGGTCACCTCGCCCATGTGGCGGATCTTTTCCACGGTCAGGAATACCTGGACGACAATCGGCTCGTCTATATATTTCTTCACCCTCTCCAGCTTCTCTTCAGCGTAGCTTTTCAGGGCTTCGCTCGGCTCCATGTGTCTGAATGTCGTAGTTATCTGCATACAAGTACCTCCCTTTATTGTAATACACGCGAAGCCGCCCCCCGTCCGAGCCGGGCGGTCACGTTAGAAATGCTTCTTGCGCTCCGAGGACGACCCGATCCGGAGCATCTCACGGTACTTGGTTACGGTACGTCTGGCGATGACGATGTTGTGGCCGGAGAGGAGCTCCGCCAGACGCTGGTCGCTGTGCGGACGTTTCGGGTCCTCCGCGTCGACCAACTCCTTTATCTTGCTCTTGACGCTCTCCGAGGCGATGAAGTCCCCCTCGCCGGTCGAGATGCCGGAGTTGAAGAAATACTTCAGCTCGAAGAGCCCCTGCGGGGTCTGCATGTACTTGCTGGTGGTGACCCGGCTGATGGTCGATTCGTGCATGCCGATGTCCTCGGCTATGTCGCGCAGCACCAGGGGGCGCAGGTGCTCGATGCCGCGGTCCAGGAAATCGCGCTGGAACTTGACCAGGCTCTTGGCCACCTTGAAGATGGTGCGCTGGCGCTGCTGGATGCTCTTGATGAGCCAGATGGCCGAGCGCATCTTTTCCCCGATGTACTCCTCCGCCTTCTTGTCCACGGCGCGGCTCGCCTTGGCCTCGGGGGCGTAGAGCGGGTTGATCCTCAGGTTCGGCATCCCCTCTTCGTTCAAGACCACCACGTACTCGTCTCCCACCTTGTGCACGAAGATGTCGGCCGAGATGTACTGCACGTCGTCCGCCCCGAAGATGCGTCCCGGTTTGGGATCGAGCTCGGCGATGATCTTCGAGGCTGCCAGGATGTCGTTCACGTCGACCCCCAGCACCTTTGCCGCCTGCTTGTATCTGCGGCTCTCCAGGTCCTTCAGGTGGTCCCGAAGCAGCGCCTCGACGATGCTGCCCCCCATCCCCAGGCTCGCCACCTGGATCAGCAGGCACTCGCGCAGATCGCGGGCACCGACTCCGACCGGGTCGAACTCCTGGATGCGCTTCAGCACCCCCAGGGCCAGGGGGGAGAGCACGCTGTCGGAAAAGCCTTCGGAAGCCTCCGTGATCCGCTCCCGCGGCGCATCGACGGCAAGACCCGACCACTCCAGCACCTCCTCCCGGAAGGGGCTTGTCTGCACGCAGGCTGCGGCGACATCCTCAAGCGAGGCCCGCAGGTAGCCGTCCTCGTCGATGTTGCCGATGATCTCGGCGCCGACCGCCATCTCGCGGTCGGTGAGGCGGGTCAGGCTCAACTGCCAGATCAGGTGGTCGGACAGGGTCGATTTCTTGGTCAGCAGGTTTTCGAAGGAGGGGCGGTCCTCGTCATCGTAGTACTGCTCGCCGGAACTGTAGTTGTAGCCGTCGATGTAGGAATCCCAATCGGTCTCGCGGGTCTCCTCCCCCGTCCTTACCTCCTGAAAGTCGCTGGCAGCGGCCTCCGGTTCCACCTCCTTCTCGCGCAGCTCGAGCTGCTCAGGCTCCCGGATCTCCTCCTGCTCAATCACCTCGTCGAGGATCGGATTTTCCTCCAGTTCCTGACGCACCACGTCCTGCAACTCCAGCCTGGAGAGCTGAAGAAGCTTGATGGCCTGCTGCAGCTGGGGGGTCATCACCAGTTGCTGACTCATTTTCATCTGCTGGCGCATCTCTATAGCCATAAGTCCTCTTATGTAGCGGAAAATCCGTTCTACGAGCTACCATGAAATCCGTTCTACGTTCTACGTTCTACGTTCTACGTTCTACGTTCTACGTTCTACGTTCTACTACGTCTATGTGCGTTCCAGGTTGCCTGAGTCCTCGTTCGAGGTTTTCACTCTGTATCCATTATAACCCGAGGCAGACACATTAGAAACCTGCGAATCCGTCGGCCAGCGTTTTAATTAACGTAGAACTTAGAACTTAGAACGTAGAACAGTTTTCAAAGCCTGAACTTCTCCCCGAGGTAGATCTCGCGGGCCTTCTTGCTCTGGGAGATCTGCACCGGGTCGCCGCACTCGATCACCTCGCCGGCGCTCATGATGTAAGCCTTGTCACAGACCCCCAGGGTCTCCCGCACGTTGTGATCCGAGATCAGCACCCCGAGCCCCTTCTCCTTCAATGCCGTGATGATGTTCTGGATGTCGATCACCGCGATCGGGTCGATCCCCGCAAAGGGCTCGTCCAGCAGGATGAAGGCGGGATCGGTGGCGAGCGCACGGGCGATCTCGACGCGGCGCCTCTCGCCGCCGGAGAGGGAGAAGCCTCGGCTGGACGCGATATGCTCGATCCTGAACTCGCTCAAGAGCTCCTCCACCCGCTCCCGGCGCCTGACCGGCTCAAGCGGCATGGTCTCCAGAACCGCCAGCAGATTGTCCCTGACGCTCAGCCGCCTGAATACGGAAGGCTCCTGCGGCAGATAGCTGATGCCGCGCCGGGCCCGCTGGTACATCGGCAGCTCGGTGATCGGCTCGCCGTCCAGGAAGACCCGGCCGCTGTCGGGGCGGCAAAGTCCCACCACCATGTAGAAGGTCGTGGTCTTTCCGGCGCCGTTGGGGCCGAGCAGCCCCACCACCTCTCCGGAGGAGACCGCTAGATCGACCCCCTTCACCACCATGCGCCGGTTGAACCCTTTGGCGAGCCCCTCGGTGTAGAGGGTGCTACGGTTTTGCGCCGGCATCTTTCCCCCCGGGGTGAATGACCGCTTCCACCCGTTCGTTCGGGCCGCCGGTAACCACGCTGCGTTGTTCCTTCACGTAATAGGTGATGAGCTTTCCGGTGATCACGTCCTCACCCTGCAGCACCTTGGGGGAGCCGTCCAGCAGTATCCGGGACGCCTTGGTCTCGTAGATCGCATGCGCGCCGCTTGCCTGGCGATTCCCCTGCAGGATCCGGACGTTGCCGAAGGCCTCGACCCGCGAGAGTTCGCGTTCGGCCCCGGAGTAGCTGATCACCAGACGGTCGGCGTACAGGGTGAGGTCCCCCTGGCGGGCCACCACCTTCCCCTCGAAGGTCGCCGTCTTCTTTTCATTATCGGCATGAAGTGTATCGGACTTTATTTTTAATGGTTCCGAGCCGGCAACCGGCGCGGCAAATGCGGCCGGCGCCAAGGCCAAAAGGACCAGGCAGGTAAAATACAAGCTCCGCATCACCTGGCCCCCTGCGGCCGGTACACGGCGCTCACGTCCTTCATCAACTTGAATCTCCGTGTCTGCGTGTGAAACTCCATTCCCACCCCTTCCAGCTCCAGCCCCGCATCGACGAAGCGGACCGGCTCGGCCGTTTCCAGCTGGGAGCGCGCCGCGACGTAGGTCACGCGGGAGGTGGAGAACTCGATGCCTTTGCTGCTTTGTCCGTGCACGTTGCCGGCAAGGACCACGTCACGCCTGCCGTTGTGGTACTCGGCACGCTCCGCCGTGACCAGCAGATCCCCGGTGCCGGCGCCTCCCGCGATGGCGAGCCGGACCCCGGTAAGCGAGGTCGTGTCGGTCTTCTTGTTGTACTCGGCCCGGTCCGCAGAGAGGTCCCATTGCTTCACCCCCTGCTTGACCTCGGTGTAATGGACCTTCTGCAGCGAGATGTCGACCTGTACCGGGAGCTTGCGCACCCCCAGTTTCGGGGCATCCCCCTTCCGGACCCGGAAGGCTATCGTGGCGATCACGATAAGCGATGCCAGCACCGCCACAATGGCGAGAAATCGCCTGATATTATTGAGTTTATGCATGATTTCGCAGCGAAGTATATCATCTTAAAAATTGGGTGTAAAGTCTATATTGCCAAAACTGGCCGGCTTGGCACAAAGATTGAAAAAGGGGGAGCCGGCCGACTCAGGCGCGGTTCGCCAGATACCAGGCATAGGTATCCCGGAGCCCGGCGTCGAGCTCGATGCTGTGCCGCCAGCCGAGCGCGTGGATTCGGGTCACGTCGCAAAGCTTGCGGGGGGTGCCGTCCGGCTTGGACGGATCGAAGCGGATCTCGCCGGTGAATCCCACCACCTGACCGATCTTGCTCGCCAGCTCCAGGATGGTGAGTTCCCGGCCGCTCCCCACGTTCACCGGGTCCCATCCCTCGTAGCGCTCCATCAGGAACAGCGAGGCCTGCGCCACGTCGTCCACGTGGATGAACTCGCGGTACGGGGTGCCGCTCCCCCAGACCGTAACCGCTGCCGCGCCGGCGAGCTTCGCCTCGTGGAACTTCCTGATCAGGGCGGGGAGGACGTGGGAGGTGGCGAGGTCGAAGTTGTCGTTGGGGCCGTACAGATTGGTGGGCATGGCGCAGATGAAGCGGGTGCCGTACTCGCGGTTGTAGGACTGGCACATCTTGATGCCGGCGATCTTCGCTATGGCGTACGGCTCGTTGGTCGGCTCCAGCGGACCGGTCAGAAGCGAATCCTCGCGGATCGGCTGGGGCGCGAGCCTGGGATAGATGCAGGAGGAGCCGAGCAGGAGGAGCTTCTTGACCCCGTTCAGGTAGGAGGCATGGATCACGTTGTTCTGGATCATCAGGTTGTCGTAGATGAACTGGGCCGGGTAGCTGCTGTTGGCGGCGATCCCCCCCACCTTTGCCGCCGCCAGGAACACGTAATCGGGGCGCTGCTGCTGAAAGAAGGCGGAGCTCGCCCCCTGGTCGCGCAGGTCGAGCTCGGAGCTGGTTCTCAGCACCAGGTTGCCACATCCCTGGCGCTCCAGCTGTCGCACGATAGCGGAGCCGACCAGGCCGCGGTGCCCCGCGACGTAAATCCTGGCGTCCTTATCCATTGGCTCTCATCTCCCTCTGGGCCAGCTTCAGGTCGGCGTCGGTCATCATTTCCACCAGCTCCTTGAAGCTAGTCTTCGGCTCCCACCCCAGTTCCCGCTTGGCCTTGGCGGCGTCCCCCAGAAGCAGGTCGACCTCGGCAGGGCGGAAGTAGCGCGGGTCGATCTCGATCACCACCTTGCCGCTCGCCTGGTCGATCCCCTTCTCGTGCACCCCCTCCCCCTGCCAGGACAGCGTCATGCCGTGGCGCCCGAACACCAGCCGGGCGAACTCGCGCACGCTGTGGGTCTCGCCGGTGGCGATCACGTAGTCGTCCGCGTGCGCCGCCTGGAGCATGCGCCACATCCCCTCGATGTAGTCCCCGGCGAAGCCCCAGTCCCTCTTGGCCTCGATGTTACCCAGGTAGAGACACTCCTGCAGCCCCAGCTTGATCCGCGCCGCGGCCCTGGTGATCTTGCGGGTCACGAAGGTCTCGCCGCGCCTGGGGGACTCGTGGTTGAAGAGTATCCCGTTGCAGGCGAACATGCCGTAGCTCTCACGGTAGTTCTGCGTGATGTAGAAGGCGTACGCCTTGGCGCAGGCGTAGGGGGAGCGCGGGTAGAACGGCGTGGTTTCGCGCTGCGGGGTTTCCACCACCTTGCCGTACAGCTCGGAGGAGGAGGCCTGGTAGAAGCGGGTGTTGAGGCCGCTCTCGCGGATCGCCTCCAGGATCCGCACCGTGCCGAGCGCGTCGACCTCTGCCGTGTACTCCGGCACGTCGAAGGAGACCCTCACGTGGCTCTGGGCCCCCAGGTTGTAGATCTCGTCCGGGTGCACCTCGCGCAGCAGCCGGTTGATCGAGCTGGCGTCGTTCAGGTCCCCGTAATGCAGGAAGAGCCGGGTGCCGGCCTCGTGGGGGTCGCGGTAGATGTGGTTGATTCGGCCGGTGTTGAAGGACGAGGAGCGACGGATCATGCCGTGCACCTGGTAACCCTTCTGCAGCAGGAGCTCGGCGAGATAGGAGCCGTCCTGTCCGGTGATGCCGGTGATAAACGCCTTTTTCATGACTCCTCCGAATTGGTTCATTGCATAAAAATAGCCGAGCCGACCGGCAAGCGCAAGGGGGAGGCGCTGCTTTGCCTCAATAAGACGCCAGGATCTTGTCGATTATCCGGCTGGTGGAGCGGCCGTCCACGAACTGAACCAGTTCCACCCTGCCGCCTGCGGCCTCGACCACCTCGCGCCCGACCACCCCTTCGATGCTGTAGTCGCCCCCCTTGACCAGCACGGCCGGGGCAAGCGCCTCGATCAGCGTCAGGGGGGTGTCCTCGTCGAAGAGGACCACGTAGTCGATGCAGTCGAGCGCCGCCAGGATATGGGCGCGCTCCGATTCCTCGATGAGCGGCCTGCGCTCCCCCTTGAGGCGCTTGACCGAGGCGTCCGAGTTGAGTCCCACCACGAGCAGGTCCCCGAGTTCCCTCGCCTTCTGCAGGTACTTGACGTGTCCCACGTGGAGCAGGTCGAAGCAGCCGTTGGTGAAGACCACCTGCTTGCCGCGCGAGCGCTCCTGGGCGATGACGTGGGCGAGCACGTCGAGGTTTTTGATCTTGGAGTCGGAGTCCTTCAGGCCGTGCCCGACCTCCGCCACGATCTCCTGGGGCGAGACCGTGGAGGTGCCGAGCTTGCCGACGGCGATGCCGGCCGCCACATTGGCGACCCAGGCCGCGTCGGGGAGCGTGAGTCCGCAGGCAAGCCCCAGGGAGAGCACCGAGATGACCGTGTCCCCGGCGCCGGTGACGTCGAAGACCTCGCGGGCCACGGTGGGGATATGGACCGCAGCCCCCTGGGCCGGGAAGAGCGACATCCCCGCCTCGCTCCTCGTGATGAGCAGCGCGTCGAGGCCGAGGTCGGCCAGAAGTAGTGCGGCCGCAAGCTCCAGGGTCTCGACGTCCGTGATGGCGAGCCCCGAGGCGATCTCCGCCTCCTTGCGGTTGGGAGTGAGCAGGGTGGCGCCTCGGTACTTGCCGTAATCGTTCCCCTTCGGGTCGACCACCACCGGGATGCCGAGTCCCCTTCCGGCCCGACATACCGCCGAGAGCACCTCCGGGGTGAGCACCCCCTTGAGGTAATCCGAGACGATGATCACGTCGAAATCGCTGCAGCGGGCGGAGAGGTAGCCGAGGAGCTGCTGTTCGCAGCCAGGCTCGATCGGCGCCCTGGTCTCCCTGTCGATCCTGACGATCTGCTGGTTGGCGGCGATGACCCGGGTTTTCTTGCTGGTTCTGCGCGAGGGATCCTCGAAGAGCCCTTCCAGGTCCACCCCCTTCGCCTCGAAGGCGCGGCGCAGAAGCCCCCCGTTTTCGTCCGAGCCGATCACCGAGCAGACCGAGACCGAGCATCCCAGGGCCGCGAGGTTGTTCACCACGTTGCCGGCGCCGCCCAGGCGCAGGTCCTCGCGCGCCACCTCGACCACCTGCACCGGGGCCTCAGGAGAGATCCGCTCCGCCCTTCCCCACAGGTATTCGTCCAGCATCAGGTCGCCGATGACCAGGACGCGCACCGAGGCGGCCTTCTCGAAAAACGATTCCACTTCCCTTCTTTCCATACCTAATCTCCCAGCAAAATACGGGTTCTAAAAACTAAAAAGCCTGACCACAGAGGGAAAACGAGCATCTAGGCGAACCTTTGGACGCAGATTTACCTGATCAAATCTGATAAGTCTAGACGTTACGTTTTATCATGCCTTTTCAGGTAAATCTGCGTCCAAAGCAGTTGTTTATTTCCAGACTTTCCATCTCGTTCCCAAGCTCCAGCTCCATCTCGTTCCCAAGCTCCAGCTTGGGAACGAGAAATCGTACGGGAAGCTCCGCTTCACTACGCTTCAAAGCTGGAGCTTTGCCAGCAATTTCGTTCCCAAGCTGGAGCTTGGGAACGAGAAACTGAGTTCTACATAGAACGTAGAACGGCTTTTAACGTATCCGGTCCAAGATGCCTGCCGCCAGCAGCGGGATCATGATCTCGTGGTGCCCGGTGACCGTGTAGCCGCGGCTCTCGCCCGAGGTAGGGCGCTTCACCACGTTGGTAAGCGGCCGGTAGTGCTGCTGCATGTCGAAGTTCGCCGTGGTGAAATGGTCGACGTGATGCCCCAGGTTCTGCGCTATGGATAGCGCCTTCAGGAACACCTCGGGAAGCAGCACGGCACTGCCGATGTTCAGATAGACCCCGCCGTCGCCAAGCTCGGAAATAACGGAGGTAAAGATCCTGAAATCGGTGTAGCTGGCAGCGCCGAGCACGGCGCCGTCGGCCGTGGGGTGCTGGTGGGTGATGTCGGTCCCGATAGCCACGTGCACGGTCACCGGTATCTCGTTTTTGACGCAGGTCGCCATCAGGCTCTGCTCCCGGAAGGGAAGCTCCCGCTCCAGGATCATCCGCCCCAGCGACTCGCCATGGCCAAGCCCCGCCGCAACGCCGCTCTTCAGCGCGCCGTTGATCTGCGCCCCGGTCTCCTCCGCCATCCCGAAGGTCCCCGCGTGCAGCACGGCCCCCACATCCTCGCTGGTGGCGCCGATCAGCGCGATTTCGAAATCGTGGATGGAGCCGGCGCCGTTGAGCGCCACCGCGGTGACGATGTCGGCCTCGATCAGCGCCTTCAGCACGGGCTGCAGCCCGCACTTGATCACGTGCCCCCCCATCGCCATCACGACCGGCTTACCCTTCTCTCTCGCCGCCACCACGGCGTTGATCACCCGGTTCAGCGACTGGGAGCCGAGTTGGTTGGGAAACGCCGCCAGCAGAGCGGAAACGGTCATGCCGCGGCTCACCGGCAGGGCGAAGTCGTCTTGTACCGTCATCTTGTTGTTACGGGTGGCAATCGGGTAGGTGGTGACACCCGAGAAGTCCAGTGGTGCGTATTTCATAGCTGTCCTTTTCAATTCTGTACTTTGTGTTGCATTCTGCATTTGCGGACCTGATTGGCAACAACATTCCGCTACCAGCAACTCTCCCTCCCCTTCAAGGGGAGGGTCGGGGTGGGGATGGGGTAGAGTCTGCGTCAGAGCACACCCCCATCCCCCTCCTGTCCTCCCCCTTGAAGGGGGAGGGACGTACAGCGGAAGATCATTGCAATCAGGTTTGCGGATTCTGCATTTTCTCGATTATGTTGCCGTAGTTGCGGCGTTGTCCGGCCAGATTCCCGTCGCCGGACTTCCCCCTCTCCCCGGACCGCCAGGGGAGAGGGGAGCAAAAGCTTGGACAGACCCCGCGGCGCTTACTGAGGCACTGCATCTTGGCCCGGGCGTCCTTGAGCGACTCGGCGTGACACTAATGGGAAGCAGCATGGGATTGCAGGAGGTCGACAGGTCGAAATGCCCATCGAACCCGGAATATCTACGAGGATGTCCTGCGAGAGACCAGCGAGCCTGGCGCCATGGTAGCAGATAAAGACGCGCCGGCACAACAGAAAGTGATCTGCCATGCCGGCAGGAGCAACAGCCGGCGGAGAAAGGGTCAAATCTGCCGTAAAGTAAGCCCATGGCATCAGGCTGGCGGGGGACTCGGCTCTCCCGGATCAGAGCCGATGATGCGCGCCGACCTGTCCGGCTCAGCGTTTGACCGTTTCCCGGAACCAGCGCAAAGAGCGTTTCAAGGTCTCGTCTATCGGGACCTTGATTTCCAGCCCCAGCGTCGAGGAAACCAGCCCCTGGTCCGGCACGAAAACGGAATTGTCCTCATGCATCCCCTTCACCACGACGTCGGATACCATGCTGGAATACTGCTTCACCTTTTCCGCCAGGTCGCCCAGGGTGATGCCGTAGGGGCTCCCCAGGTTATAGGCCATCCCGGAGGTGCCGTCGACCAGCATGCGCAGCAGCCAGTAGGCCATGTCGCTGGGATACATGTAACTTCGCACCGGCATGCCGTCGCTCACGATCCGGATGGTGTTGTCGGTGAGGGCGTCGCGGATGAAGTTGTTGATGGCCCACGGCTTGTCCAGAGACTGGTAGGGCCCCATGAAGGCAAAGGGACGGGCCGTGACGATCGGGAGTTTGCATGAGCTCCAGTAGGCGCAGCAAAGGGTCTCGGCATAGCGCTTGGCTCCGGGATAGACCGAAGTGATGGAATTGCAGGGGAGCGCCCCCACCGTCTCCTCGGTTATGGCGCTGCCGGCGCTGAACTGCCGGCCGTAGACCTGGCCGGAGCTTATGTTGAGGATCTTGGCCAGGTGGGGGAGGTTCATCGCGGCATCGAGGATGGTGGCCGTGCCCCGGGTGATGCTGTCCATCACCGCAACGGGGTTGGACATGTGCTGCCTGTTGTCCGGCGTGGCAGCGGCATGGATGATGTAGTCGACCTCGGCCGGCAGGTCGATGACGTCCCGCACGTCGGAGCTGACCAACTGGATCTCCGGCTTTTCCGCCAGATGGGGGGCCTTTTTCCTGAAGGCATCCAGGTCACGCCCCAACAGGATGAGCCGGGTCCCGAAGTCATGCCTTTCGTTCAGGTAGCACACCAGTTCGGCGATCCAGGTGCCGACAAACCCCGTGCCGCCGGTGACGTACAGCAGCCGGTTGCGCAGTCTGTCGAGCGCCTCCGGAGACGAGCCGACCACTTCTTGGCAGTCGGCAGTGATCATATCGCGCAGTTTTTTTTGCATGTCAGCCTCGCCTTTTCCTGTCCTGAAGTTCCATCGCCACCTCGACGATCTTGTCTTCCTGTCCCCCGACCACCTTGCGTATCCCCAGCTCGAAGAAGATGTCCCGCGGGTCCACGCCGTACTCCCGGGCCGCCAGGCCGACATGCTTGGCAAAACCGGAGAAGACGCCGGAGAGCCCGCTGACCAGGCTGACGCTGCTGATATAGGGAATGGCGGCCATGATCGTTTTCTCGACTATGTCGGCCGCGTCGAGCGCCTTGTAGAGATCGATCCCGGTCTTGATCTGCAGACGCTCGAACACGGCGACGATCACCTCCAGCTGTGCGTTCCCTGCGCCGGCGCCAAAACCCCGGGACGCTCCGTCGATGATCCGGGCACCGGCCTCAACCGCCGCCACCGAATTGGCCACCCCCATCCCCAGGTTGTTGTGGGCATGGAAGCCGACCGGGACCTTCAGGGAGGCCGCCAGGTGGCCGACCCGGTCCAGGACGTCGACCGGGAGGTAGGCACCGGCCGAGTCCATGAGGATTACCGCTTCGGCGCCATAGGACTGCATCTTCAGCGCTTCGTCGAGCAGTACCTCCTTGGGGGCCATGTGGCTCATCATCAGGACGCCGTAAGCCTCCTTCCCCTGCTCGCGGGTGTAGCTTATGTGGCGCTCGGTGATGTCGGCCTCGGTGCAGTGGCTGGCGACCCGCACCACGTCGACGCCGTAGTCGAAAGCATACCTCAGATCGTTGTTTATGGTGGCGAATCCGGGGATGACGTGGATACCGAGACGGGAGCGGGAGAGGTTTTCCCGGGCGGTCTGCAGCATCTCCCGGTCATCGAGCAGACTGAGACCTACCTGCAGAGAGGAGGCCCCCAGCCCGTTGCCGTGCCCCACCTCCACGATGGAGATCCCGGCGGCGTCGGCGGCCCGGCAGTACTGCGCGATGTGCTCCCTGGTCAGCTGGTGCGACAGGGCATGGGAGCCGTCCCTAAGCGTAGCGTCGCTGATGATGACATTTTTCATTGCGCCTCCCTCCCCTTGCCGCGATTCTTGGCGAATTCCTCGGCGACCGCGATGGCGGCGCAGTTGATGATGTCGAGATTCCCCGCATAGCTCGGGAGGAAGTCGCCGATACCCTTGACCCGGACCGACATGATGACCCGGTTGTTTTCATAGGTGGGGGGGATGACCAGCTTGTAGCTCGGGACGTACTGCTGTATCTTCTGGACCATCTCGGCGATCCCCTGCTGCAGGGCCGGAAGGTCGACCCGGGGCATCTTGGCGTACACCGTGGTCTGCATGTCGATGCACGGCTCGGCAGGGTTCAGGTTCAGGATCGCCTTGGCCCGCCCGCAGCCGGAGAACATCTTGACACCTTTCTCGGTGGTCTCGATGTACTCGTCCAGGTTGAGGCGCGTCGCCGGCCCGGCGCTCTTGGAGGCTATGGTGGAGACGACTTCTATGTACTCCACATCTTTCTGGGTCTGGCCGATCACGTAGGCGAGCGGTATCGAGGCCTGGCCGCCGCAGGTGATCATGTTGATGTTGACGTCGTTCAGGCAGGCATCGAGGTTGATGGCCGGAATGCAGAACGGTCCCAGCTTCGCCGGAGTGAGGTCTATGGCGATGATGCCGAGCTCCGCAAGGATCGGCGCGTGGATGTTGTGGCTCATGGCCGAGGTGCAGTCAAAGACGATGTCGCAACTCCCCGGATTGTCCTGGATGCATTGGATCCCCTTGTCGGAGACGGCAACGCCGAGGGTGAGCGCCCGCGACATCCCTTTGGAGGAGAGGTTGCGGCCGATGAACAGCGAGCACTCCAGCCACGATGAACGAAGCACCTTGTACAACAGATCGGTGCCGATATTGCCGCTTCCCAGTATTGCGACCTTGAGCTTATCCATTTTCACCTCTAGTTCTGTTAGCTTCAGTTGGTCATATTAGCCGTTATTTCCTCATCAACCAAAAAGGGGAACATGTGGTGCAGCGGCATGGACTTCATCTTGCCGTCCGGCATCACCTTGGAGGAAACCGACGGGATGATTTTCTGGTCCGGCTGAGCCTGAATGCCGATCACTACCGGCCCTTCCATGGCGATCGCCTGTGCCAGGACCTGGTCCAGGTGGTCCCGGTTGCCGCATTCGAGGTAAGGGAGTCCGTACGACAGGGCCACCTTGTCCAGCGCGGGCAACGAAACGCCGGAGTCGTCACTGGCCCCGACCAGGTTTCCGTTGAAGAAGGAGTTCTGGGTATTCCTGATGGAAACGTAGCCGCCGTTGTTCACCACGAAGAGTTTCAGGTTCAGGTTGTGGTGCCGCATCACCTGCAGTTCGTGACAGTTTACCTGCAAGGAGCCGTCCCCGGTCACACAGACCACGGTCCGGTCCCGATCGGCAACAGAAGCGCCGATACTGGCCGGCAAGGCGTAACCCATGGCACCCAAGGCACCGGAGACGATGTAGCGCTGCCCCTGCTTCGCCCTGAAGGCCTGCCCCATCACGTAGAAGGCGGACCCCGCATCGGTCACTATGGTCGCGTTTTCGCCGACCGCGCGGCTCAGGCGGTCGGCAAATTCATAATAGTTGATCGGGCCGTCGTCCATGAGATGCGGTTCGGCAATGACGGCATATTTCTTCTTCCAGGAGGAACAGCGCTCGAACCAGGCCTGACGCTCTGCCGCTAGCCCGGAGCGACCGTCGGCTTTTCCGGCCAGATCGAGAGCTCCGGGCGCCTGGTCCAGAAAAGCCTGCACCGAGCAGTTCAGTTTCAGGTCGACGCCGACGTGCTCGCGCTTCAACACGGCCGGGTCCATCTCTACCTGGATCTTGTAGGCGTCGGGGGCAAATCCGTCCGACTCGTATCCGGTGGTCTGTTCGTGCAAGCTGCATCCGAGCGAAAGGATCAGATCGGCGTTCTGCACGGCAAAATTCCCCGCCCGGTCCCCCTTGACTCCCGGATGTCCGACGAAGTTCGGCGCGTCGTAGGCGAGCAGGTCTTTGGCCAGTTGCGTCGTAACGACCGGGATGTCCAGTGCCGCCGCGAACTCCCGGAACTGCTCCCCGGCAGCTGCGCAGTTGATGCCGTGGCCGGCGAGGAGGAGGGGGCGCCTTGCCTCCATAAGCTTGACGCGAACCTGGTCCAGCAAAGCGGCGTCCACCCCGGCCCTGTCCCCCTGGTCGGGTGAAAAGCCTTTCAATTCCTCGACCTGCACCTTGGCGCCCTGTACGTCCAGCGGCACGTCTATCAGCACCGGACCGGGACGTCCGTGGGTAGCGAGGTAGATCGCCTTCTCCAGGTGGTACCGGACCATCTTGGGATCGTCGAGCATGATCGCGTACTTGGTGATGGAGCTCACGATCGGGACGATGTTGACCTCGAAGGTCCCGAACTGGCGCAGGTCGGAGATGCCGGAGCCTTGGATGGTGCAGGGGAGTTTGCTTTGACCGGTGAGAAAGAGGATCGGCGAGGAGTCGAGCCAGGCGCCGACGATCCCCGTCACCAGGTTGGTCCCCCCCGGCCCGCTGGTGGCGTAGCAAAGCGCCAGCTTCCCGGTTTGCCGCGCATACCCTTCAGCGGCCATGGCAGAGGCCTGTTCGTGGTGATTGCAGTAGTATTTGATCCGCTCCTCGCGGCCGACTGCGTCGATCAGGTGCATCATCCCGCCGCCGGAAAGCATGAATGCCGCCTGCACGCCGTAGTCCGCTAGATGTCGCGCGACGTAATCCGAAACTCTCATTTCCATGGGTCAGCCCTTCTTGATAAGGTTAGCTAAAGATTCAACTACGCCGCCTACCGCGCGATGGATGAAGTAACTGTCGACCGAGTAGACCAGGAAGTTGGCGCCCAGCGACAGGGCGTTCTCGATTTCCTGTTCGGAACGGACCATCATCCCTGCAGCCTTCCCCGATTCACGCGTCTTCCCGACCGCCTTTTCCAAAAACGAGAGCACCTTGGGATGATTGGTATTCCCCTGGCAGCCCATCGCCACCGAAAGGTCGTAAACCCCGATGTAGACCATGTCCAGGTCTTCGATATCCAAAATGGCGTCGATCGAATCGCAGGCGGTCTGGTTTTCGATGATGATCGATTTCAGCGCGAAGGCGTTGTTGAGCTTTCCCGCCTGATTGGTTGCTGCGTTGGCGTAGCCGGCCGCACGGGTAAACGGGTTGTAGCCGCGAATGCCGTCGGGGGCAAATTTCATGCAGCGCAGCGCATCCCGTGTCGACGTCGCATCGAGCACCTGGGGAACGATGACGCCGTGCACCCCCAGATCCATCGCCGACTGAATCACGAACTGGTTCGGTCCCGGCACGCGAACCACCGGCGAGCATCCGGCCCCCTCACAGGCGCGCACGCAGGCATCCAGTTCCCCGAGCCCGAACGGGCCGTGCTCCATGTCCAGGATGAGGAAATCGAGCCCCGCCAGCCCGAAGATCTCGGAGAGCGTAGGTGACGGGATGATGGACCACATCCCCAGAACAGGCTTCCCCTCTGCCAGCTTCTTCTTCAATGGATTCAGTTGCATAGCGTAACGCCCCTCGTTTGGTATCCCCGCATCTGAACAACGCTCCCCCCCTTTGACAAAGGGGGGCTGGGGGGGATTTAACCGTTGGCCGATGGCTCGGGGTTGCGGGGCATCCCTTACCGGCACGCCCCCTGGATGGTCTCGACCATGAAGGAAACCATATCCTGCGTCATCCCCGGGTAGACCCCGACCCAGAAGGTGTCGTTCATGATCCGGTCGGTCGCCGCCAGATCGCCGATCACGCGATATCCGGTGCCGCTTTTTCTCATCTCGTCGAAGCAGGGGTGTTTGATCAGGTTTCCGGCAAAGAGCATGCGGGTCTGAATCCCCTTCTTTTCCAGGCGGTCCACGATCCTGCCACGGCTAAGCCCCGCCCCCTCACGCACGGTGAGGAGGAAGCCGAACCAGGAAGGATCGGAATTTTCCGTGGGCTCCGGCAGGATCAGGCGCTCTTCCAGCCCCGCCAGCCCCTCGCGCAGGAGCGTCCAGTTCCGCTTCCTCGCCTCGATGAAGCCGGGCACCTTTTCCAGCTGCGCGCATCCGATGGCGGCCTGCATGTCGGTGACCTTGAGGTTGTAACCGAAGTGCGAATAGACGTACTTGTGGTCGTAGCCGTAGGGGAGTTCGCCGAACTGCTGCCCGAAACGGTTGCCGCAGGTGTTGTCCTTGCCCGAGGGGCACCAGCAGTCGCGCCCCCAGTCCCGGAACGACTCGACCAGGCGCTTCAGCATGGTGTCGTCGGTATAGACAGCACCCCCTTCACCCATGGTCATGTGGTGCGGCGGATAGAAGCTGGAGGTGCCGATATCGCCTATGGTTCCGGTGTAGCGCCACTCCCCCTGGTAGAGATATCTCGACCCGAGCGCGTCGCAGTTGTCCTCGATGAGCCAGAGGCTGTGGCGGTCGCAGAAGGATTTCACCGCTGCTATGTCGAAGGGGTTCCCCAGGGTATGGGCCACCATCACCGCCTTGGTCCTATCCGAGAGGGCGTTTTCCAGCTGCGAGCAGTCGATGTTGTAGGTGGGAAAGGTGACGTCGACAAAGACCGGCACCGCGCCGAACTGGATGATGGGAGCTATGGTGGTGGGGAATCCGGCGGCCACGGTGATGACCTCGTCACCCTTCCTGATGCGTCTCTCCCCGAGTTTGGGCGAGGTGAGCGCCATGAAGGCGAGCAGGTTGGCGGAGGAGCCGGAATTGGTGAGGGAACAATGCTGCACCCCGAGAAGCCGTGCGAACTCGTCCTCGAAGCGTTCCGCGTAGCGCCCCGTGGTGAGCCAGAAGTCCAGGGATGAATCGATGAGGAGGGCGATTTCTCTCTCGTCGAAGACCCTGCCGGCGTAAGAGATGCGGTCGCCCGGGGAAAATGCCTTCTGCTCTTTGTGCTGGAATTCGTAGTACTTGATGGCGGCATCTATTGCCTGCTGCCGTAACGCCTTCTCCTGCCCGTCCTTATCTTCCAATGACCGCTCCTTGCTAAACTTCATTTCAATATAGTGCAAATCTTCTAAATACAATTGTCGCAGCCGAATCCCGGGTTAAGCTCCTGCTGCTGGGCTCCCCCTCCCTTGACGGGAGGGGGCGGGGGCACTGCCATCAAGTTACCTGATTAGCGCCGATCTTCCGTCATTCAGGTCCCTCCCCCTTCAAGGGGGAGGTCAGGAGGGGGATGGGGGTGTTTTTTGCACCGGAGCTACCCCATCCCCACCCCAGTTGAAAGCCTCCCCCTTTGCAAAGGGGGGAGACAGGCAGGCGTCGCCTTAACTTAAGGCAGTGCCGCCCCCGCCCTCTCCCATCAAGGGAGAGGGGGTGTTTGCGCAGTGTGCGGAAGATTAGCACTATCAGGTTAAGTCAAGCGGTGATTCCGTGAATCATGTAGGGTGGGCCGTGCCCACCATCATGGATGCGGTTTTGGTGGGCACGGCCCACCCTACCTCTCTCCCCCTCCCTTGACCGGAGGGGGCGGGGGGAGGGGGAGCTACCTATATGCCACGACTGCTCCGCGTTTGGCAAAGGTTTTTCAACCCCCCCGCGCAGCTTTCCTGCAGCCGGGGTTGGCGCTGCCGCCTTGCCCCATGCGCTTTCCCGGTGCGGCCTCCCTTGCTACGGGGTGCCACTCGCACGGGCCAGGATCGCCTCGGTTTCCCGCAGTATGCAATCGAGCGAGGTGAACCGGGGGTGGTAGCCGATCCTCTCCGCCCGTCGGTTCTCGGAAAAATAGTTGCTCTTGGCGCCGGTCGCGTTCAAGGCTGCATACTCCTCAGCCACCCGGTACTTCAGGGCGCCCGTCCTGGCGAACTCCTCGATGATCTCGAATTTGCCGACCGGTCTGGCGCTGTAGACGTCGAAGACGTCGTTGATCCGCTCCTCCTTCATCAGGCAGCGGATCAGCGCGGTGAGGTCCTCGGGGTGCACAAAATCCCGTGTGATGTCTTGGGCGCCGGTGACCAGCTCCTGCCCGTTCATGATACAGCTGACCACCTCGCTCAAAAGGTAGCTTTCACCGAGGTCGATGAAGCGGCTGAAGTAGCCGAAGACCCGGAGATCGACGATGTTCAGATCCTTGAGCGCGCGGTGCTTGGCCTCGGAGCAGAGCTTGGCGATGCCGTAATATTCCGTCGGTGCCATGCCGTTGGCGTTGAACCGGGCCGGGGTGGTTTCCCGGGGCGGATCGGAGAAATCGGTTCCGTAGGCGGCGCCGCTGCTAAGACTCACATAAAGGGCGAGGGGCCGGCCTTTGAGGTAACCGAGCACCATCTCGTCGAATCTCTCGGTGATCTCGAAGATGGCTTGCGGCTCTTGCCGCAGCTTGCTGGGGCTGCCGATGCCGACGCAGTTTATTACCACATCATAGGTATGGGAGGTGAATTCGGCGAAGGGCAGCACCCGGACCGGCAGATGCTCAGGAAGCCTGATCGAATCGAGGAAGGCCCTGACCCGCTCCGGGGAGCGGGCAAACAGGTAAAGCTCCGCGTCCTGCGCAAGGCAGAAGTTATGGGTGAGCCCCTTGGCGATATGGCTCGTGGCGCCCAGGATGGCGATCCGTTTTCCGGAGGCGCGCGACGCCGTCATGGCAGCTTCTCGCCGTTCGCCGCGGCGTATGCCGCGATCTGATGCAACGAGACCTGGCGCAGGTCCTCACCTCTTTGGTAGGCAAGGGTCCAGTCGATGATCTTTTCGATGGCCGTCTCCAGGCTCCAGTTCGGTCTCCAGCCGAGCCCCCCCTTCGCCTTGGAGCAGTCGAGCTTCAGGTAGTTCGCCTCGTGGGGGTGCTCGCCCTGGTCCACGAGATAGGAGGCGTCCCCCTGCCACCGGCTGCACATCCTCTGGACGATCCACTCGACTTCACGTGCGTCCTCGTCGCCGGGGCCGAAATTCCAGGCGCCGGTACAGGCCGGACCCTCCTCGCAAAGCCTCTGCGCCAGGGTCAGGTAACCGGAAAGGGGCTCCAGCACGTGCTGCCAGGGGCGCACCGCATGCGGGTTCCTGATGCGCACCGGCTCCCCCTTGAGGAGCGCCGCGATGCAGTCGGGGATCAGGCGGTCCGCCGCCCAGTCGCCGCCGCCGATCACGTTTCCCGCCCGGGCAGAGGCGAGCGCCACGCCGTGCGAGGGGTAATCCTTCTCGTTGAAAAAGGAGTTCCGGTAGGCCGAGGTCACCAGCTCGGAGCACCCCTTGCTGCTGGAATAGGGGTCATACCCCCCCATCGACTCGTTCTCCCGGTATCCCCAGGGCCACTCCCGGTTCTCGTAGCACTTGTCGGTGGTCACGTTGACGACCGCCCTGACCCCGCCGGCGCTTCTCACCGCCTCCAGCAGGTGCACGGTCCCCATCACGTTGGTGGCGTAGGTCTCCACCGGGTTCAGGTACGATTCGCGCACCAGGGGCTGGGCCGCCATGTGGATCACGATCTCCGGGGAGGCCTCCTTGAGCGCGGCGCAAAGCGCGCCGGCGTCGCGCACGTCCCCGGTCACCGAGTGGACCAGCTGGTCCAGACCGGCGAGTTCGAAGAGGCTCGGGGAGGTGGGGGGCGCCAGGGCGTAGCCGGTGACCCGGGCACCCAGCTGATGCAGCCAGAGGGAGAGCCAGGCCCCCTTGAAACCGGTATGACCGGTGACGAAGACGCGCCTGCCGCGGTAGAAATCGGGCTGGAATCCCTGCAACACTCTTTTTCTGTTCATCTGCACGAATCCTTTCTCAACGGAGAAGCCTCCCCCACCCTTGCGGGCACTGCCATTAAGTGAAGCTCGAGTTGGCTCCCCCTCCCTTTATGGGAGGGGGCGGGGGGGAGGGTGAGGCTTATGCGAGCTTTTCACCCTCTCCCCAACCCTCCCCCATCAAGGGGGAGGGGGCTGTCGGTCTGCGGAAGATAAGCAGTGATCGCTAACTTAATGGCAGTGCCGCTTGCGGGAGGGGGGACAGTATATGCCCCTACTCCCAGAGCTTCCAGGGGGCCTGCCCCGATTTCCAGAGATCCTCGAGGTGGTTCTTGTCCCGCAGCGTGTCCATCGGCTGCCAGAATCCCGGGTGCTTGTAGGCGATCAGCTGGTCCATCTTCGCCAGGGATTGCATCGGCTCTTTTTCCAGCACCGTGGCATCCCCCGGGATCAGGTCGAGGACCTCCGGCTCCAGGACGAAGAACCCGGCGTTGATCCAGGAGCCGTCCCCCTTGGGCTTCTCCTGGAAGCCCCGGACCCGGTTGTCGTCGGTCATGTCGAGGGCGCCGAACCTCCCCAGCGGCTGGGTGGAGGTAACGGTGGCGAGCTTGCCGTGCGCCCTGTGGTACTCGAGCAGCCGGTCGATCGGCACGTCGGAGACCCCGTCGCCGTAGGTGAGCATGAAGGTTTCGCCGTCGAGATAATCCCTGACCCTCCTGACCCTCCCGCCGGTCATGGTCTCCAGCCCGGTGTTGACCAGGGTGACGGACCACGGTTCGGCGGAGTGATGGTGGATCACCCGCTCGTTAGAGTTCTTGAAGTCGAAGGTGACGTCGGACTCGTGGAGGAAATAGTGGGCGAAGTACTCCTTGATGCAGTACCCCTTGTAGCCCAGGCAGATCACGAAGTCGTTGAACCCGTAGCGCGAGTACATCTTCATTATATGCCAGAGGATGGGACGCTCACCGATCTCTATCATCGGCTTGGGCTTCAGGTGCGACTCCTCGCTGATCCTGGTGCCGTAACCGCCCGCAAGAATTACTACCTTCATTTTCTGCCTCCAAAAAACATCCTGATTGGCGTCAATCAGGTTAAGTTAAGCTCCTACCTGCTGCTCGCTCCCCCTCCCTTGATGGGAGGGGGTGGGGGGGAGGGTGAGGCTTGTGCGAGCTTTTCACCCTCTCCCCAACCCTCTCCCATCAAGGGAGAGGGGGCTTGTGCAGCGTGCGGGAATTAGCACTGACCTTAATGGCAGTGCGCCTCCGGGGGAGGGGACTGATTTGCGGAACTTTAAACCCCGTAGTGTCCCTTGTACCAGGCGACGAAACGGTCGATCCCTTCCTCGATGGAGGTGGCCGGCTTGAATCCCACGTCGGCTATCAGGTCGTCCACGTCGGCATAGGTCGCCGGGACATCGCCCGCCTGGATCGGGAGCAGGTTCTTCTGCGCCTTTTTGCCGAGCGCCGTCTCCAGCACCTCGATGAAGCGCAGCAGCTCGACCGGAGAGTTGTTCCCTATGTTGTAGATCTTGTACGGCGCATAGCTGCTGCCGGGGTCGGGGGTGTCGCCGCTCCAGGCGGGATTCCCCCGGGGCACCTTGTCGCTCACCCGGACCACCCCCTCGACGATGTCGTCCACGAAGGTGAAGTCGCGCCGCATCTTGCCGAAGTTGAAGACGTCGATGGGACGCCCCTCGAGGATCGCCTTGGTGAAGAGGAAGAGCGCCATGTCCGGCCTCCCCCACGGTCCGTAGACGGTGAAGAAGCGCAGTCCCGTGGTCGGGATGCCGTAGAGGCTCGAATAGGTGTGGGCCATCAGTTCGTTGGCCTTCTTGGTGGCGGCATAGAGCGAGACGGGATGGTCCACGTTGTGGTGCACCGAGAACGGCATGGCGGTATTGGCGCCGTACACCGAGCTCGAGGAGGCGTAGACCAGGTGCTTGACACCGTGATGCCGGCATCCCTCCAGGATGTTGATGAATCCCGAGATGTTGCTGTCGATGTAGGCGTAGGGGTTCACCAGGGAGTAGCGCACACCCGCCTGGGCGGCGAGATTCACCACGGTGTCGAACTGCTCCTCTTCGAACAGGCGCGCCAGCGGCTCCCGCTCCTCCAGCGACATCTTGACGAAGCGGAAGTTCTCGTGCTTCTGGAGCAGTTCCAGCCTCCCCAGCTTGAGGTTGACGTCGTAGTAGTCGTTGAGGTTGTCGAGACCGACCACCTGGTCGCCGCGGGCCATGAGCCTGTGCGTCAGGTGGGAGCCGATGAAACCGGCGGCGCCGGTTACCAGAACCTTCTTCATTCCAGACCTCCTTGTCAAACAGCAGTCGCAGATCGATCACGGCTACAGCCGCCCCGGCCGGATCCCGGACTCCGCCGCGTCCACCCGAAAGGGCCGGCCCCGGCGGCCGGTTCCCGCCGTCAACCCAGGTTTATTCTTTCCTTCTCGATGACGTGCGGTCTTTTGAGCACCTGGGTGTGTATCGACCCGATGTACTCCCCTATGATGCCGATGAAAAACAGCTGCACCGATGAAAGCAGAAACAGGCCGATGGTGAGCGGCGCGAGCCCCAGGGTGAAGGTGTCCCACGCTATCAGCTTGGCCACGAAGTAGAAGATGGCGACCAGGAAGCTGACGGCAGACATGCAGAAGCCGATCATGGTCATCAGGCGCAGGGGAACCTTGGAGTGGTTGGTGATCCCCAGCATCGCCATGTCGTAGAGGGTGTAGAAATTGTTCTTGGTGATCCCCCTCTTGCGCACCGGCTGGGTGTACTCGATCTTGGCGCTGGCGAAACCCAGGTCGGATATCAGGCCGCGGAAATAGGGGTACGGGTCGTCGATGCTGCGCAGCGCGTCCACCACCACCTTGTCGAAGAGTCCGAAGCCGGTGTTGTTCTTGGTCAGCTCGATCTCGGAAAGCCGGCTGATCAACTCGTAGTACATCTTGCGGACCAGAAACATGGCCGGCGTCTCGTGGCTCTGGGTTTTCACCCCCAGGACCACCTTGTAACCCGCCTCCCAACTCGCCACGAAATCGCGGATCATGGTCGGCGGGTCCTGCAGATCGGAAACCAGCAGCACCGCCGCATCGCCTGTCGCCTGCATCAGGCCGTGAAAGGGGGAGCGGATGTGTCCGAAGTTTCTGTTGTTGACGATGATCTTGACCCGGCGGTCCTCTGCTGCCAGCCGCTTCAGGATCGGGACCGTCCGATCCTTGGAGGCGTTGTCGATGAAAATGTGCTCGTAGCTGTATCCCGGCAGCCCGTCGAAGACGGCGCGAACCTGGCGGTAGAGCTCTTCGACGTTCTCCTCCTCGTTGTAACACGGCGACACCACGCTAATTAGCGGCATTTAAAACTGACTCCTTGAACACGACCGTGTTGTGCAGCAGGAAAGAGATGACGGTGACCGGAATGAGAAGCAGGGCACCCGCGGAATACATGTTGAACCCGTAACTACTGAAGATGCGCAGTCCGGAGACGTTCAACAGGTAGGTGACTGCGTAAACCGCGACAAACCTGAATATCAAATCGTTGCGACCGTTTTTGAAAACGAGCCTGCCGATAGTCTTGAAGTTGAACAGCACGCCCAGCAGCGTCGACAGTAGCAGGGCTGCGGAGTAGTGCATGTTCAGGAAAATGAACAGCGCGTACAGGGAGTAGCCGAAGGCCGTATTCATCACGCCGACCAGCAGGTATTTCACGAACTTGAAATGCAGGGGGTTGAGCACGCGGAGACAGTCCTCATCAGAATCGTTTGTGATTCTCTTTGACGTAAGTGACATGTATAGTGCGGAGCACGGACTGCCAGATGCAGCCCGGCTCCAAAAGCGTATTATTTAACACATGACAGGCGATGTAAGCAACTTAATTGAGCGCAGTTGATGCAGTGCAACGGTAACTGCTGACAGTTACAGAAGGTTCTTTCCCCGCAGCGGCTTGTCAGTTCTCAGCCGATGCCCCCTGCAGAGACTTGCGCCGGTAAACCGAGAGCAAGGGCCCCTGGTCGACTTTTTCATAGGCGTCTTCTACGGCGGCGAATACCTTCGCCAGTTCGAGCCTTCTCTGCTGATTGGAACGCCTCTCATTGTTGATGCTCAAGTCGTCGAAATAGAGCTCCCAGGGGTCGGCAACCACCTCGGCTATGTCGTTCTCGACAAAGAGATACTCCGGTTTGCTGCTGGTCAGACGGCTGACCGCCTGCGCACGTTCCTTGGGGGTGAACAGGTACCACTGCATTTCGAAAAACGGCATCAGCGAGTACCGGTCGGCGAGAAAAGGGAGCAATTTGTCATAGCTCGACAGCAGATAGATGCCGTCGCCCTTCCGGGGGCTGTATTTATGGATCAAGGAGATGCTTTCCCGCAGCGGCTCCGGATTGATGGTCGTCACGATCCTCGCCCGCTCGAACTCCCACTGATAGACGGCATGCTGGGTGAAATTGGCGTCGTAAACCTTTTTGTCCCGGTAAAAATACTTGATGGTGCTGCCATAGGAGTAGGCGAGGGATGCCGCCGCCAGCACCATCCCCGCGGCGAGAACGCTGCGCCCCTTCCCGGAGCTCGGCAACAGTTCCTTGGCCAGGCGCAGCATCAAGAGCAGTTCGACCCCGACGAAAGGGAGCACCGGGCCCAGGTGATTGCTGAGGCCGCTCCAGTAGAAGTAGGTCAAGAGCCCCAGGGAGTAGACGAAGGCGAAGACGAAGGCGTACTTCAGAGGATGGGTCTGCTTCCTGATCAGGAACAGGAACTGAAAGGAAACCACCAGGTACAGTACCGTCAGGAAGACCGCGTCCGAGCTCGGCTTGAAGGATAAAAACCCGGTCAGGAAGTAAAGAAGCGTGCTGCTCGAATTCACCGTGGTCTCGAAGACCGGAGCGGCCAACACCACGAAGGGGAGCAACACGACGGCCGACGACAGCAGGTATCTCTCCTTCCCCCGCTTGTTCTCCCACAGATAGAGGAGGGCTGCGGCGCTCATGGCGAGGAAGAGGACCAGCCCGAACTGGCGATTCATGTACATGCTGAAAGCGGAGAGCAAAACCGCCGGCAAAAGGTAGCCGGGGTTGCTGCGCCTGAAGTAGAGCGTCAGCAGTAACAGGACCGTCGTGTCGAAGAAATGAATGGTAGGAATGATACCCGGGGCGATGATGAAGATCAGGTAGCTGCAGGAATAAAAACAAATGGCGTAGAAGACGGAACCGCAAAAGACGAACAGGCCGTCACGGAACAGGTACAGAAGCATTGCCGCGAACAAAACGGAATACAGGATGTAGTAGATGTAGCACTTGTAGAAGTTGTCTATGGAAGCCCCGCCGAAAAGCTCCATGGTGTACTTGTAGAGCAGGGTGTTGCCCCACCCGTACTGCATGTAGACGTCGGGGAGGGGCTTGCCGCTGGCATGCTCGTTCAAGGGGTTCAGGATGTGGCCTATGTGGTGCAGCTGTCCCCGCGTGTTGGTCTGGTGCACGTACTCCAGCGCATTGGCCTTGACGAATTTTGCCGCACGAGGACCTTTGATTTCTTCCCGCTCCAGGAAGAGTTTGTTGTCGACGTACTCGTCTCCGATTCTGGTTGCGCTGTATATGTCCCTGAATTCGTTCAGGACATATACAGGTCCCTTTATCAGCCTGATCGGCTCGACCGCCAGGACGCACCATACCACCAAGGTCAGCGTCAACAGTATTGCGCCCCCGTAGCGCGCTCCCCACTGATAGGGCGGCGCGATACGGTCGCGCCAAAGCCGCGGCTCCCGGCCCGGCTTTTTGCAGAGCGGCTTCAGCAAGCGGGAGCTCCACGGGACAAAGAGTACAAACATGAGATACAGCGAGACCAGCAAACGATTGGACGACTCCCAGTGCCTGTTCACCACGATCAAAAACAGCAATGACGAAGGGATCAGCAGCAACGGGAACCGGTTGCCGAGGGTCCTTCTCTTCATCAGCAGGTAGCGCAGGCCGCCGCCTGCCTTGAAGTACGTCATCAGGCCGTAGACCCCCATGCAGAGGCAGAGGACCACGTAGTTGATCAACGAGGCGTCTTGGGGGTGATAGAAGGGGGTGGCCCATGAATTCAGGCGCATGCTGTACTGCTCCAGCGCCAACTCCTTGAGGTAGGAGGTGAGATTCCAGGCGAAGAACGCCAGGGCGCACCCTGAAAGGACGAGGTTGAGCCTGAAGAGCAGCCCTCTCAAGTTTCTGATCGCATATCTGTCAAATCCGAGGCTCATGGTGATTGGGGTACCTTTCCACTTGCAGTTTCGCCGGGCGTTATCGCCATAATCCTCACTCTCCATTTTCCTGCGTATCGGTCTTTTGCTCCAGGACGCCCCTGATGACGGCCAGGGTCTCCCGGCTGTTGCGCTGCATGGTGAGCGGGGCCACCGCTGCCGCCGCCTGCTCACCCATCCGGCGCCGCTCCCCTGCGTCGACAAATCTCCCTATGGCGGCTGCGATCTCCTCCGCGTCGAGCGGGTCGCGCAGCACGACCCCCTGCTCCCCCTCCCTGATCAGCTCGGCCACGCCGTTGTAATGGGAGGTGACCACCGGGAGGGCGCACGCCATCGCCTCCAGGGTCGCGTTGCTGAAGGGGTCGTACAGGGTCGGGAAGGCGAAAAGGTCGCATCCCAGGTAGAAGCGCTCGACGTCGCGCACCGGACCGGTGAAGACGACCCGCCCCTCCAGCCCCAGGACCCGCAGCCGCCGTTTCAGATAGCCGCAACGCCCCTTGCCGACCACGAACAGCTTGAAGGGGAATGGCAACCTGGCCGCCGCCTCGATCAGGGCCGGCACACCCTTGCGCTTGAAGCCGGAGCCGACGTAGAGGATGCGTAGCTCTTCGGTCAGCCGGTACTCCTCGGCGAGCCGCTGCCGGTACTCCTCCCGCTTTTGCAGCGGAAAGTCGGCGGCGTCGATGCCGTTGTAGACCACCTGGATCTTCCCGGCCGGTACGCCGTAGAGTTCCATGATCTCCCTTTTCCCCATCTGCGAGTTGGCGATGATGGCCGAAAGTTTCGGATCGGTGAAGAGCCTGCGCTCCAGGGCCAGGTAGCCGAGCTGGAAGGGGTTCAGGTAGGTGGCCAGTCGCCCCCACAGCCCGCCCCCCAGGTTCTTCTGCCGGAGCCAGATCCGGTGACAGCCGTCGCCGGCGCGGTAGACGTCCTGGCGCAGGGTCCGCTCCAGGCTGAAGACCACGTCGAAGCGCTGGCTCTCGATGATCCTCTTGCACCCCAGCGAAAAGGTGAGCGCCTTGAGCCACCCCGGGCGCCTGACGATCGGGACGCGGTGGAAGGTGACCTTGGCCTCGCCGCCGGCATCCCACTTGGCGGCCAGGATGTGCACCTCGTGCCCCTCTGCGGCCAGCCCCTCGACCAGACGCGCCATGTAGCGCTCGGCGCCGCCGAACGGGGTGTACTTCTGGCGGATCAGGGCGATCTTCATGCCGCTCTCTTTTTATCCTGCAGGAAACGGTAGAAGTTCAGCGTCTTCCGGGTCATGATGTCGTCGGTGTACCCAGCCAGCACATGGCTGCGCGCGGCCTTGCCGAGCGCGGCGCGAAGCGGCTGCTCCTCCAGCAGGCGGCCGATGGCCCGGGCAAAGGAGGCTGCGTCGCCGGCTTGCGCCAGCAGGCCGGTACGGCCGTCCAGGATCAGCTCCGGGATGCTCCCGACCGGGGAGGCGACCACGGGTCGCCCCATGGCCATGGCCTGGCTGATCGACTGGGGCACCCCCTCGTTTCGGTCCGAGGTGAGCACGAAGACGTCGGAGATGGCGAGCAGCTCCGGGATGTCGTTGCGGTAGCCGGCCATGATGACCCGATCCTCCAGGGCCGCCTCCCGGACCAGCCCGGTGAGCCATTCCCGCCCTGGGCCGTCCCCCACCACCAGGTATCTCGCCTCGGGAAATTGCGCCCGCAGCTGCGAGGCGGCCGCTATCAGCAGGTCGTGCCGCTTCATCCCCCTTAGCACCGCGACCATGGTCACCACGGGCGCCCCCTCGGGTATCCCCAGTTCCCTTTTCAGCTGCGGCGCGCAGCTGCGGCCGGGATCGAAACGGTCCAACGAGACGCCGGTGGCGATGGAGACGATCTTATCGGGGGCGATGCCGTTATCGGCGATCATGGTATCCCTGATCGCCTCCCCCGTGGTGACGATGCCGTCCGGCATGCGGTACACGAAGTTGAAGAAACCGTTCCTGATCGGCAGCGACAGGTGCCGGGTCCGCACCAGGAGCTCGACCCGGGCCAGCTTGGCGGCGAACCCCGCCGGCCAGCTGTCCTTGCCGGAGTGGGTACTGACCACGTTGATGCCGTGCTTCCTGATCACCCGGTACAGGCTCCAGACCGCAACGGGATCGACGCTCCCGCGCATCACCACCTCTTCCACCGGTATGCCGGACTCGACCGCCTTTTGCAGGATGCCGCTTCCCGGCTGGCAGGCGATCACCACCTTGTGCCCGAGTTCCATCATCTTGCGGCACTCCAGGATGATGCGCTGCTCCTGGCCGCCCCAGCCGTCGGACCACTCGGTATGCAGGATCGAATAACTTACTTTCTCCATAGACAATTCATTCCCTTATTTGCTTGTTACTTAGCGACTGTTACCGGGTTGCCGGCCCGTTGCCGGAATCGGGCTGAACCGGACCGCGCAGCGCCAGGATCAGGCTTCCGGCCACCTGCGGCAGGTCGTTTCTCTCCTCGAAACTCCTCCTCCCCGCTGCAGCCAGCCGTTGGCGCAGCGCGGCATCGGTCAACAACCGCTCCAGGGCCGTTACCCACTGATCGCCCCCGTTGACGCAGAGGGCGTTCTCCTCGTCGCGGATGATCTCGCCGGTGGCCCCGACCGGGGAGCCCGCCACCGCCACCCGGCTGGCAAAGTATTGCAGCGCCTTGATGGGCGACTTCCCCCGCACGAAAGGGTCGTCCGGAAGCGGCAGCAGTCCCACATGAAAGCGGCGCACCACCTCGTGCTCGCGCCCCGGCTGGAACGGCTCGTGGCTGTAGTTGAAATCGGTGAAGCCCGGGTCGACGCCGCAGTGAACGAGCCACTGCACCTCGGGGAAGCGTCGCTGCACCTCTCTGAGCTGCGGCAGGATCTGGCGCAGGAAAACCAGGTTGTGCGGAGCGCCGGACCAGCCGACCACGAGTCCGGCATCCTTGACCGGGTCCTGCCAGACCCGCCCGTCCAGCGCCATGGGAAGCAGTGTGACGGTCGCGCCGCGGGCCGCCAGATCGGCTGCGATCACCGCATTGGCAGCCATGCAGAGGTCGGCGGCAGCGGCGATCCTCTTCAGCCTCCACTCCACCCTGATCCGGGTGAAAAGGCCGTGCCGCTTGCCGGGAGAAAGCCAGGCAAGGTCATCGGCGTCATAGAGGAGCCGCTTGGTCCCCAGGCGGAGCTTCCGGACCACCCGGCAGGAAAGCAGGGTCTTTTGCAGCAGCACCGCGTCGTAGCGGGATAGGGCCGCGAAGTCCCGGAAACCTTTGGCGGGAACGAAGTCGCAGCTGATCCCTGCCGCGGCAAGGACCTCCTGGTACTGCAGGATGCGATACCTGGTGCTTGCGGTATGCGGGCCGCCGAAGGTGAGGACCAGAATATTCATTGGATATTATTTCCATGGGCATCCCCTGGGATGCCACTGGTGCCGCTAAAATAGCGGGACAGGCGACGCTTTATCTTGCGCATCCGCCATCGGGAGTTCGGGGAGGCCAGAAGGTTCCAGGCCAGGGCGAGCGCGTCGCTGAGACGCGCAGCGGGCATCTGCGGCGACCGGTCCGATTCGATGGCGGCTATCACCGTGTCGGAGAAGCGGTCCCAGTTGTAGTGCTGATCCAGGCTGCGCCAGTTGGCGCCCTGCCAGTTCCTCAAGGTCTCATCCTCGACCTGCTGCAGGCGCCTTATGACGGCGCAGGCCCCGGAAAGATCGTCGATGGGAAGGTTGACGATCCCCTCGATCCCCTGGTAACCGCTTTGCGGGGTGCAGACCGGGATGAGCCCCCACCCCATGACCTCCAGTATGGTGGTCGGGTTGGCATCGGCGCGCCCGACCGTGATCATGAAATCGTACTCGGCCGCCAGCGCCCGGGCCGCGGGATCGGAGAAGTCCCGCCCCCCCAGCTGGCGCAGATGGCTGTACTTCGCCTTTTGCGACCCGATCCAGGCGAATTCCACCTCGGGGAGCTTGGCGGCCAGCCGGTCCAGGTAGGGGATGTTCTTATACCACGGGTGGTTCCCGATATAAAGGAATCTGCGCTTCCCCTTGGCGTTGAACCGCGTCTTGACCGGCGGGAAGTGCGCCCGGTTCACGGCAAGATCGAGGTGTACCGTCTTGGGAAGGAAATGACGGCAGCGGCTCTGCGGCAGCGCCCCGATCCAGTAGGGGCCGGTAATGGCCAGAAACTGCTGGCAGCGCGGGAGGATGCGATCCAGATGGGCCACCTGGCTCAGATCCCCCGGGGCAAAGGGGTGGATGCAGATACGCCGGCGCCAGCCGGGGTGATCCAGGCTTGCGTTGAATACCGTGTCGGGCTCCCAGGTGGGGTGCCCTATCAGCACGTCGCCGGGCTCCGGGGTTATCCGGTAGCGCGCCCGATGGTCGTCGTGGAGCTGCACCCGGTAGCGCTCCCCCAGCCTCAGGGCAAGCTCGCGCCCGATGGCGAAAGGGGTCTTGATCGCGTCGCTCGCGGGATAGACCAGGTGAACGGTCATCGGCTCCCCTCCGTCAGCTTTTGCAGGAACTCGAAGAGCCGCAGCGAGAGGACCCGGTAATTGCGGGTCTCGTCGATGAGCCGCTTCCCCTTTTGTCCCATCGCTACCAGCTCGCGGCTGTCGGTGCCAAGGATGCGCCGGACCGCCTGCCGGATCCCTTCCTTGCTGAAGGGGCAAAAAAAGGCGCTCTCCTCGTCGAACAAGGCCCGGTACTCGGGAAGGTAGTTGAGCAGCGCCGGGAGCCCCACCCCGTAGTACTCGATGGTCTTGGTCGGGGAAGAGACATTGTAGAGCGGGTTCTCCGGGATCAGCCCGATGCCTACGTCGTAGCCGGCCAGCCGCTGCAACAGCTCCGGGCGCGGCAGCGCGGGGCAAAGCCTCACCCGTGCATCCTGGACCTTGCGGACCCAATCCACCGCCTCGTTGTCGCTTTCCGTGTAGATGTCGAGGACGAAATCCTCCTCAAGAGAGGTCATCGCCTCGATGATCAGATCGACTTTGCGGAGCCGGTCGATGGTCCCGATGTAGACGAATCTCTTGGCACCGCCCGGGGTAGCGAGCCGCTCGGGGAGTTCCCCCGGGTCGACCCCCATCGGCAGGACGTGATAGGCAATGGCAAGTTCGCCATGGAAACTGCGCTTGAACTCCTCGGACATGACGATGAGAAAGTCGCAGCCGCGCAGCAGCCTCATCTCCCAAAGGCTCCGTACCTGGTACTCGAGGCGCTTCCTGAGTACGGCCCTTTTTTCCTGTAGCGCCTGGAAATAGCGCCTGAAGGTGTGCGGGAAGGTGTTCCAAAAGCCGAGCCGAAAGCGGTAGCCGCTTCTGACCTGCAGGAAGGAGCGCAGCACGCCGAAGTAGTTGCGCACGATCACCACGTCGATCTGCTGCAGGTCCAGGTGCTTTGCCAGCAGCCGGGCGGCTCCCAGCTTCTTGTAGCGGTAGGGGAGGGAGATCTGGTTGCCGTCCAGCGTCACCTCTTTGGCGGCGCGGTCGAACACCACGACATGCAGCTCGCAGTACTGCGGCAGCGAACCCCGGAAGATCCCCTCCATCAGGGACTCGCGGCTGCTGCTCGATTGATCGGTAACGCACAGAACCCTCACCGCCCCCCCTCACACCCCAGGCTGCCCAAGAAGAGGGTTGCTGCCGAATCGAGCTCCTGTTCCGGAAAGTCGAGGCAGTCACTCACCTTGCTCCCGTTGCAGCCGTCCCGGTAACAGGGGACGCAGGGGCTCGCTCCCTGCAGCACAAGATGTCGCCCGCTCTGCTGAACGCCGTTTCGGTTCCGGTAGGGGTTTTCCTGAAGCGCGTTGTCCCAAGGGCCCCACTCCGGCACCGAGGAGGGTCCGAAGATCCCCAGCGTCGGCACGTCGAGCGCCGCGGCCATGTGCATGGGCGCGGAATCGACCCCGGCGAAAAATCGCGCCGACGCGCTCAGAGCGCCGAGCTGTTTCAGGGAAAGCGCGCCGCTCAGGTCGGCGAAAGGCTGCCGCAGCAGCGGGCGCAGCGCGGCCAGGTAATCGAGCTCTTTTTGCTCCGGCGCGCAGGTAAGCACCATGGGAAGCCCCGACTGCCCGGACAACCGGTCCAGCAGATAGGCGGCCTTGGCGTGGGGGAGTGCCTTGAACATCCAGCGCGAGGTGACGTGGGCATGGAAAAAACCGCCCGGGGCCAGCGCGTGAGCGGCCAGCAGGGTGGTCACCCGGCCGCGGTCCAGCTCGCTGAACCAGAAGGAAACCCGCTTGCGGACCGGTTCCAGCCCCAGGGGGGCCAGAAAGACCAGGTTCTTCTCCACCGCGTGCAGCTTCCCCTCGACATCCCTGGGCAACAGGTGGGTGTAGTAGCGGCGCTTGCCGGCAAGACCCCGGTTCATCGGATCGAGCCCCAGCCGCAGCCGCGCGCCGCTGAAAAGCGCCACCAGCGCGCCGCGGTCTCCTTCGGTCAGGTTCAGCACCAGATCGAAGCGCTCCCTGCGCACCCTGCGGTAGAAGGCGAGCTCCCCGCCGAGACGCCGCAATACCGGGGCCTTCTTGATGCTGCGGTCGTAGACCATGACCTGCTCCAGGGCCGGGTTTCCGGTCAGCATCTCCTGGGTACCGGCGTTCACCAGGGCGCTGATCCGCGCGCCGGGAAAGGCGAGCTTCAGGTTGTCGAAAAGCGGCGCGCTCAAAAGCACGTCGCCGATGTTGCGAAGCTTGATCACCAGGATCTTTCTGATTCGGCTCTTGTCTACCATGGGTCCCTGCATATTCCGGAAATCAAATCATGTAGGGTGGGCCGAGCCCACCATCAGGATGCGGGTCTGGTGGGCACGGCCCACCCTACGGACTCCGTGTCAGTTTGAAATAGAGCTGCGGAAAGCGCTGCATGAGCATCCGCTTGGTATAAAAGGGGAATGCGTAGGCGTCCCGGGAGCGCTGCACGTATTCCAGGTACCTGCCGTACTGGTTCGCGTCCTGGTAGCTGCGGGCTATCTTCAGATATTCCTTCGACTTCCTTTTCTGATAGCGCCTGAGCTGCCTGGCGGGGAGTGCCGGGGCGTGATCCCGGAGGAAGTCGTCGAGGAGCTTGAATTGCATCTCCTTGAGAAACCCGACGGCACGACTGCTCAGGGATGCCGAGCCCGAGGCATCATGAATCCGGTAATTAATGAGGCAGTCGGTGATGATGGCCAGCGGCAGCTCATGTCGCAGGAACTTGAGCCACAGGTTCACGTCTTCCACCCCCTGGTAGCTATCGCACCAGAGTCCGGTCCGGTCGAACGACCTTCTTCTTGCCATGAAGCTGGGGCAGACGAAGACATTGCCGTGCTCCAGCAACAGCGGCAGGAAGGACGACAGCCCTCCCCAGACGTACCCCTCCCCTTTTTTCAGCAGCGGGCTCTCAAGAAAGCGCTGTTTCAACGGGCGTCCGACATCCGAGTCGTGGTTGAAGTTCTTCGCCTTGGCGAAGACCCCCATCACCTCCGGATTCGTCGTCAGTACCTGGACCTCTCTTTGCACTATGCTCGGCTCGTAGACGTCGTCGGAGTGATAAAAGGCGACGTACTCGCCCCGGGACAGTTCCAGCAGCCTGTTCAGATTCCCGACGTACCCCAGATTGCTTTGGTGCCTGACATGGACGATTCTGCTGTCCGACTGGCGCAATCTCTCTATGATTTCGCCGGTTGAATCGGTGGAACAGTTGTCCCCCACCAGTATCTCCAGGTTCCTGTAGCTCTGGGAGCTAATGGAATTGAGGGTTTTCTCGATGAAACTCGCGCTGTTGTAGGCGGGAATGCAAATCGACACCAACGGATCTGCCACGGCTCCCTCTTCGTTATCGATCATGCTGCCCCGCGCGGTTCAGCTCTATCGCCTTGCCGTATTTGTAAAAGGTGTAATGGGAGTAGAGCATGCTCAGGACAAAGCCCAGATATCCCTCCAGGAAACCGAGTTTCAGGAAGTACATCTTGAAGAAGGTGAAAAAGGGCTTGAAGATCAGCTGCGGCAGCCCCGGCTTTTTGCCGGCCTTCACCAGTTCCTCGGCGGCAAGCGTCGAGTAACGCTCCATCCGCTTCAGGTAATCGGACAACCCGGAGTAGGTTCTGTGCACCAGGTTCCCCTGCAAATGGCCCACCTTCCCCTGGTAGTCGATTGACTCGTGCACGCTCTTTTCGCTGAAGGCGCACTCCCTGCGGTCGTAGAGCCTCTTGTTGAAATCGGGATACCAGCCGCAGCGCCGGATCCAGCGCGCCCCGAAATAGTTCTCGCGGGCCACCCGGTAGCAGGCGGGACCGTCGCCGTCGACGCGGCCGATGGACTCCCTGAGCCCGGGGGAAACCCGCTCGTCGGCGTCGATGTTGAAGATCCAGTCGTTGGCGGCGAGGCTCGCTGCCAGGTTCTTCTGCTTTCCGAAGCCGAGCCAGCTGTGCTCGTGAAAGCGGACCCGGCTGTGGGCACGGCAGATCTCGGCGGTGCGGTCGCTGCTTCCCGAATCGACCACGATGATCTCGTCGGCGAAATCGAGGCTCTCCAGGCAGTCGCCGATGAAGGACTCTTCGTTCAATGTGATGATGGTCGCAGTTATTTTCATGAAGGACAGGCCAAAAGTTTCTCCACACCGGCAAGCACCGACTCCACCTTCACGGTGTCGCGGCACTGCAGGTCCTTGTCGCAGCGGTTTCGTAAGCAGCGGGCGCAGTGCATGGGAGACTGGATCACCACGTGACGCTCTCCGCGCGGCCCGCTCCGCCTGGCGTCGCTGGCCCGGTAGAAGGAGACCGTGGGGGTCCCCACCGCGGCCGCGAGATGCAGCGGGCCGGCGTCACCGCCGACCACCAGGTCCACTTTTTTCAGAAGCGCCGCCAGACCTTTAAGGGTGTAGCGCTCTATGACCCGCGCGCCGCGGCCGATCCCGGCGGTGATTCCGGTCACCGCCTCCTTTTCCGCCGGATCGCTCCAGGGAAACAGGATGCTCGCCTCGGGAAAGCTCTCCAGGACCGCGCGCCCCAGGGCGGTCCAGCTCTCGTCGCTCCAGAGCTTGGTCTGCCAGGAGGCGCCGCACTGGAACAGGAACACCAGCCCGTCGGAAAGCGTTGCCAGAAGCGCCTCCGCGTTGGAGTCGTCCTCGGGCGAGGTCTGTACCGCCGAGGCGAGCTGCATTTCCCGAAAGTTTCTGGCGAAGGGGACGCTCACCAGGCGCAGGTATCTGTCGGTGACGTGGTAGTCCTGCCGTCTCATGGGGATGCGGCGGGTGGTGAACATCGCGTTCACCGACGCCTGCAGGTCGCACTTCTCGAAACCGATCCGGTCCGCGGAGCCGGAAAGCTTGCCGATCACTCCGCTCTTCAGGTCCCCCTGGAGGTCGAACACCAGGTCGTAGGAGCGCTCCCGCAGCGTCTCCCTGAGCGCCGCCAGTTCCTGCCTGGTACCGGCCGCAAAGGGGCTCTCGCGCCACGCCTTGGTCCGGACCGTGTGGAGGGCGCTCAGAAGCGGATTTCCTTCCAGGATCTGGCGCAACGGCTCCTCCACGATCCAGTCGATCTCGATCCCGGAGGAAGCCTGTTTCAGGTAGTCGAGGACCGGAAGCGCGCAGACGAGGTCGCCGAGGTCCGACCCTTTTATGACCAGTACACGCATGGCAGAATCCAAAAAGATGTTCAAAGTTCAAAGTTCTAAGTTCTAAGTTCAAGGTTCAAAGGCCTAGGCTCCCCCCTTTGACAAAGGGGGGCGGGGGGGGATTTTGCCCAGGCTGCAACAGCGCGCAGTTGGCCCAAACTGCAAATCCCCCTAAATCCCCCTTTGCCAAAGGGGGACTTTTTAGCACCCCCTTGCCAAAGGGGACTTTCTTAAATCCTCCCCAGTAAGGGGGACTTTCACTCTTCCTTCTCAGCCTCGCTCAGCAGCAGTACGGGTATGCCGTCGCGCACCGGAAACTTCAAGCCACAGGATGGGCAGTGGAGAGACTCCCCGATCTCGACGAGTTTTCCCCGGCAGCCGGGGCAGGCCAAGAGCTGCAGGATTTGATCGGAAAGCGCCATCAGGCCTCCAAAATGGGACAATCTCAGCGGGCATTCTGCCACAGGTGCACCGATTTATTAAAGCAGTTTCTCCAAAACGGCGCGCAGCGGCGCGCTGTCGTCGCTGTCGATTTCCAGAACCGTCACGAAGCAGGTGGCAAGCCTCTCCATGAACGGGATCAGCTTGACGGCGTCCTTCTCCGTGGTGATCAGCAGCGTGCTGCGGGAGGCGTCCTTGAGACGGCAGATGGCGGAGATCTCCTCGTCGCCGTAGCTGGCGTGGTCGGGAAAGGCGAGGGTGGCGGTCAGCCGTATCCCCTCCTGCTCCAAAAGATCGAAGAAGGCTCCGGGGTCGGCAATCCCCGAAAAGGCGGTGACCCTTGCCCCCTTGGCCATCTCGAAGCCGGTGTGACTTCCCCCGCCAAGGGGCATCATGCCCGAAAGCTTGTGGCTGGTCCAACAGCTCGGTTTGCCGGGGAAGAGATCGGGTCTGGCTCCCGTAGCGCATCTGGTGTAGACGACGAGATCGGCCCTCTCTGCGGCGGAAATCGGCTCCCGGAGGTACCCCGCCGGCAGCGTGCGGCCGTTGCCAAACGGCTTGGCCGCGTCCAGGAGCAGGATATTCAGATCGCGCCTGAGCCGGAGGTGCTGGAATCCGTCGTCGAGGATGAAGATGTCCGGGTTTAGCTCCTTCAGGGCCAAGAGCCCCGCCTGGTAGCGGTCGGCGCCGATCACCACCATCAGGCCCGGCACTTTCTGCGCCAGCAGATACGGCTCGTCACCCGCCTGCTCAGGGCTCAGCAGCATGCGCCTGCCGTCCGAGACAATGCGCAACTCCCCCTCTGCGGAGCCGCCATAGCCGCGGGAAATCACGGCGACCCGCTTGCCGCGCGCCATCAGGTACCCCGCCAGCCAGACCACCATCGGCGTTTTCCCGGTCCCCCCCAACACGATGTTCCCCACCGAGATGACCGGTACCGGGAGGCGGTACGAGCCGAGCCAACCGAGCCGGTAGGCCGAGCCCCTCAAACGGAGCAGGCCGCCGTAGGCCACGGCCAGCAGCTTCAGTAAGCCAAGGAGCAGCCGGTCCGGCAAACCCTGCCGCTTGCCGTCCACAAGTTCCCGATAGTACAGCTCGGTAGGGAGCTTCATCGATCCTCCCTGCCGCGTGGCAGCCCCCGGTACAGCTGGTCGGCGGCCTCAATCACCTCGGCGGCAGTCACCGCCGTCATGCAGTGGTGGTCGGTCGGGCACTCGCGCTGCATGCACGGGGCGCACTCAGCTCCGCTGCGCACGATGACTCCCCGGTCGAAAAAGGCGCTGGTGGTCCGGTGGTCGGTGGAGCCGAAGATAGCCACCAGCGGTACGTCAAAAGCGGCCGCGATATGCATCGGGCCGGAATCGTTGGTGATGAAGAAGTCGCAGCGCTTGATAAGGTTCATGAGCTGCCTGACGCTGGTGGCGCCGGCGAAGTTCGCGCAGTCGCCGGCCAAATACTCCTCGATCCTGGCAGCCATCTCGGTTTCACCGGGACCGCCGGTAATCACGACCCGGGCGCCCCAGCGCCGGGCCAGTTCCTTGGCCGCCTCGCCGAAGCGCTCCGGATACCACCTCTTGGCGGAACCGAAGGTGGCGCCGGGATTGACGCCGAGCACCAGGTCGTTGGGGCCGATGCCGCGCGAGGCCAAAAGCGCCTGCAGGTCGCCCTCCTCGGCGGCGCTGGTCTGAAGCCTGAGCCTGGCCTGGCCCGGCTTGAGCCCGAAATACTCCAGCATGGTCAGGTAGTTCAGCACCTGATGGGTATCCGGCCGCAGCAAGCAACGGGGGAAGCGGTGAGTCAGGATCAGGCCGCGCGCGTCGCTGTCCTTGCCAACCCGCTGAGGTATGCGGGCCAGCCAGGGCACCAGCGCCGAGTCGAAGGAATTGGGGAGCATTATGGCGAGGTCGAAGCGATGCTTCCTGAGCTCCGCAGCGAGGCGCAGGCGCCCCATGATCCCCTTGTGGGTGCCTTTGCGGTCGAAGGTGATCACCCGGTCCACCCCGTCGTATATCGAGAAGATCGGCGACACAGCCGGATTGGCGAGCACGGTGATTTCTGCCTGCGGGAAATTGGCCCGGATGGTATCGACGGCCGGCGTGGTCATGACGGCATCGCCGATCCAGTTGACGGCGCGGATCAGGATCTTGCGGACTGAGCCGCGATCAATCGGTTTCACCGCTGCCCCGCCCTGGAGCCGGAGGTGGCGCTCCGCTTGGCGACTCTCGGTGTATAGGCTGCTGCGCGGGCGGGACGGGCGGATATATCGGTGAGGTAATCTGAGAGCATGATCCATCGCTTTGCCGGGATTTAAAATCCCGTCATACTGCCATAACTCTAGCCACTTGTGAAGCAAATTAAGCCAGACGGGCGGTGACTATCGAAAGTAGCAACGCAACACTCCCCCCTTTGACAAAGGGGGGCGGGGGGGATTTTGCCCGGGAGGCTATTTGGGTGCAGCTTGCACTAAAGGCAAATCCCCCTAAATCCCCCTTTTTCAAAGGGGGACTTTCCAGCGACGGCGACGTGCCTTCAACTCCCCGCTTTGACAAAGGGGGGCGGGGGGGGGATTTTGCCCAGGGTGCTAATTCGGTGCAGCTTGGAATCTTCTGCCGTTCAGTTCCTCCCCCTTCAAGGGGGAGGTCAGGAGGGGGATGGGGGGGTTTGCGCCGAAATTACCCCATCCCCACCCCCTCCCTCCCCTTGAAGGGGAGGGAGTTTTTCAGCGGAAGATCAGTGTTACTCAGAATGGTTATGGCAGCGGGGCCGGGGGGCACTGCCATTGAGAGGTAGGGTGGGCCGTGCCCACCACACCCGCATCCCGATGGTGGGCACGGCCCACCCTACATGAGCCACGGAACCACCGCTTAACTTAATGGCAGTGGGGCCGGGGGGAGGGGGCGCTTGCCAGATACCGGTCGATCACCTCGATATGCCGCAACGTGGCACCGCCGCTCTCCTGCATCATCCGGAGGGCGTTGCCGCCCAGCGTACTTCGCAACTCGGCATCCTCGATCAGCCTGCGGCAGGCGGAGGTCAGCGCGCCGGGGGAATCGATCTGGATCCCGGCCCGGAACCGGGAGACCAGCGCAGCCACCTCGCGGAAGTTGTTCATGTGCGGGCCGTAGATGGAGGGGATCCCCCGCGAGGCGGGCTCCAACAGGTTGTGGCCACCCAACTCGACCAGACTCCCTCCGACGAAACAGAGGTCGGAGAGCGCGTAGAGATGCATCAGCTCGCCCACGCCATCCACAAGCAGCACCTCGCCAGGCGCGAACTCCGCGCACGACGAATCCTGCAGCGAGCTGCGGCGGCGATATGCCAGGCCGCCCTTCTCCAAAAGTGCTGCGATCTCGCCGGAGCGTTCGGGGTGGCGCGGCGCGAGAACCAGGAACAGGTCGTTGCAGCTTGCCAGCAGCTCCCGATACGACGCGATCAGGTAGGCTTCCTCGCCGGGACGGGTGCTTCCGGCGCAGATCACGGTAACGGCAGCGGGGATCAGGTAGCGCGCCCTGAGTTCACCCTTCTCCTCGGGCAGGACCGGCCGGAAGGCGATGTCGTGCTTGACGTTGCCTGTGACCAGGGTCCGCTCGGGGAGGGCGCCGATGGCGACGATCCTGTCACGGTCCCCCTCGGACTGCATGCAGAGCGAGGAGAAGCGCCGCAGCGTCGAGCGAAAGAACCAGCTGAATTTCCGGTAGCGGCCAAAGGAGCGGTCCGAGATGCGGCCGTTGGCCAGGAGCACCGGGATGCCGCGGCGCTGCGCCTCCCGGGTGAAATTGGGCCAGATCTCGGTTTCCATGATGACGATGGCAGCGGGCCGAACAGCCGCCAGTGCGCGTCGCACCGCGGGGAGGAAGTCGAAGGGGAAGCAGATGCAGAGGTCGATCTCGGGGATGCCCGCGGAAACGGCGCGGCCGGTCGCGGTGGTATTGGAGACCAGGATGGCGTGGCCGGGATGGCGTTTCCGAAGCGCCGTCAGCAAGGGGCGTGCCGCCTGGGTCTCCCCGACCGAAACGGCATGCACCCAGATGACCGGCCGCCCCGCGATCCTTTGCAGGAGGCCGCCCGGGATGCTTCCCAGCCGCTCGCCGAGCGCGGGTGGCCTCTTGCCGCCGATGAGCTGGCAGAGATGGAAGAGGAGCACCAGCGGGAATAGAAAGAGGGTGCCTAAGTTGTAGAGGACGTTGAACATTGCACAAGACCTGTGGCTGCAAAAGTCCCCCTTTGACAAAGGTCCGCCGTCGCCTTTCAGGCTATGGCGGACAGGGGGGATTTAGGGGGATTTGCCTCGAATTGCACTGCCACTTTGTAGCAGCCTGGGCCAAAGCCCTTGTTCTTTCAGCGTGTCAATCTTCAGCTACTAAACACCCTCCCCCTTCAAGGGGGAGGTCAGGAGGGGGATGGGGTTGTTCATGGCGCCGGCTCTACCCCATCCCCACCCCGACCCTCCCCTTGAAGGGGAGGGTGTTTCTTGCTGCGGAAGATCAGCACTGATCAGATTTCTTTCCTCCATACCGGGAGCGCCAGAGCTCGACCTTCTCCAGCACGTCCCTTACCGCGATGCGGGGCATCCGGTCGGCGCGGTTCTCCATGGAAATCGGGTAATCCTCGCCGGGCTCGCCGTAGGCGTCGATCACCAGATCCTGGAACTTGCGGTACGGCCCCACCCGCTTCGGGTTGGAGTACCCCATCAGGGCGATCACGGGACGGTCCAGCGCGACGGTGATGTGGAGCGGCCCGGTGTCGAGCGAGAGCACGAGGGAGGCGCCGTCCAGTATGCCGACCAGCCCGCGCAGCCCGCCGTTACCCAGGGCGCTCACCGGGGTGTGCCTTGCCCGCTCCAGGATCACGCGCTCGGCTTGTTCCTCGCGTGGCGAGCGTCCTCCCACCAGGACCGGCTGCAGGCCGAAGTCGCAGTAAAGGGCATCGCAGACCTCCGCCCAGCGCTCGGGGAGCCAGTCTTTCTGCTGCTTGCTGGTCGCCACCACGATCGGGACCACGGGCCGCTCGAAAGGCTCGTAGAACGAGCGCTGCCAGGCACGCTCCTGGTCGCTCCAGGGGCCGAGATTCCAGGTCACGGGGGCTGACGGCGCCCCCAGGAAATCGGTGAACTCGAGGTACTGGTCCTGTACGTGCTGCATCGGACGGGGCGGGATACGGTGCGTGGTGAAGAGCCAGTTCAGGTCACGGGCGCGGGCAAAATCGAAGCCGAGCTTGACCGGTGCCTTGATGAAGGAGGTGATGACGTTGGCCTTGAAGTAGACCTGCAGGTCCAGCACCAGGTCGAAACTCCTTGATTTCAGCTGGTCACGGACCGCCAGGTAGCCGCGCCATCCCCGGGTCCGGTCGAACAGGATGATCTCGTCGACCAGGGCGTGGCCCCGCACCAGCATGGCCGGCCCCGGCTGCAGGATCCAGGTCACCTTCATGGCGGGATTGGCGCGCTTGAGCGCATGGAGCACCGGCAACACATGCACGGTGTCGCCCACGGCGCTCATCATGACGATACAAACACGATCTGTGGCAAAACGCATCACTTTTTCTCCATCGCGAGTGCCGCCAGCCGTGCCAGCGCATCCTCGCCGAATTCAAGCCCCCAGCGCTCGCGCCATTTGCGGGCGGAGCGCGCCAGCCGCTCGAAGTTGCGCGTGGCGACCTCTTCCCCGGGGCAAAACAGCACCCGGTCCACGTCGAGCAGGTAGGCGGTCGGGGCCGTCGAGTTTGACAGGTAGATGTTCTTCAGATTGAGATCCGGGTGCCAGGCGCCGCTGGCGGCAAGTGCTCTCAGCAGTGCGGCGACCGCGTGCAGCATCGCTTCGCGCAGCGTGGCATCGGCCGCGCCCCAGGCCTCCGGGAGGTCGCTCCCTCCGGGGAGCCGCCTGGTCATCACGTCGCAGCGGACCAGTTTGCCGAAGGTCGGGTAGAGGGCATAGGCTATGACTTCAGGAGTCGGGATGCCTGCCGCAGCGAGCCGTACCGAATTGGAGAGTTCCAGAGGGGCGCGCGTCGGCGCCAGGAACTGCTCCCCGGTCAGGTAGCGCAGCAGGCCGCCGTGACGGTTGCGGCGCACCACGACCGGAACGGCAGGGTCGCCGGCGCTGCCGCTGCGGAGCGTGACCCCATAGCAGGCGCCGCGCCCCTGCATGACGTCGCGGCCGGCCTGTGCAGCGGCCCAGGCGTGCAGCGTCCCTTCGGTGAGGGCCTCCCGGAGCGCCTCGGCGGCCCAGTCGCGTGCCACCACCTGGCTGCCGGCCACCGTGAACTGCAGGTATCCCTCCATGCTGCATGGTCCGGTCGCTGCCGAAAATGTTGTCACGTGGTTAATCTCCATCCCCGTCTTTCCCGGATGCGGCGCGCTTTTGTTCCGGCAATGGGCCGTTTCCTGATTTGTGCTAATTTCCCGGCAATCTGCACCAGCGTCACCCTCCCCCTGCCCCCACTGCCATTAAGTTAAGGGAAATAGGAGGTAGGGTGGGCCGTGCCCACCACACCCGCATCCTGATGGTGGGCACGGCCCACCCTACATGAGCCACGGAACCACCGCTTAACTTAATGGCAGTGGCCCCCTGCCCCTCCCATCAAGGGAGGGGGGAAGGAGATTATCAGTTGTCGGCTGAGGTTTTCGGCTTCATCAGGACGCCCCGGTCCAGCCGGAGCAGGTAATAAAGTGCAAGACCCACCAGGTAGACGATGCCGGCCGACCAGAGGACGTCGCTCGCAAAATGCCCCCCCTGCACCATGCGGGCGGTCCCCATCAGGAGTCCGTAGCAGGCGCCAGCGGCCAGGAAAAGGCGGGCCAGGCGCGGGGAGGATCTCCTGAGCAGGAAAAAGGGCCAGATCATGCCAAACCCAAAGGCCGCGTGTCCGGAGGGAAACGAGGCGCCGCTGCCGGCCTCCCCCCGCTCCCAGATCTGGTGAAACTCGCTGTCGCCGCCGAAAACCTGCAACTGCGCCGGGCGCGGCCGCGGCCAGTGCTCCTTGAACCCCTTACTGACCACGAGACCCGGCCCCAAGAGCATGAAGAGCACCAGGAACAGGGAGGCCTTGCGGTACGGGTAGGCCCTGGCGGAGAAAAAGCCGGAAATCAGGAGGATCATGGCCAGGATGGTCACGGAGTAACCGGGAAAGATCCCGTAACGGTACAGCGAACGCCACGGGTCATGCCCTGCGTACACCCAGCCGCTGCCCGGCAGATGGAAAGCGCGCGCCAGCGAAAGGTCGCTGCCGGTCATGGCGATCAGCGCCGTCAAGGCCAGGAGTAGCAGCATCGGTATCAGAAAATCTCGTGCGACCTTGCGCATCCGGGTTTCCGCCACTTCGGCGCCTCATAGATTTCTCAGGAGGATATCGACGCTCCGTCGCCAACCCGCAGCAGTTGGCGGCCCGGGTCAAATCCCCCCCACCCCCCTTTTTCAAAGGGGGGAGTCGATCCCCCTACCCTCTCCCCGAAGGGCGATGAAGTTTTTCCAGAACCTGATTGGCAACAATCGTCCGCTTCCAACAACTCTCCCTCCCCTTCAAGGGGAGGGTCGGGGTGGGGATGGGGTAGAGTCTGCGTCAGAGCAGACCCCCATCCCCCTCCTGTCCTCCCCCTTGAAGGGGGAGGGACGTACAGCGGAAGATCATCGCCAATCAGGTTCCAGGATGGCGGGGCTGGAAAGTCAAACTCGCGTTCCGCTACTCAGGAGGGCTGACCAGGGGTCCGCTTCCACCTTTGATGAATCCAGTACCATTCCGTCGGATGGTTGATCACGTACTCATCGATGCAGGCGGTCATCTGCACGGTATCCTGCAGCTCCCCTTCACCCGGCACCAGTTCGATCTCGGGATGCATCACAACCACATGGCGCGTCCCCTCGCGGTGGATGAAAACCGGGAGCAGCGGCACGTCGTTTCGGCGCGCCAAAACCGCCAGCATGTTGGTGGTCCAGGCGGGTCGTCCGAGGAAATCGACCAGCACGCCGTCCTTGGCTGATGCGGCCTGGTCGATGTGGATCCCGACCACCCCTTTCTTCCTCAAGACGGAGAACATGCCACGCAGCGCGCCTTCCCGGTAGACCAGGTTGTTGCCGTAGCGGCTCCGGATCTTCTCCAGTACGCCATTCAGGTAGATGTTTTTCTGGCGTTTCGCCACCACGGTCAGGTTCTCGTAGCGCGCACCAAAAGAGAGCGCCAGCAATTCCCAGTTGCCGCAGTGGCCGGTGAGGAAGGCGATCCCCTTTCCGCGTGCCCGCGCCCGCTCGTAGTGCTCAATCCCGCGGAACTCGACCGCATCGATCAGCCGGCTCCCCTTGTCGTGGTAGATCTGGCAGGCTTCCACGATGGAAAGTCCGAGATTCTCGAAGGTGGCGCGGGCCAGGTCCTCGGCGCCGCGCGGCACCCACCCAGGCTGTCGCTCCAGAAAGGGGAGGGAATGGGATATGTTTTTCAGCGCGATCACCCGGCGCCGCTTCAAAAGCCGGAAAAGGGCCCGACCCAGCCACTTCCCCCCCCACAGGGCGACGCGGTCCGGCAGCCAGGCGACGCTGCGTGATACGGCGATGAAGAGCACGGTCTCAAGATACCAACGAAATTTATTCAGCACGGCAGCTCCACCCTGCGCCCCTCCGGGCCAAACTTTTTAATTTTACAACGATAACCGGATACCATCGACGCTACTCCCTGAACTGCATGCCATGCAGCCTGCTGTAGAGCCCGCCGTTGGCGAGCAGCGTCTCATGGCCTCCCATCTCCGCAACTCCCCCCTTCTCGAGCACGATGATCCGGTCGGCGTGGGTAATGGTGGATAAGCGGTGCGCGATGACGAAGGTGGTCCGATTGGCCATCAGGTTGTTCAGTGCCGCCTGTACCATCTGCTCACTCTCGGTGTCGAGCGCGCTGGTCGCCTCGTCCAGGATCAGGATGGGGGCGTCCTTCAGGATGGCGCGGGCGATGCAGATGCGCTGGCGCTGCCCCCCCGAGAGCCTGAGCCCCCGGTCGCCGATATTGGTCTGATACCCCTCGGGGAGCTCTTCGATGAAGTCGTGGGCGTAGGCCGCCAGCGCCGCCTTCTCAACCTCGGCATCGGCCGCCCCCGGCTTGCCGTACCTGATGTTGTTGGCGATGGTATCGTTGAAAAGGATGGTCTCCTGGTCCACCAGGGCGACCTGTCCCAGCAGGCTCTTGAGCGTCACCTTCCGGATGTCGTGGCCGTCCACCAGGATGGACCCCTCCAGCGGATCATAGAAACGGGTGATCAGGGAAACCAGCGTGGTCTTGCCGCCGCCGGAAGGGCCGACCAGCGCGATCACTTCACCCCTGTGGGCCTGAAGCGATACGTCGCGCAGCACGTAATCGTCGTCGTAGCGAAAGGAGACCGACCTGAACTCTATCTCCCCCTTGACCCGGCCTATGTCCACGGCGTCCGGCGCATCGGCTATCTCGGGTATTTCGTCGATGATCTCGAAGACCCGTTCGGACGCGCCCAGCGATCGCTGCACCACGTTGTAGGTGTTGAGTATCCTCTTGATGGGGGTAAAGACCAGGATCATCGCGGCGATGAAAGAGAAGAACTCCGAGGCGCTCATCCGCCCCTGCATGACGCTGGTCCCCCCTACCCAGATCACGGCGGCGACCCCGAAGGAGATGATGAACTCCATGATCGGCGTGGAAAGCGCGTCGTACTTGATGCTCTTGCGCAGCGTGGCGTAGAGGCCGGCGTTGGTGCGCTGGAATTTTTCCGTCTCGCGCTCTTCGAGGCCGAAGGCCTTGAGCACCTTGATGCCGGAGAAGGTCTCCTGCAGGATGCTGTTCAGCGCCCCCATCTTCCCCTGCCCAAGCTTTGCGATCGCCTTGATCTTCTTCCCTATCTTCTGCGCCGGCCAGGCGGTGACCGGAATCACCACGAAGGTGATCAGTGCCAGTTCCCAGTTGCGGTAGAAGATCACGCCGAGCAGGGAGGCCGCCGAAAAGGTGTCGCGGAAGATGCCGGAAACGATGCTCCCCACCCCTTCCTGCATCATGGTGACGTCGCTTGTGACCCTGGACATGAGCGTCCCGGTCGGGTGCCGGGTGAAGAATCCCAGCCCCAGACGCATGTTGTGCCGGTAGAGCTCGTTGCGCACGTCCTGCACGCTCAACTGGGCGGCGGTGCGCATGAAGTAATCGTTGGTGAAGCGGCAGACCCCCTTCACCACGAACAACAGGATGATCCCCAAGGGGAGCAGCGAGAAGATCATCATATCCTTGCCGGAGAAGATCTTCTTCAGCACCGGCTCCACCAGGTATGCGATGGCCCCGTCTATCCCCCCCACGGCAAGTGAAGCCACGGCCGCAAGGGCTATGCGCCACCAGTAGGGGCGGCAATAGCTTAAAACTCTCTTGAGATTTTTCATCTTGATTCCTTGTGGGCCGCCATCATGTTCGAGGCGACTCCTGCCAATCTCCCCAGAGCGCCGCCGCTGCCAAGCTTTACCCTGACCCGGGCGAACTCCTCGCGCATCGACTCCGCGTAGCGGCCGTCGGTCAGCAGTGCCCCGATCTCGCGCGCGATCGCCTCCGGCGTCACCTCGTGCTGGATCAGTTCCTTGGCGACCCCTTTTTCCGCCACGATGTTGCAGATGCCGATGTGCGGCACCTTGATCACCCTTTTGCCGATCTGGTAGGTGAGCCCCGAGACCCGGTACACGATCACCATGGGGATGCCGACCAGGGCGAGTTCCATGGTGACGGTGCCGGAGACGGAAATGGCGGCGTCGCAGGCTACCATGACGTCGTGGTTCCGGCCGGAGACGATGGTGACGTCGAGGCCCGAGCGTTGCAGTTCGGAGGCGATGTCCTCCTGGCGCAGCGACGAGGCGAGCGGCAGCAGGAACTGCAGACCGGGGAGCTGCGCCTTCAAAAGCTTGGCCGCCTCCAGGATGTCCGGGAGCAGCTTGGCGATCTCGCTCTTGCGGCTCCCCGGGAAGAGCCCGACGGTCTGGCGCTCCGGGTCGAGCCCGAAAGAGAGGAGAGCCTCCGCTTTCCCCATGCTGGGGCGCACCATGTCCAGGAGCGGGTGCCCCACGAAGGATACCGGAATCCCGGCCTTCTGGTAGAAGGGGACCTCGAAGGGGAAGAGCACGGCCATCATGTCGATGACCTCGCCGATCCCCTTGACCCGGCCGCTTCTCCAGGCCCAGACCTGAGGGCTTATGAAGTAGAGCACCGGTACTCCCGCCCGTTTTGCCACCTTGGCGAGCCTCAGGTTGAAGTCGGGGTAATCGATCAGGATCAGAAGAGACGGGGGATCGCTCAGGAGCCGCTTTTTGAGGATGTTGAAATTCTTCAGGATGACCGGGAGATGCCCGACCACCTCGACGATCCCCATCACGGCCATCTCGTTGGCATCAACCAGGGTCTCGACCCCGGCCTGGCGCATGCAGCCGCCGCCCATGCCGAAAAAGCGGGTGTCCGGCGAGAGGGCGCGCAGTTCGGCCGCCAGCGTGGCGCCGTACATGTCGCCGGACGCCTCCCCGGCAACGATCATCACTGCTTCTTTGTTTCTTTCTTGCAACGGAACCCCTTTGAAACAGATTAAGGTTAAGGTAAAGATTAAGGAAACACTGAGAGGCAGGAAAAGGTTAAGGAAACACTAAAGAATACGCCAAGCTAAAAGCAGATCAAGGCTAAGGCCGAGCAGGGAGCTGCCATCCCTTAATCTCGACCTTAGCCTCAACCTGTTTTACGTACAGATTCTTAATCTTGATCTCAACCTTAATCTGTTTCTATCACCTGCATATCCTTAATCTTGATCTTAATCTCAATCTGCCCTACCGGCATACCCCTCGCTTGGAGGATTCGATGAAGGAGATGAAATGCTCGACCTCGGGGGACGCCTCAACCTCGCTTCTCATCCGCTCGACCGCCTCGGGGAGCCTGAGCCCGGAAAGCGACAGGATCTTGTAGGCCTTCTTCAATGCGGAGATGGTCTCCTCGGGGAAGCCGCGCCGCTTGAGGCCGACCAGGTTGAGACCGCGCAGCCTCGTTTCTTTGCGGTCGCCGGTGACGATGGTGTAAGGGGGGACGTCCAGAAGTACCGTAGTGGTCCCTCCAACCATGACGTGGGCTCCGATCCGGGTGAACTGCAGCACGGCGCAGAGCCCTCCCAGGATCGCGTTGTCCTCGATGGTCACGTGCCCGGCCAAGGTCGCCGCGTTGGCCATCACCACGCCGTTGCCGATATGGCAGTCATGCGCGACGTGGGTGTAGGCCATGAGCAGGTTGTCGTTGCCTACCGTGGTCTCGCCGTCGCCGGTCACCGTGCCCAGGTGCAGGCTGGCGAACTCCCTGATGGTGTTGCCGTTGCCGATCCGAAGCCAGGTCTGCTCTCCCCGGTACTTCAGGTCCTGGGGGATGGCACCCACCGAGGCCATATGAAAGATATTGTTATCCTCACCGATCTCGGTCCAGCCGTCGATCACCGTGTGCGGACCCACCTTGGTACCCTTGCCGATGCTGACATGCTCTCCGATGACGACGTAAGGCCCGATTTCGGCCCCATCCGCGATTTTGGCGCCGGGATGCACTATTGCTGTACTATGGATCATGTTGTCGCCTCTATTTGTCGGCCAGTGTCGCCTTCAGTTCCGCCTCGGTCACCAGCGTCTCACCGACATAACTCTTCGCGGCAACGCTCCAGATGCCGCGTTTGTGGTAGATGGTATCGATCTCGATCCTCATCGTGTCGCCGGGCTTCACCGGCTTGCGGAAGCGGGCCTTGTCGATGGCCATGAAGTAGCTCACCTTGTCGCCCGAGTCTTCGCTCGCGGTCAGATAGGCCATGATCGCCGCCACCTGGGCCATGGCCTCGATGATCAGGACCCCCGGCATGACCGGGAATCCGGGAAAATGCCCCTGGAAGAAGGGCTCGTTCATGGTCACGTTCTTGATCGCCACGATCCGCTTCCCCTGCTCAAGCTCAATTACCTTGTCGACCAGCAAAAAGGGGTATCGGTGCGGCAGTAACTCCATGATTTGAACTATATCAAGCATGCCAGGACTCCTTAAATGCAGTTTTCAGTTTACAGTGTTCAGTTTACGGCATCCAAAGACCGGTTTCGAGTTCGGTCTACGGTTAAATCCAACGACCGACGGTTTAAATCCGAAGTTATCAGTTGCCTGGCAAGGCGCACTCGGTCAGGCTTGTTCGGCTCTCGCTCTCCAACTGAAAACTGAAAACCGTCAACTGGAAACGAGTTTCTCCAGCTCCTTCACCCTCTTTTCCAGGGCGCTCAGCGTCTTTCTGAATTCGGGGAGCTTCGGCATCGTCATGGAGGCCTTGAGCCAATCCTTGTGCGCTATGGCCGGAATGCCCCCCACCATCTGGTTGGCAGCGAGGGAGGCAGCCACTCCGGACTTGGCAGCGACCATCACGTTGTCCCCGATCTTGATGTGTCCGGCGACCCCGACCTGGCCGCCCATGATAACATGGTTGCCCAATTGCGTGCTACCGGAGATGCCGACCTGGGAGACGATCATGCAGTCCTCCCCGATGACGCAGTTGTGGCCGATCTGCACCAGGTTGTCGATCTTGGTTCCGCGGCCGATCCGGGTCACCTCGAGTGCCGCCCGGTCGACGACGTTGTTCGAGCCGATCTCCACGTCGTCCTCGATGATCACGATCCCGATCTGCGGGATCTTGTACCAGGAGGTGCCGTCCGGAGCGTAGCCGAAGCCGTCCGAGCCTATCACGGTCCCGTCGTGGATGGTGACGCGATTGCCGATCCGGCACCTCTCCCTGACGCTCACGTTGGCATGCAGCGTCACGTCATCGCCCAGGACCACCCCCGGGTAGAGGACCACGCCGGGGTGCAGGGTGACCCGGTCGCCCAGGACCACCCCCGAGCCGATGCTGGCACCGGGATAGACGGAGACGTCGGCGCCCATCCTGACCCCTTCTGCTACGAACGCGCCGGCCATCACCCCGAGCGGCGCAGCGGGCGCCGTGTAGAACAGGGTCAAAAGCTTCGCGAAAGCGAGGTAGGGATTGGGATGGAAGATCGCGTTGTGCCCCTGGGCGTTGGCCCCCTCGGGAAGCAGCACAGCGGAGGCCCGGGTCGTTGCGACCTTGGCGGCGTATTTCGGGTTGGCCAGGAAAGTGAGTTGTCCCTCGCCTGCGTCGTCCAGCGTGGCGAGGCCGCTGATCAGGATCTCCCCGTCTCCGGACACGCTGCCGCCCAGGTACTGGGCTATCTCTTGAAGCGTTCTCTTCATGTTGACCACTCCGTGCGTAAAATCGGTTCTACGTTCTACGTTCTACGTTCTACGTTCTACGTTCTACGTTCTACGTTCTACGTTCTACGTTCTACGTTCTACGTCGAACTCGTAGGTCGGGTTAGCGTAGCGTAACCCGACACCATTACCCCGATGCCACATGAACGTCGGGTTACGCACAACGGCTAACCCGACCTACTTGTTCACCAGATTTTATTCACCTTTCACCTTTCACCTTTCACGGTTCTAAGGCTTCTTCCTCGAAGCGTTGAACGCCTTCAGCACATCCTCGGTCACGTCCGCGGTGGGATCGAGGTAGATCATGGTATCGCTCTTGACGAAGACGGCGGTATAGCCGTTCTTGCGGCCGAATTCCTGCGCCACCTTGACGATGTCGTCCACGATCCGGCCGGTGAACTCGTCGTTCTTGGCCTGCAGGTCCTCCTGGGCGTCCTTCAGAAAACGCTGGTACTCCTTGAGGCGCTGCTGGTAGTCCCGCTCCTTGGCGCCGCGCGCCGACTCGTTGAGCACGGCACTCTGGCTCTCCAGCTCGCCCTTGAGTTTCTTAAGCTCCGCTTCCTTGGTGTTCTTCTCGGCCTCGTACTTGCCGGCCTTTTGGCTGAGCTGATCCTTGGCCTCTTTGCCGGCCTCGGACATAAGCAGAACCTTCTGGATATCAACTGCCCCGAACTTGTTACCGTCAGCCGCCAGGACAGCCAGAGGGAGTGCGAGAACCAGGAATAAAGCAACGATGAAACGTTTCATGACTTGCTCCTTTGCTTACAGAAGTATTAGAAAATACTGCCGATGGAAAATTCCAGCTTGCCGCTTGACTTGTCAATCCCGCTCCGCGGGTTGATCGGGATGCCGTATTCGAGCCTCAAGGGACCAATGGGGGAAAACCAGCGGATGCCGCCGCCGTAGCTGGTCAGGAGGTTGGAGAAGGTATTATTGACGCTGTTCTCGGAGTTCCCCGCATCAAAGAAAATGACACCCTTCAACCCGGCTTCCTTCAGAAGCGGGAAGGTATACTCGAGGTTGGCTACCGCCTCGACCGTTCCTCCCAGGTAGACCCGAGTGGTGTCGTCACGCAGCAAACCGTTTATATCGGCGATCTGCACTGTGCTGGTTCTGCTGGGACTCACCGTCCTGGCAGAATAGCCGCGCAGCGAACTGATGCCGCCTAGGTAGAACTTCTCGTCTATCGGGATCTCCTTGCCGAGGCTCTGGATGTACCCGAAGGTCCCGCGCAGGGAAGCGACCCCTCCCCAGGCGACCGGGCTGAACAGGGTATGCTCGGTCAGGTAGCGCACGTAGCGGTTGGTGCCGCCTAGGCCGGCGAACTCGATCGAGAGCATATTCATCATCCCGGTGGAGGGGTCTAGCCGGTAGTCCGTGGTATTGCGGGATAAGCTTCCCTGGATAGCGCTGGTGATCGAGTCGGTCTCCGGCGCCAGGATCGTCCCCCTCTGAATGTTCTCCAAGAGAGCCCGCGACTGGTCAAAGATCTCCTTCTTCTCGTACTTGTAGAGCCAGAAGGTGCTGACCGTATCGGAGATCGGGTAGCCCGCCTTGATGTCGCCGCCGGTTGCCCGTCGGGTATAATCGAGGTAATCCCGCTCGTTGCGGTATACATCACCGCCCAATGTCCACCTGCTGTCCAGGAAGTAAGGATCGGTGAGGCCCAGGTTATAGGTCTGGGACTTGCTACCGAAGGAAACCGCTGCAGTCACCTTGAGCCCCAGCCCCATGAAGTTCGACTGCTGGACCGATCCCTGGCCGATGATGCCGTCCAGCGAGCTGTAACCCGCACCGACGCTGAAGGTGCCGGTCGGCTTCTCCTTCACTTCGACGTTGAGGTCGAGCTTGTCGGGCGCGCTCCCCTTCACCGTTACCAGGTTGGCTTCCTCGAAGTAGCCGGTGTTCATCAGGTTCTGTTTGCTGCGCTTCAGCGCGGTGGAGTTGTAGAGATCTCCCTCGTCCAGCCTCAGTTCGCGGCGCACCACCTTGTCACGGGTTTTCGGGTTGCCGGCGATGTTGATCCTGTCGATATGGACCAACTCCCCCTTTTCCATCTCGAAGGTGATGTCGATCGTGTGTGCCTCTGCGTTCAGTTTGGTCAGCGGGGCGGCGTTGGCGAAGGCAAATCCCTTGTCCGCGTATAGGTCGGTCAAGGTGAAGACGTCCGTCCTGAGATTATTCCGGCTGAACACGTCGCCGCTCTTTTCTTTGAGCTTGGCCATCAGCACATCGGAACTCTCCAGGAGATCCCCCTTAAAGGCGAGGGTGCCGATGCGGTACTGCTCGCCCTCGGTGACGCCGATGGTTACCTTCAGACCGGATTTGTCGGGAAGCATTTCGACCTTCGGCTCGCCGACCTTCACGCTGACGTAGCCGTTGTTCATATACATATCCGTTATGAGCGCCACGTCGTTCCTCAGCACCTCTTCCTTGTAGGTGCCGGCGCCGGTCAGCCAGGAAAACATCCATTCCTCGGAGGTTTCCATGGCCTTCTTGAGCTTCTTGCCGGTAAACTCCTTGTTGCCCTCGAAGCTGATGGTCTGGATCAGGACCTTCTTCCCTTCCTTGATCCGGAAGTTGACGTTCAGCTCGGTGTCGGAGCGCTTGCTGCTGTCTGCCTCAACCTCTGCCAGATAATATCCCTCGTCGGCATAGAGCTTCTTCACCTTCTTGATGCTCTTTTGCAGGTCCTTGGAGGAGAAGATGGAATTCGGCTTGATCTCGACCGCTTCGCGCACCTTGTCGTCGCTTAGCTCCTTGGCCCCCTCGATCTTGACTTCCCTGACGATCGGCTTCTCCTGCACGAGATACTCGAGGGCAGTACCTCCGTCCACCGTCTCTATCTGCGCCTGCACGTCAGCGAAATGCCCCAGCTTGAAGATGGCGCGCACGTCGGCGTCCACCTTCTCGCGATCGAACTGGTCGCCGGCCTTTACCCGCACCACCTGCATGATGGCCGCGGCCTCGATGCGCCGGTTCCCCTTCACCCTCACGGCGGCGATGTTGCCGGCAGCAGCCGTATCGGCAGCAGCCGTATCGGCAGCAGCCTTGTCGGCAGCAGCCTTGTCGGCAGCAGCCTTGTCGGCAGCAGCCTTGTCGGCAGCAGCCTTGTCGGCAGCAGCCTTGTCGGCAGCAGCCGCGTCGGCAGCGACCGCGTCGGCAGCGACCGTGTCTGCAGCCTTATCTGCCTCGGCGAAGCAGGTTGCGGAACAGACGAGTAGCTGTAGAGCGAGCATGGTTAATATGAATATGCGCAGCAAAAAATCCCCCAAAATACCATGTCAATCTATTGCAGCAACAAAACCCGATCAACTTCTTCTGTATGAGCGGCATTGCTGCCGCGGTAGCCTGTAGAGAATCGCGGCAGCAATGCCGCTCCTACGTAACTCTCTCAGCTAAGCCGACTCCGCTCCTACAAACCTTTCCCGTTAAGCGGACTCCACGATCGAGCCGTCGACAAAGCGGATGATGCGCCCCATGCCGGCCGCCAGTTGCTCGTTGTGAGTAACGATGACCAGCGAGATCCCGGTGCTTCTCTGGATGGCGTATAGCAGCGCGTGCACCTCTTCGCTGGTCTTCATGTCCAGGTTCCCGGTCGGCTCGTCGGCCAGCAGCAGCCGCGGCGAGCCGACCAGCGCTCGCGCGATCGCGACCCGCTGCTGCTCTCCTCCGGAGAGTTCGCCCGGCCTGTGGGTGACCCGATGCGACAGCCCCACGTCGTCCAGAAGTCCACGCGCCTTCCCTTCCGCCCGGGATCTCTTCATTCCGCCGATCAAAAGCGGCATCATGACGTTCTCCAGTGCCGAGAACTCCGGCAACAGGTGGTGAAACTGGAACACGAACCCGATGGAGCGGTTGCGAAAGGCTGCCAGCGGCTGGTCTGAAAGGGAGAATATCTCCTGCCCGTCGAAGAGGACGCTCCCCGAGGTGGGGCGGTCGATGGTTCCCATGACGTGAAGCAGCGTACTCTTGCCGGCGCCGGAAGGGCCCACGAGCGCCAAGGTGTCGCCTGCTTCAACGGTGAGATTGATTCCCTTCAGCACCTCGACCTTGGCCAAACCGCTGCCGTAGGACTTGTAGAGGTCCCTGACCTCGAGCAGCCTACTCATAGCGCAGCGCCTCCGCCGGGGACATGCGCGAGGCGGCCCAGGAAGGATAGAGGGTCGCGGCGAAGGAGATCAGCACCGCCGTGACGCTGATCAGGATCACGTCGGACGGAATCACCTGGGAGGGAAAGTGGTCCAGGTAGTAGATATCCTTGCTGAACAGCTCGAATCCGGTCACCTTCTGCACAAAGGAGACGATCGGCTCCAGGTTCAGCGCCACCAGCAGCCCGCTCAGGACGCCGATCGCGGTGCCGAAGATCCCGATGATCACCCCTTCGAAAACGAAGATCTGCATGATGCTGCGGCTGGTCGCTCCCATCGATTTGAGGATGGCGATGTCGCGGGTCTTCTCCATGACCACCATGAAGAGCGTGGAGGCGATCCCGAAGGCTGCCACCAGCACGATGAGCGTGAGGATGATGAACATGACGCTCTTTTCGGTCTTCAGGGCGAACAGGATGTTCTTGTTCATCTGCATCCAGTCGCGCGCGTGGTAGGGGTGCCCGAGCTTGTCGTTGATGACCTTGGCGAGCTCGCCGGTCTTGTAGACGTCGCGCACCTTTAGCTGGATGCCGGTCACCACGTCGCCCAGACCGAGGAACTGCTGCGCCTCGGCCAGCGAGACGTAGGCCAGCGTGGAGTCGTACTCGAACATGCCGGTGTTGAAGATCCCGGCAACCTGGAAGCGCCGCATCTTGGGCATCATGCCAAACGGGGTGATGTTCCCCATCGGCGAGATCACTTCCACCGTTTCACCCACGAAGAGGCCGAGGTTTTTGGCGAGTTCCTTCCCGATCACCAGACCCGGCGTCTTGACGGCGCCGTCTTCCAGCGCATCGAGGCTTCCCTCGACGATCGACTTGTGCAGGTTGGTGACCTGGGCGTCGCTTTGCACGTCGATGCCGCGCAGCACCACCCCGGAGACGTTCCTGCCGGAGGAGAGCATCACCTGGTTGTAGATGAACGGGGTGGCGGCCACGACGCCGTCGATTCCCTTCACCTTTTTCAGCAGCTTCTGGTAGTCCTCGATCGCGCCGGTGCCGTTCAGGACCACGATGTGCGCGTTGGTCCCCAGGATCTTGTCCTTGAGGTCCTCCTCGAACCCGGTCATGACAGCGAGGACGATGATGAGCGCCATGACGCCCAGAGCCACTCCGGCGACCGAGATCAGCGTGATCAACGAGATGAAGGTCGATTTGCGTTTCGCCTTCAGGTAGCGCAGCCCTATGAAGAGCTCAAAGGGCATTTACTTGGCCTCTTTGCGCAGCTGCGGGAACAGGATGACGTCGCGAATCGAAGGGGAGTCTGTCAAAAGCATGACCAGCCGGTCGATGCCGATACCCTCGCCTGCCGTGGGGGGAAGCCCGTACTCCAGCGCGCGGATGTAATCCTCGTCCATGTAGTGCGCCTCCTCGTCCCCCTTCGCCTTGGCGGCGACCTGGGCCAGGAAGCGCTCCTTCTGGTCGCGCGGGTCGTTCAGCTCCGAGAAGGCGTTGGCCATCTCGCGGCCGGCGCAGAAGAACTCGAAGCGGTCGACGAACTCGGGATCGTGGTCGCTCTTTCTGGAAAGCGGCGAAACCTCGGTCGGGTAAGCGGTGATGAAGGTGGGCTGGATCAGCTTGGTCTCAGCGACCTCCTCGAAGATCTCGGTGATCAGCTTGCCGTACCCCACGTCCTCGGAAAGCTGCAGGCCGATCTTCTGGGAGTAGGCGTAGGCCAGATCGCGGTCGTCCAGCGACTTGGCATCGATCTCGCCGAAGTGGAGGATCGCCTCCTTGACGGTGAAGCGCTGCCAGGGGCGCTGGAAGCTGATCGGCACGCCGCCGTAGCTGAAGTCGAGGGTGCCCAGCAGTTCCCGGGCCACATGGCACAAGAGCTCCTCGGTGAAGTTCATCAGGTCCTCGAAGGTGGCATAGGCCTGGTAGAACTCCATCATGGTGAACTCGGGGTTGTGGCGTATCGAGATCCCTTCGTTCCTGAAGTTGCGGTTGATCTCGAAGACCCGGTCCAGGCCGCCAACCACCAGCCTCTTCAGGTAGAGCTCGGGCGCGATCCTGAGGAAGAGCTCCATGTCGAGCGCGTTGTGGTGGGTGACGAACGGCTTCGCGGTGGCTCCGCCCGGAATCTGCTGCATCATCGGGGTTTCCACTTCGAGGAAGTCGTTCCTGGTCATGAACTCCCTGATCAGGGCGACGATGCGCGAGCGCTTGAAGAAAACCTCCCTGACGTCGGGACTCACGATGAGGTCGACGTAGCGCTGCCGGTAGCGGGTTTCCACGTCGGTGAGGCCGTGGAATTTCTCCGGAAGCGGCAAGAGCGACTTGGTCAGGAGGCGGATCTGGGTGACGGAGATGGAGAGCTCGCCGGTCTTGGTCCGGAAGGGGTACCCGGAGGCGCCGATGATGTCGCCGATATCGTAGTTCTCGAATTCGGCGAAAAGCTCCTCGCCGAGCAGGTCTTTGCGCAGGTAGAGCTGCACCCGCCCCTTTCTGTCCTGCATCTGGACGAAGGCGGCCTTGCCGAAGGAGCGGCGCATCAGCATGCGGCCGGCGACCACGAAGAGCTGCGGGTCGTCCTCGATGACCTGCTGGTCGCCGTAGGCGTCGCGCAGGTCCGCCGAGGTGTGCTGCGGCCTGAAATCGTTCGGGTACGGGTTGATCCCCGCCTCCCAGAGTGCATCAACTTTACGTCTTCTCTGCAGCAGCAGTTCGCTCAACTCTTCCATATCTTTTGATTAACCTTTCTGAACGGCATTGGCCTTGGGAACAATCCGTCAAATTAGCCCATTTAGCCGCGGCAAGTCAAGGGAAAAGGCCTCATGATCCGGGCCTGTAACCCGCCAAGGATCGGGCATCGGGAGGGGCTACAGTCCGTTGATCCGGACCGGAACGCTGATATAACCGACGCTGTTGGTCGCGATCGGGTTGCCGAGCTGTCCGCTGCTGTTGTCCCCCCAGCCGTACCAGAGTCCGTCCGTTGATCGTCTGGCCATCGAGTGGTTCCCGAAGGCGATGATGTCGATCACGCTCCCCATGATATCTGTCGCGGTCGTGGAGGTGCGGACCTGAACCGGGGTGGCGCTGTTGCTGGTGGTGGTGTCACCCAATTGGGAGAATCCGTTGAAGCCCCAGGCCCAGACCGTGCCGTTATCCGCCAGCATCAGCAGATGGTCGAGCCCCGCGGAAATCTTGGTGATGTTGGCAGCAACCGGGATATCGATCGGCGTCGGGATAAAGTTGATTCCCCTGGTTACCGGGTTGTACCCCCAGAACCAGACCTGCCCAACCGCTCCAGCCGGCCCCGTGTTCCGGAGCGCATAGCTGGTACTGCCGCCGGCTGCGATCCGGACTACGCCATCCAGAGTCGCGCTATTCAGCTGGACCAGATCGGCCGAGCGGCTGAAGGCATTGCTGACGGTAGGCACAGGGCTGGCAGGATCCTTGCCGAGCTGGCCGCTGGCGTTGTTGCCCCAGGCGTAGACCCTACCGTCGTCGGTCCGCGCGAGCGAATGGGTTCCACCGGCAGCGACGCCGGCAATTCCGTTAATCGGGGTGGTGCCGACTGTGTCAAGGACGGCAACGGGGGTTGATTTGTTAACGAAGCTATCATCGCCCAGCTGGCCAAATCCGTTGTAGCCCCAGCTCCTTACCTGCCCCCCCGCCACCGCCAGGGAATGGAACCCTCCCGCCGCGACATCGGTGACGGGACCATCGAGTGCAATCTTGGTGGGTATCTGTGTGTGGGTAACGGTCAGACCGACTTGGCCGTTGTTGTTCGCCCCCCAGGCCCAAACGCTGCTGCTCAGGTTTTTGAAAGCGAGCGTGTGGTCGCCCCCTGCGGCAAAGCCGTCCACGGCACCGAGCCCGGGCACGGGAGCGGCCTCGTTAGTTGTGCTCAGCGTGCCGTTGCCCAACTGGCCGAAGGCGTTGTATCCCCAGCTGTACAGGGGTTGGCTGGTTGTGCTGCTGCTATTTTTGAAAGCGACGCTGTGGGCGTAGAAGACAGTGGCGGTTGAGGGAACCGTGGTGGTTTCGGAAGATGAGTCGCCGCCGCAGCCGGAAAATAGAGCCGAAGCCAACAACCCGCCTAGGATGAAAAAGCCAAACCGCTTGCGCAAAGCCATATGAAGAGTCCCCTCGCCAGTTTAATTTATCCTGCGGATTTAACTATACCTCAGTCCGAATGTCAAGGAGGGACTCTGTGGAATCGGCAGTTGACACGGCGTACTGCTTCAAGGTAAGAATAGTGCAATATTCTTGACTTTAGGAGGTACCTATAAGGTATGGCTATCGAACCAAACAAGGTTATCTACTCCATGATCGGAGTGAGCAAGTTCTACGATAAGAAACCCGTCCTGAAAGACATTTACCTCTCCTACTTCTACGGCGCCAAGATCGGGGTGCTCGGCCTGAACGGCTCGGGCAAGAGTTCCCTGCTAAGGATCCTGGCCGGTCACGACAAGGAGTTCAACGGCAAGACCGTCCTCTCGGCAGGTTACACGGTCGGCTTTCTCGAGCAGGAGCCAAGGCTCGACGAGACCAAGACGGTGCGCCAGTGCGTCGAGCAGGGGGTCCAGGAAACCGTTGACCTGGTCAACGAGTTCAACGAGATCAACCTCCGTTTCGGCGAGGAGATGACCGACGCCCAGATGGAGAAGCTTTGCGACCGCCAGGCCGCGGTGCAGGAGAAGCTGGACCACCTGGACGCCTGGGACCTGGACAGCCGGCTCGAGATGGCGATGGACGCCCTGCGCTGCCCGCCGGGCGAGACCAGCGTGGCGCACCTTTCCGGCGGCGAGAAGCGGCGCGTGGCGCTTTGCAAGCTGCTTTTGCAAAAACCGGACATCCTGCTTCTGGACGAGCCGACCAACCATCTGGACGCCGAGTCGGTCGCCTGGATGGAGCAGCATCTGCAGCGCTATGCGGGAACCGTTATCGCAGTCACCCACGACCGCTATTTCCTGGACAACGTGGCCGGCTGGATTCTGGAGCTGGACCGCGGCCAGGGGATCCCGTGGCAGGGTAACTACTCCTCCTGGCTGGAGCAGAAGCAAAACCGCCTGGCCCAGGAGGACAAGACCGAGAGCGAGCGCCAGAAGACGCTGAAGCGCGAGTTGGAGTGGATCCGGATGTCGCCCAAGGGGAGGCACGCCAAGGGCAAGGCCCGCATCACCTCCTATGAGGAGCTGCTAGCCAGCGAGAGCGAGAATCGGGGACGGGATCTGGAGATCTACATCCCGCCCGGACCGCGTCTGGGTGGAGTGGTCGTCGAGGCCGAGGGGGTCAACAAGGCGTACGGCGACAAGCTCCTCATGGAGGCAATGGAGTTCCGGCTTCCGCCCGGCGGCATCGTCGGGGTCATCGGCCCCAACGGCGCCGGCAAGACCACGCTGTTCCGGATGATCACCGGCGAGGAGAAGCCCGATTCAGGCAACTTCAAGATCGGCGAAACCGTGAAGCTCGCCTATGTGGATCAGAGCAGGGATGCCCTTGATCCGAACCAGAGCATCTGGGAGGCGATCACCGGGGGGCAGGAGCAGTTGCTGCTCGGCAAGCAGACCGTCAACTCGCGCGCCTACGTGGCGCGCTTCAACTTCTCCGGAGCCGACCAGCAGAAGAAGGTCGGCGCCCTGTCGGGCGGGGAGAGGAACCGGGTTCACCTCGCCAAGATGCTCAAGGATGGCGGCAACGTAGTCCTGCTTGACGAACCGACCAACGACCTGGACGTCAACACCATGCGGGCGCTCGAGGAGGCCCTGGAGAATTTCGCCGGATGCGCCGTGGTCATCTCCCATGACCGCTGGTTCCTGGACAGGATCGCCACCCACATCCTCGCCTTCGAGGGGGACAGCAAGGTGGTCTGGTTCGAGGGGAACTACTCCGAGTACGAGGAGGACCGTCATGCACGTCTGGGGACCGCAGCCGACCAGCCGCACAGGATCAGGTACCGGCAGTTGACCAGGGTTTAATAGGATTATCATTACCCTCTCCCTCCGGGAGAGGGTGCCCGAAGGGCGGGTGAGGGGAGTGCCACGGAGTGAGCTGTTGCATATGGCAACGCCCTCACCCCGACCCTCTCCCGGAGGGAGAGGGAGAGCTGGCCTGGCAGAATGATGTAGATAAAAAGGGGCGCCTCATTGAGCATGAGGCGCCCCTTTTGTTGTTGTCAGCAAATGCAACCACTCCCCCCTTTGAAAAAGGGGGGCTGGAGGGGATTTGGCCCAGGGCGGTAATTGTATCTAGGCGGGCTTCCCGCCCACTCCGTAGACGACCTCATAGCTTGCCGGAATAGCGCCATCCCTGCCGTATCTCATCCGATAGAGTTCCATCATCTCCAGCATCACCCGCCTCTCCGAGAGCCCTTTTGCGGCGACCGGCGCTGCACTGCCGGCTCCGATCCGTTTCAGGGAACGCAGCAGGTCGGGCACATCGGGATGAAACTCGACTTCGATCTCGGAGATGACTCTCGGATCAGTGAAGCCTGCGCGCTGCAACGCGGCCAGCACGTCGGATTGGGAAAAGAAGCTGTGACTGCGGTCGGCCCCGCCGTTTATTGCCGTCTTGTAGGAGCTGCGCAGCTCGAAGAGTGTCTTCTCGCCGAAGAGCGCAAAACAGAACAGCCCCCCCGGCGAGAGCACCCTGTGCACCTCGGCAAAGGCGCGATCTAGCGTGGTGAGCCACTGGAAGGTCGAAGTGGAGAGAACCAGATCAAAGGAGCTTTGTGCAAAGGGAAGCTTTTCGGCGTCCGCGTTTACCAGCTGCACCCCTTCCTGCCCCAGATTGGCAGAGGCTGTGTGGCACATCCCCAAGGCGAGATCGGCACCCACTGCGAACGCTTCGGGATACTTATCGCGCAGCCTTGCCAGCAAGCTGCCTGTGCCGGCACCGACATCGAGAATCCGCGCCGGGCGCACCCCTTCCGCCTGCAGTAAACCGATCAGCCGCTCGACCACCCTGCGCTGCACCACGGCATGGCCGTCATAGTCGGTCGCCTGCCGGTGAAACGAGTCGCGCACCTTTTGCCTGTCTATATTTGCAACCATTTTAAATACCATCCAGCATGATATAACATCTCCGACTCACTCTCCTCCCCCCAGCGGGGGGGGTCGGGAGGGGGGAAGACTGTGGCTTCTCTGAAGAACTGGCCGAGTTCCCCCTCCCTAGCCCTCCCCCCCACCCCACTGCCATTAAGTTACCTGATTAGTGCTAATCTTCCGCACGCTGCGCAAGCACCCCCTCTCCCTTGATGGGGGAGGGTTGGGGAGAGGGTGAAAAGCTGGCATGAGCCTCACCCTCCCCCCGGCCCCTCCCATCAAGGGAGGGGGGAGTTTCAACCAGCGGAAGATTAGCGCTAATCAGGGTTAAGTTAAGGGAATGAGAGGTAGGGTGGGCCGTGCCCACCACAACCGCATCCTGATGGTGGGCACGGCCCACCCTACATGATTCACGGAATAACCGCTTAACTTAATAGCCCTCCCCCTCCGGGGGAGGGGACAATCGCTTCAGTAGACAGGGTGGGCTTTGCCAGCCCCCCCACTCACATCAAGCGTCCGCCAAAAACTCCCGCACCAACCCGTTGAACTGCTCCGGACGGGTCATGAACGGCGCGTGTCCGCACCCCTCCATCACCTTGAGGCGGCCCATGGGGAGCCGGTCCGCCATGTATGCGGAGGCCGAAGCAGGGCAGATCTTGTCGAGCTCGCCGTGTATCAGCAGGACCGGCCGGTCGATCAGCGGGAGTTGGTCCCGCAGGTCCACAACGGACAGGATCTGCAGAGACTGGCGTGCCGTGTCGGGGTCGGGGGAGCGTCCGCCCATGACGATCTCGTGAACGATGCGCTGGTACTGCACTCCTTGCATCTCCCCTTCGGCGAACATCCCCCGGAAGAATTCTCCCATGGTCTTCTGATAATCGCGTCTGAGTCGAAGGCCCAGCCCCTTAACCTCGAGCGGAGACTGGCCGTGCGGGTAATCGTCTGCCGTGGTGAACCTGGGCGTACCGCCGACAAGGACCAGGGCGGCAAGACGGGACCGCAGGGCGGGAAATGCCTGCAAAGCGACATGCACCCCCATGGACCAGCCTACCAGAACCGCGTTGTCAAGCGCCAGCTGGTCGAAGAACGACACCAGGTCCCCGGCAAAGTCCTGCACCGTGTACCCCTCGGACGGAGACGACTGTCCGTGACCGCGCTGGTCGAGGAATATCAGCCTGGAGTCGTCGACAAGTCGCTGCTGGAAGCGCCACACGCGACCGGACATGGCCCAGCCATGCAGAAAGACGATGGGACGGCCGCTTCCTGTCTCGTCATAATGCAGAGTGACACCTGCGGGGGTTTCGGCAAAAGGCATAGGAGTTTCCTCTTAAAGGCAGGGGCTAGGGATTGGGGGCTAGGGGCTAGAGGCTTAGAATCAAAACTCTGGACCGAGGACTGGAATTTTCTAGCCGCCAGCCCCTAACCCCTAGCCCCTGCCTCTCGTGTTTTTAGATTACACCTAGCTTTTTCCCGACTTTGCTTATGGTATCCGCAGCTTGTTCCAGATCTCCGGCCTCATGTGTTGCCATGATGGTGCAGCGCAGACGGCAGCTGCCGGCCGGGACGGTGGGGGGCCTGATACCCTGCACGAACAGCCCCTGCTCCAAAAGCTCGCTGCTGAACTCCATGGTGGCCTTGGCCGGCCCGAGGAATACCGGAACGATCTGGGTTTCGCTCCCCATGAGGTCGAAGCCGGACGCGGTCAGCCTTTCCTTGAAAAGCGCCACGTTTGCAGCGAGCTTCTCCCTGAGCTGAGCGCCTTCCGGCGAGTCGACCAGGTCCAGCGCGGCAATCGACGCGGCCAGCACGGCCGGCGGCAACGAGGTGGAGAAGATGAAACTGCGCGCCTTGTTGACCAGATAATCCCGGATGGTCCCGGAGGTGGCCGCATAAGCGCCGAAGCTCCCGAATCCCTTGCCGAGGGTCCCCATGTGCACGTCGATGCCGTCCAGGACGCCGCACAACTCCCCGCTACCGCGCCCGGTCGCGCCGAGCACGCCGCTGCCGTGGGCGTCATCTACCATGAGCCGCGCATCGTAGCGCCTGGCAAGCTGCAACAGCTTCGCCAGGGGCGCAATGTCACCGTCCATGCTGAAAACGCCGTCCGTGACGATGAGACGCCTCCCCTTACCACCCTTCTCCTGCAGCATCCGCTCTAGCACCACCATGTCCCGGTGCGGATACCTGTAGAATCCCGCGCGCGAGAGCAGCGCCCCGTCGACGATACTGGCGTGGTTCAGCCGGTCCGAGAAGATGGCATCGCCCCGGCCGACCAGCGCCGAGATGATCCCGGTATTTGCGGCGTACCCGGAGTTGAACAGCAGCGACTTTTCGGTCCCCTTGAACGCCGCGATCCGCGCTTCTAGCCTTTCGTGCAGTTCCATGGTGCCCGAAACCAGGCGGGACGCACCGCTGCCTACGCCAAACGCCACGCCCTCAACGGCCGCTCGCTTGAGCGCCGGATGGTCGGCCAGGCCCAGGTAGTTGTTGGAGCAAAGCAGCAGTACCTGCCTCCCCTCCAGCTCCACCCGGCTCCCCTGCGCACCATTGATCACCCTCATGCTGCGGTACAATCCCTCAGCACGCAGGGCGTCAAGCTCATCGCTAAATGTCTGCACCGGCACTCCTGAAAAAACGTGAAACGTGAAAGGTGAAGGGTGAAAGGTGAAGGGGCAGCCGCTACTCCAGCTCCCGGCTCCTAGCTCCCTCGCGCTAGCCTCCTTATTAACACAGGGCAAGGAGGTTCGTCAACCAGCGAGAGAAAACAGGTTGACAATAGCGAGTAGGGAGTTCAGCCAGTTTGGTCGCCTGGGAGGAGAAGCTCACTCCCTCCTTGCACGAAATATTATGACTACTCTATTACAAGCGCCGATTGCAGGTGACGGAAAGGACGCTATACTATTAAAACTTTCTAGTAAACTCACGGGTCATCTACCTAACCCCCTATGACAGCAGGCAATAGTCTGATTTTTTGCGCTTTTGCTCACAGGCCTCCGCCGCTGCGAGCTTTTGTGCTCAATCCTCCAGCGCCAAGCACTTTCGGAGAGTGTCCATGCCGCACCTGATAAACAGCAACGGATACAGCTCCCTGATAGAGCGGCTGAACAGATTTCCCCAGGGCGCACCTCCTTCAGAACTGCTCGCCAAGATCCTCGCCCTGCTCTTTACCGATAAAGAGGCGGAGCTGGTGAGCCGGCTCCCGATTCGTCCCTTCACTGCGGGGATGGCGGCGCAGCTGTGGGGGATGAGAGAGGTGGAAGCCTTTCGCATGCTCGAAGGACTGGCGGATCGGGCACTGATGCTAGATTCGGTGCAGCAGGACGGGGAAAAGATCTACGTCCTTCCTCCTCCTATAGCCGGCTTTTTTGATTTCTCCCTGATGCGGGCGAGACCGGACATCGACCAGAAGGCGTTGAGCGAGCTGCTCTACCAGTACCTTAACATGGAGGAGGATTTCGTCAGGTCTCTATTCATCGAAGGGAAGACCCGGCTGGGCCGGATCATGGTGGGCGAAGATGAGATCGCGCCGGCCAATGTCACCCGGGTGCTGAACTACGAGCGTGCCAGCGAGGTTATCAAAGGAGCGTGGAAGATAGGGGTCGGAACCTGTTATTGCCGGCAGAAGATGCATCATGTCGGTCGGGCCTGCGCCGCCTCCATGGAGATGTGCATGACGTTCAACACGGTCGCCGACCCGCTGATCAGGCACGGGCACGCCCGTGAGATCGACCGTGTGGAGTGCCTCGACCTGCTGCAGCAGGCAAGGGAGCAAAACCTGCTGCAGTTCGCGGAAAACGCACAGGGCGGGGTCAGCTTCATCTGCAACTGCTGCGGCTGCTGCTGCGAGGCGATGATTGCGGCTCGTAAATTCTCCAACCTGAAGCCGGTCCACACCTCGAATTTCGTTGCCGGTCTGAGGCTGGATCTTTGCAGCGGATGCGGCAGATGCATAGACGCCTGTCCCGTGGAGGCCGTGAGTCTCGTCTCGGCAAACGATGCGCAGCATCATTGGATGAGGAAATGCGTCCAGGATAGCGAACGCTGCCTGGGATGCGGGATCTGCGCCAGGGTCTGCAGGAGCGGTGCGCTGTTCCTGGTGCCGAGGGCGGAGCGCGTGATAACTCCGGTCGACGGCGCGCACAGGGTCGTGCTGATGGCAATAGAGAGAGATAAGCTGCAGCACCTGATCTGGGACAATCAGGCATTGTTCAGTCACAGGGCAATGGCCGCCATCCTCGGTGTCATACTAAGGCTGCCGCCGGTGAAGCAGGCTCTTGCGAGCAGCCAGCTAGGGTCACGATACCTTCACGCGATGATTCAGAGAAAAGCCGACATCGCTGTCAGGCCGATAATACAAAGGTATTAGCAAACGAGGTCTCCGTCACCATCTTTCGAACCAAATCCCGTTTCTCGTAGGTCGGGTTAGCGTAGCGTAACCCGACGCCCCAGGTGCCACATCGATTGCTTTACCTGGCACCTCGTGGATTGCATGTCGGGTTACGCTGCGCTAACCCGACCTACCAATTCCCAATTCCGATTCATCCCAATTCCGATTTTCCATCTCCTCGAACAGCTAATTTGCACATCAGCTGCCAATATGCTACCGTCACGCCTGCCGTAAAATAACTTTGCGAAGGACGAAACCCGGGCATGCGTGGATTGAAGTATTTGACAGGTTATTCGGAACATGTGACGGACAAAGTCGGTCAGCTGATAGCAGACAACGAGCTAGGCAACGTTTTGCTGCGGAGATATCCCTCTGCACATGACATCAGGACGGACAGGGCGCTCTATGATTTCACGGTTGAAGTGAAGAATGAATTCCTTCGCAAGTCACAGCCTGTCAGCAAAGTGACCTATGATTGCAGGATCAGCGTCATCAACAACGCCTTGGGCACACATTCCTTTGTATCCAGAGTCCAGGGAGCCAAGCTCAAAGCGAAGCACGAGATCAGAATAGCCTCCATCTTCAAGGAAGGTCCCATGGAATTCCTGAAGATGATAGTGGTTCACGAGTTGGCCCACCTGAAAGAGAAGGACCACAACAAGGCTTTTTACAAGCTGTGTGAATACATGGAGCCCGCCTACCACCAGTTGGAATTCGACACCAGGCTTTACCTGACCTACCTTGAATCAGCCGGTTCACCTCTATACAAGATTTGACAACGGCATTAGCCGCAGCTAACATGACGGTCTAGCGAGAGAGTCGGCTAAAGCCACAAAAGGCAGGGAGCAAAGCAAGAGACCCATCAGGAATATCCCGATGGGTCTCTTTGATTCCCGGTTGTGGCACCTATCCCCGGACTCCTCCCGCCTTCATCCCGCCAAGGTGGTTCTCGGCAACGGCAGCTGCTCACGTTCCGGCTGATTCCAAGGCCGCTCGGGACTGAACGGCAGTTCCAGAACCTTTCCCAGTGTCAATTCCGCCGGGTCCTGGTACGGGGCCACCCCTATGGTTATCTTCTGTTGCGGCACATTGAGCCGCAGGGTGCCGTGCAGGTAATCGGGCCAGGAAAATATGGTCGACCAGTTGGAATCGGTCTCTTCTTTGACAATAGAGTGATGGATGCCGTGCATGCGTGGGGTGACGATCACCCGGCACAGGCGGCGCTCCAGGGCCAAGGGAAGCCGCAGGTTTGAGTGGTGGAACATGATTTCCATCAGGGTGAGCGTCTGCCAGAGGGCCAGTCCCAGCGGTGAGATACCGAGCAGGCGGACCTGGGCCGCACGCCAAGGCACCGACAGCAGCAATTCTCCGGTATGAAAGCGCAGCGCCGTACTTGCGTCCAGATCAAGATCGACATGGTGGGACTTGTGGAAGCGCCAGAGGAAAGGCACCTTGTGGGTCAGGTAGTGCCAGATGAAAAGCGTGTAGTCGAGCAGAGCCACGGAGAGCAGAAGATCCAGCGCCACGGGGAGCCGGGCCATCTTGATAAGCCCCCAGCGATTTCGGTGCACCGCCAGCGACAAAGGAGCCGTCACGGGCTTTTCCGCGAGCGCGACCGTCGCCGCCGCCATCAGGGAGAACGCAGCGTTCCGGGCATCCCGCTCCAATTTGCTCTGCCTCGATTTCCGAAGCGGGCGCCTCATTTCCAACAGCACCACCGTCGCCAGCGTCCCGAACACGAGCACTGCATTGAGCCAACGGGGAAGCTCACGCGTCATGGGGTCACGTTTTCTGGTCAAGTGAACCTCCTAAGAAAGCTCGGCGGTTTTGCGGCGCCTCAGCGCGCCCGGGCCGCCATGCGGTGAATCATTTCGGCTGCGGCTGTCCAGGCAATATGGTTCCCCATCTCCTTCACGCTCGGCTGCCAGGGGATACGCCGCAGGTTTGGAGATACGCCGAGCAGCGGAGCTACAAACCCGTCACAGGCGAAAAAGAAGGGAACTGCAAAAGGAAGCCCGGCCCAGCGACTAAGCGTCGGGAACTTTTTCCTCAGGCTGCTATGGATAAGGCCCCAGCCAAGGCCGTAGGCGACACTGAATACCAGGCGCGCGCGTTTCTTTTGCCGCGGGCTGAGCCTCTTGCCCAGAAGTTTGGAGGCGATGTAGGGCCCCGCCATCTCATGCGCCGACGCCTCCCGAATTCGACGGTCACGCCTCTTTTGCTTTTCGCTTACGAACCGGTCAAAAAACTTGTCTGTTTTTCCGGACACTGCGCCGGCAATCAGACCGGCAGCCAGGCTAACTACGATCGGGTGGCGGGTTTGCAGCATCTTTACCGTTTGGATACCTAACATGATCAGCCTCCGCTTTAATTCTGCACCGGTCAATGTAACAGAACCATGCACTCCTCCAGCCCCAGCCAACCAGCCCATTTTATCCTCGGTTCGGCGCCTGTCAATTGACCATGCCGTCCAGCTGCAGACTTTGGCGCCTACAGCAGTTTGCCGTCCCCTTGACCATGGGCCATACCTGACTATAATTAACCATCGCGAGAGGGAGCGATTCCGTCCAGCTCCCCTGTGCCAGTATCTGGCGGCTTGGTATGACAGCAATAATTTCCGGCTCCAGTACCTAAATCTTTTCAGGGAGGCATACGATGCTAGTCAGGACCTTGCAAGTTCTAGTACATGCTGAACATGACACACTCTGGAACCTGCTTTTGGACAGAGTGCAGCATCCGGAGCGCTACATTCCCGGAGTTGCGGAGACACGCATTCTGGAAAAAAGCGATGATGTGGTGGTCCGAGAGATGAAGCTTCATGACGATGTCATCAAGGAACGGATCACGATAAAACCGTATGACAGCGAACTGCACCATGAACTTCTGGAACATCCGCGATTCACCGGGGTGATCGTGATGAGGATCGTGCGCACCGCCAGGCAGAGCCCCGTGGCTCCGCAGTACCTGGAATACGATCTCGAATTGCAACGGAAGTCGTTTAAGGTGGAAGGAATCGTCGGGGGAGAAGAGGAGATCATCGCCGACTTCGAGGAAGAGCTGCGCAAGCTGAAAGTGAGAGCGGAAGAGATGGAAAGCGGAGCGCAAAGAGGTTCAGGCAGCTGAAGAAGCTACAGGCAAACATTTACCGGAGGAAGGCACCATGAGATCGCTTATTGCTGCATGTACTTTTGCTTTTATGCTTTTGACCATGAACGCGGCTCTGGCGCCATCGGCGCTCTGTGCAGGGCCGGAGTGGGTCCAACTCGACGAGAATGCCGACTCCGGCTTCTTCTATGACAGGAGCGCTACCCGGAAGACGGATGAGGGGAACTTTCGGGTGCAAACGCGGGTTGTCTATACCGAGCAAGGGAAGGCCGACGCACTTAAGATGCTGTCAAGCAGTAAGGATTTGGGAAAGCTCTACGAGTCCCGCTACGTCCATGATTTGAACTGTCCGGAGAAAGAGAGCCGGCTGCTGAATGCGGCTCACCTCGACAAGGACGGTGTCGTCCTGAAGTCGACGGATCTCTCGTCCTTCACCGAGTGGGAGGCTATACCGCCGGACGTCAGGATGTTCTCGGTTCTACAGGAGGCGTGCAGCCAATAGGAAAGGCAAACGGTGATGTGTAGACGTGTAGGTCAGTCCCCCCCCCTTTAACAAAGGGGGGGAGGGGGTATCCCTCAATCCCCCTTTGTTAAAGGGGAGGTTAACTTCAGGCCCCTTTGTTAAAGGGGGAGTTAACTTCAGGGATATTACCCCCCCTCACCCGACTCTCCTGCCGCAAAAGCAGATCCATTATCACAAGTGCAGCCATGCTCTCGACGATCGGCACCGCCCTCGGCACGATACAGGGGTCGTGGCGCCCCTTGGCCTCCAGCACGGCGTCGGCCCCCTCGAAGGTCGCGGTCTTCTGCTTGACTCCTATGGTGGCAGGCGGCTTGAACGCGACGCGGAAATAGATCGGCTCGCCGTTGGAAATCCCTCCTTGAACGCCGCCGCTGTAGTTGGTCAGGGTCCCGAGACGCGCTCCTTTTTGCACAAAGGGGTCGTTATGAGCGCTCCCCAGCATCCGGCTCCCGCTGAACCCTGACCCGATCTCGAACCCCTTGGAGGCGGGGAGCGACAGCATGGCATGGGCTAGCATCGCCTCAAGCTTGTCGAATACCGGCTCGCCCAGCCCGACAGGCACGTTTCGGCAGACGCAGCCGACGACTCCGCCTACGGAATCGTTGTTGTCCCGGACCCCGGCAATCAACTCCGCCATGGCCTTGGCGGCGAGTTGATTGGGCGAGCGGACCGCGCTGGCATCGACGATTTGCCGGGTGATGCTCTCCATGTCGACCGCCCCCGCCTCGAGATGCCCCACAGCATCCACCCATGCCACGATCTGTACGCCGCAGCGCTGGAGCAGGAATTTTTCGGCAATGGCTCCGGCGGCCACCCGCCCGACGGTCTCTCGCGCGCTGGCCCGGCCGCCGCCGCTTTCGGCCCGAAAACCGTATTTCACCTGATAGGTATAGTCCGCATGGGAGGGGCGAGGGATGCCCTGCATCTCCTCGTAGTCGCCTGGACGCTGGTCGCGATTGTGCACCATGAGCCCGATCGGGGTGCCCAGGGTGATGCCGTTTTCCACCCCGGAGAGGATGGTGACCAGGTCCTGCTCGTTGCGCGGCGTGGTGAGATCGCTTTGTCCCGGGCGACGCCGGTCCAACTGGGGCTGGATGTCGGCCTCGCCCAGCTCCATGCCCGGAGGACAACCGTCCACGATCGCCCCGACCGCCGGGCAATGGCTTTCGCCGAAGGTGGAAACCCTGAAAATGGTGCCGAAAACAGAGGACATAGGGGCTCCTTCGTTCAAAAGGCGCAGGCGGCCCAGGTCCCCGGATCTCGATACCGGGTCGCCGGGAGTGACGAGGGCGTCAGGGGTACTGGTTGCGACGGCGCCGCCAGGGGCCCTTGGCGATCAGGACCACGAGCGAGCGCTCGGGCAGCAGGTAATGATCATCGGCGTAGGTCGGCATGGCATCCCACGGGGCGATGTCTTCGGGCGACTCCAGCGAGGTGTCGATCCAGCGGTGCCAGGTGCCGCCGGGGAGCCTTGCCGGAGAGGGGAGACTGAAATTGAGAGGTTCCCAGTAAGCGTTCACCAGGTAATGGAATACCACGCGTCTGGTAATGCTCCAGGCCGTCAGGGCGATGCTGTGCGATTCATGACTCCAGTCGGGGGTGCCGAGCCGCACGCCATGCCACTCCAGCCGCGCCTGGCCCAGCAGCTGGCTCAGGGTCAATTCCTCCATCACGGTGTCGCTGTGCATCCCCCGGGCCTTGATGAGTTCCTTGGTGAAGCGGTGGATGTCGGCGTGAGACTTCAGTCTTCGCCAGTCGAACCAGCTTATCTCGTTGTTCTGGCAATAGGCGTTGTTGTTCCCCCACTGGGTATGCCGCACCTCGTCCCCCATCAGAATCATCGGGGTGCCGAGGGCGAGAAGGGTCACTGCCAGGAAGTTTTTCACCTGGCGGTTACGAAGCGCCTCGATGGCCGGGTCGTCGATGGGCCCCTCGATGCCGCAGTTCCAGCTCAGGTTGGCATCTGTTCCATCCCGGTTGTGCTCGCTGTTCGCGTCGTTGTGCTTCTTGTTATAGGAGACCAGATCGTTGAGGGTGAAGCCGTCGTGACAGGTCACGAAGTTTATGCTCTGTTCGGGTTCGCGCTCCTGGTGGCCGTAGATGTCGGGGCTTGCCAGGAGCCGAGCGGCGAAGCGGTTGATCACACCTTCGTCCCCCTTCAGGAACCTGCGCACGTCGTCGCGGAATTCACCGTTCCACTCCTTCCAGCTGTCGCCTATGAAACTGCCGACCTGGTACAATCCGCCCGCGTCCCAGGCCTCGGCTATCAGCTTGATCCCCGCCAGCGCCGGATCTGATTCGATGTCCCAGAGGATGGGCGGGTTCTTGAGCGGGCGTCCCTCCCCGTCCCGCGAAAGGATGGATGCCAGATCGAACCGGAAGCCATCGACGTGCATCTCCTTTACCCAGTAGTGGAGACTGTCGATGATGAGCCGGCGCACCACGTGGTGATTGGCGTTCAAGGTGTTGCCGCAGCCGCTGTGGTCGATATAGCTTCCGTCCGGCGAGAGGCTGTAATACACGTCGTTGGCAAAGCCCCGGTAGCAGAAAGTGGGACCCTGGTGATCCCCCTCGGAGGTGTGATTGTACACCACGTCCAGAATTACCTCGATCCCTGCCCGGTGCAGAGCCTTGACCATGTCGCGGAATTCGTTCAACGGCCCGAGCGGATCCTTGCAGAAACTGTAGGCGGCATGGGGGGCAAAAAGGGAAATCGGGCTGTAGCCCCAGTAGTTGCAAAGGCCAAAGGGGGCATCGTGCGGATCGTACTGGAACACAGGTAGCAGTTCCACCGCCGTGACGCCGAGATCCTGCAGGTAGGGGATTTTTTCGATGAGACCGGCATAGGTGCCGCGCTTTTCAGCCGGGACACCGGAGGAAGGGTGCCGGGTGAATCCCGCGACGTGCATTTCATAGATGACCGTACTGGAGTAGGAGCGCTTGAGCGGCACGTCCCCCTCCCAGTCGTAGCCGCGTGGGTCAGCCACCACGCTCTTCATGGCAACCCGGGCGTTATCGCCCGGCACGCATGCGGCGCCGCGGTTGTATCCGGCAGGGACCGCGACCGCCCGGCCATAAGGATCGATCAGGAGCTTCCCCGGGTCGAACCGGCGGCCCCGTTGCGGGTCGAAAGGTCCGGCGACCCGGTAACCGTAGAGTTGGCCGGCTCCGATGTCGGGAACGAAGGTATGCCAGTAGTGGTAGGTACGATTCCGCTTAGGGTCGAGCTCTATGATCCGGGAAGCTTTCGCGTCCTCTGCCCGATCGAACAGGTGCAACTCGATTCCGGTACAGTCCCGAGCAAAAACGCTGAAGTTTACCCCGCCCGGGGAAACCGTTGCCCCAAGGGGAGATGTGTTCCCCCTGTTCACATCGGGAGAAATTATTTCTGTCTTTTCAAAAGAGTAAGTCACTCGAATCCTTGTCTGCCCTGAATACGCTCAAGGGACTTTTCCATTAACGGGCATTGCACAATAGCCTGAGTCACTCGGCTGCTAAGGTATATTCTCCCATTCCGGCTGAAAGATGCAACTACCAAAGATGGTTGCAACTTCCTGTGCCATCGGCGCACCCGCTGACATTAGATTCGCTTATGCAGTGAGCATGGAGATGTTGATGCTCAACCAAGGTCACCAAAGCAAGAGAAGGGATGTGAAATAGTATATGGCGAGAGAATCCAGAAATATGATTAGCACTCCATGCCGCTTGCAGCGCTTTGACTCTCCTCCCCCCGGAGGGGGGAGGTCGGGAGGGGGGAAGTGCACGGCTTCTCTGAAAAGCTGGCCGAGTTCCCCCTCCCTAGCCCTCCCCCTCCAGGGGAGGGGACCATTTTGCGAAACTGCTGGCCTCTCTTCAGCGCGCCGGCGGCCTGCCCTCCGACCTATTCCCTTTTTGGCGTTTGCCATCCTTTTCGTCCCGGGGCCGGCCGAGCTCTTTGCCGCGCCTGGAGATCCGAAAGGCCTGCACGATGCCCGATATGGAGAAGGCAGCGCAAAGCCAGCCGATCCAATCACCCATTACCGCATATGCCGTGCGTCCTTTCAGAAGCGGAATCCGGTCGACCAGCACCTCCTTGGTCCATACGCCGGTGCGGCTGACAATGCGCCCCACCGGGTCGACGAAGGCGGAGACGCCGGTGTTGGTGACACGCACCAGGGAGCGGCGGTTTTCAATGGATCTGAAGCTCGCCAGGGCCAGGTGCTCCATCGGCTCGGTCGAGTTGCCGTACCAGGAGTCGTTGGTCAGGTTGAACATCACCTCCGGGACCCGGCGCTCGCGCCCGCCGCGCATCAGCTTTCGGATGTGACCGGGGAAGATGTCCTCATAGCAGATATTTACCGAAAGCAGATGCCGGCCGAGCAGCAGCGGCTCCTCGCTCGCTCCCGGCCAGAACCTGCTCACGAACGGCGACCAGGAGTACAGGCGCGGAAAGATATCCCCAAAGGGGATATACTCGCCAAACGGAACCAGGATCGTCTTGTCGTAACTGCCGATAATCCTCCCCGATGCGTCGGTGAGCAGCGCGCTGTTCGAGGTGCGCACTTTATCGCCGTCCCAAAGCTGCAGGCATGCTCCCAGCAGCATCGGCGTCCCCAGATCTCCCAGCAGGGCAGTCGGAAGCCGGCTGTCGCGTGAGGAGAGATTAACCCGGCAGACTCCCTCGGGCCAGACGATGAGGTCAAGCGGATGCCCTGCGACAAGCGTCCGGGACATCTCATGGTGCTCGCGCAGTACAGTATCAGGGTCTATATGGGTGTCGGCCGCGCCCCGGTTAACCTGCACCAGTCCGATGGTCAGCTTTTCGGCAGTGGCAACCTGCCGGTCCATGGCACGGATGCGCAGCTCACCGTAGCAGACGACCAGCACGATAGCGGCCGCGAGAACCGTCAACGGCCGCCAAGCCAGGCGTCGTTTCTCGACAAAGCATGTCGCTACCGCATAGATTGTGGCGTTGATGTACACCACGAGGAAGCTGACGCCAAGGATCCCGGTCAGATCGGCAATCTGTGTCAGGGACGATAGCCTGTACTGGCTTGCACCGAGGTAATTGGGGAAGATCTCGGGCCAGAACTTCTCCACCGCCGTCCAGACCACCGGAGCGACCCAGACCACGCTCCAGCCGGTGTCGCGGGTGATCAGCCGCGTGGCCCAGGCCCAAGTCGCGACCACAATGCCGTTTGCCGCCGACAAAAACAGCAAGCCCAGCGCGGCAAGCGGCCAGGGCACCCCGGCGAACTGCTGAAACATCTGGATGATCCAGTAGAATCCGCCGGCGTTCCCCACGATGCCGGCGACCCAGCCGATCAAAAAGGCGCGCCCCGGGCGCTGCTCGCGCACCGCCCAAAGAAGCGGGACCAGAAAAATCCACTCCAGGTAGAACTGATCAAAGCCGACATAGCCCAGAAAATGCAGGATGCCGCCAATAACGGCGGCAATCCACGGCAGCAGTCTCTTAATCACATCGTTTTGTGGCAAAAGCTTACCTCATTAGCGTTAAGTCCGCGGTGTTCGGGTCCTACCCCCTACCCATCCCCACCCCGAGCCTCCCCTTGAAGGGGAGGGAGGTTTGGCGCGCGTGCAACTTACCATACAAAATTAATCAGTGCAATCTCACAAACTCAGCAGGTTGGGTTAGCGGCCCCACCGCGTCACCCAACCTGCAATGTTGGGGTTCACAATGCAGCCGTTCACTCCACCTACCACTGGCGTTAGTGGCGCGTAGCACTTCTGCAGGAGCGGCATTCCTGCCGCGACAAGCGGCATTCCCCCCTCTCCCTAACCCTCTCCCACCAGGGGAGAGGGGACTAAAAACCTCGCACTCAAGGGGAGATAGGCCCCCTTCCACGATGGGAGAGAGGACTATAAGCACTGCCCTGATGGGAGAGAGGGACTATAAGCCCCTGCCCTGATGGGAAAGAGGGACCATGAGCTAGCTCCCTTGACCGAAGGGAGAGCGCCACCCTACCCTGACCGGAGGGAGCCATAAGCCCCCCTCACTTGACTTGTCAGCCGTAGCTTTGGCGAATTGGGAGGGGCTGGGGGAGGGTGAGGGTGAGGCTGTGCCTTTAACCTCGGATGACAAATGAGGAGGGCGCCCGAAAAGGCGCCCTCTTGCCGGTTCCCTCTACCGTGCTGCACCGCGCTCTACCGCGCCGGGTAATAATCCGGCGGAACCGGGTACATATCCGGAGGCGGAGGAGCGACGTTCCTTGTCCGGACCCTTCGCATCGTCCCCGGGACCTGGTTTCCCTTCGAGTACATGCACTGCACGTACGTGTTATCGTAGCGCCGCTGAGCCTCCATGCCGTAAAGCTGCCCGGAACTGGCCCCGCTCGCGGTACCGAAGAGCAATCCGGTGCCGCCGCCAATGGCAGCGCCGGTTCCCGCATGGCCCGATGCCGCGCCCAAGGCTGCGCCGACACCGGCGCCTAAAGCGGTGCCAACGACTGCACCCGTTGCGGTATTCCGATCAGCGGTCTCCTGCGGATCCTGCCCGAGCAACTGGCTTGCCCATTGCCGACATACCGCGTCCTCAGACATGAAAGCCTCGAAGGATTTCCCGGGGGTGGGGAGCACCCTGACGCTCGGGCCTGTCGGCAGGGTTGCGCACCCGCCCAAGGCAAGCAAAACGAGAAGTGACATAAATTTTTGCGTCGGTTTCATGATATTTCAATCCTCTTGGTCCTGACCCGGCGGCGGGTGATAAGGGACTACCTTCATCCAGCCACCTGGACAACGTTTCACATATGGATAGTACCCGTTCGCATCCTTGCAGTAATACCAGTAGCCGGTTTCTTCTTGTTCTTGGCTGTCCGGCAAGGAGATGTATTCTTGAGGCTCCTGAGGGACAACGACGGTTGGTGGAGCATAGTACGGGTACGGATACCGATAGGACGGATAAAACGGGTAGTAGAAGGGATCCCAAACTCCCCACCCGGGTCCCCACCCGGGTCCCAGCCAGATGCTGGTGGAAAAGTGTCCACCGTGTCGATGGCCGTGCCCATGGCTTCTATGCCCGACAAAATCGCCGCGCCCTACGAAACCGCCACGGCTGCTATGCCTGAACACGGCGTCACGGCTGCCGCGACCGACAAAGCCGTCCCGGCCACCCTGCCTGAGCACGACGTCACCGCCGCCACGCCCGCGCACGCTGCCACCGCCGCGACCGACAAAGCCGTCCCGGCCGACGGAGTGACCGGCGCGTCCGCCACGCACCCCCGAATCGGCTTGGGCGAGCTGTTCCAGCGGCCCGGTAAAGGAGGCTGCGAAAAACAGCACTGGAATGAGTATCACAACAAAAGCGGCCTTTTTCATTTAAGCCCCCTCTATACAAGCTGTTTCAGTCAAAATCAGTATACAACTTCTGCACTTTATCTGCAAAAGCTAACAATCACTGCCACTTCATGTAGCCATTCCGGATGCTGTCACCCTAAGCTATCCTGCCAATCTCGATAGTTTGCGCCCTTTCCAATCGACCCGTGGATAGTCACCCCCTCCCAAGTCATATCGTCCAGTACCTTGCGATAGCATCCGTTGACTTATCGGCGAGCTGTGTGAAAATTGGAAGGTTCAAATATTCCACCAGGCCAAAAGGAGCCCCTCTGATGAGAAAGAGCACAGCGGCAATAGGTTCACTTCTCCTTGCAGCAGGATTGGTCCTGACTGCTACCGAATCCTGGACCCAGTCCCCGAGAACGACTGAGCGAAAGGTGCCGCCGCACGACGCGGTCCTCGATGCCCAGACCCCGAGGGACGTACCGCGGACGCGCCCGGAGCAGCAAAAAAACCGGCACGATCTCTCCGACGTCTTCAGCGCGACCAAGGCGGACCCGTCATCTACCGCCTTCAACGGCCAGCCCGAGAATGGCAAGATGCTGGGATTCGATTTCGTACGAGATCCGCTCAACGCGAAAAGGCCGATGATGACGTTCCAGGAGATCCATCAGGCGGACGTGGCGGATAAGCGGAAGGTGACGGAGACCCAGCGGCGCCTGCTGGAGCTCAGGTACAACCTTGCTCCCAAGCTTTCCCCTGACGTGAAGATGTCCCGAGGCAAGCCGATTCCGGTTGGACCGACGGCCAGGCTGCCGCAGGGAACCAGTTGGGAGAGGCTCGCTGCCATGGCGCCGGAAGAGCTGCGCATGAACAACCTTTTCCCCTACCCGCCGCTGCCACATCCCAAGCAGGTGGCCGGCGGCCAGGTTTTCCCGCAAATGCAGATTGACATGTTTCCACGGCTGCAGCGCTTCGACGTTGAGTTCGACCTGCCGGACGCATTTCTCCCTGAGTTCCCCCCCGCCATATTCCTGCAGAACCGCCCGGAACTGGGCGATGTCTCACGTGGCGAGGTGGTTTCAATAAACAACTTTTATCGCCTTTTCAAGGATATCGTTACTCCGGTACAGCTTGACGGGCTCCGGCTGCTTCTCACCCCCTTCTCCCAGGAGGAATTCAACCCTACCGATGACCGCAAGTCGGAGCAGCCAAGCCTCGGAGTCGCCTGCTTTGACTGCCACGTGAACGGCCACACCACAGGGCAGTTTCACCTGAACCCCGACACCCGCCCCCAGGAAAGGCGCTTCAGGCTTGACACGGTGAGTCTGCGGGGGCTCTTCAACCAGCAGATTCACGGCTCCAAACGGAGCCTGCGCTCGGTGGAGGATTTCACCGAGTTCGAGTTCCGTACTGCCTATTTCAACGGCGACGCGATCCATGCCATGAAAAAGGGGATCCCCATCTTTGACCGCATCGAGGTGTCCCACATGGCCCAGATGCAGAACATGCTGGACGTCCCTCCGGCCCCCAAGCTCGACCCGATGGGACGGCTGGACCGGACCAAGGCAACGCGCAGCGAGATGGCGGGCGAAGACGTCTTCTACAACAAGGGGAAATGCGCAAGCTGCCACCCGGCTCCCTTCTTCCTCGACCACCAGATGCACGACCTGAAAATGGAGCGCTTCACCAGGGAACCGGGCGACGGCCCGATGAAGACCTTCACCCTGCGGGGCATCAAGGAGAGTCCCCCCTACATGCACGACGGCCGCTGCTTCACGCTCGAGGATACGGTGAAGTTCTTCAATCTCGTGCTGAGCCTGAAGCTGACGCCGGAGGAAGAAACCAACCTGGTCGCCTTCCTGCGCGTGCTTTAGAAGTCGGTTCGATAAAGTCACTCCCCCTTCACATGGAGAGGTCAGTTTTTCAAGTCCCTCCCCCTTCATGTGGAGAGGTCAGCTTTTCAAGTCCCTCCCCCTTCATGTGAAGAGGTCAGCTTTTCAAGTCCCTCCCCCTTCAAGGGGGAGGTCAGGAGGGGGATGGGGTTGCTCTTCTGCCGGCGTTCCCCATCCCCGCCCCGACCCTCACTGCCATTAAGTTAAGGTCAGTGCTAATTTCCCGCACGCTGCACAGGCCCCCTCTCCCTTGATGGGAGAGGGCTGGGGAGAGGGTGAAAAGCTCCTACAAGCCTCACCCTCCCCCCCCACCCCCTCCCATCAAGGGAGGAGGGCAAGCTGCAGGTAGGAGCTAAACTTAATGGCTGTGGCCCCGACCCTCCCCTTGAAGGGGAGGGAGTTTTCGAGGGATCCCCCGGCCCCTACCCCCAGACGGGCCTTCTCAATCGGGCCGGCATCGCTTCCTTCCCGGCGCCTGCGCCGGAGGTTCTATGAAGAGACGCGGCAGCGGAATTCTCTGTCACATCACATCCCTTCCGTCGCCCAGAGCGCGGTGAAACAGGATTACCGGAGCAGCAAAATAAGAGGCCCTTCAGCTTTTGCCGAGGGCCTCCCATTTTGGTTACCAGCTATTTCAGGTTCTGGATTAGAGTATTGCTGTAACTTTCTCAGAAGCACCCGACGCGGCCACGGCAGGTGCATGACAGACCGCCCCTACTTTCTCACCAGCCAGGGGGCGGCGCCCTATTTGACCTCGGCGCCGACCTTTTGAGCCAACTCTTTCGCCTGTTGCAGATGCTGCTCAAGAGTGGGCAAGGTCTTAGTAGCCCAAGCATTGATCTCCGGATCCTTCACATTCTTGATCGCTTTATTGAACTTAGCGATGTCCTTGACGTGATCTTTCACCATAGCCTGCATGTACTTCTTATCGAACTCAGCTCCGGTTAGTTTCGAGAACTTGTCGACCTTCTCTTTCTGTTTGCCCTTAAGCTCAGTCGGCAGCTTCACATCCTTAGCCGCTGCGATCGTTTTCAGTTCGTCGTTCGCCTTGCCGTGGTCGGTGACCATACGCTGGCCGAAATCCTTCACCTCCTGGGAGGCGGCGTTCTTGGTCGCCAACTCGCCCATTTGAACCTCCATCATCCCGCCACCGGCAGCGCTCTTCACGAATGCCTTGTCGGCCCTTGCGAGCCCTTTTTCTGCCGCTAAGGCCGGCACCGCCATGCTGCAAATTGCAAACAGTGAAACGAGCGCCGTCCACACAAATCCTTTTCTCATGTTACCTCCTTGTTTCGACCGGAGCCGATGGCTAAGCAGTTATTAGGCAAACCTCATCTAAAAATAGCGGGCTTTGCCCCAATGTCAACCCTGTGTCTGGGCAGCACGGTGCTGCGGCCTCAGAACCCGCCGCTGACCCACCACGCGGCAACTCCCCTCCCGCTTAGCGAGCGGTCACCCTCTCCCCAACCCTCACTGCCATTAAGTTAAGCTCCTGATTCTGGCTCCCCCTCCCTTCTCTCCCCAGCCCTCCCCCATTTGCCTTCGCCAAGACTACGGCGGACAAGTCAAAGGGGAGGTCAGGAGGGGGATGGGGAACTATCGGTAGAGCTTTTGTTCATTCGTGTAATATGTCTTCTTGGAGAGTATCTGCTCCTTGATGATTGTTGAGCCGGTGGGAGATTTCTTGAGTGAAGGGTTATGAACTTTCAGGAACTCGCGGAATTCACCAGAGACCATATCAGCATGGTGCCTCCTGAGGTAATCTATGGCTTCGTTTAAAACAGCAGGGATGGATTCGAGGAGCGATTTTACAGCTTCAGGCGGTAATTTCCCTACTTCCGACTTTGGTGAGATACGGGCTCTCCAGAGGATTTCATCGGAGTACGCATTGCCGACACCGCCGATCAGATGCTGATCCAGGAGAAAGCTTTTTACCAAAGCTCTAGGTTTCTTTTCAAAGTTGGACTTCAGATATTCGGCAGTAATACTCAGAGCATCAGGAGTGGCATCAGATTCCCGGTTCAGGGCGACCATAACCCATCCCTTGGGATCGGTCACGGCCATTGCGGAACCGTCGGCAAAACAGATGGTAAGGACCGGATAGTCGATATCTTCCACCTGCTTCTCCGTTGTCAGCACGAAACCGCCTGAGAGCATGAGATGAATGAAGATGGCATCTCCGTTACTGGTGGTAAAGCAAATCTCCTTGCCCACCCTTTGCACCTTGGCTAGCTTCGAGCCGATCAGTGAGTCTGACAATCGTTCCGGGGATACGTTCAGGCGCTTCTTTGGGTGATATTTAGCCCTGACGATCTTCTTGCCAACCACGGCTTTACTCAGATTCTCCGCAAATACCGTCAAGTCGGGAAGTTCCGGCATGAGTCCCTCCATTTTCACCCAAAGAGTCAGGGAGCAAGCCTCACTGGCTCAACCGAGGATGCCCTTTCAGCGACCTGAAACTGACCATCATGCGCTGTTCTTCATCGTACAGGTTTAACCTGATAGACTGCAGGCTGACAGGTACCGTGATCGGTTTCACCTTTTGCAGCTCCGGGATCTCGTCATAGCATTGCTGCAGATGGTAATTGGGAATGCTGGGGCGTGCATGGTGCACGTGATGGTAACCGATGTTTCCCGATAGCCACTGAAGAATTTTGGGCAGCTGATAGAAAGAGGCTCCCTCAAGTGCCGCCTTCCAAGGATCCCAGTCCTTATGACGCGCCCAATATACCCCCTGAAACTGATGCTGGATGTAGAACAACCAGACACCGAAAACCGCGGCCATGAGCAGAACCGGCAACTGGACCATGATATAGGTCTTGAAGCCGAGGATCCAGATCGCTATTCCGGCAATGGCAAGAATTGCCACGTCTGTGATGATCACGCTACGGACGTCGTGCTTATTCGCTCCTTCACTGGGCCACCGGTTGCGCAGCAAGAAATAGTATGCAGGGCCGATGCAAAACATGATGAAGGGGTTTCGGTACAGCCGGTAGTAGAACCGCTTCATCGGTGTTGCGGCCAGATATTCCTCTACGGTAAACGTCGTGATATCGCCCATTCCCCGCCGGTCAAGATCTCCGACGGTAATGTGATGCCCGGCGTGGCTGCGCCGCCAATCGTAAAAGGCCGTGAAGGTGAGGATACCGCAAAAATACCCGATTCTCGTATTCCAACGAGGCGAAGGAACAAAGGATCCATGGGTACAGTCGTGAAAAAAGATGAAGATGCGGACGAAAAGGGCCGCCGCCAGCACCGCCGGCAGGAGGGTGACCCAATAGGAAAACCCCCGCTGAACCGTGTAGACCATCAGCGCAACGAGAAGGAAATAAGGGATGAGCGTGGTGAGGAGTTGCCGAATCGCGATGCCGATGTTGAACTGGGCGTACTTTGCAGTGGCCTTGTACCACTCCGGTTTTGCGGGATGACTTGCAACTAAAACTGGATTAAACACCATGACCGAGCCTCCTGGAAGATGAAGACCAACCTCGGCGTTTCGGGTTCAGGTTCAGGTAAGGGTTGTCGGCTCTTGCGGAAGGTCTTCGGATGTGAGCGTTGGCACCATGGACAAGGGTAGCTGAGAATACCTGGAAGTCAAACCTGCGACGCTCCGCTACCACCCCCCAACTAACTGATAAGTTTAGCGAAAGCAGAGCTAAGGATTCGGGGATTCCCGGTTTTGCTCGCGCGGGGCGCTATCCGCTGCCCCTTGCAAAAGGGACCCTTCCAGCCCCCCCTTGCAAAGTGGAACCTTCCAGTCCCCCCTTTTAAAAGGGACACCCCTCATGTAAAAGGGACGCCTTTCGTCCCCCCCTTTGTGAAAGGGGGGTTAGGGGGGATTTAGCCCAGCCGGCCAGAACGGGCCAAGTAGCGAAATAACAAAAGAGTCACCCCCCAAAATCCCCTTGCCGGCCAAGGCCTGAAAGGCAACGACGGACTTTTTTAAAGGGGCGGACTTTCCGCAGGCCGCCGGCACTGATCAATTGACGGTTTGGCCAACATCTGTTGCCGAAGAACCTGCCAGCACCGGAGTCGCCACAGCGACGTCAGGCTCGGGTTCATCGGCGGCGACGCTAGCCGCACGATAATTCACTCCCAATTGACGCTCCCGCAAGCGCTTCACCGTCAACGGGAGGACGACCGCTGCGAATATAAGCCCGCAGCCGATCCATTCCCGCTCGGTAAGCCTCTCCCCCAGCAGCAGCATTCCTCCCAGCATGCTCCAGACCGGATCAAGCGTATAGATCAGCCCGGCCTTGGTCGGCGTAGTGTAGCGCTGATAGGTGTTCTGCAAGGTGAAGCAGATAACGGTAGGGAAAATCGCGCAATAGGCGAGCGCGCCTGCGGAAACGGGACTGATGACAAAGGGCTGGGCCGGGAGTATCAGGAACAGGAGACCGCCGACCGCCATCACAGTGGCAAACTGAACCAGGCTCACCAGGTAGATATCCTCGTGACGCAACAGCTTTGAAACGGAGATGATATGAACCGCAATGAAGAGCGCGCAAAGGGTGGAAAGGAGATCCCCGCGGTTGAACCCTTCAGCCCCTCCCTGTGCCATCTGCCACAGGCCGCCCATGGCGAGCAGCAGGCCGGCCAAGGTAAAGCGGTCCAGCCGTTCCCGCCAGAAAAGCATACAAAGTAGCGGGATGAGCAGCACGAACAGGTTGTTCAGGAAGCCGGCACGCGAAACGCTGGTACCACTGACTCCGAGAACGAACGAGAGGTTGGTAGCGGCAAGGGCAAGCCCGACGATCACTCCGGTCCGGAAGGTCGGCCAGTTGAAGCGGCGCAACCGGGGCAGGCAGAGCAGTCCCATGAGCAGCGTAGCCAGGGAGAAGCGGAAGAACAGGAAGGTCACCGGGGGGATGTCGCGAAAGCCGATCTTGTTAAAGATGAAGCTCCCTCCCCAGAACAAGGTGGTGAGTATCAGCCATAAGGTGGCTCTGGAGGAGCGGACATCTTCTAAGGGTTTTGAGTGCATCGCCTATTAAAGACCGGCCGAGCATGATAAGTCAATAGTTGTGTCAGATATCTCGTCGACAGTCGCGGGTTGGACAGGGACCGCTGGTGGCTGACATTGCGCCATTGCAGGCGCGAACACCCCACAGCAGAGAATCATCTCCCTTGCAGGAGCGGCATTCCTGCCGCGATTTTCGCAGCAGATCATCGCGGCAAGAATGCCGCAACCTACCGGCGAAAAAAGGGACCAGAAAACCGGTCCCTTTTTCCCATCTGCTGTTTGCTTTGTCACGGCATTGAAAAAATCTCTCTACTTCGGCTGGCTCACAATTCAAGGACTAGGCACCACCGTGGGTGAGGTCTGCCAGCATCTCAGTCGCATCTCTCAGCTGGAAATCGAGTTTCCTCAACTCGTCCCGGCTATAGACGCTTGTGCCTTTGCGGATTTCCCGGTTGAGCCTATCGATCCTTTGCTGAATCGAATCGACACTATCACGGCAGTTTAGCGAAGCAAGCAGGCATTCGTCCTTCTGGATCTTTTCACCCGGGTCCATCCCCATACCGGTTGAACCGGATTGAGCAAGGACCGGCAGTGCTGATATGAGAGTAGCTGCGATCAAGACAGCGAATTTTGTAGCTAAGCCTTTCATGACGAACCTCCCTTATCAAATGAAGCATCTGTTAGTTTGAGTGTAGTAGCAAAGCGAAGAGTTGCAAGTGAATATTATTATCACGGGCAAGCATCGGAGATCTTTCTCAAAGCGCGGGATCAGGTATCGGAACGACAGGAGGATTCGGGGGGAGCTAACAGCTATCTGCTTCTGTGTGGCGGGACATTGGTGCTGCTCTTGATGCGCTATCAAAAGTCCCCTCCCCCTGAGGGGGAGGGTCAGGGAGCACTGCCATTAAGCTAAGCGGTGATTCCGTGAATCATGTAGGGTGGGCCGTGCCCACCATCAGGATGCGGTTGTGGTGGACACGGCCCACCCTACCTCTCATTCCCTTAACTTAATGGCAGTGGGGTCAGGGAGGGGGGAGCTGATATCGTTCTTTATCTCAATCTAAAAGTCGAAGCCGGAAGTCAGCACCAGATCTGGCAGCTCATCGGCAGCCGTTTGCGGCTCTTCGAAGCTCACCCGCCCGATCTTCGCCGCCCGAAGCTCCCTTAGAAAGGCCTCTGCGGCCCTGTTGAAATCGACCACCCCGCCGCTGACCAGACAGCCGAGGTAGCGGCCGATTGCCTCGATGGCGTCGTGGGGAGCCTCCGGCAGCTCAGTGAGCTTGTAACGCTCCATAAGCATTTCCGGATAGCGGCGCATCATGAACTCGACAGCGAACATCCCTACATTTGTGTAATCGAGGGCGTTGGCGCCGATGGCACCGCTGGTCGCCAGCCGGTAGGCCCCGGTCTGATTGCTCATTACAGGCCAGAGAAGCCCGGGCGTGTCGAAAATGAGTATGCCGTTATGCAGGTCGATCTGCTGAGTCGTGACGGTAATGGCCGGTTTATCGCCCACCTTGGCTATGGATTTACCCGCCAGCGTGTTGATAAGGGTCGACTTGCCAACGTTTGGAATGCCACACACCATGGCGCGTATAGGGTAGCCAGGGTTGTTGCCCCGGTTCGGCACGAGATGCTTGCAGACCTTGACCACCTGCTTTGCCTGGGGCAGATGCTTTGCCGACAGCGGCAGGGCGCGTACGCCCGAGGTTTTCTGAAAATGGTTCACCCATGACTGGGTGACGACAGGATCGGCAAGGTCGTTCTTGTTCAACACCTTTATGCAAGGCTTATCCCGGCGCAGCTCTTCCAGCAGATGATTGGAGCTGGAGTAAGGAAGGCGAGCATCAAGCACCTCGATAATCACGTCGATCTTACGAAGCAACTCTTTGATCTGCTCGCGGGCCTTGCTCATATGGCCCGGATACCACTTAATCGTCATGTACGTTGTTTCCTCTGAAGATGAATTGCTGCTGCGATCTGACACAATAGCACAGACCGGGGCATAAAATCCCTATTATCTGACAGCGCAACTGGCCTGGGTTAAATCCCCCCAAATCGCATTGCCATTTGTAGGGTGGGCCGTGCCCACCGTCAGGATGCGGTTCCCCCTCTTCAAAGGCGGGAGTGCTCTACGGCAGGCGCCAGTCTATCGGATTCTTACCGTGTTCGGTGAGATAGCAATTGGCCATGGAAAAATGGCGGCATCCGAGGAAGCCCCGGTGCGCTGAGAGCGGCGATGGATGCGGGGCTCCTAGCACCAAGTGCCTTTTTCCATCGATAACCGCGCCTTTTTTCTGGGCGTAGGCCCCCCAGAGCATGAAGACCACGTGGTCCTTCTTTTCATTGAGCTCCGCTATCGCCTTGTCAGTGAAGGCCTCCCAACCCTTCCCCTGGTGCGACGCAGCACGTCCTGCTTCGACCGTCAGGACGCTGTTTAGCAGCAGAACACCTTGATCGGCCCACCCCTTCAGGTTTCCATGCCTGAAATCGTCGGACTTCAGCCCCAAGTCAGACTTGAGTTCTTTTAGGATGTTTATCAGCGAAGGCGGGCAACCAACGCCCTGAGGAACGGAAAAGCAGAGTCCGTGCGCCTGGTCCGGCCCGTGATAAGGATCCTGGCCGAGCATGACGACCTTCACATTGTCAAAAGGAGTCGAATTGAACGCGTTGAAATACTCGCTCCCTTTGGGGTAAATCGTCTTCCGGTTGGAGACTTCCCGGCGCAGGAACTCCTTGAGTTCCCTCATATAAGGCTTCTGAAATTCCTCGAGCAGATGAGACATCCAGCCAGCTTCCATCTGAATTAGCGACTCTGTTGTCATCCGATTGAATCCCGCTTCCTTTCGGTTAGATTGAGCTTTATCGAAAGTATCACAGTATCTGAATTGTGAAAAGCGGCAACATCTGTGTATAGCGCTAAGGAGTAACGATGCGGAGACAGCACTGCGGACGCAAAAAAGCCCCACCGGGTTTCCCTGGCGGGGCTTTTCCATTAAATTCCCTGCGGCGACCTACTCTCCCACACAGTTACCCATGCAGTACCA